>Ga0209575_10000014_pt1 | contig 321023 bp, 247 predicted proteins | sample Medcelwee11metaG_FD_187172 | JGI IMG/M metagenome (GOLD analysis project Ga0209575, IMG submission 187172) | Freshwater pond sediment microbial communities from the University of Edinburgh, under environmental carbon perturbations - Medium... | ecosystem: Environmental > Aquatic > Freshwater... | reverse complement strand
CCGAGACAATCTCCGGGTCAGCGAACGCCTCGGAGAAGCGCAGCATGTGGAACAGGCTCTGTCGACTGAACCCGCGTCCGTACTCCTCCGTGAGACGCGCGGCCAGGCCCTCGACCACCTGCTTGCCGTACTCGGCTCGCTCGTTCCGAAGCGCGTCCTGCCGCCTGCAATTCACTGACGGCGAGGACCCCGGCCATCACGCCACAAGTCCGATCGCCACGACGCCGCTCAATTGTTCAATCCCCCCTGGGGACGCAAAGTTCAGCTCGTCACCACCACCACTTCCCCCAGCTCGATCCCGCACGTCGCGCACCCCACGACCCACCCTGCCTTCCCCGCGTCGAACGCCCACGCGAGCGGCGGCGCCGTGAACGGAAGCCACCAAAGGTCGTGGACTGGCGTCCTGCACCCGGGGCATCGCGCGAACGGAAGAGCTCCCAGCGGCCGCTCCCAACCGTTGCTCCCACGCAGATGGTCGAGCCCCTCCTGCGCGAGCGGGCCAAGCTCCGGGTCCCCGAGGTCGCGACCGATCAGCTCGACTTGCCTTTGCACACCGGCACGAGCCTCCTCGAGGTCGAACGGCCGGTGACGGCGAAGGATCGCGACCAGGTGACGCGACGGGTCCGGATGGGCCACCCCCTCGAGGTACGCCCGGTCCTCGGACGAGACCGCAAGCGCCCGCAGTCCGAAGCACACCAACTCCTCTGCCGCATGGTGGTTGATCGTACCTAACTCGGCGATCCCCTCGACCAGGGACATGTCACGCAGCGCAAGGCTCGCGAGCACCTCGAGGCGCTCGGTCACAGGAGCCGGTGGCCGAAGGTCCAGGAAAAGACGCACGACCCGCGCGAGGTCCGCGTGGTCCCAGACGTCGATCGATTCCCATCCTTCCAGCAGCCCAGCCATCGCCTCCGCCGCCGCAAGGTGGACGTCGCGAGCCACGATCTGCCCGTCCCGGGAGGCGCGCACTGCCCGACGCAAGGAGCGCTTCAGGGACTTCAGCGAGGGCATGGGTGGGTTCCTACCGCAGTTGATCCACCCTTGCACTCGGTCTCGTGGGCGTGCCTTTTCTTGCCGACGCCGTCCGACTCAAACGACGTCGCAAGGCGCCCCGCTGGCAGCAAGCACCGAGATCACGGCTTGCAGGTCCGCCTCGGTCTGCATGGGGACCGAGTCAGGCATGGCGGCGGCACGACCGATCGCCGCGTATTTCGCGACGCCGAACGGGTGGTAGGGCTGAAGCTCGATCCTCGGCAGCCCCAGGGTCCCGACCAGCTTGGCGATCGCATCCAAGTTGCCGAGGTCGTCGGTGAAGCCAGGAATGAGGGGCACTCTCACGACGACCTTCTCCGGCACGTGTTCGGCCAGCCATCGGAGGTTGGACAGGATGAGGGCGTTGTCGCGCCCGGTCGCCTCTTGGTGGCGCTTGGCGTCGACGATCTTCACATCGAACAAGAACAGGTCGATGCTCTTGGAGCACGCGTGCAGCGCGTCCGGCGGGGCGTATCCACAGGTCTCGACCGCCGTGTGCAGCCGTCGCGCACGCGAGGCCACGAGCAAGGCCTCGAGGAAGCGAGGCTGGAAGAAGGGCTCGCCCCCTGAGAAGGTCACACCACCGCCTGAGTTCTCGAAGAAGCGAGTGTCCCGCGCCACGTCTTCGACCAGGTCCTCCACGGTGCGGGTTAGGCCCGTTCGCGTCAACGCGCCTTCGGGACAGCAGCTCGTGCAGACGCTCCCCTCACATGGGTCGCAGTGAGCACGGTCGAACGTGGGGCCAGCGGTCGCGGCGCCCGTGGGACAAGCCTCCACACAGCCTCCGCAGGAGCGACACAGGGCTCGATGGTGGCGCAGTTCCGGCCCCATGCGCTGGGACTCGGGGTTGCAACACCAGGCACACCGCAAGGGGCACCCCTTCAAGAACACGACAGTGCGAATGCCCGGCCCATCGTGCACCGCGTACGTTTGAAGGTCGAAGACCGTGCCTTGCACCATGGGGCTACAGCATGTGCTCGGTCCGGGAGATCACTTGATCCTGGAGAGCCTTGCTCATCTCGACCCAGTACGCCGAGAACCCCGCCACGCGAACCACCAGGTCGCGATACCGGTCGGGGTGCGCCTGCGCTTCCCGGAGCATGTTCGAGTCCACGACGTTGAACTGCAGCTGAAACCCGGGACCTTCGAAGTACGTCTTGATGAGGGCCAGCAGGTTGCTCGTGCCCCTGTCGCCTCGCAGGGCGGTGGGGTGGAACTTGAGGTTCAGCAGGCCGCCCCGGATCCGGGAATGGTCCACCTTGGCCGACGATCGGAGGACGGCGGTCGGGCCGCACCTATCCGTTCCGGGATAGGGCGAGGTTACCCCGTCGGCCAGGGGCTCCCCCGCACGACGCCCGTCGGGAAACGCGCCGCACGCCTTGCCGAAAGGGACTGGCGTGGAGATGGCCAGCATCGATGGGTCGTAGGGCTCCCCCAAGTAGTTGTCTTGCTGGCGCACGGCCTCGCAGTAGGCATCGAACAGGCGGAGGAACAAGGGATCGACGCGGTCGTCGTCGTTGCCCCACTTCGGCGCCGCGAGGGCGCGGTTCCGCAGGCGATCGTGGCCCTTCCAGTCGTCGTCGAGGGCCCGCACGAGCTCGTCGAGAGAGCAGGCTTGTTCTTCGAAGCAGAGCTCACGAAGGGCGGCCAGCGAGTTGACGACGTTCACCAGCCCCGACGAGAGCGTGGTGGGGGTGCCGTTCAGCAGGGCGCCCCCGTCGTCCATGCACTTTCCTCGCCCGATGCAGTCCCTGACGAACGCCGAGCAGAACACCAACGGCACGGTTTGCCGGTGGGCCACCATCACGTAGTTCCAGTACTGCTGCCAGACGCGGATCGTGAACCGCATCTTGTCCACGTAGGAATCCAACACGTCTTCGAAGCGATCGAGGGGGCGGGCCTCGAACAGCCGGATGCCGGTGCAGGGGTCCACCCCGTCGTGCATCGTCAGGTCCAGCAACTTGCCGTGGTTGATGAAGCCCGCCTGCACCACACCATACGACATGCCTTGGAGCACGGGCTCCGTGCAGCCTCCAATCGCGGCGTGCCGTCGGATGACGGTCTCATCCACGTTCGACGTGGCCTTTTCGTGCGCCACGTAGACGCGCTGGTTGAAGAACGCAGGATACCCGACGCCGGTCTTCACGCAGGTGACGCCCTTCGACAACAGGTCGGGCGACAGCCGGTCGTCGTACCAGATCGAGAGCGTGGGCTGCGTGAGCTGCATGTTGATCTGAGCCTGGAGAATGGCTCTCGACACGTGGTTGTCGACGGGGCTTCCGTTCTCGTCCACGCCACCGATGATCAGGTTCTGGTAGAGGTTCCCGTGACCGAGACCCTGCCAGCTCATGCTGGCGATGTACTCGATCTGCGTCATCTTCACGAACAGCTCTTCGAACAAGGCAACCGCTTCGTCGAAGGTCGCTTCCGGGTCGCCCTCGAAGTACGGGCCGAGCACGAGGTCCAGACGGCCAGGCGAGTAGCCGAGGTGTGCGCCTTCGATGTGACCGAGCAAGTAGGTGAACCAGAAAGACTGGACGGCCTCGCGAAACGTGCGAGGAGGCATTCGAGGGACGCGGCGGGCGATGGCCGCGGCGGTTAGCAGCTCGTCGCGCCTCGGGCCGACGGTCTCGGAGGCGAGTCTTTCCGCTTCGTCCGCGTAGCGCTCCACGAACGTCAAGGCCCCTTGCAGGACGGTACGACACGCTCGCCAGAAGTGCAGGCGCCCCCCATCGTCGGTGCCGGCGGGTCTGAACCCGGCGATTCTCTCGTCGAGATCCGAGAGCATGGCCTCGTAGCCGACTCGCAACGCCGTTTCATGGTCCAGGATGAGTCGTCCCTCGGGGCATGGGTCGTGGGGCGCGGTGAAGAGGCCGACTCCCCATCCCCCGCGAACGAAGTCCGCGTGCGGGAACGACTCACCCCAGAGACGATCCCCCACAGCCATCATGCTCCGGTCGCGCCAATACGTGCACACGTCTCGGAGGTCCGCGAGGTCCCCAGGGGAGATCAGGAACTTGCCCGACACGATCTCGAAGCCTCGCTCACGGGCGTGTTGGTGCGTGCATGCGATGCCGCCGCCTGATGCCTGGTCGACGTGGCTTTGCTGGGCATCCTGCTGCTGCCGAGCCATCTCCTGCAAGAAGGGTTCGGCGGCATAGTTGGCGTAGGGGATTGCGCCGCGGATGAAACGCGTCTTGTTCGCGAGCAGCGTGTCCCCTTCGTGGATGACGGGGGTGAGGTTGGCGAGCGCCCATGCATGGTCCGTGGCCCTGCGCTCCAGCGTCTCCAGCGCTCCCGTCTTGCGGTGGGACTCGGTGAGGAGCCGGGCATACTCGACATCCACCATGAGGGGCGCTTCGAGGTATCGCTTCTTGAGTGCCGCCGTTCGGGGACTCGATGGCGCACCCTTGACCTCGCGCCGCGTCGGTTGCTCGTTCGGTGCCCATTGCGCCACCGTGCTCATGTCCCCAGCCTTTCGATCCACTTACTGCCGCAGTCGAACGTCCGGACGGTACTGAGTCTCTCTTGACCGCTCAATCGGATTGTTTGGATTTCGCATCGTGCGAACCATGCGGTGGACAGTTCGCGAAGCCCTCCCCGTGGAAGCTGGGCTAGGATGCCCTCCGGAGGTGTCATCGTGACGAAGGCCAACATGACGTGGATGGTTGCGATGGTGGGGATCGCATTGGGGTGTACGAAGTCTCCGCAGTCGGAAGGGGGCGCAGCGGCCTCCGACGCGCCACCGATGCGCACGGGAGCCACCGAGCCGGCCGCCCCAAACACGGAAGTTGCGCCGGCTGTCGTGGGGGGCGCGTGCGCGTACCGCGACGTTCCCGGCAAGGTCACCGTGGAGCGGATCGAGAACCCTGCGCCCACGGACAACAACTGCTCGGCCGAGCCGATGCGCGTGGTGTTGCGATTCAGCCCCACGGACCCCGCGGCCGCCCGACCCGACCAGGACACGGGACATCTGACCCTGTTCGACGGCAAGAACCCGCCCAAGTCGTGCTTCGAGAGCGCCGGCATCCGCGTGGGGGCGGAGTTCGCAGCGAAGCGAAGAGAGATCACGTCCGGGACCTGCACGCCGCTCATCCTGGAACCGGACGTTCCGCGTCTGGAGGCATGCCGAGACGCTTGCTTCGGGAAGTAGGCCGGCCCTCCGAATAGGAGGAATACCGTCCGATGACGCACGGCGTGATTGCGTCGCCTCGATCCAGCCTTACATGGAATGGCATCCTTGGTCGTCGAAAGGAGTGCCATGATCGATACAGCAACCCAACCCCTGACGGAGACGATCGCTCGCGGTTCGAAGCGAGGCATGCTGGCGCGCATCCCCATCGTGGGGGACATTGGCGCTCTCTGGCGGTTCTTCCAGGACCGTGACGCCTCCCTGTGGGGCAAGGCCTTCGTGCTCGCCACCGTGGCGTACGTCGTCATGCCCATCGACGCCATCCCTGACGTCGCGCCTTTGCTCGGATGGCTCGACGACCTGGGCATGATGGTGATCGCCTTCGGTTATCTGACCACCGTCGTCGGCAAGTACAGGCAGTGACCGGGCCCGCCAGCAATCCACAGCAAACGACAGTGAACCTTCTCGACCTTCCGTGTCGAAGAGGATACCGCCACCCACCTTCGGCTTGATGCGTCTGGGGACAGGAATCAACCCAGGGGGCCAAGCCCTGCTATGATTCCTGCGCACTTCGCCCTGAATACGAGCGGGGGCATCCCCGTCGATGAGACATGCCCGGTCGCAACGGCCCTTACGGAGGTGAGTTGACACCCATGAAGCCCCGAACGCCTTACTTGCTCGCGGGTCTCACTGTGCTCACGTTGGCTGCCGCGGCCGCGGCTGGGTGCGTGGCCGGCACACGCGGCTCCACCGGAGCGAGCCATCCCGCCTACGTGACCCAGCCGGCCGGGCCTCAGGTGCCCACGGAGGCCTACGGCAAGCCTCCTCAGCAGATCGGTAGCCTTCCGCTCTTCCTGCCGGGACGGCTCGATCAACGGCTCGTCAACTTCCAGGTCGTCGATGGGGTGGCGGTGTACGAGGGCGACATCATGCTCGGCCCGGTGGCCTCGCTCCCCGTGCGCTACGGCTTGCCGAAGGTCGCGAACCCGCGCGTCAAGGCCGCGGTGGCCGTGTCGAGCGACTCCTACCTCTGGCCGAACGGCGAGATCCCGTACGCGATCAACGGCAACGTCACGCAGCAACAGTTGGGCTACATCCAATGGGCGATCGCGCGAATCAACGAGACCGAACTCAAGGTTCGCCCTCGCGCGGGCGGGGAGTCGGACTACGTGACCTTCGACGGCGGTGGCAGCGGTTGCACGTCGTACGTGGGACGGATCCGAGGCTCTCAGGAGATCCAGGTGGCCGGGTGCGGGGGTGGCGGGAGCGTCGCGCACGAGATCCTGCACGCAGCCGGCTTCTACCACGAGCACGGCCGGTCGGACCGGGACGCCTACGTCACCGTGGTGTACGACGAGATCGCGCCCGGATACGCCTACGCGTTCGACAATCGTCAGGACGCCCAGAACATCGGCCCCTACGACTACCAGAGCATCATGCACTACTCGAGCATGGCGTTCAGCAAGTCCGGCAAGCCCACGATCATCCCCAGGGACCCGAACGCGAAGATCGGCCAGCGCGATGGCCTGTCCGCTCTCGACAGGGCTGGGGTCACACACCTGTACGCAGGAGGGTCGGCCCCTCCTCCCACCACCACGTTCCCTCCCACGACGGTCCCGACCACGACCGCACCCCCTCCACCCCCTACGAGCGCGCCTCCCGTGGCGGGGGGCTCTTTCGCAGGGAGCTACGCGTCGCAGCGGGGCGATGTCACGTGCACGCAGCGGGATGCCACGGTGACGTGCCAGTATCCTGGCGGCTCCATGTTGTGCGCGGCGCAGGGTGAGAACCTCGAGTGCGGGTGGAGCGGCGGAGGCCAGGGTCGTGCGGCCTTCACGCGCCAGGCGGGTGGAGCGCTCGCCGGCACGTTCGGGGACTTCTTCTCGAAGGACAGCCGCGGTCGATGGGACCTCACCCCCAAGGGGGCAGCGGCGCCGCCTGTCGCCACGGCAACGGGGACGGCCTCCACACCACCGTCCGCCCAGGGCTCGCTCGCCGGTCCGTTCGCCAGCACGCGGGGCCCCATGACGTGCGCGGAGAGCGGGACCTCGGTCACGTGTGACTTCCAGGAGTCGGGGACCCCCGGTCGCATGTCCTGCGTGAAGGACGGCTCGGGTCTGCAGCTCTCCTGCAACTGGGCCACGTTCTTCCCCATGCCCGGGATCGGACGGGCTGCCTTCTCCCGCGCCACGGCGAGTGACCGAAACCTGACTGGGACCTGGGGCCGCCTCAACTCCACCACCGACGGCGGTACGTGGGACATGCAAGGGCAGTAGAGTCTCCGAATGCCGATGAAGAAAGCCATGCCGATGATCGACCTTCGATGTGCCATTCTCCTTGCCGCCGCCGCGGTCCTCGGATGCTCGGGGACGCCCAAGACCACGCAGCCCCCCACGAAGCCCGACGTAGTGGAAATGAAGCCAACCCCCGCGCCGGCCGCCGGCCAGCCCTTCTTCGTGCACGAGTCCATGGTCGACTGCGAGGGCGCTTCGCCGATGAGGTGCATGCAGGTACGTGGGAGCGAGAGCGAGGAGTGGACGTGGTTCTACGATGGCATCGAGGGGTTCGAGCACGAAGAGGGGTATCGTTACGAGCTTCGCGTGGAGGTGACGGACGTCGAGAATCCGCCTGCGGACGGGTCCTCGAAGCGATACCGGCTCGTGGAGGTGGTGTCGAAGGAGAAGGCGGAGCCCACGCCGTGATGCTCTGGTGGCCTGGGGGAAGAAACTAGGAACTAGGAAGAGGAATGCGAACACGGATTGTAGAATGCCTGGCTCCAGGGGCGAGACGGCGCGTGTTGTCGACAACCAGTCTGAGCCCCTGATCGAGCGGCTCGGCTCGCCGAGCACGGGGGATTGGACCTTGGGTTGGACCGCCTTCCTGCTCCCTTCCCGTCGGATCCGTGGGCAACGCCTCTTGCATGCTCCGCTTGCTGCGCTAGGCTCGCCGTAACTCAAGAAAGAGGTACCCCCTATGCGAACCAGCCCTCTCCGCCTTGCGGCACTCGTTACCCTTCTCTTTTCGATGGTGGCTTGCGGGGAGGACGACCCCGGAGGCGCGGCCGGGGCGGCAGCCCACTCGACGGGAGGTGCCGCCACGGGTGGGACCGGAGGCACGGGCGGCACGGGCGGGACCACCGAAGACGGTGGGCTCGGCGGCACGGGAGGAACGGACCCCGACGCGGGCGGTGGCACAGGCGGCACGGGAGGAACGGACCCCGACGCGGGCGGTGGCACGGGCGGCACGGGAGGAACGGACCCCGATGCGGGTGGCGGCACCGGTGGTACGGGAGGAACGGACCCCGACGCGGGCGACTCCGGTGGGATTGGCGGGTCGGGCGGAACGGGAGGCGTCGACCCCGACGCTGGCGAGGGCGGCCCGGCCTGCGACGACGCGGACAAGCGGTGTCCCTACGTGTTCACGTACCCCTCTGCGGGAGAGACCTCGGTCGAGGTGCGGGGCAGCTTCCAGCCCAACGGGTGGAACGTGGGTGTGCCCATGACCGTGCAAGGCAACGTGTGGACGGCCACCGTCGATGAGGTGCCGTGGGGGTCGGACTTTCAGTACAAGTTCGTCATCAACGGCACGCAGTGGGTCGCGGACCCCAGCAATCCGAACACGGTGCCCGACGGCTTCGGCGGTGTGAACTCCGTCGTGTCCGATCTGACCTGTGGCACCTGGACCTGTGACACCACGCCCGAGCCGGCCAACGACTGGCGTGACGACGTCATGTACTTCGTCTTCGTGGACCGGTTCCTCGACGGCAACCCTGCGAACAACACCACCGTGAGCGGTGTGGAGACGCCAGCGAACTGGCAGGGAGGGGACTGGGCCGGCGTGCGCACCAAGATCGAGGAGAATTACTTCAACGACCTGGGCGTCACGACCCTGTGGGTTTCGGCGCCGATGAACAACACGAGCCAGTCCGGCGTCGGGGACGACGGCCACGCGTACTCGGCCTACCACGGGTACTGGCCGAGCGTGCTCGACGAAACGGAGGAGAGCTTCGGTTCCATGACCGAGCTCAAGGCGCTGGTGGACGCGGCCCATGCGCGCGGCCTGCGCGTGATCGTGGACTACGTGATGAACCACGTGCACGCGAGCTCACCGGTGTACACGAGCAACCCGTCGTGGTTCTGGCCGCTGGACAATAACGGTACGCAATGCGTGTGCGGGGCGGGCTGCGACTGGGACGGCCCGGAGGGCAAGCGCTGCTGGTTCCGCAGCTACTTGCCGGACTTCAACTTCACCAACGACGATGCGCGGGCCTATTCGGTGGGCAATGCGATCTGGTGGATCGAGCAGACGGGCATCGACGGCTTCCGGCTGGACGCCGTGAAGCACATCGAGGATTCGTGGCTGACCGACCTCCGGCAGCGGGTGACCGCGGAGATCGAGCCGTCGACGGGCAAGCACTTCTACATGGTGGGCGAGACGTTCACGGGGGACCGCAATCTGCTCAAGTACTACGTGAACGACAGCATGCTCGACGGGCAGTTCGAGTTCCCGCTTCGGCTCAAGCTGATGACCGCGCTGCTGATGCGCAGTGAGGGGATGCAGACGCTCGACGCCGAGATCGGCACGTACATGAGCTATTACGGCGCGGACGCGGTCATGAGCACCTTCGTGGGCAATCACGACGTGCCGCGGCCCATTCACTTCGCGCAGGACGTCCCGCTCTGGGGCGACCCCTGGGCGGGCGGGAAGGAGAAGGCGTGGAGCGGCCAGCCGGGGTTGCCGTCCGAGGGCAGCGCGTTCCAACGCCTCGGCAACGCGTTCACCGTCATGTACACCATCCCGGGCATTCCCCTGATGTACTACGGCGACGAGATCGGCATGGCCGGCGCGGGCGACCCGGACAACCGTCGCATGATGACGTGGAGCGGGCTGACAGGGAACCAGACCACGTTGCGGGCGCACGTGAGCAAGCTCGGCGAGATCCGCAAGAACCACGAGGCGCTGCGCCGCGGCTCGCGCCAGACCCTGAGCGTGACGAACGACGTGCTTGCCTACAGCATGACGTCGGGCTCCGACACGGTGTACGTGGTGGTCAACCGCGGTGACACGCAGCAGTCGGCGAGCGGGTTGCCGTCGGGTTCCTTGCAGGATCTGCTCACGGGCCAGACCGTGACGGGCGCTTCGCTCCAAGTGCCGGCACGAACGTCGATGGTGCTGGTGGTCAACTGACCTGTTCTCTCAGGACAGCCGATCCTTCAAGTCCTCGAGGTTCTTCTTCCACGCATCGTAGTCTTCGGTGCCTTGCCATCGCGCGTGCAAGGCGGACGAGGTCAGCACGGTCTCGACCACCGCGAGGGCGGAGCGACGGCTGCCCTGCCACAAGGCGGGCCAGTGGGGCTGCACCCACGCGAGGAGGTTGTCCCCGAGCTCGGGGCTTGGCTTGTGCCCTGCGGCCGCCACGAGCTCCGCGGCCGCGATCGCTTCCTCGCACGCCTCGAGGCTCCACCGCCCGTTGCCGTCGTTGACGCGAGTGAGCGTCGTGTCGACCAGCCACGGGGCATCGACATCCTCGATCACGAACTGCCACCACGCCGCCGCGACGCCGCGGTCGGGCCCGCCAACCCCCAATTCCATGGGCGCCGGGTTGCCACGGGGGGGGCGGGGTGTCAACGGGTTGTCTTCGTTTCGTTGCACGACGACGCCGCACCAAGGCTGCGAGTCCGAGCAGGTTTGATGTCGTGTCGAAAAAAACTGTAGACTGACGCCACAAGTGAGGAGGGTTCCATGGCGCATGCTCGACGACGCAGCTCTTTCTGCCTTCTTCTGCTTGCTGCGGTCGCAGCATGTTCCTGCAGTTCCGAGTCGGATGCTCAGCCGGACTGGTGGGCGGATGGCGGAAGCCTCTCCAGCGACGCCGGTGACGCATCGACTGAGGTTGACGATACGCAGGACGCGAGCGACGAGAACTTCCAAGACGCGGGTTCAGACAGCACGGCCCTTGACGCCCCGCCGGATGACGCCGTCGAAGTTGGTGACGAGTATCTGTGCGACCCGACGAACGGAGGGGTCGAACAATGTGATGGCATCGACAACGACTGCAACGGTGAGGTCGACGAGACATTCGATCTCGCAAACGATCCGAGGCACTGCGGGACGTGCGACAACGACTGCTTGCACAAGATTCAGAACGCAAACGCTACGTGCGATGCCACGCCCGGAACCCCCGATGGGTGCGGCTATCAGACCTGCTTCCTGGACTTCTGGGACGTGGACGGGGACCCGACCAACGGCTGCGAGTATTACTGCATCCAGACGACCCTCACCGACAGTACCTGCGACTTCTGGGACGACGACTGCGATGGAGAGCTCGACGAGGACGTCGATCTTTGCTCGTCAGCGGTGAACTGCGGCACGTGCGGGCGTAGCTGCCAAGGAAAGGCCCACGCGGTTGGCGAGTGCAAACCGACCGATCCGACCGTGACCAGTTGTGACGAGTTCAACACGAAGTGCGTCATCGCTAGCTGTGAGCCAGGCTACGTGGACGTCGACGGCATGTTCGCCGACGGATGCGAGTACGAGTGTACGCGGACCCAAAGGACGGACCCTGGTGATCCGTCTTCGTTGGTCCCCTGCGATGTCACTGACCCGACTTGTGGTGCCGTCGAGTACTGCGACAGCATCGACAACGACTGTGATGGGCAGATCGACGAAGGCTGCTGACGCGGAACTGCGTCATGCGCTCCTGCGCGGCGTGGAAGTTGTCGCCGGGCCTGTCTCCACCCGTCAGGATTCCACCGGCTGGGCCGCTACCCACGTGGCAACCTCGCGTGCGAAATCGTCCAGATCCTGGACACCTTCGATGGCAGCAGTGTGCACCATCGCAGGATTGATCCCCGCATACCCATGAGCCACGACGTTGGGGAGCCCAACCGCTTTGCAGAGCGATGCTGCCGTCGCAGGCGAAAGCACCTGTTCGTCGCGCAATCGGTTGAACCCGCCCGCAAGATTGGACGCCGGCGGCCAGCCTTGGTCCGCGATGACGTGGCTCGCTATGTCAGCACAGCTCTGCACCGCAAGCATCAGATTGAAGCGCACCACGTCGAGGGCGTCCCTGTCATCACGGAGCGCCGCGACCGTCGGCGGGCACCGCGTGCATACGCGCGCGATGCGGTCAGCCAGCTCCGCAAGCTTCGCGGCGATCAGATCACGGTCGACCATGGCCCAGGCCTTTCTCTTGCACCCTGGACAGCCATGCGTCGCGCATCCGCGCATACCATGGGCCATCCGTCTCGAGCGTCGCAAGGGTGCGAGATCTCCAGGTCGCGTCAGCACCTGCCGTTCCTTCGTGGACGACGATGCCATCGCGGATCAGCTTGTGAAGAAGCGGAATACCCGCATCCTGGAGTCGTACCACGTCGACTTCACGGCCCACCGCCTCGGCGAAGAGTGCGCAAAGCTCGAGCGTGTCCAGGCCCGGGGCGTCGATGGCGAGGTCCACGTCCGAATTGGGCCCCGCGGTCCCTCGGGCTTCAGAGCTGAAGAGGAGAACAAGACGAACGTCGGTCCGTCCCGCAAGGGCGTTGGCAATCTGCTCTGCTGACGTCGGTGCCCTTGGCATGCTTCAAGATTAGTACGCCCTTGCCGATGGACCGAAGCGGCGCGGGTCAGGGCGCGACAGGTCTACGCGGGGTTCGTGGTAACGGGGTGGCAACGCGCTGCTCTTTGCGCGGGGTGGCGACGAGGGCCTCGGTGCCCTACACTTACTAGCGATGCAACCACTCCGCGCACGCGTGCGAAACGGTCGTCTCGTCCTGGACGAACCGACCGGGCTTCCCGATGGCGAGGTCATCGAGCTGGTTCCGCTCGATGATCTGCTTGCCGCGGGAGGAGACTACCTCGATGAGGAGGAGCGACGGAAGCTGCACGCATCCATCGACCGCGGGCTTGCCGACGTCGAAGCCGGCCGAACCGTCGAGTCGGCCAGCGTGATCGAGCGGCTCCGGGCGAGGGCATCCGCACGGTGAGGGTCGAGCTATCCGTCGAGGCCGAGGCGCAGGCGCTCGTGATCGATGCGTGGTGGCGGGAGAACCGTCGTGGTTCCCCAGAGCTTTTCGTCCACGAATTGGAGATGGCTTTGCAGGCGTTGGGCAACACGCTAGGGGTGGGAACTCCGTACCGGCATCGCGAAGGGGTGCGGCGGCTGCTGCTGCGGCGCAGCCACTACCACGTGTACTTCGTGGAGCGCACGGGCGCGGTGTTCGTGCTGGCGGTGTGGAGCGCGTTCCGGGGGACAGGGCCTGCGTTGTAGGTGGTGGCGGGTGCAGGTCTGATAACGAATCCGATCGGTTACGGGCTCCGGCGCGGCGTGCCGCGCTCAATAGGGTTGCCATGGGCCGTTGCCGGCCCTAGCCCCAGTACCTGCATGCCCGTGTCGAGGACGCACGTCGGGTCATGGGCTGGGCAACGGGTGGGAAATGAGCTGGCGTTGCGTTTCGAAGCCAACGAAAACCACCGGTGTTTTCGTTGAAGTAGTCGGGGAGGGGGGATTCGAACCCCCGACATCAAGCACCCAAAGCTTGTGCACTACCAGGCTGTGCTACTCCCCGTTCCCTCGAACCCGTGAGCCCGAAGGACCGTTCGCCGGAACCCCGGCGCGACGGAGGCTTAGCACAATCAGTGGGCGAGCGTGAATCGAGATTCGATCCGAAAAATCCCCCTCGAAAACTTGCCGTCGCCACCCCTCACGCCCGAGGATTCTACCCTTCTCACCCCACCAAGGACCTTCGATGAGCCGCGCTTCCTGGGACGAATACTTCATGCGCATCGCCTTGCAGGTGGCCACCCGCGCCACCTGCGACCGAAAGCACGTCGGCGCCGTCATCGTGCGCGACCGCTTCATCCTGTCATCCGGCTACAACGGATCCATCCCGGGCCTGTCTCACTGCGACGACGTCGGCCACCTCATGGAGGACGGGCACTGCGTCCGAACCGTCCATGCCGAGGCCAACGCCATCTGCCAGTCCGCGCGCAACGGGGCGCGCGTCGAGGGCGCCACCCTGTACGTCACCGCATCGCCCTGCTTCAGCTGCTTCAAGCTGTGCGCGAGCGCGGGCATCGCCACCATCGTGTACGGGGAATTCTACCGCGACCAGCGGATCTTCGACTTCGCCAAGGAAGCAGGCATCGCGCTGCGTCACTTCGACGTCGCGCCACTCCGAGACACCACGCAGGAGGCACCATGAGAGTTGCGGTCATCCAGGGAGGCCCCTCGGCGGAGGCCGAGGTCTCCCGCACATCCGCGGCGGGCGTCGCTGCCGCGCTGCAAAAGGCAGGGCACGACGTCGATCGGATCGAGCTCGCCCCCGCGCTCGCCCGCGCGCTGCTCGAAGGCGGTTACGAAGTGGTCTTTCCGGTCACCCACGGCAAACTCGGGGAAGACGGCGCCTTGCAGGGCCTGCTCGAGGTACTCGGCCTGCCCTACGTCGGGTCCGGCGTGCTCGCCTGCGGGCTGGCCTGCGACAAGGTCCACGCAAAGCACGCGTTTCGCGCGTACAAGCTGCCGGTGGCCGAACAGCTCGTGCTTCGCGTTGGCGACGACCTCGACGCGAGCATGGATCCGCTGTGCGAGCAGTTTTCTTCGGGCATCGCGATCAAGCCGGCGTCCCAGGGCTCGGCGATCGGCGTCTCGCTCGTGCGCGACGTCACGAACCGGGACGCGTTGCGCCGAGCGTTGGCAGAGGCATTCCGCTACGACGATGTCGTACTGTGCGAGCGCCTGGTGGTGGGGCGCGAGGTGACGTGTGGTGTGCTCGACGCCCCCGAGTTGGGGCGGTTTCGCGCCCTGCCCGCGACCGAGATCTTCTCGAAGGCTGCCGCGTGGTACGACTTCCAGTCGCGCTACGCCACGGGGGGCAGCGTGCACGAATGTCCCGCCTCCCTTCCCCCCGGCGTCTTCGAGCGTGTGCAGTCGATCGCCTGCGCCGCCCATCGTGCCCTTGGGTGTCGTGACCTGTCCCGCGTGGACTTCGTGGTGGGTGACGGCGACGACCCCTCGGCCGTGACCCTGCTCGAGGTCAACGTGATCCCGGGCATGACCCCCACCAGCCTGTACCCCGAAGCCGCCGCCGCGGCGGGCATCTCCTTCCCCGAGCTGTGTGACGGCATGGTGCGCAGCGCGGCGAAGCGCGCCTCCCAGGGTTCGATCGCGGCGAGGCCCATGCCCAAGTAGGGCGCGGCCTTTCTCCCCGTCACCCTTGCTGTCGGATTTGACTCGCGCCCAAGCCCGGGCGAGGCGATGATGTCCCGCGAATTCGCGCACATCGAGTGCGTCGTCGATCCCAAGGCAGATCCAAGGCAGAGGCATGGCAGCACAGGGTCAGTGTCCCGGATGTGGAGCACCCATCGAGTTTCGAATGGGCGCCTCCGTCTCCGCCGTGTGCCAGTTCTGCAGCACCACGGTGCGTCGCACGGACCGCGGGCTGGAGAATATGGGCAAGGTCGCCGCCGTGGCCGACACCCCCGCCATCGTCGCTGTCGGGGACACCGGCGTCGTCGGAGACCAGGGCTTTCAGGTCCTTGGCAAGGTGCAGCTCCAGCACGACATGGGGGGCGTCTGGGAAGAGTGGTACCTCGGCTTCCACAACGGGCAGTGGGGCTGGCTCGCCTACGCCCAGGGCCTGTTCATGGTCACCTGGAAGGTCGAGCCCACACCGCCCGTCCCTCCGATGGGCCAGATCCGCGTCGACTCCACCGTCAGCCTCGGACAGCGCGGCGGCTACCGCGTGGTCGAGCTCAAGCAGGCCACGGTCGCGTCCGCGCAGGGCGAGCTGCCGTTCACACCCAAGACGGGAGAAGTCCGCTACTACGCCGACCTGCACGGGCCGAAGAACGGGTTCGGCACCATCGACTGGGGCCAGGGCACCGATCCCATCGAGGTCTTCCTCGGCTACCAGCTGCTCGAGTCCCAGCTTCGCATCACCCAGCAGGTGGAGCGCCCGCACAAGCAGCTCGACCTCGAAGGTCTCACCTGCCCGGGCTGCGGCGCCCCGCTCAAGATTCACGCTGGCAACCGCATCGAACGCGTGGCTTGCCAGTACTGCGGCACGATCTCCGAGTCCGCTTCGCAGCAGATCATCGCGCGGCAGGAAGCCTCGAGGGCGCAACCCGCCATCCCGCTCGGCTCCTCCGGCACCATCGCGAACCAGTCCTACACCGTCATCGGCTTCGTGCAGAAGTCCACCGTCATCGAGGGCGAGACCTTCTACTGGACCGAGTACTTGCTCTTCGGACCGGGGCTCGGCTTCCGCTGGTTGGTGGACGACGAAGGGACCTGGCGCTTCGTCACGCCCCTGAACGCCGCGGACGTCGACCTCAGCCAGTATCCCTCCGCGGTAGCCTTCGGGGGCAAGACCTACCGGATGCGCAACCAGAGCGCGGGCCGCACAGAGTACGTCCTCGGCGAGTTTTACTGGAAGGTACAGGTCGGCGAGACCACCCAGAACATCGACTTCGCGAGCGGCTCGGACGTCCTGTCACGCGAGTTCGGCTCCAACGAGGTCCACTACTCGCACGCGCCCGTCATCCCGTGGGCCACCCTCGCGCAAGCGTTCAGCCTGTCCGCCACACCCCCGGCCTCGTTTGGTGCGGGCGATGACGATGACGATGACGAGCAGTACCCGTCGACCACCAGCTCGAGCGGGGGGCCTTCCTTGGCCGTCATCGTGCTGGTGGTCATCATCATCCTGGTGTTGCTGTTCTGTGGCATGTGCGTGTGCGTCGGCGGGAGCGGGTCGGGAACCGGCAGTTCCTCGCCAGGCGTCCGTGGCGCGCCTGTGTACGGGGGCGGCTGGAGCAGTGGCAAGTAGGGGGCCGCGAAGGGCCCTCCGCGCCGTGACATGTTGCCGTTCCTCGCCTACCTGACCGTCTTGTTGGTCGCCACCTGCGGGCTGGTCTACCAGTTCATCGCGGGCACGATCTCGAGCTACCTGCTCGGGGGCGGCATCACCCAGTTCTCCCTGGTGATCGGGGTGTTCCTGTCCGCCCTGGGCATTGGGTCCTATCTCTCGCGGTTCATCGAGCGTGAGGTCGCGAAGCGCTTCATCGAGGTCGAGCTGTCCGTGGCGGTCATCGGAGGCCTGGCAGCGCCCTTGCTCTTCGCCGCCTACGCCCGTCCCAGCTCCTTTCAGGCCGTGCTCTACGCCATCGTGCTGCTCGAAGGCACCCTCGTAGGCCTCGAGGTCCCGCTGATCGTGCGCCTGCTGCGCCGAAGGGTGCAGTTCAAGGACCTAGTCGCTCGCGCCCTCGCCTTCGACTACCTCGGGTCCTTCCTCGCCGGCATCCTGTTCGTCTTCGTCCTGCTCCCGAACCTCGGCATCGTCCACACCGGCATCGCCTTCGGCTTGCTCAACGCGCTGGTCGCTCTGTCCGGCACCTGGCTCTTCGCCCCGTCGCTCTCCGACCACACCCGCCTTCGCGTCAAGTCCCTTGCCGTGCTCGCCCTGCTCGCCGCGGCCTTCGTCGCGTCCGAACGCCTCACCGCGATCTCCGAGACGTTGCTGTATGCGGACCGAATCGTGTTCTCGCAGCAGACGCGGTTCCAGCGCATCGTCGTGACCGCGGGCAGGGGAGGCCACCACCTGTTTCTCGACGGCAACCTGCAATTCTCGTCCCTCGACGAGTACCGGTACCACGAAGCGCTCGTGCATCCAGTGTTCGCGTCGCGGGCGCGTCGCGGACGGGTGCTCGTGCTGGGAGGCGGGGACGGGCTCGCGGTGCGGGAGATCCTTCGCTACCCCGAGGTGGAGCAGATCACGCTGGTCGACATCGACCCGGGCATCACCGACCTCGCCCTTCGTCACCCCGTCTTCGCCGCGCTCAACGAGGGGTCCATGGCCCATCCGAAGGTGAAGGTCATCAACGACGACGCCATGGCGTGGCTGCGAGAGGGCACCGATCGGTTCGACATCGTGGTCATCGATTTTCCGGACCCCAACAACTACACGCTGGGCAAGCTGTACACGACGACGTTCTACCGGCTGGTGCTCGCGCGGCTGGAGCCCGAGGGGGCCATCTCGGTGCAGGCCACGTCGCCGCTGGTCGCACGCCAATCGTTCTGGTGCATCGTGACCACGCTCGAGGAGGTGGGCATGAACGTGCTTCCGTACCACGCGTTCGTTCCCTCCTTCGGCGAGTGGGGCTACGCGTTGGCTTCGCCGGCCGCGCTGCGGGTTCCTTCGGGATTGCCCGCAGGCTTGCGCTACCTGGACGACGACGTGATGGGGTCGCTCTTCAAGATTTCGCCGGACATGGCGAGGGTGCCGGTGGACGCGAACCGGCTGAGCAGCCAGGCGCTGGTTCGGTACTACGAGAACGATTGGGGGAGAACGCTTTGACGCCCACGCGTCGCGACGTTCTTCTATCCCTTCTGGGTGCGTCGGGTCTTGCCCTCTCGGGCTGTGGGAGGCGGGCGCTGCCGGTGGGGCGCGTGGTGGGGGCCGACGTGGCTCTTGGGCACGTGTTGCGCGAGGAAATGAGCGTTCCATCGACCGTGGAGCCGGACGAGCACGTGCCCGTGGTCATCGTGGGCGGTGGCATGGCGGGTCTGGCGGCCGCCTGGCGACTATCCCGGGATGGTCGGTTGCCCTTCGTGGTTCTGGAGCTGGAATCCGAACCGGGAGGCACCGCGAGGTTTGGCACGGCGCCCGTCACCCCGTTCCCCTGGGGAGCCCACTACGTGCCGGTGCCCAACGCGGACAACCGGGCGTTGGTGCGCTTGCTCACGGAGATGGATGTGCTCGACCCGGAGCAATCCGCCCGTGCGGGCCGTCCCGTGGGCAGGGAGTCGGCCCTCATCGTGGAGCCCGAGGAGCGAGTGTTCTACCGGGGTCGGTGGCACGCGGGGTTGCTTCCGCACGCGGCCCTGTCGCCCCAAGAGGTCTTCGAGCTCCACCGGTTCGACCAGGAGATCGCGCGCTGGGTCGCCTTCCGCGACGCCAAGGGGCGGCGCGCTTTCACCTTGCCCACGGCGCTGTGCTCGGACGACGCCGAGGTCACCGCGCTGGACCGAATCTCCATGGCAACCTGGCTGAATCAGCGGGACTTCCGCTGCACGCCGCTGCGATGGTACGTCGACTTCTCGTGCCGCGACGATTATGGCTGCGGCATCGACGACACGAGCGCGTGGGCCGGGCTGTTCTACTTCGCGGCCCGCATCGAACGGCCGTGGGAACCGTCTGCGCCGTTTCTCACGTGGCCCGAGGGCAACGGGCGTCTCGTGCGGCACTTGCACGCGTTGGTCGAGGCCAAGACGCGGTGCGAGCAGCTGGTGGTGGACATCACGCCGCGCGACGAGAGCGTCCTCGTCACGCTGCTCGACGGACCGAGTCGGGTGCGGCGCACGATCAGCGCCGACCAGGTGGTGATGGCCATCCCTCGCTTCGTCCAGCAGAGGGTGGTGCGTCCGATGCGAGAGAATCCGCCGACCGGCCCCGCCTTCGACACGTCGCCCTGGCTCGTGGCGAACGTGGTGCTCGGCCAGCGACCTCGGGAGCGGGGGTTCGTCCCGGCTTGGGACAACGTGATGTACGACAGCCCGTCGCTTGGGTACGTGGCCGCGACGCACCAGCAGGGCCGCAGGTTCGGCCCTTCGGTGTGGACCTACTACTATCCCTTGACGGACTCCGACCCGCGCCGTGCCCGGCAGAAGTTGCTGAGCGCGACCACCGAGGAGTGGGTGGAGGTCGTGCTGACGGACCTGTCGCGGGCCCATCCGGACATTGGGGAGTGTGTGGAGCGCGTGGACCTGATGCGCTGGGGCCACGCGATGATCCGGCCGACCCCCGGGTTCGTCTGGAGTGAAGCGAGGAGGCGGGCGGGCGAGCCACTTGGGAGTCGGGTGCACTTCGCCCACACGGAGCTCTCGAGCGTGCCCCTCGTGGAGGAGTCGCTGTATCACGGGGTTCACGCCGCGGAGGCGGTGCTGGCCTCACGGTTCGGTTCGGTGCCGACGTGGCTGTAGCCGGCTCCTATTTCCGGACGTAGGAGCAAGCAGGATCGCTGGAAAACAGGTTGCCCGTGACGGCGAGGGCACGAGCCCGGGAACCGCCGCACTGTCGCCGCAAATCGCAAGCGCCACACTTCCCTTCCACCGCGTCCGGGTCGCGTAGCGCGCGCATCAGCGGGTGATCGTCGAACACGGCGGAGAGACGGTGATGCTGCACATGTCCGACGCACAGGGGGATGGCGGCGTCCGGGAAGATGCGCCCGGTGCCGGTGATACACAGGCCATTTCGGTCGCCGACGATGGTGCACGCGGGATGCGGGCCGCACAGCCGGAGGAAGAAAGGGGCGTAGCGCAGCGAGACCTCCACGGGACCCGAGGCCACGAGACCGGCGAGCTTCGCGACGGTGGCCTCCAAGGTTGGGAAAGGACGCGCGGGCCGCACCTGGGCGGACACGACCCATCGGGCGACGCCGAGGGATCGAACGGTCTTCCAGAGGTCGTCGATCGCGGACGGGTCGACCAAGAGGCTGTGAACCCCCAGGTGGGTGCCGGACGATCGAAGTTGGTCGAGCGCGGTACCGACGCGGTCACGATCTCGAGAGGTCGGGCGGTCGAAGGGAAGGGAGAGCCACGCGAGCCCGCCCCGTGCGAAGGCGTCGACCAGGGGGGCAGGGAGGAGGCTGGCGCGTTGGAGGAACGCCTCGACGGACAGGCCAGCGGATCGTGCGCGGAGCAGAGCGACTTGGAGCGCACGGGGGTCTCCGAGCTCTGCCCCTGACAGGTGAAGGACACGGGCGGGCAAGGCTCCGAGCTGATCCATGACGTGCTCGACCTCACGAGCTGAGAGGCAGCCGAGGGAGCCGTCGTCGCGTGGGGCGAAACGGGCCCAGGTCGCGTGGGGGAGCCAGGGAGGGCTGATCATGGTGCGTGGCGCGGGACCGGTAGGTTCGGCGGGGGCCAAGGACAAGGCGTGGCCTCGCCCAGACCTGTCCGAGCGACTCCCGATCAGTAGTTGGCGATAGGAACTAGAAGCGCCAGGTGGCAGCGGCGCCGCCGCCGGAGGGACCGACGAACGGAGTGAGCTGCATGGTCTTCTGGGAGCGGGCGTCCTTGGCGGCCTGTTCCTGTCCCGCGTTGTTGTTGCTCAGCAACAGGACAGTGCCGGTCACGCCAAGGGTAACGGCCACACCGAATGCCATGTCGGAGATGAGGGCATTGCGCTCGGCGTCATCCGCGCTTTCGGTGGTGGGGTCGTCGTTGAAGTCCGACTTGTTGCTCAGGGCCTTGACGCCGAAGACGGTGCCGACGATGGCGCTGGCGCCGGCTACACCCAGGGTGATGTAAGCGGGAAGGTTGGACCGAGCAGGCTGGACCGATGCGTTGGCGCCTTGGTCCTGCTGCGCGGGAGGGGGAGGAAGAGTGGCAGCGACGGCTTCGGCGGTCTGGGGGAGCGAGAAGGAAACGGTCCGCTTCTCTTCGCCGGCCTTGACCTCGATGTCCTTCTCGACGGGATCGAACCCCTCCGCCGATACCTTCACCTTGTGCGTACCGGGGGTGAGCTTGACTTCGAGAGGGGTGGCGCCCATCTGCGCCTGTCCGTCGACCTCGACCTGTGCGGAGGGGGGATCCGAAACCAAGGAGACCGCGACCGGGGCGTTCTTGAGCGCCTCGATGCGTCCCTTGGCCGCTTCCACCTCGGCCTTGAGTTTCTCACTGTCCTTCGCCTGCTCGATGAACAGCTCGTACGCCTTCAGCGCGTTGGGAGCGTCGTTCATCCCGTCGTAGCAGAGGGCGATCTTCTCTTGTGCTTGGGGCGAAGGGATGATGGCGTTGGCGGCCTGGAACTCCGTGAGCGCTCCCGCATAATCCTTGGCGTCAAGCTTGGTCCTGCCCGCCTCGTAGTGGCCACGGGCCGTATCGCGCTTCTGCTTCTCCGCGGCGGCAGCGGCCCCCTTGGGCTGTGCAAACGCGTACGGCGCCATCGCGCTCGTGGCAAGCAGACCGCTGAGCACGGCCGCGAGGACACGACCTCCCGGGTGCACATGATTTCGGTCACGCATGCTGCTTCGTCCTCCCTGCTTCAGACTGGGATCCTGGGAAACAAGATGAAACTCGCAAGAGGCTATCAGGGACGCACGCGCCGTGTCTAGCCCCATCCCGAACCACTGGCCCGAAAGGGATCGTACGGTGCCAGCCCGCCAGGCGTGCGGGGGGATTGTCGGCCAGCCCACCCCCTACCGAGCCTCTCCTCCTCTCGGCTGGGGCACCACAGGCGAGCGGTCGTCTATCCGAAAAGGGATAGATCGGATCGCAGCGTCCTTCACGGGGGCATCACGAAGGTCTGGGTGCGAAAGGAGATCGTACGATCCGCCTTGCCGATGCGGGCCACGAACAGCCCCACGAAGGAGCCGAACAGCGAATCGCCAGGCGATACCGCCCCCGACCCGGGAGGTCGGCTCACCCAGCGACGGATCTGCTCGAGCATCTCTTGCGATACCGGGTTCACCTCCACCGTGGCCGCAAGAAAGTACCTCGCGCTCGGCGTCAACACCCCTTGCACCGGCAGCGCCCGTACCTCCGTGCACCGTCGCAGCACGCCCTCGAGATTCACCGCCACCGCCTTGCGGTCCCCCTCCGGTCTCGCGATCTGCAGGCGATACACCTCGTTCCACACGTCGAACGTCACACGGCAGGATTGCCACACCCCCGTGCCGGGCACCGGAGAACCGCCCCCGTCCGCGTCGAACACCCCCCCCGCCAGCACGATCACCGTGGTCAACCCGCTCTGCAGCTTTCGCTGCACGTCCGCGTCGACCACGTCGCGATAGCTGAAGGTCGCATGAAGGACCCGCGTGGACGCCTCGCGCGCCACGATGGCACGTCGCTCCGGCAGCTTGCTCGGGGAGGCAGGCACGTCCTGCGCATGGGCGATCAGCCCGACCGCCCACGCGGCACAGCCGATGGCGACGGCAACCCCGCGACGTCTCATGGACGGGCCTCGCTGCGCACCGGGATGAAGCCCAGCACGTTGGAGAACGCGAAGGTGAAGCCGCCCGCATTGGTGTCGATCTGGAGTCCGAGGTTGAAGGTCAGGTCGACGGGGATCCTGGCGAGCCCAGAGTAGCCACGGGGGGGGTCGGAGAGGTCACGCTCCGAGGCGACCGCGTACACGCCGCTGGCGCCGAACAAGTCGACGCCGTACACGGCGCTGGTGCCGCGGTACAGAGGGATGCGGTACTCGCCGAGCAGCTTGGCCGCATAGTGCCCGTAGCGGACTTCGACGATCGACGTGCCGAGCAGGTTGGGTGGCGGCCGCCTGTCCATGTTCAACCCGAGCATGCGGCTCGGTAGCAGGTCGCTGAAGTCGCCCACGTAGAAGCGTTCGTAGATCGGCGCCCGTCCGACGATCGCACCGCCGAAGAAGCTTGCCCGGATCACGTGGTCCCACGGAAGCTCGTACCACTTCGACGTCGCCAGCGTGTATCGCTGGAACGGGTAGTCCGAGCCGAGGGGGGTGAGGGAGACCTCGGCCGCCAGGGTGGTGTGCGAGCCTCGCGTGGGCAGGATCGGCGAGTCCCGCGTGTCGTACTGCAACATCGAGCGTACGGTGGACAGAACGCTCAGGCCGGGATTGAGCCCGAACTCGATCGGCTCGACGTCCAGCCCGCGACGATGAGACGCGGCGAGGGGAAGCGTCGCGTCGATTCGCTCGAGCCGGTAGTCCAGCCACGCTTGCCACGCTGCGCTGAGGTCCCAGCCCGCGCCCACGGTGCCGCCGAACCTGCGATAGCGCACGACCGCATAGTCCCGCACCTTCTCGGCAGCGTTCGACGGGTCGTCGTACAAGACGTCGCGGTTGCCGTAGAACTCGAGCGCGTCGTTGTAGAGCAGGGAAGCGGTCGCCATCCCGTGCGACCCGAGAAACGACGGGTCGAAGAAGCGCGTGCGCAGGGCGAGCTGATCCTGGGCGAACCCCATGCCCCCACCGAGCGTGATGCCCGTGCCGCCGAGGTTGGTTTCGGCGAGGTCCGCCCCAGCGTAGGCCGTCAACGGTCGCGCGTTGCCTTCCGTGTCGGCGTCCGCGGACAAGCCCATCCACAGGTCGCTCACGACGATCGTGTTGCGCTCGACGACGTCGACGATGAGGACGACTTTGCCTCGCTGCGAGCCCTTGCGAAGGGACAGGTTCACGCGCTGGAAGAACCCGGTGCCGAGGAGCCGGTATCGCAGCAGCTCCAGCTCGGGGTCGTCGACGTCTACGATGTCACCGGGGCGAAGCTTGACGTAGCGGAGCACGACGCGCTCGCGCGTACGCAGGTTGCCGCGAACCTGGATGCGCTCGAGCTCATAGCGAAGCTGGGCGCCTTCGTCGTCGGAGGCGCTGGGTGATGCCCCGCCTTGGGGACAGCGTTCCGTGGGGTCTACCTGCGGGGGGGCAGCGGTCGCGCCAGGTGGAGGGGTCGTTTCTGCTTCTTCCACGACCGGAGGGGAGTCCGGCTCGGCCGGAGGTTCCTCCGCGGCAGGTTCGGTCGCGGGAGGTTCGGTTGCTGCGGGCGTGTCGGGCTGCACGGGAGGGTCGCCGGGCAAAGGCTGGCCCTCCGGCTGCTGCGCCGAAGCGAGTGACGCGGCGATCGTTAGGGCGACGACGCCGAACCCGGACGCCGCGATCCATCTTCTGCTCACGCGAGGAGCCTACCACGAGGCCGCCTGGGATGCCGACCGTGCCGTGGACGTCCGCCAAGGTCGTACTACACTTCCGTGTCGAACCTCGCACCCACACCGGGAGACCCCATGCCCCGCTTCCCGCTCAGACCCTCGTACGCCACCCCCGCGTGGTGCGTTGCGTTCCTTCTGCTCTCTCTCGTCGCTTGGGTCCCCCCGGCGCAGGCCGAACCGCTCCCCGACCAACCATCGACCCCCGACGACATCCCTGGCATGGTCGCCATCGACCTCGACGATCACCTCTCGCAGGGTGAGCTGGACGCCTTCGGCTCCGAGCTCGGTGTCACCCTGCTGCCGTCGAGCGTGCTGACCGCGCGCACGCGCATTCACCACGCGACCGTGGCCAAAGAGCAAGTCGCCTCCTTGCTGACCCGACTCCGCGGAGACCAGCGGGTGGAGCACGTCGAGCCCCTGGCCAAGGTGCACGCTCGTTGGGTCCCCAACGACCCGCTCCTCGAGCAGCAATGGCACATGGACCGCGTGGGAGCCCAGCGTGCCTGGCAGTATGCGTCCGGCCGAGGCGTGACCGTTGCCGTGGTCGACACCGGTGTGGCCTGTGAGGATTACAACCCCTTCTCCAAGGGCAGCGACCTTGCAGATACCTGGTGCAGGACAGGCTTCAACTTCGTCGACAACAACCCCCACGCCTCCGATGACAACGGCCACGGAACGCATGTGGCTGGGACGATCGCCCAGTCCACCAACAACGGTCTGGGCGCGTCAGGCCTTGCGTTTCGTGCGCGCCTGCTGCCCGTCAAGGTCCTCAATGCGCAGGGCTGGGGGACGACGGTCGCCGTGGCGGACGGGATCCGCTACGCGGCAGACGCGGGAGCGCACGTGATCAACCTCAGCCTCGGCGGATCGCGGGCGAGCCGGATCATGTTCGATGCTGTCCAGTACGCGAGGTCCAAGGGCGTGATGGTGGTCGCCGCGGCGGGCAACAACGGCCAGTCCGTGGAGTACCCGGGCGCTTTCGACGGCGTGCTGGCCGTGTCCGCGATCGGAAAGGACGATCAGCTCGCCCGCTTTTCCTCCCGAGGGCCCGAGGTGGACCTGGCCGCGCCTGGGGTTCAGGTGCTGCAGCAGACCATCTGCAACGGTGGCAAGGACCGTTGTGAGCGCTTCACGGGACTCTCGGGCACGTCGATGGCGGCACCCCATGTCGCCGGCGCCGCCGCCTTGTTGATGAGCGTGGGCGTCACGGACCCCGACCGTGTGGAATCGATGCTCGGGTCCTCCGCACGGGTGCCGAAGGACGAGAAGCGAGGCGGCCCCCGCTTCGGTCAGGGCATCCTCGACGTGGGACAGGCCGTCAGCACCACCGTATGGGTGCAGGTGATCACGCGCTTCACCTTGGTCCTCATGCTGGCGGGATTTGCCTGGCGCCACATCCGTCGCAAGGGCGGCGTGGCGCGGCCGTGGCGTCCCGGCTTCTGGGTCATGGCTCTCGCGTTCGGACCCGGGCTGTTTTCTCTCGCCCCCTTGTTCACCTCTCGCGTCCCACTCCCCGTGGACCTTCTCGCGCGTCCGATCCCCGAATGGGACCTGCTCCTCGGTGTCTCCGTGCATCGGTGGCTCCCCCTCGCGCACTTCTTCGTTCCCTTCGCCCTGTCCGCCGTCGCCTTCAGCATCCGCAAGGCGCGCCCCTTCATTGCCGGTGTGGCCGTAGGAACCGCCGCCTACCTGGTGAGCGTCCCCCTGCTCGAGTTGACCACGTCCGACCTGCGCTCTCGCGCCTTGCTCGGCATTTGGGCCCTGCTCAACGCCGCGGGGTGCCTGTGGCTCACGATCCTTCACATGGACGAGCGCGAGACGGACTGACGACCGCGTCGATTCGCTCGAGCTCGAGGGCGACGCCTTGCTCGAGCTGTACTATGCGCCGGGTGAAGAGAGTGTTGATGGGAGGACGGAACGTGAAAGCGACAACGATGGTGATGGCGGTCGTCATGGCGATGGGGTTGCCCGGTTGCTGCGACAAGCTCGCTGAGAAAGCCGCGGAGAAGGCAGCGGAGAAGGCGGTGGAGGAGGCCTCGGGCGGTGATGCGAGCCTTGCGATCGGCGATAATGTGGACATTTCGGCCTTGCCGGCGGCGTTCCGCTACCCGGGGATGAAGGCCAAGGGGAGGTTCGCCCAGAACACGCCCACCGGATCGGGGACGGTCTACATGCTGGAGTCGGACGACCCGATCGCGAAGGTGAAGGCGCACTACGAGGCGCTCACGGGCTACAAGCAGACGGCGAAGATGGACACGGCCGACGGGTCCATGTTCGCGTACGAGGCTGCGCCGGGAGAGTCCTACAACGTTGTGCTGTCCGCGACGGCGGGCAAGACGGTCATCACGATCACGCACGCGAAGGACAAGCCGTAGGTTCGGGGGGATTATCGAGCCCTTTGCGGGGTGAAGTCCCATTCGCCACTTCCCATGGGGGCGGTCGTTTGCCATATTCGCGCCGCCAACATGCCAATCATTGCCAAGAAAACCGAACGAGACGAGCGAGAGGAACGCCTGTACCGGATCCGGCACAGCACGGCGCACCTCATGGCCGAGGCAGTCCAGAACCTCTTTCCGGGGACCAAGCTGGCCTTCGGGCCGCCGGTTCAGGACGGCTTCTACTACGACTTCGATGCCGAGCACCGCTTCACGGACGACGATCTGAAGAAGATCGAAGCCAAGATGCGCGAGCTGGCGAAGAAGAAGTCGCCCTTCGTGAGGAAGTCGATCAGCAAGGCGGAGGCGGTGCAGCTCTTCTCGAAGCAAGGGGAGAAGCTGAAGGCCGAGCACGTCGAGACGCTGACGGACGGCGAGATCACGCTCTACGAGAGCGGGGGGTTCGTGGACCTGTGCGCGGGGCCCCACGTGGACAGCACGGCGGACCTCGAGCACTTCAAGCTGACGAACGTGTCCGGGAGCTACTGGCGCGGCGACGAGAATCGCGAGCGTTTGCAGCGCATCTACGGGACGGCGTGGGACACGAAGGACGAGCTGAAGGCGCATCTGGTGCGCATCGAGGAAGCGAAGAAGCGGGACCACCGAACCCTGGGCAAGGAGCTTCGGCTCTTTGACTTCCCGGAGCTCGCGGGCCCTGGGCTTCCCTTCTACCTGCCCAAGGGCGCGCGCGTGCTGCAGCAGTTGAAGGACTGGATGTGGCAGCTGCACATCTCCGGAGACTACGGCCACCCGGACAAGACCTACGAGCCCCTGACCACGCCGCACATCCTGCGGACGGATGCGTGGAAGACCAGCGGTCACCTCGAGAACTATCGAGAGAACATGTTCATGGTCTACAGCCTCGACGAGCTGGACCAGGGGCTGCTGACGCGCGACGAGGACGGCGCCGAGGGCAAGGAGAAGGCCGAAGGCAAAGAGAAGGCCCCGGGCAAGAGCGAGGGGTTGGGCAACTACGGCCTCAAGCCGATGAACTGCCCGGGCCACCTCATGCTCTACAACGTGGGCACCAAGAGCTATCGCGACTTGCCTGTCCGCTACTTCGAGTTCGGCACGGTGTACCGCTACGAGCGGGCCGGCACGTTGCACGGCATGTTGCGAGTCCGCAGCTTCACCCAGGACGACGCGCACCTGTTCTGCACGCCCGACAACTACCCTCAGGAGATCGAGGGCGTGTTCGACTTCTGCTGCCACATCCTCGACACCTTCGGGTTCGACTACCACGTGGGGCTCAAGACCCGGCCCGAGGGCCGTCTCGGCACGGACGCGATCTGGGACATGGCGGAGAACGGGCTGCGCGCGGTGCTCGAGAAGCGCGCGCCGGGCAAGTACTACGTGCAGGAAGGCGACGCGACCTTCTACGGGCCCAAGATCGACTTCACCATCCGTGACTGCCTCGGCCGCGAGTGGCAGGGCGGTACCATCCAGCTCGACTTCAACCTGCCCGAGCGCTTCGAGCTCGAGTACACGGACGCAGACAACTCTCGCAAGCGTCCGGTCATGATCCATCGCGCCATCCTCGGCTCCTTCGAGCGCTTCTTCGGGCTGCTCATCGAGGAGTTCGGCGGCGCCTTCCCCCTGTGGCTCGCCCCGACCCACGTGCGCGTCCTGCCCATCGGCGAGACCCAGCTCGACTATGCCCGATCCGTCGCGGATCAGCTTCGCAAGAAGGGCTTCCGCACCGAGGTCGACGACACCAGCGACAAGCTCGGCAAGAAGATCCGCAACGGCAAGACCGCGAAGATCCCCTACCTCATCGTCGTGGGCCAGAAGGAAGTCGAAGACAGCACCATCACGGTGGAGAGCTACCACGATGGCAAGCTGGAGAGCGTGGGGACGATCGACGCGCTATCCGAGAAGATGGGCGACGAGATCGCGCGTCGCGTGTACCGGCGAAAAGCTTGAGGCTCCCTCAGAATTCGGCCGGGTCGCTGTAGGACCCGAACACCTCGCGCAGCACGTCACAGATCTCCTGCTCCGTACAGTACGCCTTCGCCGCCTCGATGATAGGGGGCATGAGGTTCGTGGTGCCCTGGGCCGCCTTTCGGACCTGCTCCAAGCAACGCTGGACCTGCTCCTTGTCGCGGTCGGCCTTGACCTTGCGCAAGGCCTCGCACTGGTTGCGCTGCACCTTCTCGTCGATGCGGAGCAGAGGGATCTTCGCGTCGCCCTCCTGGACGTACTTGTTGACCCCGACCATCACGCGTTCCCCGGTCTCCATCTGCCGCTGGAAGTGGTAGGCGGAGGCAGCGATTTCCCGCTGGGGATAGCCCTTCTCGACCGCCTCGACCATGCCGCCCATCTCGTCGATGTGGCGGATGATGGCGAGGGCATCCTGCTCCAGCTTGTGGGTCATCCACTCGACGAAGTAGCTGCCCGCGAGCGGGTCGATCGTGCCGGTGACCCCGCTCTCCTCCGCGATGATGTGCTGCGTGCGCAGCGCGATCGTGACCGCTGCCTCCGTGGGAAGGGCGTAGGTCTCGTCCATCGAGTTGGTGTGCAAGGACTGCGTCCCGCCGAGCACGGCGGCCATCGCTTGCAACGCCACGCGGACGACGTTGTTGTACGGCTGCTGCGCCGTGAGGGCGACCCCCGCGGTTTGCGCGTGCGTGCGGAGCTTCAAGCTCGCCCCGGTCTTCGCCCCGAAGCGCTCGCGCATGAACCGCGCCCACATGCGGCGCGCCGCTCGAAACTTCGCGATCTCCTCGAAAAAGTCGTTGTGCACGTCGAAGAAGAACGAGAGCCGCGGGGCGAACGCATCCACGTCCATCCCTCGATCGAGCGCGCTCTTCACGTAAGCGAGCCCGTCCGCGATCGTGAAGGCCAGCTCTTGTGACGCGGTCGCCCCTGCTTCGCGGATGTGGTAGCCGCTGATGGAGACGCTGTTCCATCGGGGGACCTGTGCCGCGCAAAACTCGATCGAGTCCGTGACCATGCGCATCGCAGGCCGCGGCGGAACCAGCCACGCGTGCTGCGCGATGAACTCCTTCAAGCAGTCGTTCTGCACGGTCCCGCCGATCTTCGACCGCGGGATCCCCCGCTTGTCCGCCAGCGCAATGTAGAACGCGAGCAGCACGATGGCCGGACCGTTGATCGTCATCGACGTCGTCACGCGATCGAGGGGGATGCCGTCGAACAGGACCTCCATGTCGCGAAGGGAGTCGACGGCGACGCCGCACATGCCGACCTCGCCGAGGGCGCGTGGTGAGTCGGAGTCGTAGCCCATGAGGGTGGGGAAGTCGAAGGCGGTGGACAGGCCGGTCTGTCCTTGCTCGAGCAGGTACTTGAAGCGCTGGTTGGTCTGCTCGGGTGCCCCGAACCCGGCGAACATGCGCATGGTCCAGAGCCGACCGCGGTACATGGTGGGCTGCACGCCGCGGGTGAACGGGTAGTCACCGGGTACGCCGAGGTCCCGCGCGTAGTCGACGGGGGCGTCGAGCGGGGAGGCGAGGTCGGGGATCTCGAGGTCGCTCCAGGTGGTGAAGCGCTCTTTGCGCAAGGGCATGCGGTCGACCGTGGCGGCGACGGGCCCCTTGCGCCACCCCTCGAGTTGGGCTCGCAGCGCTTCGATGCCGGCGGCGTCCAGCCCGAGGACCTCGCCCTCATGCGTGGAGTCCGCGGCAAGTGTGCTCGATTTCGCGCCCGATTCCGTCACCTGGTTGCCCATGTCTTGCTCTCCCGTTTCGCCGAGGGGCTTTCGATGCTAGCAGGTGTGAAATAGCACAGGTCGAGGGAATCATTTCTATCTGGTAGGCTTCCACTGCATGCGACCCGAGGTCGGACAAGTCATCGGCGGCAAGTATCGGCTCACCCGTCTCATCGGGGAGGGGGGGATGGGGAGCGTCTTCGAGGCGACCCACGAGTACCTCGGGAGCGCAGTCGCGCTGAAGTTCCTCAATCCCGAGCTTGCGGCACGGCAGGCGCTGGTCGCGCGCTTCCTGCAAGAGGCCCGGGTGTCCGCAAGCATCCGGAGCGCGCACGTGGTGCACGTGTCCGACGTGGACCAGACCCCGGAGGGATTGCCCTACTTGGTGATGGAGCTGCTGGACGGCGAGAGCCTGCAGCAATGCTTGAACCGGTGCCACAAGCTGCCCATGGGTACGGCCCTGGAGTACGCGGTGCAGATCCTCAACGGGCTCGAGGTCGCGCATGCGAGAGGGATCGTTCACCGAGACCTGAAGCCGGACAATGTCTTCCTCGTTCCGACGCCCCAAGGACCACTTCTCAAGCTGCTCGACTTCGGGATCGCGAAGCTTCGCAGCATTGCCGACCTGCAACGGGGGCTGACCCGGCCCGGCGCGCTGATGGGCACGCTCGAGTACATGGCCCCGGAACAGGCCTTCTCGGCGGACACGGTGGACCATCGTGCCGACCTGTACGCGGTCGGTGTGATCTTGTTCGAGATGATCGCGGGATGCCGTCCGGTGGAGGTAGATGAGCCCCAAGCGATGGCCGCGCTGGTGATGGCGGGCCGCGTGAGCCGGCTCGTGGACGTGGCCCCTGGCGTCCCGCAGAGCCTCTCGGACACGGTAGGCCGCGCTCTCGCAGGCAGGGCGGATGCGCGTTTCGGGAGTGCCGCGGAAATGCGAGGCGCCCTCCTCCCGTTCTTCACCGCGTCCGCACAGGCCTCCGGGATGGTGAACTACCCAAGCATGGCGGCGGTCACGCCCCCCGTGCCGCCCGTTCACAAGGGGACCGCGGTGCTCTCGGCCCCTTCCGCCAACCGCCCCGCACCCACCCAGCCCGGCACCGACCCCGACGGCATGGAGGGCGTGTCCCCAACCCTTCCGCCGTCGGACCCGATGGCCGATACGACGGGGCGAACGGGAACCGTGCTGGGCGATGGCGCAGGCCCGGGCCTCCCGCACCAGCCTGCGGAATACGGCCCGACCGCCGAGATGCAGCCTTACGGCCCTCCTCCTCTCGCGCCCAGCTTCGCGCCCCCCGCCAAGAGGAAAAAGTCAGGCGTTTGGACCGTCATCGGGATCCTTGCCGGCCTGCTCGGCGCCCTGGCCGCCGCTGCCGTCATCGCCTTCTTCGTCATCGACCCCGGCGACCCGGACGTACCGACGCTCCTGCCGACCATCACGCCCCCTGCCGTCGTCTCTGCCGACAACGCCGGACCCACTGCCACCGTAACCGACGTGCCGGTCGCGACTTCCCCACCCACCGCGACGACCACCGCCCCTCCTGCGACCACGACAGCCCGCCCGCCCGCTCGGGACGGGGGGGCCGACGGCGGCTTCGTGATCCCCGGACTGCCCGATGGCGGTTTCCAGCTGCCTCCGTTCCCGTCGTCCATCCCCTCCGGGGTCATTCCCCCGTTTCCCACCGAGTTGCCCACGATTTCCATCCCCGGCTGGCCTCCTCCCCCGAACCAGTGACCGGAGCCATGCGTCGACTTGTCCTCAGCGTACCCAGGGTCGTGGTCGGGCATCCCAGACCGGAGCCCAAGACGCAGCACTTGCGGTATGGTTGGCGACGCAGGTGGAGTTGAACCGCCATGGCTGAGATTCACCCAGGGGAAGTGATCGATCGACGCTACCAGGTGAGTCGTTTGATCGGCTCGGGCGGGATGGCATCGGTGTTCGAGGTCCAGGACATGACCTCGGGGCGACGCTGCGCGATGAAGGTGTTGCACCGGCAGCTTCTGTTGCACCCGGTCATTCCGCAGCGTTTCTTGCGAGAAGCCAAGGCTGCGAGCGTGCTCGACACGCCTTATGCGGTGAAGGTCGAGGGCACGGGCAACATGGCCGATGGGTCGCCCTACATCGTGATGGAGCTTCTCGAGGGCCTGCCGCTGCACGCGGTCATCGAGCGACAAGGGCCGAGGTTCGAAGCGGAACGTGCGCTCTACCTCGCCGATCAAATCGCCCAGGGTCTGGCGGACGCGCACGCGCGCGGCATCATTCACCGCGATCTCAAGCCCGAGAACATCTTCGTGATTCCCACGGCCCAGGGCGACCTCGTCAAGGTCGTGGACTTTGGCATCTCGAAGATCTTCTCCGGCGAAGACGGTGTGAAGCTCACCCAGACCGGCGTGACCGTCGGAACTCCCCAGTACATGCCCGTCGAGCAGCTTCGGGGCACGAAGGACCTCGACGGCCGTGTCGACGTGTACGCGCTGGGCGTGGTGCTCTACCAGATGCTCGCGGGTTTGCGACCGTACGATGGGTTCACCTACGAAGAAGTGATCTTGAAGGTTGCGAGCACGACGGCACCTTCGCTGGGGACCTATCGAGCAGACTTGCCACCGGGCCTCGTGGGCGTTGTAGATCGTGCGATGGCGCGGAACCGGGACGAGCGGATCGGCAGCATGGTGCAGTTGCGGCAGGAGATGGCACCGTTCTGGTCGGGCCGCTCACCCCTCGCGCCCTCTGGGGCGCCCGGCATCGCGGCGCTCGGGCAAACCGGGGGTCATGCGGCGAGCCTCGGGCAGACCGGCGGGCAACCGGCAGCCCTGGGTGGCGTACCGAGCGTTCCGAGAGCGAGCGCGGGTCGTACGCAAGTCCTCGAGAGACCCAGTGGCCCCATGACGCACGCCGCACCGGCCGCGGCGCCGGCTCAGCCTCCGATTCCTCCGCCCCCGGCGCGAACCTTGCCCGACCACGAGGCGCTGCCCGCGCCCCCGTCCCCTGGCGCTTCCGCCCACGCTGCGGTTCATGTTTCTCCCACCCACACGCGCTCCGGTCCTCCGAAGGTCCTGGTGCTCGTGCTCGTGCTCCTCGCCGCGGCGCTTCTTCTGTTGCTCGTCGGCATCGGGGTGGCCTCGGTCTGGCTGCTCGTGTGACCGGCACGGCGTTTCGACCCCGACGAAAGCACGTCGTCCTTCCGATTTCGAGGCGGGTTTCCGTGATGCCCTGCGTAAGCTCCTGCCGATCCCTCTGCTCTCGAACGGCATCATGGAGCTGACGCCAGGCCAGATCGTGACGGACAGGTACCGCGTCGATCGGTTGATCGGCAGCGGCGGGATGGGGTCTGTGTACGAAGCACGCGATCGGGTCACGTCCCAGCGCGTGGCCTTGAAGGTGCTGCACGCGGCGTTGTTGCGACACCCGGTCATCCCCAAGCGGTTCGTGCAGGAGGCCACGGCGGCGCGAGCCTTGACTACGCCATTCGCGGTGAAGGTCGAGGCCACGGGCAACCTTGCGGACGGCTCGCCGTTCCTCGTGATGGAGTACCTCGACGGTGTGGACCTCGGACAGCTCGTGCGGCAAGCGGGAGGCAAGCTCTCGGTCTCGCGCGTGGTGAGGCTGGCCGACCAGATCGCCTCGGCCCTCGAGGAAGCGCACGCAAAGGGGATCGTGCATCGCGACCTGAAGCCGGAGAACGTCTTCGTTCTGCAGACGCCCGCCGGAGAGATGGTCAAGTTGGTGGACTTCGGCATCTCGAAGATCCTGACGCGGGAAGATGGCATCCGGTTGACCCAGACCGGAACGACGCTCGGCACGCCGCAGTACATGTCGATGGAGCAGCTGTGCGGGGCCAAGGATCTCGACGGTCGCGTGGACGTGTATGCGCTCGGCGTGATGCTCTACGAGATCCTCGCGGGCGTTCGCCCGTACGACGGGTTCACTTACGAGGAAGTGATTCTCAAGGTGGCGTCGACCACGCCGGCCCCTCTCGAGTCGCTGCGTGGAGACTTGCCTGCCGGGCTCGTGAACCTTGTGGCGCGGGCGATGGAGCGTGATCGTGACGCACGCATCCGCAGCATGGCGGAAGTGCGGTTGGTGCTTGCGGAGTTGTTGGGCCAGGGCAGGCCCAGCGGGGTTGCGCCGCGGCTGTCCACGGGTTGGCCGCCGGCATCGCCTTCGAGCCATCCGCCCAAGGCGAGGAAGAACACAGGGATCGTGGCGGTCGTGGTGGTGGTGGTGGCGTTGCTCGGAGTGGCGGGGTTCCTGGTGCTGGCGGGGGCAGCAGCGGGGGCTTGGTTCTTCGTGGGGTCGGGTACGAGCAAGGACCTCGTTCAGCCCGCACCGAAGGCGCATGGGAGCGTGCCGCGAAGCCACGCGCGCTCCCAGACACGGTAGGGCCCGAGCCTTCCTGAAACCACAGAGGACACAGAAGGCGCAGAAGGGGTTGATGGGGAGACGTGTACTAAGAATGAAGCACGCGGGGGATCAAGGACGGACGGCTGGGGGGCGACCGACGCCTGGGCTTCGGGGATGAGGGGGCAGGTTGTCCATGGCTGCTGGGTATTGCTTGCGTGCGCTGAAGCCCCACGCGTCGTTGGGACCTCGCGCCTGCGCCGTCACGATCACAGGTTGATTCAGCGGCCCCGGGCTTTGGACGACGTATTGGCGGTAGAGCTTTCCTGGCTGCGGGAGGTTGAGCATTTCCGAGGGCATGCCGGACACGAGCTGCACGCCCGGAGGCAGCTGGACCTGGAGCGAGACGGGGGCCTGGATGGGCTCGTTCACGACGATCTCGAGGTCGAGGGTGATGGGCCCGGCGGAGGGGGTGGGCATGGGGCCACGCAGGTTGAGGATGACAGGCGCGGTCATGCCCCGTTCGGTGTGGGGAGCCGTCTGCTGTGGATAGGGCTGTGGTTGCTGCTGATAGGGTTGGGGCTGCTGATAAGGCTGGGGCTGCGCGCTGGTGCCCCCGCCACTGTTCCCGTTCGGCGTGCACGCCACGACCGCGAGCATGGCGCAGAGCGTTCCGGCACCCAACCAGCTTTTCGTCATCGTCATGTTGATCTTCCTCATGGCTCCGCCCATCACAGACACGGCCTGGTAGCAGGGTTGTAGGGGAATCCCGTGGTTTGCGTGACCGCGTTGATGTCCGCCACGCTCGCGTTGCCCGAACAAAGCGCCGCGTCGAAGAAGTCGACCAAGTCGACGGTATGATAGCCCCGATTGAACGTTCCGTTCACGAGCGGTCCGTGGGTGAGCGCTCCGAAGACCTTCGGGTCGCCCAGCCCCCTTCCCTCCGGGTCCACCGACGAGTCCACGAACAGCTTCCAGATCATCCCCGCGCCGATGTTCTCGTTGATGTACTGGTCGATCGGCCCTTCGGGGTCCGGCATCTGCAGCGTGCCGCTCGAGCCTGAGTACGAGTACTTCGAGATGTCGACCCAGAAGAACGAGCCGGACTGCTCGTCCACGTACTTCGGGCTGTCGATGTTCGTGCAACCGAAGGAGGTGGCCCACGCCTCGCTGTACGCAAGCCCGGGCTTCGACGGCGCGTTGACGTAGTGCGTGCCGCCTTCCCCCGGCGACTTCGAGTAGTTCTGCATCACGTAGTGACCGAACTCGTGGGAGATGACGGCGCGAGCCCACTGCGTGGAGCCATCGCTCGGAGGACCACCCAGAACGACCCAGCTGTCGTAGTAGTCCGTCTCCGCCGCGGTGCTTCCGTACTGCACCTGGGCGCCACCGCACGCCGGACCGCAGAAGCAAGCACCGCACGTGGGCGTCCCGGCCAGCGGGTCCCAGTACACCGCGAGCGACATCTGATCACCACTCGTCGCGGCGGCGGACCGCAGCAGGCCGTAGTCCATCCACTGGAAGATGTGCAACGCTCCCGAGTACTCCTTCTCCGTGATGGTCCACGTCCCAATGTCCGTGGTACCCGTGGCGATGTCGATGCCCCACGACCAGTATTCGTTCGCGCTCCGCGCGTTGTCGATCGGGTTCTGATCCTTGAGCTTCGCCACCGCCATCGCCGGCAAGCCCGTGGTGTAGTTGAACACGATGGGCCATGCCCACACCGACGTCGGTCCTCGCATCTCCCGCGTGAGCTTCGCCACGAAAGAGCTGTCCGGCAGAAACCCTTCGGCCACGGAGTCGTACCCCGAGAGAGCGGCGCCGATGAACTCTCCGTCGTCGTAGATCGTGATGTACAGGTCCCGGATGTCCTGCACCTGCACGTCACCCCAGCCCATCCCGTCCGAACGCACGGGCCGGTACTCGTAGTTCACGCGACCCGCCAACGTGGGTCCCGTCGCCCCGCCGCTCGACGAAGGCACGTAGTGGCAAGCCGCCGGTGAATCCGGTGTGCCCGGCTGGCACTTCTCTCCCGCGGCCGTGTCGCAAGCCGTGTCCACCCAGCGCGCGTCGTCTCCGGTGCCTTCACACACACGCACGGAGCGCGAATCCGCGCTGCACTCGACATCTCCCGGCACGCATATGCCACTGATGGCGCACTCGGCGCCGTTGTTGCCCACCTTGCAAGTGCGCCCCGGGGGGCACTGCGTCTCGACGATGTCGACATGATCGTCGGCGTTGCCGTCGGGGATCAGGCACGCGCGGATGGTGTTCTCGTCGACGCACTCTCCCTGCATCGGGACGCCGTTGCAGGGGTCGTCGACGGTGGTGCCTCCCGTGCCTCCTTCGGACGTGCCTCCCGTGCCGGACACACCGCCGGTCCCGGCGCTTCCTCCGGCGCCTCCGGCATCGCCTTCGTCATCGGAGGCCTCGACGAAGGTACAGCCGGCTGCCAGGAGGCTCGCCGCGCCCATCAACCCAACCATCGTGTTCCAACGCATCGACGCTCTCCCGCTGCTGCTGGTTACCGCTCCGGAGACAACCCATGCCTACGCACGCTCCATGGTACGTCGACTCGGGGGAAAAGTTCCCCTGTCGACATGGCCCAGCGGCAGACCGTGTGCAAGCGGAGGCATTTTCTCCGCATGTTCGGAGATTCCGTTCGCACCGCCGGGGATCAAGTCGGCGGGTCCACCGGGACGTGCGGGCTGGAAAGGAGTATGGAATCGGGTGACGTGCGGTCTGGCAGACGGCGTTGCTTTCCGGTAGAGATCAGAAGGGTCGCCACGGAAGTGCACAGGAGATACGTGAGATGAATCAACCACCCGGAAGCTTCGACCCGCCTGACGACGACGGGTACGGGGGCATGGGGCGCAGAGGGGGGACCATCCCGGGAGGACCTCCGCTCGACATCGACCCGGCCGCGCTGGGACCGAGCGCTGGCGGACCAGGCGGCGGACCCCGACCGGCGCCCACCATGGTGGACCAACCGGTGGCGCCGGTTGTCATGCCGGGAGCCTATCCTCAGCCCGGAGTTCCCGCCGTCCCCGCGTACCAAGGCGTGCATGCGGGTCCCATCGGGTACGCGCCGGTGGCCCCGCCAAGACGCAGGAGCAGCAGTGGTGGAGGCCTTGGTGTGGTGTTTGCCATCGGGTTCGTGGTGTTGCTCATGGGCGGAGGGGCCGCAGGCGCTGTGATTTACGCCCGGGGCATGTCTGACAGTCCCGAAGAAGGCGATGCTCCGATCTTGACGTTCGCCCCCCCGGCCACAATCGAAGCCGAAGGCGAGCAAGGCGCGGTAGGAGACCCGACAGGGCCCTCCGAACCGCTCGACCCCCCGGACCCGGTCGACACGACCGACCCGGTCGCTACGACCACCGCACCAGCGACCACGAAGACCTCGCGTCCACCCAGCACCTCCACCGCGCGTCCTCCGTCAACGACCACGGCCACGAGCACCGCAACCAGCACCGCAACGGCTACCGCGACCAGTACCGCGACGAGCACGGCCACCGCGACCAGCACGTCCACGCGCCGGCCGCCCTGGATCATCCGGCCACCGTCGACGGGAACCTCGACTTCGAGCCCGCCTCCCACGTCGACGTCGACGTCGACTGCCACCTCGACCGGTACGAGCAAGCCGCCACGCCTGCCGCCAGGCGGGTTCCGAATTCCCAAGCCGAAGTGAGCCCAAAACCTGGGGCGTGTGCGCGGCGGGGATGCTAGGCTCCGCGGGCGCCGGGGGTGCAGGCTCGCCTGCCTTGGTGCAATCACCTTTCAGTCAACCGACAGATGGAGGTGTCGTGATGGCCAAGCGTGTAGCCGTCGTGTTGAGCGGATGTGGGTACCTGGACGGAGCGGAGATCTACGAGTCGGTGTCGACGCTGCTTGCGCTCGATCTTGCGGACGCGAAGGTGCAGTGCTTCGCGCCCGACAAGCCGCAGATGCACGTGGTGCATCACACGAACCAGACGCCGGTGGCGGGAGAGACGCGCAACGTGCTCACGGAGGCGTCGCGGTTGGCGCGTGGGCAGATCAAGCCGCTGGGGGAAGCGAAGATGGCGGACTTCGATGCGTTGATTTTTCCCGGCGGGTTTGGTGTTGCGAAGAATCTTTGCGACTATGCGTTGAAGGGGCCGGACTGCGTACTCGACCCGCAGGTGGACGCGTTGATCAAGGCGGCGCACGGGGCGAAGAAGCCGATCTGTGCGATCTGCATTGCGCCGGTGCTGGTGGCAAAGTCGCTGGGTGCGGACCATCACCCGACGCTGACGATTGGGAGTGACGCGGGGACGGCGGGGCACATCGAGCAGATGGGGGGCAAGCACGTGAAGGTGGCGGTGACGGAGATCGTGGTGGACGAGGCGAACCGGGTGGTGACGACGCCGGCGTACATGAGCGCGGAGCGGATATCGGAGGTTTGGGCGGGGGTGAAGAAGGCGGTGGACAAGACGCTTTCGATGGCTTGACAACGGGGCGTGCATCCGGTAGATGCGTTCACCCTTACTTTTCCGGTGCGGTTGTGCCGGTCCCAGGCGCGTAGCTCAGGGGTTTAGAGCACTACCTTGACACGGTAGGGGTCGGTGGTTCAAATCCACTCGCGCCTACGAAGAAACAAGGCACTTGAGAGAGTGCCTTGATTCGTTTTGTGGGGATGGACGGGGTGATGGACGGGGTTTGGGTTTCACGATGACGTGACCGGGTCATCGGCCACCCACCACGACCTTGAGCCTGGGCTTCGACTTCGTGGGCTCGGGCACCTCACCACCCACGACGTCGCGTGCCTGCTCCAGGGAGCCCGGCACAAGGTGAGCGTAGATGTCCTCGGTGACCTTGAACGAGCTGTGTCCGAGCTTGCTGAGCAGGTAGAGGTCCGGCTTCTTCGCCAGAAAGATGCTGGCAAAAGTGTGACGGAACTTGTGGGTCCACCCGTGAGCCCGGCATCCTCGATCACCCTGTTGAAGGACGGAGGTCGCCGCCGAACCGGCTCCCGTAGGTGGCCCGCTGGAGCCCGAGGACCTTTGATCTGGCACACATCGTCATGACGGAGTCAGCGTTGGACGGCGTCGAGACTGCGTTGGCGTTCAAGCCTCGGCAGGAGTGGCCAAAGCCGTTCCGCTTCTACCGCCTGTGGAGGTGAGCCACGTACCCATGGCGTTCGTGGTCATCTACGACGCCTGCGTGCTGTTTCCCGCACCGCTCCGGGACTTCCTGCTCCCGTCACAGTATGCTGTGTGCGGAATCTGAAAGATTTAATTCACCCCAAGGGTTATTCGAACTTGCCACATCGGGGGCATCGTGATCATACTCTTTGACACGACCGATCTTGAGAAGCTGTGCAACGATGACCGGACGGCCAGAAAGAAGCTCGGAGCCGCTTGCGCCAAGAAGCTGCGGAGCAGGCTCGATGACTTGGACGCCGTCTCGAATCTGGAGGCAATGAGAATGCTCCCCGGCAGGTGTCACGAGCTGAAGGGGAACCTGGCTGGACGCTTGGCCGTCGAGCTTCAGGGCGGCTTTCGACTTGTCTTCCGGCCCGAAGACGAGCCACCCCCGCTCAAGGACGACGGCGGCCTGGACTGGCGGTCGGTCACGAGCATTCGCGTCGTGTCCGTGGAGGACTACCATGACTGACCAAGCCGCAACGCGGTACCGACCAAGGACTGTTTCCCCGCCCGGCGAGACGCTTGCGGACCTGCTCGAGGAACGACAGCTCAGCCAGAAGGATCTCGCTCGCCGAATGGGTAGGCCCCCCAAGACGATCAACGAGATCATCAAAGGAAAGGCGGCCATTGTCAGCGACACGGCCCTGCAACTTGAGAGGGTGCTCGGCACCCCAGCGGACTTCTGGCTCCAACGTGAGGCTCGGTACCGTGAGCACGTCGCCCGGTGCGAGGACGAACAGCGGTTGAAGGACCAAACCCCATGGCTTGCCGAGCTGCCCACGAGGGACATGGTGAAGCTGGGTTGGATCGAAGATCAGCCACAGAAGGTCCAGATGGTGGCCGCATGCTTCAAGTTCTTCGGTGTAGCTTCCGTGGACGCATGGCGGGAACGGTACGGACATGAGGCAGCAGCCTTTCGCACATCGAAGAAGGTGCCGTCATCTCCCGGGGCGATTGCGGCTTGGCTGCGCCAGGGCGAGCTGGAAGCAGAGCGGATGGATTGTCGGCCGTTCGACAGTCGAGCCTTGAAGGCCGCCCTCCAGGAGCTTCGTGAACTCACGTTGGACCCAAGTCCTGCGTCGTTCGTGCCGAAGTTGCAGGCGGCGTGTTCACGTCAGGGCGTGGCGGTCGTGTTCGTCCCCGCTCCGAAGCGATGCCCCGCCAGCGGTGCGACCCGTTGGCTTACGCCGGACAAGGCCGTGGTCCAACTCAGCTTGCGCTACAAGTCCAACGATCACCTCTGGTTCACCTTTTTCCACGAGATGGCTCACATCCTGCTGCACGGGAAGCGCTTGGTGTTCATCGAGGGTGATGGCGTCGGAGAGCCCGAGCGTGAGGCCGAAGCAGATGAGTTTGCCCGCAACCTGCTCATCCCACGCGAAGCTGCCCGCCGCCTCGGTTCCATTACAGGGTCCAAGGTCGCAGTAGGGAAGTTCGCCAAGGAGGTTGGGGTCGCGGCTGGAATCGTCGTGGGACGACTCCAGAAGGAGGGCCTGATCGACTGGTCCCACATGAACGATCTCAAGCTGCGCTACGACTGGAACGACCGCTCCTTCGAGGCAAAGTCGGTGTGAGCACGGCGGCCAGTGGCAGGCTCGTGGCCCCCCAGAATGGACGGGGTGATGGACGGGGTTTGCCCGGCTGGACACGGTGGGGGTCGGTGGTTCGATTCCACTCGCGCCTACGAAGACACAAGGCACTTGAGAGAGTGCCTTGATTCGTTTTGTGGGTCACCCACCACCTCACCCACCGCTTGGGTGCAAACCGGAGCAGGAAGTCCTGGAGCGATGCGGGATACGACACGCCTTGGCCGAGGAACGCGGTCCATGCACGCGGGCAAACCCCGCCCATGACCCGTCCATTCTCGGCACCCCGGCAGAGAAACCGCCGCACTTCGCCAGGGCACGCCTTCGAAGGTCGGGTCCGTGGGTCGTCCGATCCGCAACACACGGTTCCCTATTGCGTGGAAGCCGGCTACGTTCGCCGGCGAACCTCGCGACTTGGTGGACAGCATTGAGGGGCGAGTGGCCCTCAGATCAGAAGGTTGTGCGGACCACCAGCCCAGTTGTCCCGGGCGACGGGGAAACCCCAACCGATACTCGGCCGTCTGATTCGCTTTCGTTCGGCCAGAGCAACCACGTCGCCACGGTTGCGGCCCCAAGCACGCCTGCGGAAACCCACGCCGCCGTCGAGTAGCGAGCGTTCTCGTTTCTGTCGTCGATGAGGCTTCGAAGGTTTTCGCACGTCCCGACCAGCGCGCCGGTCGGCTTGTAGCAACCGCTCGTGCCAATTCCCTCCCCCAAGGCGTCGGCTTCGCTCTCCGCTTTGGATGCACGGGTCCGGAAGACGACTGCCGCTCCCGCCGCCAGCACGGTGAGCCCCGCACCCGTCCCAACCACGATCCACTTGCTCGGTGGCGTCGCCGCGACGGAATCATCACGGGACACGTCTGCGCGGACGGGTGCGGCTGGCTTGCTTGATGCGTTGGCGGGGACCGGAGCTCCGAGGGCAAGGGCAAGCGTGCGCCTGTCGCCAGCGTCGACGACGACTCGCTCAGACGCATCGGGCCGTCCGTCGAGACGTGCGGTGACGACGTGTTCGCCGGGCGATACGAAGACAGGCATGCTGAGAGGCGACTTCCCGATAGTCTTCCCATCGACGGACACCGTGGCGCCGTTGAGATTCACCTGCACGTCAAGACTCGCCACATGGGCGCGAGCACGTCTCAGCATGGCCTCCACCTGCTGGCGCTGCTCCTCGTCGAAGGACATAGCGTTTACAGCGTATTCCAGGTGTGTCGCTGCGTCCGCATGGTGACCGAGCTCGAGCTCGCACTGACCCAGGCTTGCTGCTGTGCTCCAATGGCGCACGAGGTCGAACGACAGCTTCAAGGAAACGTGAGCTCGTTTCCAGTCGCCGTTCCGCGCGTGCTCACTGCCTAGCGAGTAGAGCTCTCTCGCTTGCAGAATGACATCTTCATTGGGTTCTGGGGCTTGCGCGGAGGTGATTGGGGCGAACGAAGACGTGAGCGCGAAAGCAAGGAGCCACGGCAGTTTGGCTTCTAAGCATCGGTGGAGAAAGCCACCTACTGGCTGCGCGCTACTCACGGGTCACCGAACCTGTCACTGAGCCTGTTTCCGCTGCGCAGTTTCGCCGTCGGCGCCGTCGGGGGCTGGGGTGCCGCCCGGCGCTTGCCCCCCAACACCCTTCGTGCCGCCTGACCCGGGTGCGAGGGTGGTCGCCCCTTGCTCGGTCGGTGCTGTGCCGTGATAGACGAGGGCGTAGGAAGGTCCGCCGGTTCCGCCGCTTCCGCTTCCGCCCGGGCCACCGCTGCCTCCTTTGCCTCCCTTACCTCCTGCGGCCATTCCACCGCTCGCGGGGCCACCAGAACCACCGTCCTGGCCCAATCCGCCGCCCCCACCGGGGCCGCCGCTGCCACCGGCTCCTCCCGTCGCCGACGTGAGCGTGCAGCCGTCGAGCGTCAGGACGGAATCCCACACAAGCATCGCCAAGGATGCGCCGCCGCCCGTGCCGCCCGTGCCGTGCGTGCCTCCGCACCCTCCCATACCGCCAGCGCCTCCACTGGCTCCAATGCAGTTGGCCGCGGAGCGGCTCGCTCCCCCTCCGCCTCCGCCCTGTCCCGTGCGACCATCGGTTCCGGCTAGGCCATCCGCTGGCGTGTAGCCGGAGGAGGAGAGTTGGCCGGTCGCTGGGGCAGCGGGACCATTCGACCCCGCGTTGCCACTCGAACCCGGCCCCCCCGCGCCGCCCTCTTCGCCCACGACGGTGCCGCCGATTCCTCGGTTGTCCACGTTCGGCGGCGTCACGTTGGTGGCTGGGATGCCCTCGTCACCAGCTCCCCCACTCTGGTTCTTGAGGGCGGGCCCGCCGTATCCACCCTGCGATCCGCAGCTTGAAGGGTCAGGCCATTCGCCCCCTTGTTGAACGCTCGGGACCGTGACGCACGAAGCCGGTTTGCCGAGTTGCCCGATATCCGCAACCGCCCCGTCGCCGCCCTTCGTTCCAGGCTGCCCAGCCACACCGCTTGCGCCAGCGCCCGCCTGGATCTCGCATCGCCTCAGCACAACGTTCTGCGCGTTCCTCACCACCGCTGCGACGCTGCTCGAGCCCGGTGTCGTTGCATCGGCGCTCGTCAGGGCGAAGTCGCGCATGTCCAGACCAGTCGTTAGGTTCTCGACCACCAGCGCGGAACCAGACGCCGGTGCGACGTTGGTCTTCACGAAGTCGGGTTCGTACGTCCAACCGCTGCAGTGGAACCCTCCGAAGACCACCAGTCCATCGAGACTCGCGTCGATCACCAGATTCTCCGCGTAAGCACCCCCGTCGCCACACGCATACACCCGCTTCCCCGCCGCCTTCGCCTCGGTCATTCCGCGAGCCATCGTCGCGCAAGGGTTCGCCTCCGTGCCGCATCCCGCGCCATCGCTCCCGCTCGGCGACACAAACACACCAAACTCGTCGTCAATCACACACTCGTGATCGCCAGGCTCCCACGTCGGGTCGCACCAGAACGCTTCGGGCTCCTCCGTCGCATCCGTCAGATCGTCGCTGGCGTCACCCGCGTCCGCGCCCGCGCTCCCACCTTCCCCTGCGGTTCCGCCAGTCGAAACGTCCTCGTCACCCGCATCGCCAATCGTTCCGCCAGACCCAGACGAGCCCGCGTCCCCAGCTGTCCCACCGGTACCTGATGTGCCTCCAGACCCACCGGTGCTGTTCTTGAGTGGCGTGTCCGAAAAGTCGTTGCCTCCGCAAGCCACCGCGCCGAGTCCGAGCACTACCAGGACCAGGACGTGGTGGGAGGAACCAGGAGCCCGCATCACGGAACCTCGTGCCTTTGTGCAGCCAGACCCTCGCTACCATCCGGGGCTGCGTTACCACCAGGCGCTTGCCCCCCAACACCCTTCGTACCGCCTGACCCGGGTGCGAGGGTGGTCGCCCCTTGCTCGGTCGGTGCTGTGCCGTGATGGACGATGGCGTAGGAAGGTCCGCCAGTTCCGCCGCTTCCGCTTCCGCCCGGTCCACCGCTGCCTCCTTTGCCTCCCTTCCCTCCTCGACCCATGCCACCTCCAGAATTGCCTCCGTCGCCACCGTCCTGGCCCAATCCGCCTCCCCCACCGGGGCCACCGCTGCCACCGGATCCTCCCGTCGCCGACGTGAGCGTGCAGCCGTCGAGCGTCAAGACGGAATCCCACACAAGCATCGCCACGGATGCGCCGCCGCCCGTGCCGCCCGTGCCGTGCGTGCCTCCGCACCCTCCCATACCGCCAGCGCCTCCACTGGCTCCAATGCAGTTGGCCGCGGAGCGGCTCGCTCCCCCACCGCCTCCGCCCTGGCCCGTGCGACCATCGCTTCCGGCAAGGCCATCCGCCGGCGTGTAGCCGGAGGAGGAGAGTTGACCGGTCGCTGGGGCAGCGGGACCATTCGACCCCGCATTACCATTCGAACCCGGCCCCCCCGCGCCTCCCTCTTCGCCCACGACGGTGCCGCCGATTCCTCGGTTGTCCACGTTCGGCGGCGTCACGTTGGTGGCTGGGATGCCTTGGTCACCATTGCTGCCGTTGTTGTTCTTGATCGCCGGTCCGCCGAAGCCACCCTGCGATCCGCAGCTCGAGGCGGCAGACCAGGTTCCTCCCGATTGAACATCCGGCACCGTGACGCAAGACGCGACGCGACCCGTTTGCGCAGCATCCGCCACCGCCCCGTCGCCGCCCTTCGTTCCAGGCTGCCCAGCCACACCGCTTGCGCCAGCGCCCGCCTGGATCTCGCATCGTCTCAGCACAACGTTCTGCGCGTTCCTTACCACCGCCGCGACGCTGCTCGAGCCCGGTGTCGTTGCATCAGCGCTCGTCAGGGCGAAGTCGCGCATGTCCAGACCTGTCGTCAGGCTCTCGACCACCAGCGCGGGACCAGAGGCCGGTGCCACGTTCGTCTTCACGAAGTCGGGTTCGTACGTCCAACCGCTGCAGTGGAACCCTCCGAAGACCACCAGTCCATCGAGACTCGCGTCGATCACCAGATTCTCCGCGTAAGCACCCCCGTCGCCACACGCGTACACCCGCTTCCCCGCCGCCTTGGCCTCGGTCATGCCGCGAGCCATCGTCGCGCAAGGGTTCGCCTCCGTGCCGCATCCCGCGCCATCGCTCCCGCTCGGCGACACAAACACGCCGAACTCGTCGTCAATCACACACTCGTGATCGCCAGGCTCCCACGTCGGGTCGCACCAGAACGCTTCGGGCTCTTCCGTCGCATCCGTCAGATCGTCGCTCGCGTCACCCGCGTCTGCGCCCGCGCTTCCACCTTCCCCCGCGGTACCGCCGGTCGAAACGTCCTCGTCGCCCGCATCGCCGATCGTTCCGCCAGACCCAGACGAGCCCGCGTCCCCAGCTGTCCCACCGGTACCTGACGTGCCTCCGGACCCACCGGTACCCGGATCGACGCATCCGATCCCGTCCTCACAGTCCGTCTCGGTCTTGCCACAACCCGCAACAACAACCATCCCGCCTACGGCGAGACAAGCGAGCAACCACGAACAAGCGAAGCGATGCATGCGGTTCCCTCCTCGACAGGCGACGCTCAGAACGAGCCCGCCAAGTTCACTCCTACGAATGACGACGACGCTGCGGGCGTTGCCGTAACCTCTTTCGACTCCGTGGGCCAAAGCAAGAACGTGGCGGTCGTCGCCACGGCAAACACCCCCGTCGCGACCAGGGCGACGTTGCCAACCTGATGGGACGAGTTGCGACGGTCGGTCGCCTCGCTCAAGTCTTCGCACGCCGGGGCCTCGGTCGTGCTCGAGCAGTTACGACCAAGCGATTCGATCGCGCGCGCTTTGCTCTCGTCCACGTCGTCCTGCGCCGCCGACGCGCGAAGCTTGAACACGACCGCCGTTCCGAGGGCGAGCCCGGTCAACGCAAGGCCTCCGATCAAGACGGGCGTGCGGGCACTGCCCGCCGACGCGGTCTCGGTCCCATGATCCCGATTCACGGGCGGGTCCCCTGCGCTCTTCGGTGGAATAGGCGCGGGAGCAGGATCCGCGGACGGCTGCGCCTTCACCGTCAAGTGGACCGTCTCGGTCTCGCCCGCGGACACGTCGACCGAAGACTCCATCGGAGCGTTGCCAGGCATCGTCGCGGTCACCACGTGGCGCCCCGGTGCAACGTAGAGTTTCCCCGGTAAGGGTGCCGTGCCCCGTCGCTGCCCATCGACCCAAATCGTTGCGCCAGCAGGCTCGACGCTCACCTCCAGCGTCCCCACTTTCGTCGATGCCTCGCGCAGGCTCTTGTCGATCTTCTCTCGCTCGGCGTCGCGGTGTCCTTCGGGCCACGCACGCAGCGCGAACGCGAGATACTCTGCCGCGTCGCGAGGGTTCCCCAGCTTGAGCTCGCAGACGCCAAGGTTCGCCGCGATCGAGTAGTGCTCGTGAATGCGCCAAGCCGCTACCAGGGACGCGCGCGCCTCGGCCAGCTTCCCTTCCTGAAAAAGACGCCGTCCCTCGACGAACAGGTCCCGCGCCTTCTGGGTCACGGCGTCGTCGGACGCGCTCGCCCCCGTCGCAACGTCGCCAGCCGCCACGTGGGGAGCAACGCAGGCGATCGCCAGGGGAATCCACAACCAACGTCTCCAATCGGCTCTACGCATCGCTCCTCAGAACTCCACGTCGGGAATGACGAAGTCAGGCTTTTTCGGCGACGCGCTCGCGGCTGGTGGCTGCGTGACGTCGCTGGTCGGTGTGGCCGCCGGTCGGCCAGGTCCCTTTGCGGCCGACGTGGTCGTGCTTGGTGTCGCGCGGGCCGATACATCGTTCGTCGCATCAGGCTCGACGGACTCCGATGCGATGGGTGCCGCGATCGCGCTCGTGCCAGCCTCCGGAAGATTCGCGCTGGGAGCTGGGGAAGCAGGGGAAGTGGCCACAAGCGCGGCCGACTGGGTCACGGCAGGCGACGGTGTAGTCGACGTCGTTGATGTCCCCTTCGGGATGGCAATCCAGACGAGCAAAACGATCACCGCCATCGCCAGCCCAGCGACCAAGAACCACGGAGAGATAGCGTGCCGAGGGACAACCACGGGTGCTTCGTCCTCTTCGTTCGCCTGCTTGCCTTCATCGACGTCGCGGAGATCAATCTCCGCCATCTTCTTCGCGACGCCCGGCGGAACCGTCACGTCCTGGAAGCGATAGAGGTTGGCGCGGTCGTTAGGTCGCTGCTGGCGCTGCTGCCCGGGCTCATTGTCGTAGAGCGGGTCCGCACCGCGACGCCCTTCCGTGAGCTCGTCGATTGCGGCGTGCACCGCGGTGTCGTGTCCCACGACCTCGGCTTCGCTGCGCTTGAGGCTCATGACGCCCGTCTCCGGTTGGGCTGCATCTGGGTATGTCGTCGAGCTCCCATGGTCACAATCCGGAGCTCGGCATCTTGGACCTTGGACCCGTTTCCTTGCCGAACTGCGGTTCGGGGAACACGAGCCCTCCGGTGGTTTTCGGTTCGGGCGTCTTGGGCGGCGCGGCTGCCGTCTTGGCCGCGGTGCCGGGCGGGGCTGGAGGCACGGACCGCGGCGGCCTCGTCGTGGGCGCCGTGGGAGTCGTGGAAGCGATGGGCGCGATGGGCGCGATGGGAGGAGGCGTGGGCTCGGCAACCGATTGCGCAGGCATAGCTTCGCTCGCGATGGTCGAAGCGACCGTTACGGGTGGCTCCACAGCTGCTGCATCGCCCACCGGTCGTTTGTCCTCCTTCGGCAACCCGATGAGGATGCCGGCCGGTACCGCGATCAGCAGGCCCACGGCGCAGCCCAGCGCAATCGTTCGAAGGCGCCCTCGATCCGACTCGACCCGCGCGGGGACCGGTCTGCGCTTGTCCTCCCTCGGGGGTGGCGCTCGAAGCGGAGCCGGGTTCGGACTGGCCTCAGGTCGTGCGGGCGGAGGCGCCTCCGAAACGGGCCTCGGCCGCGGCGACTGCACGACCGGTGGAGGCGGCGCGCTTTGTCCGTCGACGATCCGCAGCGTGTTTCCGCGATTCCGCGAGATTGGGGTCACGGCCCGCGTCGGCTCCACAACCGGCGGCGCCTCGGGAGATTGTGAACGCGGCGTCTGCGGTGCCATCGGCACGGCCAGCACCTTGCTGCCCAGCCTCGTGTTCGTCTCGCTCACCAGATCGCGAACGGTCGGCGTGTAGCGCCCCTGATCGCGACAGGACAACGTCAGCAAGCGGTCCGCGTCACGAAGCGCGGTTCCGAGCTCGAGCATCGAGGCGTAACGGTGCTCGGGCGCCTTGGCGATCGCGCGCTGAACGATACGCGCGACATAGTCGGGAATGGTCGGCACCACCTGCGTCAACAGCGGAGCGACGTGGCTCACCTGAATCCACGCAATCTCCTGGATGGTGGGTTGGTCGATGCCGTTCAGGCAAGGATGTCCACCCGCGAGGGCCTCGTACAGCATCGTGCCCAGCGCGTAGATGTCGCTGCGAGGCGACACGTTCTTGCCCTGCAGATGCTCCGGGCTCATGTACAGCGCCGTGCCTTGCCAGCGGTGCTTCGCCGTCGTCGCGTACCCGGCTCCGAGGAACTTGGCAATGCCGAAGTCCAGTACGATCGCGTGATTGCCCCGCTCGACGAAGATGTTCTCGGGCTTCAAGTCGCGGTGGATGACGCCGAGTCGGTGCGCGGCCTCGACCGCGTCGCAAACCTGCGCGCCGATGAGCAGGGCCTCGGGGACGCTCAAGGCACCGAGCGCGTAGAGCAGCTCTCGTAGCGGCCGCCCCTCGAGCTTCTCCATCACGATGTAGATGAACGCGCCGTCCTCGCTCACACCGGCGTCGAACACCTGCACCACGTTCGGATGCCGCAATCGCGAAAGCACGGTCGCTTCCGCGCGAGCCCGACGTCGGTACTCCTGCCCCTGGTTCGCTTGCGCGGGAATGATCTTGATCGCGACGTGGCGATCGAGAAACTCCTGGTAGCCGTGATAGACGAACGCCGTTCCTCCGCGACCGATCAGGTTGACGATCTCGTACTTCTCGAAGACGTCGCCCGGCTTGAACGGGTGGCGTTCGGGATCGGCAGCCTGCATCGGAGGAGCGGCCTGCGACGTCATGGCATGCCCCTCACGTAGGACGCGATCCAAGCGATGAGCCCGGCTCCCATCACCGCGGAGAGCACCACGACGCCCGCGAAGAGGATCGGTTCGAACCGACGCGCTCGAACCTGCGACGACTCGGTCGTTGGCCTCGTCAGCGAATCGTCCTCGCTCGGCGTGCTCGGCGTACTCGACGTGCTCGACGTGGGGAGGGGTTCCGTACCGCCCAACCGACTGTTCGGCGGAAGCACGGGAGCGGGCTCAGGTTCGCTGTCGTCGAACACGGTCGTCGCCAGCCAACCTGCGGGCTTCCGAAGCGCTTGCCCGACGCCGTCGAGGGCCGCGATCATCTCCTCGGCCGTCTGGAATCGTCGCGCGGGGTCCTTGCTCAGCCCCTTCATCACAACCGCCTCGAGCTCCGGGGGGATGGGTTCCTGACTGAAGCGTGACGGCGGTTCCGGAACGTCTCGGACCTGGGCCGCGAGCACGCCTCCATCGCCCTTGCGGTGATCGAAGGGACCGCGTCCCGTGATCGCCTTGTACAGCACGAGGGCGACCGCGTAGATGTCCGCTCGCACGTCCACAGTCTTCCCGAGTGCTTGTTCCGGAGCCATGTACGCGGGAGTGCCAACGACCCCGCCTTCGCGCGTCGGCACGGCGAGGGGACGTGGCCCGCCAGCCACCTCTCGCACGACCTTCGCGATGCCGAAGTCGAGCAGCTTGGGGATGCGACGCCCTTGTTCGACGTGCAGGAAGACGTTGCCGGGCTTCACGTCGCGGTGCACGACGCCCTTTTCGTGCGCCGCAGCGAGGCCGGACAGCGCAGCACGCACAATGCCAATCGCCTCACCGAGCGGGAGCTTCCCGCGGCGACAAATCTCATCGTGAAGCGTGCACCCCACCAGCTTCTCCATCGCGATGAACGGACGACCATCCGGGGTGTAGCCCGCGTCCGTGACGAGGACCAGGTTAGGATGCTTGAGACCGGCCAGCGTCTGGGCCTCGAGGCGGACTCGGTCGATCATGTCCGGATCGTTCGCGATGCGAGCGTGAAGCAGCTTGACCACCACGACGTGTCCGAGCTCGGTGTGCTCGGCTAGGTAGACGGCGCCCATTCCGCCTTCATCGATGAGTGAGATTTCGCGATACCTGGTCCCGGCCAGTGCGTCTGGCGAGCTTGGATCGGGTATTACATTCTGAGGGCTCATCGTACATGTGGGCGATTTGGAGGCCCGTAGTCTATCGGGATCCGGGGTGGGTGCAACAGACGGATGTGCGTCGCTGATCGAAGTCACACTCCTTGTTCGGACAGCGGCTGGATCGGTTGCGTGAAATCGACACGCAGCGTCCTCGGGGCCGCCCGTCTTGGCATCTGGTCCTCTGGCCGTCTGTGAAACCCGTGGCGGCGAGCGGGAAGACCCGCGGCACGGACAGGAAATGGCGTGGCGTAGCCGATATGGCTGCGTTCGTAGTCGATCATGCTTCAAAGCCCAGCAGATCTCCTTTTCGGAAAGAATGCGTGCCTGGACCTAACGCGCTGTGCCCTTGCGGGAGCGATCGCAAGTTCCGTGTCGTTCCATTCTGCTTCGAACTGTCGACGGAGTTGCCCCCGCTTCCCCCCCGTCCTACGCTTCACAACGTGAGCCACGATCTCCTCGCCGCGCGTGATTTTGCGGTCCGCTTTCAGCCTGCGGGTGGCGGTCGTTATGTGCCCCTCGACGGATTTGTGGCCGCGCTCTCGGAGCTTCGCGATGGTTTTGCTGCGTCGCGTCGGGCGCTCGCACCAGGCATCGCTGAGCGGGTTCATCGCCCCACGTCCGAGCTGCGCACGATGCTCGAACTCTCCGTCGGGCCAGCGGAGCCCGGAAGCCTTATCGTTCCTGTGGTTTTCACTTCCCCGACGGGGCAACTCGACATCGAGTGGACGAAGATCGCTACCCTTTTCTGGCGCATGACAGCCAACTCCCTTTCGCGGGCTGCCAGGGGCGTGGAAGTGGTGGGGCTCACGGCGGCGTGTGCCGAGAGCTTCGCCAGTGCGGCGGCAGGCGGAGGCAAGCGTGGTTACTCGCAGGTGGAGCTTGTCGAGCGTCGGTCTGCCGACGCTCAGTGGCGTCCCAACGTGAACCTGACCGCGCTCGAACGCGGCCTGCGCCAGTTCGTGAGCAAGAAGGCGGCGCCAATCGAGTCGACGGAACACATCGTGGGTCGCGTGGTCGCCCTCGAATGGGATCGGCCATCGCTTACGCTGGACGCGCCTGGCCGGCGTCTCTCCGTACGGATGCCGTCGTCGCTCAGGGAGGCGGCACAGAGGCTCTGGGGCAAGGAAGTCGTCGTCACCGCGAAGGCGAAACTCTCGCCCGACGGCGAGCTTCGGGAGCCGGTAGCCGTCCAGATCGAGGAAGCGACGCGCGTCAACGATCTCGTGGATGATTTCGACTCGTCCTTTGGGCGATTCAAGGCGGATTTCGCGGATCCCGAAGTCCAGGAGTACATGCGCGATCTTCGGGGCGAGCCATCATGATCCGCGTGCTCTACGACACGAACGTGATCTCGTATTGGATGTCGGGACAGCAGGAGTTCCGCGTCCCTCTCCGAAAGTTGCAGCACGACATGCGCAACGCCAAGGCGGTGTTGTACGTGTCGGCCGTGTCGATTCAGGAACTGGCCGTTGCCGGGCAGATGAGTGGCAACTGGATGGAGTGGCACGACTGGATCCGGGAGCGGTTCAACCCGATGCCTTTCACCCCGCTGTGCGCTGAGAAGGCCGCTTCGCTCCAAGTCGCCGTGGGCAGGCCATCCAAGGGCACCAAAGCCGAGCGTCGGGCAGCGAAGGATCTGTGGTTCCGCGACGCCGCCATTGTTGGAACTGCAATCGCAGAAGGGTTCGACATGGTCGTGTCGACCGAGACGGGTTTTGGGGACTACCAGAACCACTTCGAGGGTGAGATCCGGGTCGTTGGGGCGGTTGCCGTCGTCGGCGAGAAGTAGTCGAAGGCGGAGGTAACCTCTTCACTCGCCTCGTCTCCAAGACCGCGCTTCGGGGCAAGCCTCGCCCTCGTTGGTCAGACGACCAGGCGTGTGCTGCGCACTACCTGGTCCACGGTAGGGGTCGTAGGTAGCGGTGGTGCTCCGTTTTCGGGGTGCTCGGCACCCCAGCGGACTTCTGGCTCCAGCGTGAGGCTCGGTACCGTGAGCACGTCGCCTGGTGCGAGGACGAGCAGCAGTAGACGTGGGGGCAAAGTGTGACCTCCCGGTTCCCCGTTCAGACGGGTAGCTCCTCGGCGGTCACCGGTTTGCTGACCCGCTCAGTCTTCCCCGATGCGACCTTGGCTCTCAAGCGCTTCCACGTCCGCCAAGTCCTTCGGGCGCCCTGACGCTCGCTTGTTCGCGAGCAGGGCTCTCCGTCCGATAACCGGAATCGTCAGCCCGGCCACTTTCACCATGACGGCGTCGCGCCCGGCTTCCTCGAACGTCACGCCATCGATGCGCGTGAGGACTTCGATCAGGAGCGGCTTCCTCCCCAACCGGTACCCGTAGCGTTCGGTCGCGAATAGCCCTTCGGTGACGCCATGTGCATCGAGGGGAGCACCGAATCGCTGCAGGGCAGCAACCACCCGCGAAGCGTTGGCCTCGTTGGCAGCTATCAGCAAGTCCATGTCGTCCGTGCCTCTGCCGTGCCCGTGGACGGCTACGGCCCACCCACCCACAAGCAGGAACTCGACCCCCGTCTCCACGAACTCGCGCAGCAGGTCCTCGTAGTCCTGGGGTAGCGACAGCTCAGCCACGACGTTCGATCTCGAAAACCTGTCCGGGCCAGGAGCGCCGGTCACCCCCCACGAGGGACTGCCCCGAGGCGAGCCAAAGGCGCGCATTCAGCTCGGCAAGCGCGAGCAATCGCTCAGCAGGGGAAAGCTCAGCGTAGAGGGCGCCCTTCGGCTGGCCGGTCTCGACGATCTGACCTCCCCAGGTTGCCTGGCGCGCCGCGGCGCGCTCTTGTCGACTGGACACCCAGGAAGCCTAGCACAGCGCGCGTCGAACCAAGGCGGACGGCGGCACGAAATGCCGCAAGCTCGGCTGACGGCGTGCTCGGGCGAGTCCCCCTTTCCCTGGCAGGCCAGGCCAAGTCGAGGGCCAGCTCCCAATGAACCCCGACTTGGTCTTGGGGCCCGCGCGTACTACGTTTCCTATGCGATGCCCCTGAGACATCCGACCCGTTGGCTTCTTGCCCTTGCCCTTCTCGCCGCGACCGCCCCTTCTTGCGGGGGGGAAGAGTCTTCGCCGCTACCCCCCGCTCGCGACTGCGCTTGGGCCGTCTGGGCCCGCGCGTCCAGACCGGGCGCCACGCTAGGCCTCACGGGCAGTTGGAACGGCTGGGAGGGCGTGTCCGTTCCGATGGTCCAGCGGGACGACGGCTGGTACTTGGCGTACTTCCTCGTGCCCCCCGGTGAGTACGGCTACTTGGTGGTGGAGGACGGGACCTCGCGGCTCGATGGGTACAACCCGCTGACGATGTTTCGCGGGGAAGAGGAAGTGTCGCTGCTGCTTTCGGAGGACTGCTCCGTTCCGAAGCTCGAGGTGGGAGCGGTCGAAGCCACGGACGAGGGACGCGTGCGCGTGGCAGGGGCGTTCCTCACCGCGTCGTCCCGGCAGGCGCTGGACCCGGGCAGCGTGCGGGTGGAAGCGCTGGATGGGACGACGTTTCGCGTGGAGCGAGCGAACCCGGACACGGGCGAGATCGTGGTCGGGGCCGAAGGGCTAGCGCAGGGCAAGTACACCGTGACGGTGCGAGCGAAGGACCGTGGGGGTCGCGAGGCGGAGCCGGCGAGCGCGGTGGTGTGGGTCCGACCGGCCATGAAGACCTGGCAAGACGGCATCCTGTACCAGATCATGACGGATCGGTTCCTGGGGGATGGTGGTTCGCGCCTGGCCCCACCGCCGGGCGCGGGGAGCCGTGCTGGGGGAACCCTCGACGGTGTGCGCGCGGCCATCGAGAGCGGCGAGCTCGATCACCTCGGCGTGACCGCCGTGTGGCTCTCGCCCGTGTACCTCAACCCCACGGAACCCAGACAGGGACCCTGGGACGGCCACCTGTACGAGGGGTACCACGGCTACTGGCCTGACGCGTCGCGCGTGGTCGACCCCCGCCTCGGCGGAGAGCAAGCGCTGCGTGGTCTCGTGGCCTCCGCCCACGCGCGCGGCATCCGTGTGCTGCTCGACATCGTTCCCAACCACGTTTACGAAACGAACCCCATCTTTCTCGATCACCAGGGCGACGGCTGGTTTCACGACGGCCCCGAGAAGTGCATCTGTGGCAACGCGCCGTGCCCCTGGAGCACGCACATCGAGACGTGCTGGTTTACGTCGTACCTTCCCGACTACCAGTGGATGAACCCGGCGGTCATGCAGCACGGGTCGTCCGAGTCCCTGTGGTGGGTGCAGACCTTCGACCTCGACGGCGTGAGGGTCGACGCGGTCCCGATGATGCCACGGGCCGCCACGCGCAGGATCGCGCATGCGTTGCGTGGCTCGGCGGCCCCGAGCACGGAGCTGTTCTTGCTCGGGGAGATCTACACGGGGGGAGGGCAAGGGGGTATCAACCAGATTCGCTACCACCTTGGTCCCGCTGGGCTCGACAGCGCCTTCGATTTTCCTTTGATGTGGTCTCTGCGAAACACCATCGCGCACGGCCAGGGCAGCTTTGAGGAGATCGCGGACATCCTCGCGGCGTCGGAACTGTCCTACGAGGGCTCGGGCGCCACGATCTCGCGCATCGTCGGCAACCACGACACCACGCGCTTCCTGTCCGAGGCGAACGGCGATGCCGCCAACGATCCTTGGGACGACCCGCCGGTGCAGCCCGTCAATGCCGAGCCGTACGCACGGCACCGCATGGCCATGACCCTCGTGATGACCTTGCCGGGGCTGCCCGTGGTGTACTACGGCGACGAGCTCGCCCTTGCCGGCGGCGGCGACCCGGATTGCCGCCGCGTCATGCCGGACCTGGCCGCTCTCAACCCCCATCAAACGCTCGTGCTCGAGCACGTCCGGAAGCTAGGGATGCTGCGTCGGTGCTCTCCGGCCCTGCGCCACGGCACGCAGCAGACGCTGCAGGCGGACAAGGACACGTACGCCTTCGTGCGGGATGCTGGTGACGGCAGGCCCGTGCTGGTTGCGATGTCCAAGGCTTCCGCGGCCAAGACCTTCGCCTTGTCTGGCGCGGAGCTGCCCGCCGGGTCGTACGTGGACGTGCTTTCAGGCGAGCAGATTTCGGTGGGAGGCGCGGGCGTGGGTGCTACGTTTACCGTCGATTCCTTGTCCGCGCGCGTGCTGGTGTCGGCCATGGACCCCTGTCGCTGACCCCTGCCGCGCCGTAGGTCCCCGCGATCGATGAGGTTGGCGATGAAGACGACAGCGAGCCGCACCCTCCTTGCCTTCGGGCTCTCCGCACTGTGGATGATGTCGTGCGCGTCGGGCGACGATGACGACGCCAAGACGCCGTTTCAGCCTCCCGTCACGGGGGGGAGCGGAGGCTACGACGCAGGCGACGGGGGTGTGTCCGCCAACGGAGGCGGGGATGCCTCGGCGGGTTCGGGGGGAACCGCGACGGGAGGCACGGGCGGCAGCGACGCGGGAGAAGAAGCCGGGCCTCCGGCTTGCGCGACCGAGTACAAGCGGTGCGACCACGAGTTCACGTACCCTGCGGGGTCGGAGACGTCGGTCGAGCTGCGCGGGTCGTTCAAGGCCGACGGGTGGGACAGCGGCGTGGCGCTCACGAAGAACGGCACCGCGTGGTCGGCGACCGTGCCGGTGCCGTACGACTTCCAGGTCACGTACAAGTACGTGGTGGACGGCACCACGTGGGTGATCGACCCGAACAACGCGAACACGGTGCCGGACGGGCAGGGAGGTCAGAAGTCGGTGCTGGCGCCGCAGAGTTGCGCGTGGTGGTCGTGCGCCTCGGACCCTGCGCCGGGCGACTGTCCGGAGAGCACGCGCGCGTGCGACTTCAAGTTCGTGTACCCGTACGGGGGGGAGTCGTCGGTGACGCTCAAGGGCAGCTTCGACTCCTGGGGCGCGGGGGTGCCGATGACCCAGGACGGCACGGTGTGGTCGGCGGTCGTGGACGACCTCGGGTGGGGCACGAGCGTGCAGTACAAGTTCGTGATCAACGGGACGGAGTGGGTGAAGGACCCGAACAACCCCGCCGAGATTTCCGACGGGTTTGGCGGGTTCAACTCCTTGATCTCGAGCGTGACGTGCGAGTGGTGGTCGTGCGAGGGGACGGTGAACCCCGACGCGTTCGACTGGCGCGACGCGGTCCTCTACTTCGTGTTCACGGACCGGTTCCACAACGGCAACCTATCGAACGACGGCAGCCCGACCGGCTCGGGGGTGCTAGCCCCCGCGGACTACCAGGGCGGTGACTTCGCCGGCATCACGGCGAAGATCGACGAAGGGTACTTCACGGAGCTGGGCGTCAATACGCTGTGGATCTCGCCACCGATGGACAACACGTCGTCGGCGGGGGTGGGCGTGGGCGGGGACACGCACATGTACAGCGGGTATCACGGGTACTGGATTTCGGACGCGGAGAAGACCGAGGAGCGGTTCGGGACGATGGTGGAGCTCCAGGCGATGGTCGAGGCCGCGCACGCCAAGGAGATCCGGGTGCTGTTCGACTATCCGATGAACCATGTGCACGAGGATTCGCCGGTCTACACGCAGCACCCGGATTGGTTCTTCCAGCCGCCGTGCATCTGCGGTGCCGGCTGCTCCTGGGACGGAGCCGAGGGCAAGCGCTGCTGGTTCACGGACTACCTGCCCGACTTCAACTTCAACAATGCCGATGCCCGCGACTGGTCTGTGAGCAACGCTCTGTGGTGGGTAGCGCAGACCGGCATCGACGGTTTCCGCCTCGACGCGGTGAAGCACATCGAGGACCAGTGGCTGCTCGACCTGCGGTCGCGGTTGAAGAACGAGGTCGAGAGCGTGACCCAGGAGAAGTTCTACTTGGTAGGGGAGACCTTCACGGGAGACCGGAACACGATCGGGTACTACGTGAAGCCCTCCATGCTCGACGGGCAGTTCGAGTTCCCGCTTCGCAACAAGCTGGTGTCGACGCTGCTGACGCGGGCAGAGCCGATGGGCGGACTGGACGCCGACCTGGGCACCTACGAGACGTTCTACGGCTCAGGGTCCATCATGAGCACGTTCGTGGGCAACCACGACGTTCCGAGGCCCATCCACTTTGCCGAGGACGCCCCCATCTCGACGAACGCCTGGTACGACGGCAAGGACCGGGCGTGGGACAACAAGCCCGGCCTGCCCTCGGGCACGTCCGCGTTCGAGCGTCTGGCCAACGCCTTCACGGTCCTGTTCACCATCCAGGGGGTGCCACTCATCTACTACGGCGACGAGATCGGGCTGCCCGGCGCGGGGGACCCGGACAACCGTCGTTTCATGCAGTGGAGCGGCACGAGCCAGGGCCAGAACCTGCTGCGGGACCACATCAAGAAGCTCGGGAAAGTCCGCGCGGACCACGCGCCCCTGCGTCGCGGCACGCGCACCAAGGTCCACCTGACCGACGACGTGTACGCGTACAAGATGTCGTACGGGGGGGAGGACGTGTTCGTGGCGGTGAACCGGTCCGATTCGCCGCAGCAGGCGTCGGGGTTGCCGTCGGGAGCGCTCACGGAGCTTCTGTCGGGCAGCACGGTGAGCGGGCCGTCGGTGACGGTGCCGGCGCGGTCTTCGATGATCTTGGTGCCGTGACCTCCCAAAAAAAGTCCATGACCGTGTCACACTCCATGCTGGCGGTGCGATGATCGGGATGTGAACAGCCCGATCAAGCCGGCGACGGATTCGGTGAAGACTGCCCTGCTTGCGGACCCCGCCTTGCGCAAAGCCCTGGCGCGATTCGTGCGAGGGAAGGTGCCCGAGCACGAGATCGACGACATCGTGCAAGCTTCCCTCGTGGATGCGCTCGCGGCGGCGCGGGTGCCGGAGGATCCCTCGGAGCTGCGACGCTGGGTGCACGGGATCGCGCGACACAAGATCGCGGACTACTTTCGGTTGCGGGCGAGGGAGCATGCCCCGGATGGGGAGGGCGTGGACGTGCCGGCGGACTCGGCGGCGCACAGCGCGCGGGACTTGCTTCGGTGGGCGGAGGGGCAATTGCCGGAGGGGGAGCAGGGGGAGCAGGCCCAGCGAACCCTGGACGTGATGTTGCGGGAGGGCGACGGGGAGAAGCTGGAGTGGATCGCGGAGGAGCAGGAGGTGGAGGCGCCGGCGTTGCGGCAGCGGGTGGCGCGGCTTCGGCGGTTGTTCCGGGAGCGGTGGGCGCAGCAGCTTGCGGCGGTGGCGGCGTTGGTGCTGCTGGTGCTGGCGGGCATCTTGCTGTGGCGTCGCGGCGTGGACCCGGAGACTCCGATCGTGAGAGAAGTCCCGAGCGCGGAGCCTTCGCCGCTCGACCGCGCCCGTGAGCTTCGGCGCGTCGCGTTCGAAGATTGCAGGGCGAAACGGTGGGAGCTTTGCCTCGAGGTGCTGGACCAGGCGAGGGCGCTCGACCCCGTAGGCGATCGTACCGTCGAGGTGCAGGGGGCCCGAGAGGAGGCCGCGCGAGCGTTGAAGCTCGAGACGCCGCCTGCGCCTACGCTGTCGGCCCCGCCGGACCGAAGCGCCATTCCCTATCCTGAAACGGATAGTGGTGTTCCCCGGCCGCCTCGCCCCGTGCGGACCGATACCGCGCCTCCGCCCAAGGCTCCCAGCATGCCCGGCCCCGATTCCCTGGGGAGCAAGTAGGGCAAGCTCTCCTATCGTGCTCGTGCTCGTGCTCGTGCTCGTGCTCGGCCGAGTCCGGAGTGGCCGCAAATGTCGCAGAGATCCGCAGAAATGGGAAAGGAGCCGGGGAAGGTTTGGCATTTCGCTCGCACTGAGCGCGTAACCATCCACTATTCACTTCGGCGACAGCTACTCTCTTGCCGATGGCAATGCCGTGGCGACGACGGGGCTGTGTTGTTGTTCTGGTGCTCTCGAGCGGATGTTCGGGTACGGCTCCGCCCCCCCTCGGCCCGGCGCCAGCGCTCACGCCGGCTTCCTCCGCGCCGTCGGTCGAGGCCAACCAGACGCCACCCAACGCAAGCGCGGTTCCGCTGGCCAGTGCGCCACCGGCTGTCACCCCGGTTCCCGTAGACAAGTGCGCCTTGTCCGAATCCAAGGTCGTCGTCGCGGAACGGGCCATCCGCGGATTCGACGTCGACCGCGACGGCCAGCTCTACTGGGTGACGTACGATTCGATGAAGTCGGAGACGAACGTTTTCAGCCTCGAGCTGGACAACGCCGAGGCTTCGCCGCAGCGGGTCATCAGCGTTAAGATGGTCGCCGACCCCGGTGCGCTGGTGGTGGGGCGCGACGGGTTCTGGATGGCTGCTGACGACATCAGCCGTGGTGTTTGCGGTAGCCGCGTGGCGTGGCTGGGACGGGACGCCACGCGGGCGGTTCCCGTGAGCGAGCCCGCATGCGTGTCTGGCCCGAAGCGAGCGGAGGGGGCGGAAGCCGTTTGGGCCACGAGCAAGACCTACTCGCACGCCATGCAGGTCGTCGTCGCCAAAGGCCCGCCCCCCGCCGGTTTGGCACCGCTGCCCCGCAAGGTCGAGGCTTCCTTCCAAGCGGTCGTGCACGCCAGCGACGGGCTCTACCTCGCGCTCGAGGACGGTGAGGTGATCCGGCGACGCCCCGACGGCGTCGAGGAACGTGTCGTCCCGCCGGTCTTCGGCTCGCCTTCTACCGACTCGCGCGCCGTCGCGGTGCATGGCGAACATGTCTACCTCGCCTCGGGCAGGGAACTGCGCAAGCTGGACGTCTTCCGCGTCCCGCGCGCGGGAGGAGACAGGCAGCCGATGGGGACGTTCGACGTGGAGTCCTCGTTGGCCGCACTCCATGCAACCGACAGCGGGGTCGTGCTGCATCTGTACGGTCAGAAGGGCGCCGACCGCCTGCTGCTCATCGACCCGACCGGAGGCTGCCCCCAAGTCGAGCTGCCCATCCCGGACCTGACCCGCCAGGTCGTCGTCGATCGGGACGTCGCCTACGTCCTGCGGAAGGAAGGGATCGTCGCCACATCTTTCGCCGGTCGTGCCCAGGCGCGACAAGCTGGCGGACGGTGAGCCCGATCCGGTCCGTGGTCGATCTCCCACCCCTATCCCATCTCGGATAGACAACTTTTCTCGTCACACTCTCCCGCCTCCGTCCGATGACCCGGTAGGAACGGTCGGCAACGCGCCCCCGGGCAGCGCGCACGCGCGTCAGCCGGCGACCTGAACCGCTCGCAACACGCGAGCAGGAAGGGGCCGTCATGGGTCATCGCGTCTCGCGCCCGTCCGGGCGTGCCGGCATCGTCATGCGTCTGCTTGCGGGGGTCGTCGCTTCCCTCGCCCTGCTTGTGGCAACGTCCGCAAGGGGCGACGAACCCTCTCCTTCGGCGGAGCCCTCGCCCCTCTGGCTGCCGGAGACGGACGCGGACCCCGCAGTGCTCGTCTACCCTCCTAAGCGAGGAGGAGAGCGCCGTCCCCTGGTCGTCATGCTCCACGGCATGTGCGACCCCCCGGAGAACGAGTGCCCCTTCTTCTCCAACACCGTCACCCAATTCGGTTGGCTCGCCTGTCCCCGAGCGCGCCTGCGCTGCAACGGGGGCGGGACCATGTGGAGCTGGCAGGGAAAGTACGAGACCGTGAACGCAGCCGTCGACCGGGTGCGCCATCACGGCGCGTCCGGCATCGATACCGATGGGGACCGAATCCTCATCGGCTTCTCTCTCGGCGCCTTGGCGGCCATGGACATCGCCCACCGTGGCGAAGGGAAGTGGGAGAAACTCATCCTGATCGGGGCCAAGGTCTACCCCAACGCGACGCTCCTCAAGCGCGCTGGCGTCCGGCGCGTGCTGCTCGCCTCCGGCGACCGCGACATGATGCGATGGCACATGACAGAGCAAGCGCGCAGGCTCGACCGGCAAGGGGTGCCGTCGACCTTCATGAGCCTGGGCGACGTCGGACACTGGTTCGCCCCCGACATGGACACCTGGATGAAGGGTGCCTTGCAGTGGGTGCAGCAGGAAGAGCCGGAGGGGCAGACCGAGCCGTTGATCGCGAGCGCGCCGTAACCGCCAGAAACCACAGAGGCCGCAGAAGGCACAGAAGGTTGGTGCGGAGGTAGGCCGTGCGTGTCGCGCCTGCCTCTGCGCATTCCTGGTTCTCTGTTCCGTGTTCCGTGTTCTCAGCTCCTAGTTGATGTCCCTCATCCGTCCATTGTCGTAGCCGGGCCTTGACCCGGCAGGGACCCAGGCAACACGCCAGCCGCCCGCGCCCGAATCGAGATCAGGTACAGCCGTCGGGGCCGCACACCGCGCCTTCCGCGAATTCGTCGGCCGTGGCCGTCATCGGGACCACCCGCTCGGCCCACGCCTTGTCCAGTACCGAGAGCAGAAGGTCGGCAGACTGGGCTCCGGAGACGGCGAGGCGTCGCCCGAACACGAAGAACGGGACGCCGGTAATGCGAAGAGCCCGCGCCTCGGCTTGGTCCTCCCGCACCTCGGCAGCGAATCGATCGGTCTCGAGCAGCGAGCTCACCTCGTCGGCAGGCAAGCCGGCTTCGACGGCCAGGCGCGCGAGCGCGGTGCGATCGCCGATGGGTTCTCCCTCGGTGAGATAGGCGCGCAAGAATCGCTCCTTGACGGCGTCTTGCCGGTGATGCTGCGCGGCCAGGTGCAGGAGGCGGTGGGCGTGGAACGTGTTGCCCGGTCGAATCCGGTCAAAGCGAAACTCGAGCCCGTCTTGCGCGGCGATGTTGGTCATCCGGTCGATCATGCCCTGCGCTTCCGTTGGAGTGGTGCGGTACTTCGACGCGAGCCGTGCCGCGTACGACACCTCGGAGCTCTCGATGGGAGGTGAACCCGGGTTGAGCTCGAAGGCACGCCAGGTGACCTCGACAGCTTCGCGATGGTCGAACCGTTGCAGCGCGGATTCGAGTCTGCGCTTGCCCACGTAGCACCACGGGCAGGCGATGTCGGACCAGATATCGACCATGAGCTTCGTGATCATGGGCAGTCTCTGGCGCTCGAGCGCCACGGGAGCAATGGATGCTGGAGCGATTCCGAGCCGTTGATCGCGAGCGCGCCGTAGAAACGGCCTCACCCCGGCAACACGCCCGCCGCCCGCGCCAGCACCATCATCCTCGCCGCCACCGACAGGTCCACCTCCGTGCCCTCCGCAAGCTCCTCCACAGCGTCCGCCTCCTTCATCCCGAGCTTGCCGTCGAACAGCACCAACACGCCCTGACCGCGGTAGCGCACGTCGTCGCCCTCGAGCTCCAGGCTGTGCCTCGACCCATCGAGCTTCGCCAGCACCTCCACCCCCTTGCCCTTCGCGCGAATGCGGTACGCATCGTACACCGCCTTCTCGAACCCTTCGTCCCGCAGGTGCAGGCGAGGCTTGTCCCGGTAAGGCGCCCCCGACGTCGGACAGAACGTCGTGCAGTTGCCGCACTCGTTGCAGAAGTCCGCGACGTTGACGATCTGGTAGGGCTGCGTGACCTCGAAGGTGTGCGTGCCCGCCACGATGAGCTCGCCCCCGTCCACGCACAGGGCCGGCAGGTCCACCCGCAGCGGCTCGATCACGTACATCTGGTTCGCACGGTTGGGACACACGGTGACGCAGAGGCTGCACATCGTGTGGCACGCGAGGCAGCGATCGGCTTCGAGCATCGCCTGGTCGGCCGGTAGGGCGCCGAGCACCTCCGTAAACCCGTCGCGCGCGTCCACCGCGAGCTCGGGCTCGTGAACCGCAGGGACCCTTCGGGAGCGCCGCTCAAGCAGCTCGGACGTGGATAGCGGTTCGGGCGACCGGGGCTCGCCGTCCCACGCGAGGTTCTCCCGCAAGGCGATGGTCTGGGCAATGCGACGGCCGTCGGCCACGGCCTGGATGACGGTGGAGGGACCGCGCGCGAGGTCGCCACCCGCGAAGACGTTCGGGAGGCTGGTCTCGCACGTCTCGGGGTCGACCACGAGGGTGCCGTCCTTCCACATCTTGGGCTTCATGTCCCCGAGGAAGTCGAGCACGGGCTCCTGGCTGATGCCCACGATGATGGTGTCGCACGGAACGGGCGTGTCCGAGCCCTCGATGGGCACCGGGCGGGGACGACCCGATCGGTCCAGCTCCCCGAGCTTCATGTGCGCGCAAATCAGCTCGGCGACCTTGCCGTCGCGCTGCACCACCTTCACGGGCGCGCGCAGCTCCGAGATGGAAATGCCTTCGTCCAGGGCAGCCTGGATCTCCTGCGGGTCCGCGGGCATCTGCCCGACCGTGCGACGGTACACCACGGTCACACGTCCTGCCGGACCGACGAGGCGGACGGCGGTGCGCGCGGCATCCATGGCAGAGTTGCCTCCCCCAATGACGACGACGCTGGGGCCGATCGTCGGAGGCTTGCCGCGTCGAACGGCGTCGAGGAAGTCGAGCGCGTCGAACACGCCACCCGCTTCTTCGCCGACGATGCCGAGCGTGCGACCTCGCTGTGCGCCGGCCGCGAGCACGATGTTGTCGTACCCCTGTGTTTGTAGCTCCTTGAGGCTGACGTCGCGTCCCACGCTCACCCCGCAGCGGACCCAGACCCCGGCCTGCCGGATCCGAGCGAGGTCCTGCGCGATGGGCTCGTCGGGCAGTCGGTAGCTGGGAATGACCGCGGAGGCCATGCCACCGGGTTCGGGCTTGCTTTCGAAAACCGTCACGGAGCAAGCGGCGCGGGAGAGGTAGTAGGCAGCGGAGAGACCGGCTGGCCCAGCGCCCACGACGGCCACCCGGACGCCACGCTTGGTCGAGGCCTCCTCCTGGAGGCTGGGCGTCCCTTCAGAGGCAGCGTGCCGCTTGATGGCGCGGATCGCGAGGGGCGCCTCGTAATGATTGCGCACGCACCGCTCGACGCAGGGGTGGTCACAAACCCGTCCCGTGACGGCAGGCATCGCGTTGGTGTGCAGGATGACGTCCATCGCCTCGGTGGGTCGTCCTTGCGCCACCAGCCGCATGTAGTCAGGAACGTTCTGGTGCGTGGGGCACGCCTCCTGGCACGGTGCGGCGACGCAGTCGAAGCTGCCCAAAGCCCGCGCCCCTTTGGTCTCGAGCGGCTTGATGCGACCGCGCAGACGCCTGTCCCCGAGCACATGCTCGGCATGTCGCGCGAGGTTCTCCCTCGCGGCGGTGGACGGTTCCGCGCCCTTCATCCCCGCGCGCGCGACCACGAAGTCGTCGAGGCTCTTCGCGGACACGGCGTCCATGGCGGCAGCAAGGGAGTCGACATACTGCGCCAGCCGCGCGTAGCCCCCAGGCTTGAGCAAGTCCGTGCACGTGGTCACCGGACCCAGCCCGTCCGCCACCAGGGAAGGGAAGTTGAAGGCGTCCGCACCGCCGCAGAACGACAGCGGCACGCGCCCGTCGAGCGCCTCCGTGATGCGATGGGCCAGCGTCACCGTCAGCGGGTGTAACGCCCTGCCCGACATGTACATGCTCTTCTCGCTCGCCGGGAACACAGGGCGACGGTTCGACACCTCGAGGGTGTTCGACAGCTTGAGGCCGAACCGCCGTCCACACTTCTGCGCCGCTTGCGCGAGGTTGCGCACCATCTGCATCGCATCGTCGAACTTCGGGTCGTGGTCGAACGCGGCGTCGTCGACCACTACGTCGAACCCCATGCGCTCGTTGAGAATGCCGCGCAGAAGCTCCGGCCCCAGCAGCGTGGGGTTGAGCTTCACCCACGTATCGATGCCGAGGTCCTCGAGCATGAACCGCGCGATCCTCTCGATCTCCGCAGGCGGGCAGCCGTGCATCGTCGACAGCGTCACCAGGCTCGACAGGTTCGGCCCGATCGGTACGTCGCGCACCGACGGCACCACCGCGGCGAGCGCGTCCACCACCGTCGGGAGCTTTTCGCTCGCGTCCCGCATGCGACGCAAGAACCGCTGTACCTTTTCGGAGCGAATGCCATCGAGGTCGTAGCCCACGCTCATGTTGAAGAACAGGTCGGGCGGGTGGCCGAGCTCGTGGGCGAGCGCGTGGATGAGCACCCAGGCCCCGAGGTACTCGTCGAAGGACTGCTCGAGGGTGAGCTCCTGGGACCACTCGCAATTGTAGGTGACGTCGGCGGAGTCGATGCAGGGGCGGGCGACCGAGATCTCGTCGAGAATCTGGACGGTCTTGAGCTCGATGAAGCGGGCGCCGCACAGCCATGAGGCGACGATGTTCTGGGCGAGCTGGGTGTGGGGGCCGGCAGCGACGCCGAGGGGAGCGCCGATGCGGTGGCCGAAGCAGGACATCGCCATGCGGTCCTGGGGGAACCGGACCGAGGATCGCGGCATTCCCATGACCTCGTCGCGCCCAAGGCCTCCGAAGATCCAGCGTCCGAGCTGGTCGACCGGTGCGGGTTCGAACTTCTTTTCCATGAGCTGTCTCCAGCGCTGCGGCTCCTCGAGCCCCAGCGATCAGAATCGTACGACGGCTTCGGCCTTGGCGCCCTCGAAGGGAGCGAAGTCCCTGCAGACGCCGGAGATGCAACGCAAGGCGCCGCGTTGCTGCCCGACGAACAGGCGCAAGCTCTTGTCCGAGTCGACGCGCCACCGGACCGACCCGTTGTAGTAGTTGTCTGGATAGCCCTCCTGCGACGTGAACTCGTAGCCGAAGGCCACGGACAGGTGCGGGTTCCACTGCAGAGCCGTGTACGTTTCCCCTTCCCACCAGGGGATGGGCGTCTCTGCCACGTTGTGGCGACGTCGCGCCATGCCCTGCACCTGCAGGTACAGCGTGCGGGTCAGGTTCTTGAGCAGGTCGTAGCGAATGTAGCTCTCGCGGTAGTACACGGAGGTCGACTCCGAGACGGGGTCCCGCTCCGCGAGCTGATCGTCCCTGGCGCCGACCCAGGCGAACACGTGCGACTTCTTCTTCTCGAAGTTCGCCTCGAGCCCCACTGCCGCGTCCCAGACGTCGTTGCGGTTCTCGTCCGCGATCTCACACGCCGCCGTTCCCGTCTCGCCCCAGGACGCGTAGCGGCCGAGCCACCCGTACACGAGCAGGTCGTCCGTCACGCGCGCGTCGAGGCGCCCTCGGCCGCCGGTCACGCACGTGTTGAAGAAGTTCGCCTCGGTGTCCACGTACACCGGCAACGTGGTGGGCGGCGCGCTGTACTGGATGAGCGCAAATTCTTTGACCGCGCCGTTGGCGTTGATGTTCGCCGCGAGCGGGAAGAACTTCCGGTAGTGCTTGCCCTCGAGCGTTACGGCGAAAGGGCCCCCGTTGGCCGATGCCGACGCGTACACCGCGTGCCCGTCCACGTCGTCGGCAGGCGTGCGGGCGAAGCCCGAGGTGGGATCGAACGCGGCAGGCAACTCCTTGTTGCGCTGCTGTTGCATCGCCGCCTCGACGTAGAAGGAGGCATGTCCGAAGATGTCGGGGACGGTGACGGAGGCGCTGGCGTTGCGGATCTGATCGGCACCGCGCGCGAACTGGTTGCCGTACGGCGTGCACACCTCCGGTGCATTCGGGAAGGCGCAGGGGTCGGGACGATCGAGCGCGACCGCATGCAGCCCGAGGGTGGCTTGCTGGGGCCCACCCTCCACGCTCGCCCCGAGGAGACGGTCCGGCACGTACGTGGCCACCGGGTCCGCTATGTACGCCGTCTCCCGCGGGGTCGGCATGCCCGCGAAGTACCACGTGCCCGGAGCTTCGAGCACCCGCCCCGTCGCCTCGTCTACCCGCAACGGGTTGAGATAACCACCCACGCCCGAGACCCGAAGCTTCGTACCCTTCGGCATCGGTACCCGATACGAGAGCTTGCCCCCACGAATCGTCGTGTCCACCGCAAGCTCGTCGATCTTGCGCACGCTCAACACCAACCCGCGCCCGAACTGCGCGTACACGTCCCCCACCGTCGCCTCGATCTCCGGCGTCATGTACGTCAGATAGAGCTTCGACGGGTACACCACGTTGCGATACCGATTGGACAACTCCCTGCCGTGCACGAACGTCCGATCGTACAGGTCCGGCGGGTCCGGGTTGCCGGGCGACGGAGTCCACGCGGCGACGTCTTCCTCCCCCAGGTCGTTGGGGTCGGGCGTGGTGAAGAAGGTCGAGCTATCCATGCGGACGCCGAGCACGAGGCGATACCACTGGGCTTGCACGTTGAGGCGGTTCATCCACGTGCCCCAGTCGTCGTCCACCCCGGTGTTGTTGCGGTTGTCGAAGTTGTAGTTGACGACCGCGGTCTCGGTGACGTCCACGGTGAGGGGATGACCGGCGACGTCGCCGCCCTCGAGTGCGAACGCGCAAGGGGCAACGAGCCCGAGTGCGGACGCCGTCAGCAGTTGCAGGGTACGTTGCCGCAGCGCACGCGGCGATGCACCGGACCCGGTTCTTACGGTGTCACGAATCAAGGGAGAGGGGCGACTTGGACGCCATCGCATGGTGCCAGCGTTCTAGTACAGCGGTCGGCAAGTTGGTACCCGCGTGGAAGGCCCGGAGCCAGGGTCGACCGGGGGTGGAAAGATCAACTTCTCTCCGCAGAGCCCCACACAGGTGGTGCGGCTCTGCCTCGTCACCAGGACTTGGCCGTCTCGCGGGCTCGCCTCCGGCGCATCCGCGCCAGGAGAACGAGAAGTCCAACGGCAGCCGCAATCGGGGCGGACATCGACGCCAAACCACGGAACGACGAAGCACATCGCCCGCACCCACGGTTCTCCACCTCCGGATCTGCTTCCCCTCGGACTTCTTCTTTCACCTTCTGGGTACAGAAGGGGGGAATCGTCACCGGGACCGACTCGATCCGCACGTCCGTACCCGGGAGCACGGCCTCCATCATCGCCTCGTGGGACCGATTCCCGTCGATCCGATCTCGCTCGTTGCAGCCGCCGTACAGCATCTCCGAGGCAGCCCCCTGCCAGCTCTCCCCGATGTTGACTTGCTTGCACATCTCCTCAGCCGGCCGCCAAACCTGCCCGTCGATCCGCGTGGTGAAGAGCAAAGCGTGTTCGAACCTGCGCACTTCGTCGGAAAGACCCAACGAGACGCTGTGGCGGAACGCGGTCGTCGTGACCGAGCAACTCATGCCCATCGCTTCTTTGACCTCGCCCGTTCCCAACGGCTTCACCGCCAGCTCCGCCTTCGCCGAACGCAGGGCCTGGTCTGCGATCACGACCTCCACCGATGCCTCCGGGCCCGTGAATCGGTAGCGGTGACCGGCGACCAGCGGCTCGGATGCAACGACCAGGCGCAATGCGGCGCACCGGTGCCAGTGGCCCGGACGCTCCTCTGTCATCCGCGTGAGGGTGTGCGCAATCTCCTTCCGCCTTTCGCCCGTGACGTCATCGATCCGAAAGCCCTTCGCATCGTTCTCCCTCGCGCCTGCGTCGTCGCATCCTCCGTACGTAGGTACGTCTCCATATCCGACGTAGCCGATTGCCCGCGCGTTGCTCGGCAACGACGAGCCGTTTCGGACGAGAAAGTGAGGGCGCTGGCCGCTGCAGTCGCATGCCTCCGCATGCCCGCGCGTCGCCCCGAGCATTGCCATGCCCAGTGCTGCCCCAACCGCTGCCTGCGCGCACTTCCTGCCCCAACGAACACGCCTGCAAGAATGCTTTCGAGCCACGGATGCCTCCCCGGTCCTCACCTTGCCGACAACGCAAGCTCTCACCTGGCGCGGCGCATGTCGAGATGAGATCAACCGCGATCCCGCCGCAAGCCTCCCAGATCCACCGGCTCCTCGCAGAGCACCACGACCAGCCTCCGCGGCCCATGGGCGGGAATCACCAGCACCTTCTCCACGTCCGCTGTCCGGCTCGGCCCCGTCACGATGATCTGGTAGTCCCCCCACGCGCCGGACTTGCGCTTGACCGCGCGTGCCACGAGCGCATGCGCCACGGTCGGCACGATCTGGCTGGGCCTGCCCACCACGATGTGCGTCTCCGCGAGCATCACCGGATACCCGTCGACGCGCCGTCGCATGTCGATGACCACGCCCCCGGTGTCCGCGATCAGCATTTCGGCGTGGGTGATGCCCAGGGCGTACTCGCGCTTGTCGGTCGGCTCGCCCTGCACCGCAACGCGGTCCGCGGGGTGTTCTTCCATGCGAATGCGCAGGAACTCCTCGGCCACCGACGCCTGATCGAAAATCTGGACCTCACTGGCGCCGTCGGGACCCAACTCGGTCATGCGCTCCTGGAAGGACCGCAGCAGGTCGTGGTGGGCGTACTGGGTGGGCTCGGGTCCGGGGTCGCTGACGGGCCGGGCGACCGGCTCGAGCTGGGGCTGGGTCTCGGCGGGTGACCGTTCGAGCCGTTCACGATGCCACCAGCGGCGGAATGATTCCTTGGCAGGGGACGGGAGCTCTCGTGATTCGAGCCACGCCTTGCCCGTCGGGTGAAAGGAAGCGAGCTTGCGAGCCAGCGGGTACAGGCGCGTGCCCCGGTCCATGCGGGTGCCCTTGCGCATCGCGGAGGCGGCCATGCGAAGCGGCCACGCGAGCGAATCCGAAGACCCCTTCTCCACGATCCGGGCCCGCATCGTGAGCAGGTGCTTGTGCAGCGGGATCCGCACGGGACAGGTCTCGGTGCAGGCGCCGCACAGCGAGGAGGCGAAGGGCAGGTCACCGAACCGGTCCATGCCCTCGAGGTGGGGCATCAGCAGCGAGCCAATGGGCCCTGGGTAGGCGCCACCGTAGGCGTGACCGCCCACGTTCCGGTACACCGGGCACACGTTCATGCACGCCCCGCAACGGATGCACGTGAGCAGGTCCCGCAGCTCTTCGTCGATCATCAGCTTGCTGCGACCGTGATCGAGCAGGACGACGTGCATGTCGGGGTGCGCGTCGGCCATGAGAGAGACGTAGCAGCTCTGTCGCTGTGCGGTGGCGGAGACGGGCAGCAGGCGCAGCAGCACGCCGAGGTCCTTTTCGGTTTCGATCAGCTTGTCGATGCCGGCGAGCACGATGTGCCGTTTGGGCAAGGCGGTCGTGAGCAGGATGTTGCCCTCGTTCTCGACCAGCACCACGGTGCCGGTTTCCGCGACGAGGAAGTTGGCGCCGGAGATGCCGACGTCGGCTTGGAGGAACCGTTCGCGCAGGTGCTTTCGGGCGGTGAGCGAGAGGTCCCGCGCGAGGCGGTTGCGGGTCTCGGGGTCGGCGGGCTCGGGGTCGTCGATCCAGGGCGGCACCTGCATGCCGAGCTTGTCGCGGAAGATGCGAGCGACGTCCTCGGTGGACAGGTGGATGGCGGGGGCGGTGACGTGGGAGGGCGATTGGCCGGCGAGCTGGACGATGAGCTCTCCGAGGTCGGTCTCGGTGACCTGGGCTCCGGCCTTCTCGAGGGCCTGGTTGAGTCCGACCTCCTCGGAGGTCATGGACTTGCTCTTGGTGACTTTTCCCCCTGCCTCCATCGCGAGCTTGGCGATGATCTCGCACGCTTCCTCGGAAGTCTTTGCGAGGGAGATGGACACGCCCCGGGCCTCGAGCACGCGCATGAAGGACGCGAGCAAGTCCTCGTGTCGATCCAGTGCGCGCAGCCTGGCGTCGCGCGCGCGATCGCGCAGGCTCTCCCAGTCGAGCATCGGCCCGACCAGCTGGTCGCGCCTGCGTACGGTGTGCAGGGTGGCCTTGTGCACCTTGTCGCCCAGGCCGAGCTCGTCGAGCTTGGCGCGCGAGGCGTCGCGGAAGCCGTGGTTGCTCATGCGTCCTCCAGGCCGGAGGCGAGGACTTCGGCGACGTGCAGGAGCTTGGGACGGGTCTCGCCCCGGCGGGAGAGCAATCCCCCGAGGTGCATCAGGCAGCTCGAGTCGGTGGAGATGAGGTAGTCGACGTTGGCGTCGAGGATGGGCTCGAGCTTGCGACGGCCCATGGCGGCGGAGACTTCGGGGAACTTCACGGAGAAGGTGCCGCCGAAGCCGCAGCACCAGGAGTCGGAGGATGTTTCGACGACGGACAGGCCTTTGACGGAGGCGAGCAAGGTGGAGGTGGCGCGACCGACTCGGATTTCGCGCAGGGCGTGACATCCGATGTGCAGGGCAGCGCGGCCCTCGAGGGTGGCTCCCAGGTCGGTGACGCCGGCGCGGTCGACCAGGAACTCGCAGAGCTCGAAGACACGAGCGCAGACGGGGGAGTCGACGAGCTCGGGGTAATGGCAGCGCACCACGGCGGTGCAGGAGCCGGAGGGGCAGACGATGACGTCGTAGGGTCTGAACACGTCGCAGAAGCGCTGGGCGAGGTCGCGTGCTTCGTCGCGTTTTCCGGCGTTGAAGTGGGGTTGGCCGCAGCAGGTCTGGTCCTCGGGGTACTCGGGGTGAAAGCCGAGGTGCTCGAGGATCCTCACCGTGGCGATGCCGACGGAGGGATAGAAGCTGTCGACGAAGCAGGGGACGAAGAGACCAAGTCGCACGAGGAGGTTTTCGTTCGTACGGCGAGGGAAGTCAAACGGGAGGTTGCCTGGCCCGGGGGAAGGCGGTGTGTGGGCCGCAGATTCCGCAGAGGGCCGCAGATGGCTTGGGTTGTGTTGGCGGAGAGGGGCAGTCGAGCGGCAACTTGCGGTGTGCGACGGGAACTGTCGTTCTATCCATATACGTATACTGATTTGATGACACCGGGAGCTCGCGAGGGGATTCTGATTGCGGGTTGCAGAGCCGAAAGCAAGTGTGGGGGAAGCCCATCGGGGCGGGGCTTGGCGAGGTCCGCCCGACGGAACCGCGTCAACGCGTTCTCCTGGGCCATCTCTGTGGAGTTCGAGGAAGAGCTTCCTCCCACCTCCCAAGCGAGCTCACGTCGTGGTCGCGCCAAGCCCGCCCTCGCGGCGGGCTTTCCCCGAAGTTGCCGTGGGCTCTGAGCCCGCGGTGAGGGAAGGTCAGAGCTGTTTGTCTATCCCGATAGGTACATCCATGAGCGCCCCCCGGATCAGGGCGAATCCCCGGCTAGCGCGCGAAAGTACCACATGCGCCCCACGCCGTAGGGCTTCGGGTCGCGGCCAAAGTCGACCTCGTGCCGCCGCCCGTCGTAGGCGAGGGCGCGCTGCTCGTAGTGCACTCCCTCGCGCATCTCCATCGCCCGGTTGGCATCGCCGGCCACAAGCGTCAGGCCGACCACGAAGGCTTCGCCGCCAAGCTTTCCGTTGCTGTCGTCGATGAACCACGCACCGCACGAGGGACAGACCCCGACGGCAGCTTGCACGGATTGAGGCCGAGGGGTGGCTCGGGGGATCAGGCCCTTGCAGAAGCCGCAACAGGCTTTCTGCGGCTTGGATTGCTTCGGGATCTTGTTGGGGTCGATCCGTTTTCTCGGGCCCAGCTTCAGCATGATCGGGGTCTCAGCTCAAGGCGCCGCGGATCGTCGCGAGCGCGTCCGTGGCAGCAGCGACGACGTCTTCGTCGGGGTCGGCGAGCAGCCCTTCGAGGGCGTCCATGGCGCGGGGATCGGCGAGGGTTCCCAGCAGGTCCGCCACGTCCCCTCTCAGGTTGATGCTCTCGCTCGCGAGCAGCGAGATCAAGCCGGGAACCAGGTCCCGCAAGCTTCCGGGAGCGGCTTCCTGGGCCATCTGGATCGCGAGCGTGACCGCCATGCGATCGGACAGGTCCCCCGCCTCCAGCAGCGGCAGCACCGAGGGCGCTCGCCCCGGCTCCCGAAGGAACCGCGCAACGCGCTCGAGCTGTCGTGCATGCAGCCAGGCCCGAACCTTGTGACTGTCGTACGACGGCGTCCCCCGTGAGGCCAGGATCTCCGCCAGCGCCCATGCGGTCACCGGCCCCTGCAACATCAAGTCATCGTCCACGATGGTCGCAGGCACCGACTGCACCGCGTGCCGTTCTCGAATGTCCTGCGCCTCGAACACGTCGCGCACCGAGACCAAGACCGAAGGACATCGCCTCTCCAGGTCCCGCACCTGCTCCACCACCCGCGCGCAGTTCGGACAGTCCTTGCTCACCAGCACGGTCACGGTGGCCGGCGCCGTGATTCGGTCGAAGTAGGTCGAGTTCGTCATGAGCTCATCGCCAACCTGCGGCACGGTAGGTGCGCTGCGTGCCCAATGTGAGTACCGGGATCGCACCGCGGAGAACCACGGAGGACGCAGAAGGCACAGAAGGGTGGTGCGGCGGTAGGCCGTGCGTGTTGCGCCCGACTCTGTCCATTCCTGGTTCTCTGTTCGCCTTCCGTGTTCTCAGCTCCTAGTTGATGTTTTTCATCCGTCCATTGTCGGCGCTCCGCCTCGACCCGGTAGCGACTAGCGCGGAAGCCTCACGGGGGGAACTGCCCCGCCCCCGTCGCCAAGGAACCATCGCCCAGCGGGACCCCGGTGTCCTCGAGGACGTGGCCCCACACGTCGGTCACCCGAATGTCGTACGGGCCCACCCCTAACCCCGACTCGACGAAGTAGTTGTAGCTCTCCCGCGGGATCGACTGGTAGGCGCCGTTCACCTTCACTTCCAGCTTGCTCACCGCCCACCGCGTGTTGCGTACCTGGATCGCCGTCCACCACTGGGAAGATCCCTCCTTGAACCGGTACACGATCGGGCCGTCCACGTCGCACGCCACGTCGTACCAGGAAATGGGAACGCGCCCGTCCGCGGGGTTGGCGATGAGGGCGAAGGCCTCCGCGCTCAGGTCGACGTCGCCGGGAGCGCACTCGGGGCAGCGGTCGACGATGCGGACGGTCACGGACCCGCTCGGGCCGGTCAAAAGGATGCATCCGCCGCACACGGCGGAGTTCGCGTAGTCGGTGTTGTTCATCGCCGCGACCATCAGGTCGTTCGGGGAGGGGTCGAATGAGCAGTTCCCGGACCCATCCGCGTCGTAGTAGGTGCCTTCCCCCTCGTGGACGTCGGGTTCTCCGCCGGAGCCCGCGGTTCCCCCGGAGCCCGCCGTTCCTCCTGTGGCCGAACCGCCTGTTCCTCCTGTAGCCGAACCGCCTGCTCCTCCTGTGGCTGAACCGCCTGTTCCTCCTGTGGCCGAACCGCCCGTTCCTCCTGTGGCCGAACCGCCTGTGCCGGAGCCCGCGGTTCCTCCCGTGGCCGAGCCTGCCGTCCCCGCGTTGCCCCCGTCCCCGCCGGTCCCTGCGGAGCCGCCTGCGCTCGACCCACCCGCGCCGCCCGTCGCCGGGCCGTCGGAGTCTTCCTCGCTTCCGCAACCACACGCGAGGACCAAGGCGAGCACCAGAGGGGGCAGGACGCGGTTCATGCCTGAAGCTACCATGCCGGCCGGGAGCGCGTGCACCCAGTGCTTGACTTCGGGAGCGCGAATGTTAGATAAGGCGACCCGGCTCCCGAGAGCCTGGCGAGGTAGCCAAGTGGTTAGGCAACGGTTTGCAAAACCGTCAAACGCCGGTTCGAATCCGGTCCTCGCCTCCGAGATCGCCTGAGAGATAGAGCGCGACGAGACGCGTCGCCTCCCAGCAGGCGCGAGGGGTAGCGCGCACCGCTTTCGCGAGCGCACCTGCGGCGGTCCGAATTCGCGACGCGCTTCTCGTAAAGCACTTTGCCACATCTGCCGCCGGTGTGAGAAGATGCCGCTTCGGATGGATGCACCCCTGCCACTCGCCGGGCGTTACCGCTTCCTGCGGGGGCTACGAGGAGCCTCCTCAGGGGTGATCTGGCTCGCATCGGATTCCGTCGCCGGTCGCACGGTGGTGGTTTCGTCGGTGACGTCCGCTCGCGTTGCAGGATTGAAGAAGTCGGTGGGGCTGAACCATCCCCACCTGGCCACGCTGCTCGACCTGTTCGACGACATCTCACCGGGTCAGATCCCCGGTCGCGTGGCGCTGCGCCAAGGCATGGCCATCGCCGTGGCAGAGCATGTGGCTGGGCAGACCCTTCACGAGCGGCTGGAGTCGGGGGCGCTGTCGCCGCATCGGGCGGTGAGTGTCGTCGCCAAGATCGCGAACGCCCTTTATTTGTTGCATTCGGAAGGGGGCGTGCACGGGGCGTTGTCTCCCAGAGCCGTGGTGGTGACGCGCAACGACGGGGGCGTGGTCCCGGTGTTGACGAACCTGCGCGCCGCGGCAAACGGGGCGTACTGTTCGCCGGAGCGGGTGCGCGGAGGGGGGCCGACCCCGGAGGACGACACGTGGGCGCTGTATGGGACCCTGTTCGCGGCCTTGACGGGCGAAACCCCGTATGAGGGCAAGACGCGCGAAGAGCTTGCCGCATCCATCCTGTCCGGGGCGATTCCGAGCCTCCTCGTCCATGGCGTGTCGGACCCCGCGCTGCAACAGCTCATGCGGCAGGGCCTGCAAGTCGACCGCGCGGCCAGGCAGGTGTCGGTCGCCGGTCTCGAGAAGGCGCTGGTCACGTGGCTGCGGACGCACCCATCCGGGGAACAGGAGCGCGTGTCGATGGTAGCGCCCCTCGTCAGCCTTCCTCCGCCGCCCATCGACGACGAGGACGTGGCCGAAGGTCATCGGACGCTCGCGGTCGCATCACCGGTTTCTGACGGCAGGCTACCGGAAGACGAATTCGACGATGACGACGACGACATGGCGACGGTCCAGCTGGATGCCGGGTCGACCATGGCCCAGGCGTTTGCCATGTATGGGTCGCCGCTCGGCGAGGCAGACGACCCGTCCCTGAAGGATCAGCTTCCCACCAGCGTGATGTCCGGTCCGATGCTGGACGACATGATGGGCCAGCTGAGGGAGGAATCGGCCAAGGCGCGTGAGCCCATGCGCAGTGTCACGCAGTCGATGGACCCGTCGCTGGTGGAAGCGTTTCGCGTACAGTCTGCGATGGGGGACAGTGTCGAGGTGGAGTTGCCGCCGTCCCAGCCTTCCCTCGACAGCTGGCCGGAGGATCCTCCACGGCCGGATCAAGGCCCGCCGCCCTTCGGGAGGCCTCCTGCCGCCCCGCCGCCTGCCCAGCCTCCCACGAGTGGACCCCAGAAAGGTTGGGGGCCGGCCGAGCCCACGCCGCCTCACATCGATCCGGCCGTCCTGCACGCCGTCGCCCAGGATGCGCTCGATCAGCAAGCCGACCCCTTAAGCCAGGGGTTCATCGACCCCAGCGTTCGGCTCGTGGACCCGGCCGTCGCCAAGCCCGTCGATGCCCAGCCCATCCCCGACCCCGCTCCTCCCACCAAGAAGCGGAGCGTCTTCTGGTTGCTGCTGGGGGGCGTGCTGCTGATGGCCTTCGCGGCCGCCCTCTCGTTCACCATCGCCGTCGTCACTGCCGGGGGACGTCTGCCCGCTCCCGTCGCCTCGATCCTCGGACGCGCCACCGGCTCACCGGCTCCGACCCCTGTCCCCGCCGTCGCAGCGCCCTCCGCACTCCCGGCCGCTTCCGAAACGCCCGAGCGGACCGACGCGCCCGGGGACAGCGTCGCGCCAGAAGGCAGCGACCTCGCGCCCGAGACCAGCCACAGCGCGCCGGCCGGAGCAGCCTCCACACCGCTTCCCGCCGAAGCGGACCTCCGCGCTTGTGTCGAAGACTTCTTCCCGCAAGGCACCTTCGTGCGCAAAGTGCCCTTCGACTACGTCTGCGCGAACGACAATCCCCGCAAGGCGGCTGTCATGCTTCACCAGCAGCTCGTCAAAGGAGGCGCAGGGGGCGTGACCGAGGGCATGCGCATGTGGTCTTCGCTGAGCTGGTACGAGCTCGTCGTCGTGTCCATGATCCGCGACGCCTGCTGCCCGGGGGCCTCCCCTCTCGATCTGCCCGAGCCGGGGGAGCCATGCGCTCCCATGGTGGACGTGATCGGCAAGGTGAGCCGTGGCGGTTGCACGCAGGAGGCAGCCAGGGAACGGGCCCTGCTCTTCGAGGAGTCCGTTCGTTGCCTGTACGCTCACGAACGCCCTCGCCCCTATCGCTACCAGGGCGTGGTTCTTCCGCATCAGCGCATGGCCTTCGAGGGTTTTCTCCAACGGTTGCCGCCGGCGCGCTGCACGCCTTGACAGGGTGGCCCAGAACGTGTGCGCGTGGATGGACGGGGTGGAGCGAGAGCAGCCAATGCGCTAGGTTCTTCTCGTGGCTCGCCCCGTGACTTTTCTCATGTCCCTCGCTCTTGCGACGTTTCCGGTCGTCGTGATGGGATGCAAGGACATCTCGCGCTTCGGGACGGGGCCCGACGAGAGTTACTGTGGTGGGATCGTGCCCGGGGGTTTCGTGCGACAGGGGTTTGCCCCGGGGGTCGCGATGCGCCTTCACATCGATCCCGACCGGCTTCAGGACGCTCCCGGCGACATCAGCACGGACGATGGGACGTTCGTCGACGCGCCGTTGCGGCCCATTCCCCAGCTCGCTCACGACAGCTTGTCGACCCTGGACTTCGGGGAGGGCCGGGTCCGCAACCTGCTTCTGGGCGCGCAGCCGGCGCAAGGCGCGACCGCCTATGTCATCGTCTCGCTGCTCGAAAACGAAAGCGTGGAGGTTCGCGTTCTGCGCGGCGCTCCCCCCACCGATACCGAGGCCGTCCCCGTGAGCTGGTTCGGGCCGGAGCTGTTCGGTGTCTTTCCCCTCGTGAGGCAGAAGGGCACGTGCGAGTTCTAGGCATCGAATCCTCTTGCGACGAAACCGCCGCGGCGGTCGTCTCCGAAGGCGGCTGCATCGAGAGCGACGTGGTGCGCAGCCAGGTTGCGCTGCACGCTCCCTACGGGGGTGTCGTCCCCGAGTTGGCCTCCCGTGATCACATGCTCGCGGCCTTGCCCGTCGTGAGGGAAGCGCTCGCTCGCGCCGGCATGGAGCTTCGTGACGTCGATGGCGTGGCCGTGACCCACCGGCCGGGGTTGATGGGTGCTTTGCTCGTCGGCGTGCAGGTGGCCAAGGGACTCGCCTACGGTGCCAGCAAGCCCCTGGTGGGTGTCGATCACCTCGTGGGGCACTTGCTCGCGTCGTTTCTGTACGACAAGGAGAAGGGCCGCGCCGTGCAGGCGGCTTTTCCCTACGTCGCCCTCATCGCGTCCGGGGGACACACCTCGCTGTACCGTGCGGATGGCCCCTTCCCCGAGCAGATGCGAGAGCTGGGAGGCACGCGGGACGACGCGGCGGGGGAGGCCTTCGACAAGGTGTCCAAGCTGCTCGGCCTCGGCTACCCCGGAGGTCCCATCATCGACCGTCTCGCGGCGCAAGGGGACCCCGACGCGGTGAAGGTCCCGCGACCCATGTACGCCGGCAGCTCCCTGGAAATGAGCTTTTCAGGCATCAAGACCTTCATCGCGTCGCACGTGGCCGCGAACGGACGTCCCTCGAGCGAGCAGCAGATGGCTGACCTCTGCGCCTCCTTCCAGGCCGCCGTCGTGGCTACCCTCGTCAAGAAGACGCTTCTGGCCGCACGCACGGAAGGCGTCGACACCGTGGTGATCGGGGGTGGCGTGGCGGCGAACCGCGGGCTCCGGCAAGGGTTCGCGTCCGCATGCGAGAAGCAAGGGCTGCAACTCGTCGTTCCCGCACCCGTGCGGTGCACGGACAACGGCGCCATGATCGCCTACGCCGGGGCGCTCGAGCTCGCTCGGGGGACACGCCACGGCTTCGACCTCGGCGTGTCGACCCACACCGTCCTGCCGCGCTCTACCCGCCGCGGCGGCGGGCGACGAGCGTGAGCCGAAGCAACCACGGCCGTCGCAGAAGACACAGAAGGGGGGATGGTGCTGGTGCGGAGGTTGGCGGGGTGGGTGAGGCCTGAAGATCGAGCGGATGCTCAACCAATTCCTGGCGACGGGCGAGCGGCTTTGGCAGCAAGGATGCCGCGATCTTCGCGGCACTTCTGCCGCGGGCTGAAGGAGACTGAATCAGAACTCGCGGGGTGCCCCCACGGGACCGGAGACTTTGATCACGTGGTCCAACCCAACCGGCTCGGGCTCGGGCTGGGACCATCCTCGCAAGGAGCCAGAAAACACCAAAAAACTCTGCCTTCTGTGCTCTCTGCGACCTCTGTGGTTTCTCTTCCGGCGCGGGCTCGTTTTTGAGACGGCCTCCTTCAGCCCGCGGTCCTGTCTAGTTCTCCACGGCCACCCGGATCGACTCGATCGTCACGTCGTCCACGGGCACGTCTTCGTAGGAACCCACGGTATGTGTCGGCACAGCTTCGATCTGGTCGACCACGTCCATGCCTTCGATGACCTTGCCGAACACCGCATAACCGGCCGCGGTGGACTGACCGGCGTTGAGGAACGTGTTGTCGACCGTGTTGATGAAGAACTGCGACGTGGCGGAGTCCGGGTCGTTGGTGCGGGCCATCGCGATCGTGCCCCGAAGGTTCGACAGGCCCGAGGTCGCGGCCTCGTTCACAATGGGCGGGAAGAGCGTGGCGCGCGTCTTCAACCCCGGCTCCAAACCGCCACCCTGGATCATGAAGTCCGGAATCACACGGTGGAAGATCAACCCATCGAAGTACTCCGCGTCGGCGTACTTCTGGAAGTTCTCGACCGTGATCGGGGAGGCTTCCTCCTCGAGCTCGATGCGGATCGTGCCCATCGACGTAACGACCGTGGCGACGAGCGCCGGGCCAGCCGCGTCGGCCGTGTCCGTTGCCGTGTCCCCGGCTGTGTCCGCAGCAGTGTCCGCAGCTGTGTCCTGCAGCGCATCGGGAGCCGCCTCGGACACCGCGTCCGGGCTCGCATCGAGCTCGGCATCCGGCGCGACGTCGTTTGTGGCGGAATCGGACGTCCCAGCGTCGCCCGAGGGATTGCCTTCGTCGTCGGAGGTTGAGCAAGCCGAGCCGACGAGCAGGCAGAACGAAGCAAGCAACAAGGAGATGGATGAGCGCATGAACAACCTCGGTCGAAGGGAGTATGGGGGTGCGGTACCAGGCCCGGGCGGGCGACACAACCGATGATTCGCGAACGAGCTTGCGATCAGCGCACGTGGAAGATCTGCCGCCCCTGCCAGGCGGGCAGGGTGCGCATGTCCATCCAGACCTCGCGGGCGGAGGTGTAGCGGTAGGCATCTCGCCGTCGCAGCATCTTGGCGACGATGTTTCCGAGCGGCGTACCGAGCTGTTCTGCGCGCTGTCGTGCGACGCCTTCGGAGATCTGCCGGACGAGCATCTCGTAGGGGACGTGGCGGTCGAGGGGAGGCCTGCCGGTGATCATCCAGTACATGACCATGCCGAGCTGGTAGAGGTCGCTCTGCTTGCTTGTGTAGCCGGCGGCGATGAGCTCGGGCGCCATGATGGCGTGGTGGACGATCTCGGGGCGGACGGTGGGGGCGCCTCGCAGCTCCGCGGAGATGCCGAAGTCCGAGAGCTTCACGATCGGCCGGTCCGCCTGCTGAATGAGCACGTTGCCAGGGTGCAGGTCGTCGTGCACGAGGTCCCAGTCGTGCAGGTACTGCACGGCGGCAAGCATTTGCCGGAACAGCTCGATGGCGAGCTCTTCTTGCAAGGGCTGCTCGAGCATGTCGTGCAGCGTGTGATCGCACCACTCGAGGGCGACGCAGAAAGTGCTTTCCCACTCGAACGCGTCGTGAATGTACACGACGTTGGGGTGTCGCAGCTGCAGCAGGCGACGGACCTCGCTCGACCAGTCTTCGCGGACGCGCTCGATCGGGCGACCCGAGGGGCGAAGCACCTTGAGCGCGTAGCGCTGGTCGAAGGGGCCGAGGCATTCGTAGACAGCGCCGAAGCTGCCGGCGCCGACCTGGGGACCGACCACGTAGTCTCCGCGTTGGGAGCGAACGGTGACGGTCTGGGCGGCGGGCGGAGTCCACCCGGGCATGGTCATGGCCAGGCCGGTTGCGTGCGTGGAGGCGGTTGCCCCAGGCTGCGTCACGGAGGGAGGGGCGGCGATCGGGTGTTCGCCGGTGCTGTGCAGGGCAGGGGCAGGGGCCGGGCCGACGGGGGTCGCCGAGTGCATCGTGGGCCTGTCGGGGATGACGGGGTACGCGCCGGTGTTGTAGGTGACCGCGGGCATCACGGGCGCGACGATGGGGACGGGATGGACCGGCGCGGCGTGGACCGGGGGCAGCTTGGGCGTGGCGGACACGGGGGGCGGCGGGATGAGAGGCGTGCGCCGGGGCGCGGGCGAATAAGGGGTGGGAGCGGACACGGGGGGCGGACGCAGGGTGCCGGTGGGGCCTCGGGACTCGGAGCTCGTAGGGCTCGAGGGCTCGTCGTCGGAGCGCGGGGGAGGAGGGATGGTTCCGGCCACGAAGGGAGATGATAGTCGAGTGGCGCGGCGGGACCAGGCTATCTGTGACGCTCAGTATCCTCGGCGTGCGAGAAGGATCTGTCCCGGCTCCAGCTCGTACTCGGTGTAGGTGACGACGCAGATGGCCGTGTCTTCTCGCGCTCTCAGGACGCGGACTTCCCCCACGACCTCCGTGGGGAACTTCTGCCCGCGGACCGTGTCCGGGGCGCGCTGAACCTCGGCGGAGCGCAGGCGGTAGGCCACGCGGGTCGCGGCCATCTTGCGGCCGACTTTGACGCTCCGGTCCCAGCGGTCCCCGCGGGTGACCACGAAGAACCGGTTTCCAGGACGGAGCCCGTCCTTCTCGCCCTTGTCGATGAACACCACCTGGTGCTGGCCGATCAGCTCCCGTGGCTGGATCGCACCCGTGATCTGCGCCCACACCTCTCGATCGTTCGGGACCGGCGGCACCACGTCGAACCGACGGCCGATGGGGCCCACCTTGTCGCCGCGCTCGATCACGTCGAGAGACTCGGTGATGTCCACGCGCGCGATGCGCGTCTTCGGGTTCCACTGGTTGACCTTGACGGTCCCCTTGATGTGGACGACGTGCCCCTTGCTCTTGCCGGCTTCGGGCTTGTGAGCGCTCCGAAAGAGCGTGAGCTCCTGTCCGATCCGGATGTCGTGGTCCTTCTCGACCTTGACGTAAGCCTCGTCCCCGTCGGACAGCAGCATCTGATCGTCGGGGCTCCCGACGAGCATGCCCCAGACCTCCTTGGCCTCGTCGCCGACGAAGCCGTAGTCACGGAGGAAGACGGTGCCCGCGGGTACGAGGTTTTGCTGGCGGACGAAGCCGCCGCCCTGATCGGGTTGCGCGGTGCCCGTGGTCGTGACGCGCATACGCAGGCGGTCGCCGGGGTAGATCCAGTGCGGGTTCTCGACCTGCGGGTTGTAGGACCAGACCTTCGGCCAAGCGTAGGGGTTGTCGTAGTAGTGATCGCACAGGTCCCACAGGGTGTCGCCCCTGCGAACCGTGTGATAGCCGGGGACCGAGGTCGCGCGGTCGCCCAGCACGTAGGAGCCTTCGGCGCCACCCCGCACGGATTCGCTGCGCCCCGATCCCGACAAGTCAAACCCGTAGGTCCCTCCCTCGCTCGGCTCCGCGGGTCCCGTCGGCACCCCCCAAGGAGCCGTCGTCGTGGTCGTCGTGGACGTCGTGGCCGGGGGGTTCACCACCACCGTGGTGTTGCCGCCTCCCGCCGGGACCGGAACCTGCACAGCGGCCCCGTCGTCGGGTGCGTCCTCTCCCTGCGCGAACGCCAGCGTGCACCACAGCACGGGACCGAACGTCGAGACGATCTTGATGGTCAGGAACCTGAACTTGCCCATCACCCTACTCCCTCGGGATCTTGCCGGCGGCATCACTGCTGGGATGGTTCTTACGAAGCTGCTCGAAGGTCTTGGCGGCCTTGTCCCCTTCCCCCATTCGACGCTGGGACAGGCCCAGCTTCAAGAGGGCGTCGGGTACCTTGTTTCCGCGCGGAAACCGCGTGAGGAGGCCTTCGAATTGCTCGGCTGCGCGCACGTAGTTACCCATGGCGTAGTAGCACTCGCCCCGCCAATACATCGCGTTGTCCGCGTTCGCATGCCCCGGGTAGCGGACCAGAAACCCTGCGAGCGCCTCGAGGGCTTCCTCGTACCGTTTCTTGTCGAGAAGCTCGAGGGCGACGTCGTAGTCCCGAGCCGCCTGCGCGTCCGTGGCGCCCTTCGGGGCCACGCTGCCTCGCTGGACCGACGGCATCCGGTCACCTTCCACGCGAATCACGGTGGGAGGCTCCCCGTCGTCTTCCGTCGGCGCCCCTTCGCTCTCCAGAGGAGGTTCCTCCCCGGGGCCGAGCTTGACGACCTCGAGGCCGTCAGGTCGCTCGTCTTTGCGCTTGGGCGGAGCCGTCGCCGCTGCGCCTGCCAGCTCGAGGTTCGTCACCCTCTCGTTCAAGCGCTCGTTGGTGTTCTGGATCGCATGAATTTCACGGCGCATCTCGTCCAGCTGGCGCTGTGCGGACGCACCGGCCCCTGAGCACCCGAAGCAGACGGCCGGGAGCAACGTGAGCAGAGCAAGACGGCGCGGAATACTCATCCGATCCGAAGCCTACGGTGGATGGGCGACCTGGGCCAATTTCGCGGGTACCCGGCCGGTCTCCCCCGGGTTTTCGTCAGGAGCAGCCGAGGGAGTTGCCACAATTGAGGCAGCGATAGCACGACCCGTTCCGGACCGTGATGTGCCCGCAGTTGTCGCACACTGGGGCGTCGCCCATCAGGTCGTCCAGGGACTGGCTCAGGGCATCCCCGGGTAGCGCCGGCTCGGGCGGCTCCGGCAAGGCCAGCTGGGCACTCGGCTCAGGCGGGGGCAACGACGCCGTCATGTCCTTGTGGGCCTTGGTGTCCGACGGGTCCTCGATCCGGTGCTGCACCGGGGCCGGAGGGACCTGGGCAAGGTCGTAGCGCTGCAGGTACTCCACGCCCAGCACCCGGAAAATGTAGTCCACGATCGACGTCGCGAACTTCACGTTCGGGTGGCCCTCCACCAACCCCTGAGGCTCGAAGCGGGTGAAGGAAAACTGATCGACGTACGTGGACAGGGGCACGCCGTGCTGCAATCCGACCGAGACGGCCATGGAGAAGCAGTTCATCAGCGAGCGGAAGGCCGCGCCCTCCTTGTGCATGTCGATGAAGATCTCGCCGAGCATGCCGTCGGCGTACTCGCCCGTGCGCACGTAGACCTTGTGGCCCCCTACGCGCGCCTCCTGCGTGAACCCCTGGCGCTTCTTCGGAAGACGCACACGGACGCTGGGACCTCGCACTCCTGCGTCCGGCGTTGCCTCCGATCCCGAGGCCAGAACCATCCGGTCCGCCTTCTGGTCCTTCTTCTCCTTCGTCCGCTTCGCCTGCAGCGGCTGCGACGCCTTGGAGCCGTCGCGGTAGATCGCCACCGCCTTCAACCCCAGACGCCAAGCGAGCGAGTACAGCTCTCGCACGTCGTCGCGGGTCGACTCGTTCGGCATGTTCACGGTCTTCGAGATGGCCCCCGACAAGAACGGCTGCACCGCCGCCATCATCCGCACGTGCGACTCGGGCCGCAAGAACCGCTTGCCCTTCGCTCCACAGCGGTTCGCACAGTCGAACACCGACACATCCTGGTCCCGCAGGTACGGCGCACCCTCGATGGTCATGCACCCCACGATGACGTCGTTCGCTTCCTCGATCTGCTTGCCGTCGAACCCGAGCTTGCGAAGCAGGGAGCTTCCGTCCCGCTCCGGCAGGCTGAGCCGCGCATAGACGTCCTCGCCCACGACCCACGGCGCGAAGGCCTGGCTGATCTCGAAGACGCTGGGCAAGGCTGCCTCGACCTTGGCCATCTCCCCCGACGTCAGCCCCGCCTTCGCGAGCGCGCCCCGGTCGATGTGCGGCGCGTCCGCCAGGGTACCGGTGCCCGAGACGTACGCCACGATCTGATCGACCTCGTGCTTCGCGTAGCCGAGACGTGAAAGGGCTGCGGGGACCGACTGGTTGACGATCTTGAAGTAGCCACCGCCCGCGAGCTTCTTGAACTTCACCAGGGCGAAGTCAGGCTCGATGCCCGTCGTGTCGCAATCCATCAAGAGGCCGATCGTTCCGGTGGGGGCGAGCACCGTGGTCTGCGCGTTGCGGTACCCGCTCTCCACGCCCATGCGCACCGCCCGGTCCCACGCCTCGCACGCCCCATCGACCAGGTCAGGCGGACAGTAGGCACGGTCGATCCCGTGGGCCGCGTCGCGATGCATGCTCATCACGTGCAGCATCTCGTCCCGGTTCGTCTCGTAATCTTCGAAGGTGCCCTTCGCCGCCGCCATCTCCGCCGACATGGCGTACGCCTCGCCCGTCATCACCGCCGTGATCGCGGCCGCCACGGCTCGCCCCTGCGGCGAGTCGTAGGACAAACCCATCAACATCAGCAGCGTGCCCAGGTTCGCATACCCCAGCCCCAGCGGACGAAAACGATGGGAGTTGTGCGCGATCTCCGCCGTCGGGTACGAGGAGAAGTCCACCAAGATCTCCTGCGCCAACAAGAACAATCGCACCGCGTGCCGGAACGATCCGAGGTCGAGCTGCCCGTCGGCGCTCGTGAAGCGCGTCAGGTTGAGCGAGGCCAGATTGCACGCCGAGTTGTCCAAGAACATGTACTCGGAGCAGGGGTTGGACGCGTTGATGCGGCCGCTCTTCGGGCACGTGTGCCACCGGTTGATGGTCGTGTCGAACTGCACGCCCGGGTCCGCACAAGCCCACGCCGCATCCCCGAGCTTCTTCCAGAGCCAGCGCGCGTCGTACTCGTCCACCGTGGCCTTCGTGGTCCGCGCGATCGTTCGCCAGGTGCCCCCCATCTCGACGGCTGCCATGAAGGCGTCCGTGACACGCACCGAGTTGTTGGCGTTCTGTCCGCTGATGGTCTTGTAGGCCTCGCCGTTGAAGTCCGCCTCGTAGCCTTGCGCGATGAGGGCGCGCGCCTTGTCTTCCTCCCGGACCTTCCACTCGATGAAGTCGATGACCTCGGGATGGTCCATGTCGATGCACACCATCTTGGCGGCCCGACGCGTCGTTCCGCCGGACTTGGTGGCGCCCGCCGCACGATCGAACACGTCCAAGAAGCTCATCAGCCCGGAACTGGTTCCCCCGCCGGACAGCTTCTCCTGCCGGCCTCGCAGCGCGCTGAAGTTGGTCCCCGTGCCCGACCCGTACTTGAACAGCCGCGCCTCGGTCTTCAACAGCTCGTAGATGTCCATCAAATCGTCGCCGACGTGCTGGATGAAGCAAGCGGAGCACTGGGGTCGCTCGAAGGCGTTGTCGACCTCCACGGCTTTGCCTTGGGCAAAGTCCCAAGCGAACACGCCCCCGTTGCCTCGGATCTGGTAGCGATGCCAGAGGCCGCAGTTGAACCAGACCGGCGAGTTGAACGCCCCCATCTGCTGGACCAACAGGTAGGAAAGCTCCGCCTGAAATGTGTCCGCATCCTCGGGTCGCGCGAAGTACCCGCCAAGCTGCTCGCCTGCCTCCCGGATCGTGATCGCCAGACGCTCGACCACCTGCCGCACCGACGTCTCCCCACGGTTCTTGTCGCCGAACAGGCCCGCCTTCCGGAAGTACTTGGACACCACGATGTCCGTGGCCAGCTGCGACCAGCTCGCGGGAACCTCCACCCCGTCGAGCTCGAACACGATCGTGCCGTCCGGGTTGCTGATGGCGCTCTTGCGCTTCTCCCACGCGACCGCGTCCAGAGGGTCCCTCCCCGCCGTCGTGAAACGCCGCGGAAGGGTCAGCCCGGGACCCGCACCCCGCTTCTTCGCCCCGCCCGCTCGTGCGCCGTTGCGCTGGCCCTTCGTCGTCTTGCTCACCGCGTCCGCCCGCTGCTGCGCCATCTTGCCTCGTATCCAATGCATGCCGGGCGTGGCCCGGGTTCTGACAATTCTGGAACCGCGGGCACACGCCGCCGTCCCGAAGAAGAAGCCCCGTCGCGAGCCTTCTCCCCCGCTCTTTGCCTGGGGAAAGGGCATATACACTACTGGTTGTGGTACTTCAACTCTTGACCACAATATAAAGAGGTGGAGTCTCTTTCGCCAACCCTCTTCCCATCCTCCCCGCTCTCTAGCAAGGTCCCGCGATGGTCTGGGAACGTCGCATGCTCTGGAACCGGGTGCTCGTGGAGAGCCGGGAGCCCAACGTCTGTCACGTGGCGATGCTGGCCGGGGTCCACGGCGACGAGAGGGCTGGGTTTCATGCCTTCGAACGGCTGCTGAGCCGATTGGGCGGGCAGCCCTTGCTGCGCGGGCGCGTGTCCCTGCTTCCTGGCAACCTGCTGGCGGCGGCGAGAAAACGTCCGACCCGATGCGCCGACGGGCAGGACATGAACCGGCTGTTCGCGGAGCCCGAGGTTCTCGCAGCGCAGGGCCTGGAGCCGCGGGGGCCCGACTGGGAGCGAGCGCAGGAACTGGCACCCCTGCTGCGCGACGTCGACGTGTTGCTCGATCTTCATTCGACCTCGGCGCCCAGCAAGCCTTTTGCGGTCGTGAACCGGCTGGACGACGCGACCCTGGCGCTGCTTTCGGGTATGCCACTGGACCGCGTGGACTATGGGTATCGCGGGGTGTTGCCGGGCACCACGATGGAGTGTGTGGAACGGCACGGGGGACGAGCGATCACGGTGGAGTGCGGGGAGCACGGGCAGGCGTCGGGTGCGGGAGCGAGGGTGGCGTTCGCGAGTGCCGTGGTGTTGTTGCGGAATCTCGGGATGCTGGCGCCGGGGCCGAGCGCGGCGGCAGGGCCCGCGCATCGAACGCGGCTCGTGCATCGCGGCTTGATCCGACATCCCGCGTCGTTGCAGTACGAGCCATGGTTCAAGAGCGGCGCGAGGGTGGCGCCGGGGCAGGTGCTGGCTCGGGACCGCACGGGGACCTACGAGGCGCCCACCCGCGAAAAGCTCGCCGAGGTCTTCGGCAGCGACAACGTGCCTGAATCCTTGGTCGCGATCATGGTCACGTCGCCCGCGCGCGTGGCGCGGGTGAAACCCCACGACGCGTTCCTTCTCGGCGTCCCGGAGGGGTGAGCCAGCGTTGCTGGTTTCCTCCGGCAGGCGGGATTGGACGAGACGGGGCTGTATCGACTATCCTTCACGAAGTTGATTGGCCCGTCCCACGCGGAGGTACCCCGATGCGCACTTCGAATCTCTTGCTTGTGTTGGCCGCTTCCCTTGCCATCGCCGGGGTGGGCGCGTGCAGTGGAGACAGCACCGATTCCGACGGCACCGGCGGGGAGGGCGGCAAGATCCTGGACTCGGGGCAGAACGACGTGGCTGCCGAGGCTGCGGAAGAGGCTGGGACCGATGCCTTGCCGGAAGCCACCGTCGACGCGACCCCGGACGTGGTTGCCGACCAGTCGGTGCAGCCCGACACGGCGGTTCCGGACGTGGAAGTCAGCGACGGGAGCCTCTTCGACCTGACGATGCCTGACGTGGCCCTCAACGATTCCGGCGCCACGCTGCAAGGGTGTTACGACTGCGCGGTGGTCGGCTGTCCTTCCGAGATGCAGGCGTGCGAAGAGGACGACAAGTGCCGGACGATCTTGCTGTGCCTGTTCGAGGACCAGTGCTTCGGCGGTTCGAGTGGGATCGACTACGGCTGCGGGATGGGTTGCGCCACGAAGGCGGGGGTCACGAGCCTGCAGGACCCGGCGGTGGGCGTTGCCATGGCCGCCGGCCAGTGCATCTCCGGCGCTTGCGGGGATGAGTGCGCGCTCCCTGAGGACGCCGGGATCTAAACAGAATCACATTGATCCGTGCGGAAAACTAGGAACTAGGAAGAGGAACACGGAACGCGAATGCGAACGCCAGCGTGTCGCGGCGGGTTGTCACGACGCCTAGGGTTTGGAGCCCATTCTACCTTCCGTGTTCGCATTCCTGTTGCTAGTTCCTAGTTTCGATGACCTCGGTTTCGCCATGGCTCAACGTGATTCAGCATAGCGCTTAGAACGGCGCGGCGTAGTCCGCGTTCATGTCACACGCTGGGTCGTCGACGCAGTCCTCGTCGTCACAGTCGACCTTCTGATCGAAGTCGTCGTCCGTCTCGTTGTCGCAGACCTCGAAGGGCGCAGCGTATTCGGCGCTACAGACGGGGTCGTCGACGCAATCCTCGTCGTCGCAGTCGACCTTCTGGTCGTAGTCGTCGTCGATCCCGTTGTCGCAAGCCTCGAAGGGCGCGGAGTATGGGGCGGGAGTGCAGTACGGGTCCGTGAGGCAGTCCTCGTCGTCGCAGTCGACCTTCTGGTCGAAGTCGTCGTCGTACCCGTTGCTGCATTCTTCCATAGGGGCCATGTACGCGCCGCCGGACCCGCCCACATTGCACCCGGAGTAGCCGGCGCAGTCCTCGTCCGCGCAGTCGGCCCTCCCGTCGAAGTCGTCGTCCTTGCCGTTGTCGCAGATCTCCGAGGGCGCCATGTACGCGCCCCCCGACCCACCCGCATTGCATCCGGAGAAGCCCGCGCAGTCTTCGTCCGCGCAGTCGACCCGCCCGTCGCCGTCGTCGTCCTTGGCGTTGTCGCAGACCTCCATGGGCGCCATGTACGCGCCGCCGGACCCTCCCGCATTGCAGCCGGAGAACCCCGCACAGTCTTCGTCCGCGCAGTCGACTCGCTCGTCCCCGTCATCGTCGGCGCCGTTGTCACAAACCTCCGCCTCGTCCCCCGGCAACGTCTCCACCGTTCCGCCGCAGGCCGCCATCGCGAGCCCGACCGCCGTCGACACCACCAACGGCGTCTTCCACCACTCCTTGCGTCGGACCACCTTCTCCTTGCGATCGAGGGACCGACAGATTTCCTCGAGATAAGCCCTGGCTAGCTTCGCATGATCACTCGAACCCATGGGTTGCCTCCGTGTGGCACATGGTCGGTCCCATCTGCAGTGTCCGTTCCATCCCTGGCCGTCAAAGAACCCTCACAAAACCAAGCCGTTCTTTGCGCCAGGGGCCCGCGCTCCTGATCCTTGTGGTCGGCTGTGGCACAGCGTGGCGCATTGGCTCCCGCTACCCGCCCACCGTCGACCGGACCGTCTCCACCTCGTCGACCTGCGGAGCCCAGCCGAACGTGCGTCGGAACGCTTCGTCCGAAATCACGCAAGGGTGCTTGATGAAGTTGACCAGGTAAGGCGGGAGCGTGGAGGTGAACAGGCTCGCCACGCGCAGGTACGCGAACGCCACAGAAGAAGGCACAGGCACGCGACCCGCCCCTGTCATGTCCACCACCGCACTCCAAGGCAGCGCGCTCTTGCCCGCCACGTTGAACACGCCGATGGCCGTCCCCCCGGCTACCGCAAGAATCGCCGAAATCAGGTCCCGCTCATGGACGAGCTGCACCATCGGGTCGAACCCCATCATCACCGGAACCCGAGGCTGACGCAGGAACCGGCTCATGGCGTTCTGGATCCCAGGCCCCACCACATTGCAGGGACGCAGGACCACGGTCTGCATCTGCGGGTACCGGTACAGCGTATTCACTGCGTGGTTGTCGAGCTGGATCGCGTCCGCGATCTCCGGGAACTCCGTGCCGGCCCGCAACGGATCGTCCTCCGAGATCGGCGTGTGATTCATCGGGTCTGCGCCGTAGATGTGAAACGTCGACAGGACCACGAGCCTTCGAACCCCATACTTCAAGCACAGCGCCGTGATCTTCTGACCGCCGATCACGTTCAGCTCGAATCGCTTCTCGAGCTGCTCCTTGAGGTTCCCCACGCGCCCCAGGTGCAGAACCAGCGACGGGCGATGTCGGCGAAACACGTCCTCGATCCCCGTCTTGTTGTAGTGCGCACGAACCAGCGTCGTCCCCTCCGGCAAGGCCGACGCGGAAGGCAGAGCGCGATAATCGACGCCCACCACGTGGTATCCCCGATCGTGCAGGGCATGCGCGACTTGCCCGGCGAGCCCCCCCGCGATCCCCGTGACCAGGGCCACCTCCCGGTCCATCACGCGAACACCGACTTCCGCCGCCTCAACCCCTCGTCGACCATCCCCTGCACGCGATCCATCACCAGCCGAACCTTCTCGTCGATGGCCTGGTCCTCGTCGTCCCATCGGCCTTCGAAGTGCATCGGTTCGCCGAAGGTGACGTGAAAGCGTGTGGGAAGGGGGAGGTAGGCGAGCAGGCCAACCATAGGCAGGTGGGGCGGGACCGGCCAGTAGGGCGTCCCGAAGAGCTTCGAAAGCAGCTTGGCGTCGTGCACGCTGAGGATGGACTCCTCCGCACCCACGACGGCAACGGGCACGACGGGTGTGTGGGTCTCGAGGGCCAAGCGCATGAAACCGCGTCCGAAGGGCTGAAGTTGGTACCGACGGTCCCAGGTTTTTCCTGACCCGCGGGCGCCTTCGGGGAAGACGAGGATGGCGTTGTCGGCCTCGAGCAGGTTGCGACAATTGACGGGGTCCCCGAGCACGGAACCGCTTCGGGCGAAGACTTCGCTGACGTAGGGCAGGGTGGAGAACCACCGCTCGGCCATGCCGCGCACGAGGCGCGGCGGCTTCGCCTCCAGCATGCACGCGGTGGCGACCACGAGCCCGTCGAAGGGAAGCTGCCCCGAGTGGTTCGGGACCACCAGCACACGCCCCGGCGGAAGGTTCTCGATTCCGTGGATGCGGGGGCGGAAGTACCGGTAGATGTAGTGGGCGAGCTTCGCGGCGCCCTTGCAGTGCTCGGCGTGGAAACCCCAAGCGTCGTAGCCGAGGGCGTTGCGCTCGAGCTCGAGCGAATCCACGGCGTGTTCGACCACGGGGTCATCGGGCAGGATGGCTGCGAGCGTCTTGAGCATCTGCAGCTCCCATGATGCCACAGGCTCGGCTTCGATGGTGCGTCAGGTCGATCGTCGGGATCGGTGGGTTGTCACCCAGGCTGACAGCCTGGAAGCGTCGAGGCTCTCGGCACGGGCCGCACCCGCCGCCTTCCTCTCGAGCCCCGCCGCGGCCAAGGCCACGGCCACCGCAAGCGACTCGGACATGTCCGCGCTCGGCACGCCGTAGCCCATGAGTTGGTCCCGGTGCGCGTCGATGAACCCAGTGTCGTAGTTCCCCGCCACGAAGTCCGGGTGCGCCATGAGTCGTTCGTGGAACGCGAGGTTCGTTCGGATGCCCGTGACCACGTACTCATGCAAGGCCCGACGCATGCGCGCGATGGCCTGGTCGCGGGTCGGCGCCCACACGGCAAGCTTGGAAACCAGCGGGTCGTAGTAGCTCGAGATCGTGCAGCCGGGATAGGCGCCGCTGTCGTCGCGCACGCCGGGTCCCGACGGGACGCGCAGCTGTTCGATCGTGCCGGGGCTGGGCAGGAAGTTGGTCGACGGGTCCTCCGCGTAGACACGACACTCGATGGAGGCGCCGCGCCGCTGGATCTGCTCTTGCGTCCATGACAGGGGTTCGCCCGCGGCCACGCGCACCATTTCGCGCACCAAGTCCGTGCCCGTGACCCACTCGGTGATCGGGTGTTCGACTTGCAAGCGCGTGTTCATCTCGAGGAAGTAGAAGGACTTGTCGGCCGACAGCAGGAACTCGAACGTCCCCGCCGAGAAGTAGTCCACCGACTTCGCTCCCTTGACCGCGATTTCCCCCATCTTCTCGACGATGTCCTGGGTGAGCACGGGACAAGGGGTCTCCTCGACGACCTTCTGGTGCCGTCGCTGGATCGAGCAGTCGCGCTCGAACAGGTGGACGACGTTGCCGTGGCGGTCGCCAAGCACCTGGATCTCGACGTGGCGGGGCTGGATGATCGCCTTCTCGAGGTAGACGGTGTCATCGCCGAAGGCCTTCTTGGACTCGCTCTTGGCGCGTTCCCAGGCGCTGGCCATCTCGTCGGCGCTGTGCACGAGGCGCATGCCCTTGCCGCCCCCGCCCGCGGAAGCCTTGAGCATCACGGGGTAGCCGAGCTCCTGCGCGCGCTGTCTGGCTTGCTCCACCGTGTCGCACGTGGCTCCCGGCACCACGGGGACACCCGCCTTCGACATCAGGTCTCGCGCCGCGGTCTTCGACCCCATCGAGGAGATGGCCGAAGCCGGCGGGCCGATGAACACGACCCCGCTGTCCGCGCACGCCTTCGCGAAGGCCGCGTTCTCCGACAGGAACCCGTAGCCCGGGTGAACCGCGTCCGCCTTCGTTTGCTTGATCGCTTCGAGAACCCGATCGAACCTCAGGTAGCTCGACGACGCAGGCGCCTCCCCGATCGGCACGGCCTCGTCCGCCATCCGCACGTGCAGCGCCGCCCGGTCGACGTCGCTGTAGACGGCCACGGATCGGATTCCCATCTCGCGCAGGGTGCGGATCACACGGCAAGCGATCTCCCCCCGGTTGGCGACGAGCACCTTCTTGAACATGGGGGACTTCTTACATCGGTTCGTGCCCCGTCCCAAGTGTCAGGTGGCGGCCCTGAACCGGAGCGAAGCGACGGACTGGGAGAGCAAGCTCTGGATCTTGCTCCACGAGTGGCAAGCGGCCTGCAACCCATGAGGTGGGCGGCGCGTGAGAAGGCTGGGATGGGGGCCTAAGCCGAGACAACAAGGGGATTGTGGCGCGGGGAGCACGCGCCGCGCCTCCGGACCTGGTGGCGGGGCTGCGTCCGCGGGATCGACATTTCCGGCGTGCGCCTCTAGCCTTCTGCCCATGGCCGTGCTGCCGGGCTTTTCATCCAGCTCGTCGTCGGAGGCTGCCGCGCTGTCCGTGGCCGAGCTGGACCGACGGCTGCGCACCGCGGTCGAGGGCGTGAGCCTTGGCGTCTGGGTACAAGGAGAAGTGCGGGGCCTGAAGGTGGCCACGTCTGGGCACGTGTACTTCACGCTCAAAGACGAGCAGCAGGATGCGATGATCGAGGCGGTGGCGTACCGCGACGACGCGCTGCGGGCGCGGCGTGTGCTCACCGAGGGGGCGCGGGTCCTGGTGCGCGGCAAGGCCACGGTATGGGCACCGCGAGGCCGTCTGCAGCTGGTGGTCGAGGCAGCCCGGCCCGCGGGGCGAGGTGCCCTGCTCGAAGCGCTCGAGCGCCTCAAGGAGAAGCTGCGAGCCGAAGGCCTGTTCGAGCCTGCTCGCAAGCGACCCGTCCCCCCCGACGCACGCTGCATCGGTGTGGTCACGAGCGCGTCGGGCGCCGTCATCCACGACATCATTCGCGTGGCGTTTCGTCGCGGTGCTCCGAGCATTCTGCTGGCCCCCGCGCAGGTGCAGGGCGACGACGCTCCGCGCAGCATCATGGCGGCGCTTGTGAAGCTGCAACGGGTACGCGGGCTCGACGTGATCATCGTGGGACGAGGCGGCGGGTCGATGGAAGACCTCATGCCGTTCAACGACGAGCGTGTGGTGCGTTGCGTGGCAGCGTGTCCGATCCCCACGGTGTCGGCGGTGGGCCACGAGGTGGACGTGACGCTCACGGACCTGGTGGCGGACGCGCGCGCGGCGACGCCGTCGCAAGCGGCGGAGATGGTGGTGGCCGACAGGCAGCAGAACGAGCGGTCGCTCGCGCACCTTCGGGCGCGGCTGCACAGGGCGATGGTGGCCCATGTACGCGAGGACCGCGGGGTATTGCGGGAGCTGCAGCGCCGACTCGGCGACCCGAGGCGGGCGATCGACGAGCGCCAGCAACGGCTCGACGACCTGGTGCAGCGAGCGCAGGGGGCGATGCAGGCGATGCAGGCGGAGCGTCGCGTGACGCTGGACCGGCTCGAGCGACGTTTGGTGGCGCGGCACCCGCGGGTGGTGCTGACGCGGACGCGCGCGCAGTTGGACTCCTTGCGATGGCGGGCGGCGGGGGCCATGCGTGCCGCGTTGCGAGCGCGTCGTGCGGACCTTTCGGAAAAGGGGACGCAGCTCGAAGCTCTCTCGCCTCTGGCGGTCCTGGCCCGTGGCTATGCCATCGCCGTGGGTCCCGACGGTCGCGCTTTGCTCGACGCCTCGCAGGTCGAGGCTGGCGATACGATTGAGGTGCGGCTGCGCCACGGCCAGCTTTCGGCCGGGGTGCTGCGGTCGTCCGGCGAAGAGAGCTAGGCGACACCCCGTTTCCCACACCACTTCGTGCTTCCCCCGTCGTAGACTCTCCGATTGCGACCCATGGGGTGCCCCACGTGAAGCCATTCGGATCCCACGATTGTGCGATCGGCGGATGCAGCCGCGAAATCGCCGCGCTGGGCGCCATCGTACGGGCCGCGTTGCAGGCCCTCGAGCTGTCCGGCGAGGTCTACAAGGTCCGTGTGTCCGACGCTGTGGAGCTTGCGAAGCTCGTTCGTTCCCTCCGGCGAGGAAAGCTGGGCATGGTCTCGCTCTCGGGTGCCGTCTGTGGGGAAGCCCCACGCATGGTCGACGAGCTTGGCCCTTCCGCACGGCATTCTGGCTACGCGGACATGTTGATGGGCACGTCTTCGGGGGTCTTCGGCCACGACACGACCTACGAGGCGTTTGTCGAGGTGCTCGACACGGTTCCTGCCCCGCGCTCGACGGCTGTGGTCGTGGGGGCCGGAGCGCCGGCCTTCGCAGCCGTGGCCGCATGCCGCCAGCTCGGGTTTCAGTTCATCGGTATCACCAGCCGATCCTGGCTCTCCACGGAAGTGCTCCACGACTCGCCCGCCGCCGCCAAGCTCCGGACCCTCGGCGCGCTCCCCACCCTGTGGCCCAGCCCCATCGGCGCCTCCCCGACCACCCGGTTCTCCCAGGAGATGCGGCTCCAGTTCCTCGAGATCGCCGCTTCCGCCCAGGTCATCATTCAGACGGTCCCCGTCGCCCCCTCCTCCAAGGACGCCCGCCTCCTCTCTCGTGTCGTCTCTTGGTCACAAACACGTAGCGACGCCACCGTGTGCGATCTGGTATACGGAGGCCCACCTAGTCCGTTTCTGGTCGAGGCCCACCGACATGGCCTCACTGGGATCGGAGGCGTCGAGATGCTCACAACGCGTGGCTTGAAAATGCTGGAGACGTGGACGGGGATGCGCCCCCCGCGCGAACCGATCCATGCCGCCGCCCTCCGAGCCTGCGCGAGATCACGCGATGAGTGACCTGATCTGGCCCGCCCTGCACGTGGACGGAAAACTCACCCACGCCCGCGCCGAATGGATCGCCGGCAACGGTGCGGGCGCCTACGCTTCCTCCACCGTCGCGCTGATGCACACCCGGCGGTACCACGGGTTGCTCGTTGCCGCCCTCGAACCCCCGCTCAAGCGCACCGTCGTCGTGTCCCACGTCGACACCCGGTTGCAGGACGGCGCTCAGGAAATCGAGCTCGCAAGCCACCAGTTCCCGACGGTCCCGCCGCGGGAAGGGTACCGCTACCTGCAGTGGTTCCACCAGGACCCCTTGCCTCGATGGACCTACGGTCTCGCCAGGGGAACCCTCGAGAAGACCCTCGCCTTGGTGCGCGGCGCCAACGCCCTCGTGATTCGCTACGTGTGGAGCGGTGCCGCTCCCATTCCCATGTCCGCGCGTCCGCTGCTCGCCATGCGCGACCATCACGGCCTCACCCACGTGCACGGAGCCATGATCCAGCGCGTGCTGCTGCGGCCCCATGAGGTTTGCGTACAGCCCCTGCGCACTCTCCCCAAGGTCGTCTTCCGTCACGCCGGCACCTTCGTCGGCTCGCCCGATTGGTGGCATCGGTTCGAGTACCTCGACGAACAGGACCGCGGGCTCGAGTTCCAGGAAGACCTCTGGTCTCCCGGCGTCTTCCGTTTGACCCTCCAGCCCGATGTCCCCCAATACATCGTCGTTGGGCTCGACTCCCTGCCCGATCGCGAGGCCGACGAGCTGTTCGAGGAGTCCGCGGATGCCCTGCGCGCTTGCGACCCGGGTCCCTCCCGCTGCTGGTCCGTGCGCAGCCTATCCGTGGCCGCCAAACCAGGGGTAGCCGACCTCTGCCCCACACCAGGCATCATTGCCGGCTACCCCTGGTTCGAGATCTGGGGCCGCCACACGCTCATCGGTCTGCCGGGCCTGTACTTCACGACCGGTCGCGTCGAGCAAGCCAAGAGCGTCGTCGAGAGCCTCCTGCAGCGCATGCTGGCCGGACGCCTGCCCAACCGCCTCCCCGACGACGGAAGGCCTGCCGAGTACCATGCCGCCGATGCAACCTTGTTGCTGTTCGGCGTGGCACGGCGGCTCACTGAGTTGCTCCCGGAGGCCGACCCGTTCCCCCGGAACGTTCTCCTCCCCGCCCTTCGCGACGTGTTCGAGGCGCACCTCACCGGCACGCACGACGACATCCGCGTCACCCCGTCCGGGTTGCTCACTTCGGGGAACCCAGGCACGTCGCTCACGTGGATGGACGCACGCGTGGCAGGCCATCCGGTCTCGTCCCGGTGGGGGCTCGCGATCGAGTTGCAGGCCCTGTGGTCCAAGGGCTGCGATGACCTCTCATGGCTCGCCCATCGCTTCGGTGACACCGCCCTCGCCACGAAGGCCGCCCTCGCACGCGACGCGGCCCGGAAGAGCTTTTCCCGTCGCTTCTGGTGCGAACAGACGAGCTACCCCTACGATGTGGTATCTGCCAGCGAGGAGCCTCACGCCGCCTGGTCCGACGCGTCCGTTCGTCCGAATGCACTCGTCGCGCTCTCGATCGACCCGTCGCTCTTCACCCACGAGCAGGCCCGCCTGATCATCGAGAGGGTGGAGCGCGACCTGTTGACCGAGATGGGCATCCGCACCCTGTCCCCCTACGAGCCGGGTTATCGCGGGACCTACACGGGTGGCATCGAGGACCGAGACCGGGCGTATCACCAGGGAACGGCGTGGCCCTTCCTCTTCGGCGCGCTGTCCCGCGCCATTCGCCATACCTTCCCCGACGACGCGGATCGCAAGGACCGCATGCGCGCGCTTCTCGAGAGCGCGCTCTCCAAGCAAGTCGCCGTGGGACAGGTGCCCGAGGTGGCCGATGGCGACCCGCCTCACCGGCCCGATGGTTGTGTGGCCTACGCCGCGAGCGTGGCGGAAATGCTCCGTTCCCTCGTCGACGACCTGGGGTTGTAGATCCTTAGCTGGGGTCCCGGGCGCACCGGAAGCCGACGTTGATGTGGCGGTCTCCGTCGGGCGCGTGGAAGCGTGCCGCGGCCCGCAGGTATTGCGCGCCGTACGACCAGGAGCCGCCGCGTATCCCCACCAAGGCCGCGGTGTCTAGGTTCGCACAGTCGGTGCAGCTCGCCCCTCCCCCGTCGTACCACCCATCATCGTAGCCATCGCGCACGTACTCGAACATGTTCCCCGCCAGGTCGAGCTGTCCGAAGACGCTGGCTCCCGTCGGAAAGCTTCCCACCGAGCTCAAGGGCCCAATCGCCGTGTTGTCGTCATTGGCGCGTCCCGCAGGGATTTGCCCACCCCAGGGGTAGAGTCGGTTGAGCGTTCCGCCCGCCGCCGCAAACTCCCACTCGGCCTCCGTCGGCAAGCGACCTCCGTCCCACACGCAGAACGCGAACGCCTCGTACCAGGCCACGCAGTTGATCGCCGCCCGCGTCCCAACGGTGTCGGACAGAGACCACGTGCACTGCGTCGCGTCTACTTCCAGCAGGCGAGTCTTGAAGTCTTCTTCATCCCCGGGCAGTTCCGCGTTCCATGCCGTTTGCCACCCGCTGCCTGGGATCGACGGGTGTGCGCCCTTGCCTGCCGTGATGAAGGTCGGGTCGAAGTTCGCCACGAACCGCTTGAATCGCGCCACCGTCACCTCGAACGTGTCGAGATGGAACGGGCTTACCGTGACCTCGTGCTCCGGCAACTCCGACGGGCACTCTTCGCCGCCGCCCTGACAGGCGAACATGTCCGTGCCGTCGGCGCTTCGCCCCATCGGGAACGACCCGCCCCCGATGAGCACGTTCTCGCAACAGCTTCGGCCTCCACAGTCGAGCGTGGGGGTGCAGGAAGGACCTTCCGGCCCCGGGTCTCCCGCTCCCGCCCCCGCATTGCCGCCGGTCCCACCGGTTCCGCCGACGCCCCCCGTCCCACCGGTTCCGCCGACGCCGCCAGTTCCACCGGCTCCGCCGACGCCGCCGGTTCCACCGGCCCCGCCGACGCCGCCGGTTCCACCGGTCGTCACGTCCGCTTCAGCCGAACCGTCCTGCGCACCTCCGGTCCCCGAAGCTCCGTCCCCCGTTGCGCCAGCATCAGCGAGCGAGGCCTTCGTCTCCTCGTACCCGACGAGCAGCTGACACCCGGAGAGTCCCACCAGCCACGCGCCCCCCATCGAGGCCGCTTTCTGCCAAGCCCAGCTCAAAACGCACCTCCCACGCCCAGCGAAGCCCCGTCGCGTCCCACCGCGGGCTGTACCCGAAGCGTCGTCGTGGGGCGTTCTTCCTCCCCGGGTGCAGACCACACGAGGTAGGCGCCCACCCCGATCCCCAACAGCCCCAGGGGGACCGCCACGTTCGCGTAGTTGGAGAAACGGTTCGTGTCCTCCGCCTTGGTCACCGCGGTCTCATCACAACCCGCGTCGCAGTGGTCGTTGCGGTCGCTCCAGCTCGAGAAGGCACGCAGACCGAAGTAGCTGCCCACGCCCAAGGCGACGATGCCTGCCCCGCCCACAACGTAGCCGAGCGTGCCGCTGTCGCCGGAGGGTGCGACGTCGACGGGGGCCGCGGGTTGGGGCTCGGGCGACGGGGGTGCAGGCTCTCTTGTGCTTGGCTCGAGGCCGGTGACGGTCACGACCTTGCGGTCTGCCTCCCTCCCAAGAGGCACGTCTGCGATCCAAGGGCGTCGACCTGTCGCGGTTGCGCGAACCACGTGCTTGCCCGGGTCCATCGGGATCGGCGCTCCCCACGCGGCTTGCCCGAGGGCGACGCCGTCCACCGTGACCTCCATGCCGTCGGCGCGGTCGGGCACCACCACCGTGAGGGTGGACAGGAGCGGTTCGAGTTGGGCGATCTGTTTCTGCGCATAACCGGCACGGTCCGCGCGGCCTTCGCGTTGCGCGGATGCGAGCGCCTGCTTGAAGGCATCCCACGCCGACGCGGTCTTGCCCGCCTTGCCGTAGCAGAGCCCGAGGTTGAGCAAGGTCCCGGTGCCGGGATCGAGCCGCTGGCTCTCGACGAACTTCGGGCACGCGGCGTCGTAGCTGCCTTCGTCCATCAGCTTCCGAGCCTGCTCGAACAGCGCCTGTGCAACCGTGCTCTGGCTGGTGCCCTCTTGGGCCCACGCAAGGGCAGGGCACGCCGCGCTTGCCAGCCACCCCACCAGCAACGACACGCGGACCCTACTTGCGGATCGACAGATCGACATCGTCTCCCTTCTCTGCGTCGCGAGGTGCGGCATCGGGTTTTTGTGCGCTACCCGTGGTCGAGGGGCCAGGTGCGTTGCGCGACGACGTGACTTTGGCGGACGGGGCCGGGCGCTCCCGGCTCTCCGCGGCGGGGGGACTCGCATTGGGCGGGTCGGCACTCGAGGCCGCGGGAACCGCGGCGATGGGAAGGTCTTCATGCCACGGCATGGCGGCAGGGGTCACGGTGGCGCTCGGTTGGGGGTCGGGGCCGACGGCGACAGGCTCATTGTGCTGCATTCCCCACACGACGCCGATTCCCACGGCTGCCATCGCGAGCGCCGCCGGAACCGCGAGCCAGACCTTGGAACGGCCTTTTGTGTCGGCCACACCGCTGGCGGCCATCACCTCGGCGGCAGGGCCTTTGCCAGCCGGGGTGGGTCCCATCGTCCTGGAAGTCAACACCCCGATGTGTTCGATGCGCGCCAGCAGGGCCGCGTCGTCGGGGGGACCGAAGGGCGCGATCGCTCGTGCCAACGCCTGGACGCTTCGGGGGCGTTCGTCTGGCGTCTTGGACAGGCAGCGCATGACCACGGCGTCAAGGTCGCGCGGGGTCGCCGGGACCCTCTCGCGCACAGGGATGGGCGGCTCGGACGTGATGGCGGCGACCAGGCCTGCCATCGTCTCGGCTTCGAACGGAAGCTGCTGGGTAAGAAGCTCGTACAGGATCATCCCCAGGGCCCAGATGTCCGTGCGCGTGTCCACGGACTTCGTGCTCCGGATCTGCTCGGGCGACATGTAGGCCAGTGAGCCGAGGATGGCGTTGGTTCCCGTCAGGCTCATGGCGCGTCCTTCCGCGTCGGCAGGCTGGCTGACCTTCGAGATGCCGAAGTCCAGCACCTTGATGCACGAAGAGCCGTCCGGGGCCTCGGCGAGGAAGAGGTTGGACGGCTTGAGGTCGCGGTGGACGATGCCCAAGGCGTGAGCCTCGGCGATCGCGTGACACGCTTGCAGCACAAAGGAGACGGCACGCGACGGCGGTTGGGGCCCTTCGCTCTGCAGCAGGTCGGAGAGATCACTGCCCCGCAGCAGCTCCATGATCATGTACTGCTCGCCGGTCGGCAGGGTCCCCACGTCCAGCACGTGCGCGACGTGGGGACTCTGGAGCCGGGACGCTGCCTGCGCCTCGAGAAGGAAGCGTGCGGCGGCGTCGCTCCCTGCGTCCGACCCGTGGCGCATGAACTTCATGGCCACGCGCTTGCCGAGGACCAGGTGGGTGGCCTCTACCACCACCCCCATGCCGCCCGCCCCGAGCGTTCTTTCCACTCGGTACTTTCCGAGGAGGACTTCCCCGGTCCGGGTCGGCCCGTCGGCCTGTGGCGGTGCAGCAACCATGTCGTGACTCGCCCGGGCAGTGTCTCGCATTTGAGAGCCGGCCACAAGGCGCGCCCCCGACTCACCTCGTCTACGTGCGGACCCGGAAGTTCGAGGTGATCGTCCTTCCAAGCTCGTCGCACGTCGGGTCCGTCACGATCAGCTCCGGTCGCCCGCCCGTGGACCAGATGATCGTGTTCTGCCGAAACACCCGCCCGAAGGCTTCCGCTTCCCCTCGATCCATGTTGTGAACGAACCACACCGGCTCGCGCCACACCCCCTCCGGCTCGTCTTCGTACCCCACGCACTGCTCGACACGGTACACACCGAGGATCAAGAGGTCCCGCAGCACCTGGTGCCGCGCCTCGTTCACCCGCCGTGGCAACAGCATCGATCGCGGGTTGTACGCCGTCAACAGCGCGAACGTCTTCGTCAACGGGTCCGGCAGCAAGCTCGGGTCCGTGGACACGTCCCCGTCCATCGACACCCGCAGCAACCCGCTGGGCGACGGGATCTCGTAGACAGTGGCGAGGTAGGAACGAAGCAGGTTCTGATCCATGCGCGATCTTCTCCCGTGCCAGGCGCCTGGGCGCCAGCGGTGCACGTACTCGTAGTCGTACTCGAATTGCCGGGTCAAGGGGGCGCAGGAGCATGACCACGCCCCAGCTTGATCACACCTCACGACTGAAATTCGGTTACCCTCGTTCGAAGGTCCTGTCATGCGCCACCCCCTCGCTCTGTCCTCCGTCGCCACGCTGCTGCTCGGCCTCAGCTTGCCTGCCGTGGCACGCGCCGTCACCATCACGAGCCAGTCCGAGACGACCCCATTTTCGGGCATTCGCCTCGTCGAGCTGCGTACCTCCAGCCCGACCACCCGCGCCTGGGCCACCTACGTCGACCTGTGCAACGACTACGTCCACGTCGACGCCACGACCGCCCCCTCCGCCCTGCGCAGCTCCGGCGCTTGGGCCACTTCCGTGGGCGCCCAGGTCGCCACCAACGGAGACTTCTATCGCACCGGCCCCGTTCGCGTATACGGACAAGCCGTCGGCTCCGGTACTGTCTGGCCCGCCTCCCAGACCGGCACCGACCCGGGCTACGCCTCCGAGTGGTACTACCAAGACTACGGCTGGATCGCCTTCGGACCCGACTGGGTCGACTTCACCCATACCGGGTACGTCAAGAAACACCCCCAGGACTTCGACGTCCGCGAAGGCTTCCGCCCCACCGAGGTCACCCACGCCGTCCCGCCCGGTACCCTCGCCCTCGTCAGCGGCTTCCCCGCCCTCGTCGTCGAGGGCAAGCGCGTCACCTGCTCGAGCCCCACCGCCACCTCCTGCTTCCCCGACCGCTCCGACATGCGGGACCGCCACCCTCGCACCGCCATGGGCCTCACCCAGGACCGCAGGACCTTCCTGCTCGTCGTGGTCGACGGCCGCACCTCCGTGTCCGCCGGCATGTACGGCACCGAGCTCGCGGAGCTCATGGACAAGCTCGGCGCCTGGCAGGCCTACAACCTCGACGGCGGCGGCTCCACGCAGATGTGGGTCGATGGACAGAGCTACGTCAATAGCGCTACCGGCAACAACGGTGGCTCGATCCGGTCCGTCGCCAATCACTGGGGCGTATTCGCAGGTACGGCCGGCGGAAAGGGCCGGAAGCCCGGTCACTGCGTCGACTACCTCACAGGGGCTATCCTCCAGTCCGCCATGCAGCAGCCCCGCATGTCCACCGACTACAATGCAGACGGGAAGGCGGACGCCTGCATCCGAGGTGAGCAAGGCGTGCGTTGCGCGCCGGGCGCCGCCACCGGCTTCGGGGCCGACGCCGCCTTCGTGGGCTGGAAAGACGAGTCCGGCTGGGCCGACCTCTCCAACTACGGCACCCTGCGCATGGGCGACATCGACGGCGACGGGCGGGCGGACCTCTGTGGTCGGGCCAACGCGCGCGTTGCGTGCCGAACCACCCAGACCGACCCCTTCGACACCGCCGTAGACGGTCCCGCCCTGTCGGACGACAGCGGCTGGGACCGACCGCAATACTACAGCACGATCCGGCTCGCGGACATCGACGGGGACGGGCGCGACGACCTTTGTGCGCGGGGCGCCGCGGGCTTGCGATGCTATCCGTCCACCGGCACCGGCTTCGGCGACGTGATCCAGACTTCGCTGTACGCGGACGCCGACGGGTTCGGTGCGGCGGACAAGTATGGCACCTTGCGCATGGGTGACATCGACGGCGACGGGATGGCCGACGTGTGCGCGCGCGATGGGGAGGGCGTGCATTGCCACCTGTCGGACGGCAATGGTTTCCCGACGGCGGTGCAGGGACCGGCCTGGACCGACGCGAGCGGGTGGTGGAGACCGATGTACTTCACAACGATCCAGCTCGTGGATGTGAATGGGGATGGCCGGGCGGACCTGTGCGCGCGTTCCTCCGCGGACTATCGCTGTCACCTGTCCGAGGGGATGGCGTTCGGGACCGCGATCGCCAAGGAGATCCTCACGAACGACAGTGGGTGGAATGATCCTTCCAACTACGGGACGCTTCGGCTGGCGGACATCGATGGGGACGGGGACGCGGACTTGTGTGCTCGCGCGAACGCGCGGGTCCACTGCTGGCCCTGGGAGGGCAATGGGTTCGGGGACTCCTTCGAGGGGCCGGCCCTCAGCGATGACGAGGGCTGGGAGCTGGACCGCAAGTACGGGTCGCTGCGGCTCGCGGACGTGACCGGGGACCGCCGCGCGGACCTCTGTGGGCTCGACGAGGAAGGGTTGTTCTGTGTTGCGTCGCAAGGCGGGTCCTTCGGGGCGAGGATGGCGGGGCCTTCGTGGGCGGGGCTGGGGTGGATGCACCCGAGTACCTATGGGACCTTGATGCTGGGGGGACCCGTGGCGGCCGACGAGCCGGATGCGGGTGTGCCCGACGGAGGGGCCGCCGGCAGCGGAGGCGGGAGTGGAGGAGTCGGGGGAGGCGGTGGGAGCCAAGGTGGTAGTGGAGGGAGCGAAGGTGGCAGTGGAGGGGCCACCGAAGCAGGGGCGGGCGGGACCCCCGACGGGGGAGTCGACGCCGGGCCCAGCTGGCACGAGAGCGACGCAGACGGCGGGTGCGGCTGCGCTCTTCCCGGGACCCCCTCTCCCCACGGCGCGTGGTGGCTTCTGCTCGGCGTTCTCGCCCTCTTGCGCGGGAGACGACGAGCGATCCTCGAGATCCCAAGGAGACCCATCGATGGAACATGAAGTCCTCGTCCCGGCCGTTCCTCGGAGCGTCAGTGAGTTCCTCTCCCTGCGCAACGAGCTGGCGACGACCCCCCAAGGCGGTGCGGCGGCCTTCGTCCTTGCCCTGATGGCTTACGCGTCCGACAAGGCCTTCGGATTGACCTGTCTGACCACGGTGATCGATGGGTCGCGCTTGCAGGACGGCACAGCGGGCGTGCAAGGCAAGGAGCCACGCCGCGCGGACCAGCAGGCCTTCCGGGACTACCTCGGGAGTCGTCCGCACCTCGCCCGGTCCTACGTGCAAGGAACGACCCCGGAGAATGGCTATCAGCCTCCGCCGCCGCCGTGGCGCGTTCGGATCAAGGAGCAACCGAGCGACGTGCAAGCCGACCAGGCTCGCGTGTTCGTGTTCTGCACGGGGGCAGACAGCCCGCGGCCCCTTCGTCTCCGTCGCAATACCGCAGGGGTCTGGAAGGCGACCGAATGGAGCTCCTTGCTGGTGGGTATTCGGCCCCCCGTGGCCCAAGCCGACGAGATCTAGGCAGGATCACACGGAGCCGTGGCCGAACTGGTGAATGCGGAGTCGGGAATGGGCAAGTGCGTTGGGTTCCACTTCCCGGCTCACCTCATAGTCGGTTCACCAGTTCTGGTCCATTGGCTTCTTGTCAGCGCAATTCCTGGTCCCTGCTCACCCGTTTGGCCATTGGCGGCCGCCACTTCGGGCCTGGCGCCCGCCACCTGACGAGGATTCCGCGCGTTTCGCAGGGTTCTGAGGACAGGAACCCCGTCCCAAGGGCAAGACGAGGTGGCGCACCGCCATCGGACGCCTCCCTCTCACGACGCGAATGAGCTTGAATTGGCGGAGATTCTCGAGGGTCCCGTTCTGGCCCGCCTCTTGATGAAGAGCGGCGTGTGATCGACCTCCCCCTCGCCGCCGGGCTTGCCTTGGTCCTCGGCCAGCTCGCCCCCTCTTCTCCGTGGCCCGTGGCCTTCACCGCCGTCGGCCTCGTCGCCCTGGCCTGGCGCAGGCTCAGCGTCCCGCGTGTCGGTCTCCTTCTGCTGCTCTTCGCCTTCGGCGCGCATCGCGCCGCCACCACCCTCGCCTCCTACGACCTGACCCGAGCCGTGGCGCGTGATGCCTTCGGCGCCCCGGAAACGTGCAGTGGAACCCTGCGCGTCGTCGCTTCCCCCGCACGCCGCGGCGACCGCTTCGGCTTCCTCGCCGAGGCCATCGCCCTGCAGTGCGAGGGTTCCGCCCGCGTCGCGCCCGGCACCCTCCTGCGCCTGTACTCCCCCTGCGACGACCTCGCTCGCGGCGACGTGTGGGACGTGGTCCTGCGCGCCGGCGCCCTCGAGATTCCCAGAAACTTCGAGCTCGAAGGCGGACACGCCTACGCCGCCCGACTCGGCGCCGCCCTCAGTGGGGGGGTGCTCGATGGCGAACGCGTCGCTCGCGACCACGCGAGCCCAGCCACCTGGATCGACCGTGCAAGGGCTCACGCCAGGCGACGCATCGACGCGTCGTACCCCCCGGACGCCGCCCCCATGGCGCGCGCGCTCGTTCTTGGCGAGAGTGACCTGCCCGAGCAGGACGCGGAGGCGTTTCGCCTCTCCGGCCTGTCTCACCTGCTCGCCGTCTCCGGCACCCACATCGTCCTGGCCGTGTTCGGGCTGGTTCGCCTGATCGGTGCCCTGCTGGTCCGGGTCGAGTGGCTCGCCTCGCGCTGTGACGTGGGCCGCGTGGCCGCAGGCATCGGGGTCCCCCTGGCGTGGGCCTACGCGGAGTTCGCCGGAGCCGGCGGGAGCGTGCGACGGGCCGCCCTGATGGCCACTGTGGTGCTCTGCGCCCGCGCGATGGCGCGCCTGCCCGACGGGGTTCGGGCGTTCGGTCTCTCTTTGCTGGCCGGATCCCTGATCGACCCGCTGGCCGCCTTCGACGTCTCCTTTGGATTGTCCGCTGGCGCCACGGCGGGCCTGTTGATCGGCTCGAGACCGCTGGCGCAACGGCTGCAGCGCCTCCCGCGCCCGCTGTGTTGGGCGGCCGCGCCCGTCTCGGCCACGGTGTCCTCCTCCGCGTTCTGCCTGCCCTGGTTGACCTTGCTGGGCCCACGTTTCTCGCTCGTCGGGGTGGCGGCCAACGTGCTCGCCGTGCCGGTGGGGGAGATGGTCTCGCTGCCCGCATGTCTCGCGCACCTGCTGCTCGCGCCCTTCCCTACCGCGGAGCGAGGGGTGGCCTTGCTCGGTTCGGGCAGCTTGCTGCTGGTGCGCGCCGTCGCCCGCCACGCCGCGGCGATGGAGTTCCTGGCCTTCGACACGCCCAGGCCTACCGATTGGCAGCTCGCAGCCTGCGTGCTCACCGTTGCCGCATCGGTCCTGCTCCCCAAGCGCCGTCCGTCCTTGATCGCAGCAGGCGCCGTGGCGCTGCTCTTGCTGGAGTCTCTCACCGTCGCGGCTGCCCAGCCCAAGGGCAGGCTTCGCATCACGGTGCTCGACGTGGGCCAGGGGGACAGCATCGTCGTGGACTTCCCGGACGGGCGTGGGATGCTGATCGACGGCGGCGGGGTGGTGGGAAGCCCGGTGGACCCGGGCCTGCGGGTCGTCTCTCCGGTGCTGCGTGCGAGAAGACGCAACGTGCTGAGTCTTGCGGTGCTCACCCATCCGCACCCGGACCACGTGATCGGGCTGGCGTCGACGGTCCCACAGGTGTCGGTCGGAGAGCTCTGGGATACGGGGCAAGGGGAGCGGGAGGGCGCGGGGCCGACCTACGCGAGGTTGCTGTCCGAGGCGAGGGGGCGCGGCATCCCGGTCCGACGCCCCCCCGAACTTTGTGGGAAGGTCTTTCCCTTCGGTGATGCGAGGATGCGGGTGCTGGGGCCCTGCCCGGACATCGTGCCCGGGCGAGGGGGCAACGACAACTCCTTCGTCCTGCACCTACGACTCGGCGCCCGTTCCGCGCTGCTCGTCGGGGATGCGGAGCGAGAGCAAGAGTCCGACCTGCTGAGGCTGGGGCCCGCCATGCTCCGAGCCGACCTGTTGAAGGTGGGGCACCACGGGAGCAAGACGTCGACCTCGACCGCGTTTCTCGACGCCGTGGCCCCGCGCGACGCGGTCATCACGAGCGGGGTTCGCAACCGGTATGGGCACCCCACACCCGAGACGCTCGAGGTGTTGCGGCAACGAAGGGTCAGGGTGTTTCGGTCGGACCGTCACGGGGCGGTGCGGTGGGAGACGGACGGGGAATCGGTGTGGGTGACGACGGTGGTCGGTCGACCCCCGGAGGGGTCGTAGCTCAGGCCGCGCGAACTGCGGGTAGGAGCACCGGAACTCCGGCCGACTCGCAGTCCTCCGCCAGGTCGCAGATTGGCGGGACCGTGTCGATGCTCGCGACGTAGCTCTGGATCTCTCTCGCGGCCGCATGAAGCTCGGAGCCGGTCGGTACGTTCATCGCCGTCGGGCGGGTGCGACACCGCGCGCAAGCGATGCGGTGGGCGGCCAGGGCCAGGCTTCCAGCGTCCTCCAGCAGGAGGTGGTAGCACTGCGGGTCTTCACGGAGCCGTCGCAGCCATTCGCCGGGGCGTTCGACTTCGTCTCTGGTTCGCTTCATGGGAGGTGCTCCGATCTGGATGACCATGAGAGGAGCAATCCCCGTGCCGTCTTGGGTCGGCCGTCTTGAACAGGCCGGATTCCCCCCCCAGGGCCCAGGCCAGGTCCCCAATTCGTGCCGCGTTTCGAACGTCGGCCCGGCGCAGGCGTGATCCTCGTGTCACAGGGGGCATGAAATGCGCTCACGACGTGTCGCGTCAATCGTGAAGAATCGTTGCAGGCACGAAAGGTCCGATACCAGACCTGCAACGCCATACCCGCGCTCAGTGGACCTCCTGTACCTCCGTGTTGCACCCGAGAAGGACGCAGAGGAACGAACGCACATGGTGAGGGAAGGATGCCACAAACGCAGGCGGTCGACGTGCTGTTCCGACCGCAAGGGTGGGCAGCCCTACCGCTTCTGGCAGGCGATGAATCGAGCGATGGAACGGTCGTAGGTCCGCTCGACGTCGTTGGGGAAGTAGCATGCCGGCAGCTCGCCGGCCCGACGATGGTAGTGCAAGCACTCGCAGCAGTTGCCCTTGCGCGGGCAGGGTTCGTAGGTGCAGTTGCACTGCTTCATGTTGGCTTGGATCCGGGTGCAATCCTTCATCGCCTTCGAGCTGTACCGCAACGGCGCGTGATGTGGAATGGTATTGCGATGGCGACAGGGATCATCGACATCACGCTCTCGCTTCGGGAATCCATCGCGGTGTACGAGGGAGATCCACCCTTTCGGCTGTCCCCGGTCATGCGCGTTGTGCAGGGCGACCCCGACAGCTTCAACACGTCGCTGCTTTGCTTGGGGACCCACACCGGCACGCACGTGGACGCTCCGCGCCACTTCGACGACGCGCGGGCGGGGGTGGATGCGATCGACCTCGAGGTCCTTTGCGGTCGCGCTCGGGTCGTCGACCTGCGCGGGCGCGGGCGCCGGATCGACGAGGCGGTGCTGTCCTCCTGCGACCTGCGCGGCGTGGACCGACTGTTGTTGCGAACGGACAGTGAGGGCTGGGCCGACGGACCCTTCGATCGGGACTACACGCACCTCACGGCGGGCGCCGCGTCATGGGTGCGGGCGCAGGGCATCCGCCTCCTCGGCATCGACTCCCCCTCGGTGGAGGGGTTCGACAGCCCCGGCATGCCTGTGCACCACACGCTGTTGACCCAGAGCCCGGCCGTGGTGGTCGTCGAAGGACTGGACCTCGAGTCGGTGGACGCTGGCGACTACGATCTGACGTGTCTTCCCCTCAACGTGGTGGGGGGGGATGGCGGTCCGGCGCGCGCCATCCTGCGTCCTGCTCTGCCGTCTCACGCGATAGACCCGCCCTGAACTCGGGCTTCGAGCCTTTGCGCGTTCGGTGACCGTGGGGAAACTCTCGAGGGAGCATTCGAGTCATCGCATGGGTCGATTGTAGTGTATTCCGAGGCCGACCTCGCGCGCCTCTCCATCACACTCCGCTTCGCAGCTTCCCATCACGCACTCGTACAGGTCATTGAGCTCGATATCCAATTTGCCGCCGTCGCAAGCCTCGGCGCAGCTCGGGAACGAGCCGAGGGTTGGCATTCGTCCATCGGCTGCAACCCCGTGGCGCCCTCTGTCTTGACACCCCAGCGCACCGGAGAGCATGCAAGCGCTCATGAGCGCAGGGCTGGAGCAGGGACCCCGAACCTGGTTTGCGGCGATTGCGGGGCTGTCTTTTGCCCTGTCCGCCGCAGCGGTCGTTGCGGCGGTGTTTGCGCTTGTGGGGGCATCGCGGCACGAACGCGACGCCACGAGGGTTCAAGCGGCCATCCTCACGCAGGATCTCGGCAGTCGGATCGCGGTTTGCGCAGACCCGGACCGTTCGGACCTCCCCGGGCGCCCGCGCCGCGCGCTTCCCCCTTCCTCGAGAGCGGTTCCCCAGGTCGATAATAGCGTAGCCACCGACTGGCAAGAGGACGCCTTTCGGTGCGCGAAGTTCCGACCGCTCGTCCCGTTGCCAGTCCAGGTTGAGTGGGTGCAAGTCCCCGCCACGAAGGGATTCGACCACGCTGGCGAGGTGCGCGTGTCCCTCGACCAAGACCACGACGGGACGACCGACGAGGTCGTCGTGACCGAGGTCGCGTGCACCGCCGCGCAGTGCACGGTCTCTCCCTACGCAACGATGGAGGCCCATCGATGAGCCCGAAAGCCTACCTGGCGATCACCCTCGCGTCCGTTTGCGTCGCGACGAGCGCCCTGGCCCTGTCCGTTCACAGCGCCCTGCGTGTCACCCGGCTGCAGACTGCGCCCTCGCCGGCTTTGGAACACGCCAGGCTCGTGGAGGCTCGCGTGGCGGCGGCCGAGCTCGCATGGGGCACTGCGCTTTGCGCTGAGCGAAGGGGCCGCCTTCCGCCATCGTCGACCCAGGTCCCGGCAGAGGTCGGGCACGTCCGTGGCAAGCTGTACCAATCTCGCCTCGCAGACTGGAACGACGACGTATTTCGGTGCGCCGACTTTCACCTGTCGCGCCCGCAGCGCTTTCAGTATCAGTGGCTGCTCGCCGCGTCGGGCAACGAGGGCGAAGTCGTGGCAGGCGCGGACTACGATGGAGACGGCGCCATCGATCACGAGATTCGGCTGCCGGTGAGCTGTACGACCCAGGACAACCGCGCGCGTTGCAGACCGCGCTCGTTGGCGACCGCGCCTCACCCGTTCGAGCTGGACTAGCCCCTAATCAAGCGCTCCGAGTTGCTTGGTCCGAATGGGACCACAGGGACGCGACGAACTGGTGAATGCGGAGCCGGGAGCGGGGAATGGGCAAGTGCGTTGGGTTCCACTTCTCGGCTCATAGTCGGTTCACCAGTTCTGATCCTCGCGCTCACCCCAGAAGCGCTCGTCTTCGGCTCGGATCGCCCCAAGGCAAGCACCTCCCTTCGAACAGCGCTTGATTTGGGACTAGCCCACGGGACCCTGACTCACAGCGCAATCGACAGACCCGCCAACAAACCCTAGGCTGCGACCCGCGATGAACCACTCCATCCCGCCCACCGTCACGACGCCCTGCGCTCCCCAGACCCGCCGCCCCACCGTGGCCCTCGGCGTCACCGGAAGCATCGCCGCCTTCAAGGCCATCGAGATCGCCCGGCTCCTCATCCAGCACGGCGTACGCGTACTGCCCGTCATGACACGCTCCGGGGCACGGTTCGTCGGTCCCATCGCCTTCACCGGCCTGTGCGGTGAGCCCGCCCGCACGGACATGTGGGACAAAACCTTCGCAGGAGAGCTGCACGTGCACCTCGCCACCGAGGCCGACGTCGTGCTGATTGCGCCCGCCACCGCGGACGTGCTCGCGCGCTTCGCCTCCGGCCGCGCTGACGACTTGCTGACCGCACTCGCCCTCTGCGCGCGCGGTCCCGTGATCGCCGCCCCCGCCATGCACCCTCGCATGTGGGCCCACCCCGCCACCCAGCGCAACGTCCGCGTCCTCGAGCAGGACGGCAGGATCGACCTCGTCGGTCCCGTCGTCGGACCCGTCGCGAACGGTGAGGTGGGCATGGGCCGCATGGCGGAACCCCAGGACATCGTGGCCACCGTCATGGCACGCCTTGCGCCCCAAGACCTGCGGTCCATGCACGTCGTCGTGACCGCCGGCCCCACCGTCGAAGACATCGACCCGGTGCGTTTTCTGAGCAACCGCTCTACCGGTCGCATGGGCTTCTCCGTCGCAAGAAGGGCCGCCGCCCGCGGCGCCCGCGTGACCTTGATCGCAGGCCCGTCGGAGCTGCCCACCCCCACGGGCGCCAAGCGCGTCGACGTGCGCTCCGCCCTCGAGATGCGCAACGCCTTGCACAAGGTCCTGGGCCCGTCCCTGCAAGAGGCCGACGTGCTCGTCATGGCTGCCGCCGTCGGAGACTACCGCCCCGCCCTGAAGTTCGAAGAAAAGGTGAAGCGCGGCGCCGACGCGATTACCTTGGAGCTCGTTCCCAACCCCGACATCCTCGCCGAGCTTGGCACCCTGCGCACCGGGCCTCGCCCCCTGCTCGTCGGCTTCGCCGTCGAGACCGAACAGGAAGACGCCCTCGTCGAGCAAGCCCTCGGCAAGCTCGCGCGCAAACGCGTGGACTTCGTCGTCGGCAACGCTGCCTCCGTCGGCTTCGGAGGCGACTCGAACCAGGCCGTCCTCGTCGGTCACGACGGCGTCGATCACTTGCCCCTCATGGCGAAAGACGCGCTCGCCGACCGGATCCTCGACCGCGTCCGCGCTTGCCTCGCCGAGCGAGGCTGACGTGCACGTCGTTGCCCTCGCTTTGGTTCTCTCGCTGATCGGTGCGGCCGTCAGCTTTCACCCGAGCCTGCAAGGGTCTCCCTGGATGTGGCTCGCCTTCGGACTGGGCCAAGTCCCCGTGGCCGCGCTTGCCTTGCGCAAGCTCCACGCCGACGAAGAGCTGCGGGATCGCCTTCTGCCGCGGTGGGGCGACATCTCCCTGGGTATGGGCTCGGCCCTGCTCTTGCTCGCTGGCACATGGGTCGCCCGAAAGAGCATCGCCCCCGACGGCTCCCTGCGGCACGATTGGCTCACGCGCGCGTACGAGCAGGCAGGAGACCCCGACCTGCTCGAGAAGTACTGGGCTCCCGTCCTCGCTGCCGTGCTCGTCTTCACCGCCCTCGAGGAAATCGGCTGGCGCGGTCTCGTCATGCCGACCCTCGAAGAGCGCCTCGGAACTCGCCTCGCATGGCCCGCCACAGGCCTGCTCTACGGCCTCGCCTTCGTCCCCACCGCGTGGTGGCTGCGCACCGACGCCGGACCCAACCCCCTCGTCATCGGGGCTGCGCTGCTTGGTGGATGCGTCTGGAGCTTTCTGGCGGCGCGCACCCAGCGCCTGATCCCGTCGATCCTGTCCCACGCGGTCTTCGTCTGGTTCGTCGTGGTCCAGTTCCGATTGATGAGCCTGCCCTGAGGGCTGATCCCTCGCCTGGGTTCCAACCGCAGCACGATTTCACCGCCCGGCTGGCCTTCATGCCCCTTCGTCTTCACAACAACTGCCTTGTTCCATGGGATTCGGGCGCTATTCTGCCCCCCGTGCTCCCCTCCCGTCGGCTCGTCCTCTCGCGCTCCTCGGTCCTGCTCGCGGCCGGGCTCGCTCTGTCGTGCAGCGACGACAAGCCGACCGTGGAGAATCCCTCCTCGCTCACCGGTGTCGAGGCGACCGCGGTCAGTCCCCGCAACGTCCGCATTCGGTGGCAGCCCATGGCCGACGCCCAGGTGGTCATCCATCGCGCCGCCTCGGGCAAGGGGTACCAGGAAGTCGGTCGCAAGGACGCGAGCCACGGACGCTTCCTCGACCTCGCGCTCGATCCCGAGTCTTCCTACACCTACCGGTTGACCGTCTGCCGCAACGACGCCTGCGAGCAGCCCCACCAGACCGGCTCGGTCTCGACCCCTGCGAGCGCGTTTCCCTCGTTCGACATCACCGTCCCTTCGGTGAATCCCGGGGACGACGTGGCCGTGTTTGGCGTGTACCGGATCGCGGCCGAGCTTTTTCGGGAAGGTCACATGGCGGCGGTGGATCGGACGGGCCGTGTCATCTGGGAGTACGAGACCCTCGAGTGGGGGCCGATCACCGAGGTCCAGGACTTGCCCGACGGGACTCTTGCAACCGGTCAGAACCAGTACCTCGTGCACATCGACCTGGATGGCACCGAGTTGTTCCGCTGGACACAGTCGACGGCTCGGCACGACATCGACCGCCTTGCGGACGGACGATGGGCTTTTCTGTACTTCGACCCCTTCGAGGTCGAAGGCGAGACGCGTCTGGGCGACGGGATCGCGGTGCTCAACCCCGAGGGTACGGCGATCGAGTGGCAGTGGGCGGGGCGCGAGCACATCCCGTGGACCGACGTGAACGAGGAGGACCTGGCCACCAACGAGCTCGGGCTCGGGCAGGACTGGACGCACTCCAACTCGATCACCTTCGACGAGACGGGCAGCAAGGTGCTGCTCAACGTGCGCAACCTCAATCGCATCTACAAGATCGACGTGGCGACCCAGCAGGTCGACTGGATCATGGGGGACGGTGGGGACTTCGGCGAGGGGATCTGGGACCACTGCCACGACCCGCAATTCCTCGCGGACGACCGCGTGCTCATCTTCGACAACGGGTACCGTCGTCCCAGCCCGCAATACTCGCGTGTGATCGAGGTGGAGTTCGACCCGTCGCAAAAGCGGGCGGAGATCGTGTGGGAGTACCGGGAGACGCCTGACTTCTACTCGTTCGCGCTGGGGTCGGCGCAGGCCATGCCGAATGGAAATGTGCTCGTCACCGACGGGATCAACGGTCGGCTGGTGGAGGTCTCGCGAGACAAGCAGAAGGTCTGGGAGCTTGTGATTCAGAAGTACTATTGGAGCTACAAGGCCGTGAACGTTCCGCGATCGTTCTTCACGGACTGGTGACCCGTCGATGCCGCTGCCGCCGCTGTACCTGTCTCCCCCCTCCGTGATCTTGCCGCCCACGCGGTTGGACAACGAGCAGGTCATCGCCCGGGTGCGAGCCAACTACCGGGGCGACCCGCGCAAGTGGACGCTGCTCGAGGCTGCCATGCGAAGGGTGCTCGACCGTTGCGGCACCTCCGTTCGCTACCTCGAGGACGACCATGACGTGCGCGTCGGGGACTATGGTGCCCGCGCCGCGAATGCGTGCCTCGCGGACCACGGCACCGCGCCTTCGGACGTGAGCGTGCTCATCTATGGCGGAGTGGCGCGCGAGTACTTCGAACCCGCCACGGCCATGGAAATTGCCGCCAAGTGCGGCATCCAGAACGTTCATGCCTTCGACGTCACCAGCGCGTGCGCGGGCCAACTCGAGGGAATGCACATCGCGGCGAGCTACCTCGCCATGCACGACGAGTACCGCAAGGCGCTTGTCTGCTCGGCGGAGCTCACCCGCAACTTCCTGTGCTTCGACATCCAGACGGTCAAGGATCTGGTGACCAAGGCCGCGGGACTGACCATCGGAAACGCCGCGAGCGCGTGGCTCTTGAGCCGAGAACCCTTCGAGGGCGGCTGCCTGCGCGTCGTCGGGTTCCGCAACCACTCCATGCCCGGACACTGGCACCTATGCTCGGCCCCCATCGACGGCACCTTCACCTCCCTGTCCACTGACCTGTTCAAGCTCAACGAGCACGTCGCTCCGGAAGTCCGGAACCTCGTCGCCCAGGTGGGCTGGCGCGTCGAGGACGTCGACCACTTCGTCTTCCACCAGCCGTCCGAGAGCATCTTGCTCGGTGTGCTCGATGACCTCGGCGTCGATCGTGACAAGGGGTTGCTGACGCATCATCTGTACGCCAACACGGTGAGCACGACCGTGAGCCTGACCATGCACGAGCTCTTGAAGCGCGGACGCGTGCGCCCCGGAGACAAGCTGGTGCTGGGCACCGCAGCGGCAGGCTTCAGCATGGTCAGCCTTGCGGCAATCTGGGAGGCCTGACGTGACACGGTATCTCGACCTGTACCGGATCATCTTGAAGACCTTCGGGTTCCGGATCCGTCCCATCGGCACGTTCGCCCTCAAGCAAGTCCACGCGATCCTCAACGCCGGGACCCTCGCCGCCGATCACTTGATCGCACCGTCGTTCAAGGACCGTCCGATCGACCGGCCGGTGTTCATTCTGGGCAACCCGCGCAGCGGGACCACGTTCCTGCACCGGTTTCTGCTCAACACGGACCGGCTGGCGGCGTTCGAGCTGTGGGAGATGCTCTTCCCCGCGGTGACCGCACGCCATGCGCTCGGACCTTTCGTGGACCGTCTCGCGCCCCTGTCCCCGGCCCGCTACCACAGCGCCGCCGCTCACGAGACCAGCTTGCGGGACGTCGAAACCGACGACGCCATGGCATTGTTTCGCTTCGTCGACGGCGGGTTTCTGTGGACCTACTTCCTTGCCTGGGAAGACACGTGGGGGAGCGAGTCGGCGCGGGCCTGTTTCGACCTCGACAACGAGCCCGCGGCCGAGACCGAGAAGCACTTCCGCTACATGGAAGGATGCTGGCGTCGGAACCTGCACGTGAAAGACAAGGCGCGCATCGCCGTCAAGGCGAGCAGCTACACCTTGCGCGTGAAGACACTGCTGCAGCGCTATCCGGACTGCAAGCTGCTGTACATGGTGCGCGACCCCGTGGAGACGATCCCTAGCGGCATGTCCATGATCACCGGCGTGCTCGAGCAGTCTTACGACATGTTCCACAGCACGCGCGAACAGGACCGCAAACGGTATCTCGAGAACCTCTACCAGGCGTCGTGTCACCTGTTCCGCTACTTCCACGAGGTGTGGAAGGCCGGCGAGATCCCTGAGAAGAACCTGTGCATCGTGCGCTACCCGCAGATGATGGCGGACCTCGAGGCCACGATGCGCGAGGTCGTCGGCTTTCTCGAAGTGGACCCCCGGCCCGAGTTCTGGTCCATCGTGCGCGAGCAGGCCGAAAAGCAACGGCAGCGAAAGAGCCCTCACGTCTACTCGCTCGAGAAGTTCGGGCTGACCGCCCAGCGAATCCGGTCCGACCTCGACTTCGTCTACCGGGACTTCGACCTGGATACTTCCCCGTGACCCATTTCTGGCTCCCGGCCGTCGGCGGAAGGGTTGGGCCGGTGAATGTCCTCGCTACCGCAGCGAGTTGCCCTGGGCGTCGCGGATCTTTCCCATGCCGATGAGGATCATGTCGATCATCGCCCAGATCCCGGCGCCGCCGCAGGTCAGCAGCTTCGCGACGCCGAGCCCCACCTGTCCCAGGTAGAACCGATCCACCCCCAGGTATCCGAGGAAGAGGGACAGCAACAGTGCCGTGCCCTGGTCCTTCGTCGGCGTGCCGCTGGGGGGCTCTCGGCGCAAGGGACGACCCTGGGCGTCGTTCACCTTGTTCATCCCGATCAGGATGAGGTCGATGAGATACCAGACCCCGAGCCCCCCGCCCGTGAGCAGCTTCGCGATTCCCAGCCCCACGTGCCCCAGGTAGAACCGATCCACCCCGAAGCCACCGAGGAAGTAGGAAAGCAAGAACGCCGTACCCTGATCCTTGTCCGACATGCGCTCCCCTCCTTGATCGGGTCATCGCAAGCGCCACGAAACCCTATCGGTCGCGCCCGAAGGACGCAACCCTCACACTGCTCGACAAATCCCGCAGGGCAGCAATCCGCTTCGCTCCTCCGGCACACGCGACGGCACATCGTGGCGGTCCCTGCCTACGAGGACGCCAACACGCAGACGCCGCACACCAATCCCACCTAAGGTGCAGCCAGCTCCGAGGGTGTCTTCCGATCGAACACGTAAGGTCCCTCGGTGGCGTCCCAGACCTGCACGTCGTTGGCGTCGAAGCCCCGTCCCCGGTTCTCGACCCAGGGAGAGTGGTCCTCGTCTCGGGAGACAGGCGGCTACTGAGCCCCGAGCAGCTCGAGCTCGCACGTCAGCGTGGCTTTCGGCAGGAACTCAGCGCGAATCATAGACGTTCATGGATGGGAGCTCGACCGCCGTGAGGTATCCCCCGTGTCCGCACCCGGTGTCGATTCCCACGCTGTCCGAGCAACTCCAGATGCCGACCTCCGAGCTGGTCACCCCTTCCGGAATCTCCTCGGCGAGGTACTCAGTCAGCGTGTGGCCGAAGACGACCCGCTTGCCCTTGTAACTCCGGAAGAAGTCCTCGTCCCGGCCCCAGAGCAGGCACACGGGCGCGTTCACTTCGCTTGGGTGCAGGAATCCCCCACCGGGCCGGTGCGGCAGCCCCGCGTGCACGTAGATCGCGTGCTCGTCCTCGTACCAGAATGGCAGGTCCCGGAACCAGCCCACCACGGCGTCAGGGAAGAACGCGCCGGTCTGGATCATCATGAGCTCGTCCGCCCGGGGAAGGTCCTCCTCCGAAGGCATAGGGCCGTTCACGAAGGAGCGGTACGCCGCGAGACAGCCGTTGAGCGGCGGTGCCACGAACTCGTCCCACCCCTCGTCCACCACCCGGAGCCACGCGTCCTCGTGGTTGCCCCGCAACGCCACCACCTTGGCCGGCGTCATCGCCGGCAACCTCATCACGTAGTCGATCACCTGCGCAGACTTCGGACCGCGATCCACGTAGTCCCCGATGAACACGATCGTGTCCTCGGCGTCCAGCTCCGGGAGACACGAAAGCAACCGGAACAGGTGGTCGAGCCCACCGTGCAAGTCTCCGACGGCGAACGTCCGGTTAGCCATCGGTTCGCATCTTGGCAGGCAGATAGCGCCAAGGGAAGCACAACAGGACGTCGCGCTCGCGCCCGAGCTGATCCGGCATCCGCCGCCACAAAAAGGTCGTCGCGCGAAGAGCCCCGCAAAGAGGCGATCATTCGCGCGACGAACAGGGCGCGAAAGGACAGGGGGGGGAGGGAGGGGATGCCTCTCGCGCTTGATGCTGGCATACCATGCGCTCCGCCCATGGCCAAATGATCGGCCTGGTCTGGGCTATCGCTGGTTCGGGGGGTCACTTCTCGGGGGGGCTGAGTCGCTGCAGAACTTCCTCCAGAGCCTTCCAGCCGAGACGCTCCTCTTCCTCGAGGGACGTCTTGGTTTGACGAAGCTCCGTGAGACGGTCCTCGCCGGTGAGAATGCGTCGAACGAACGGGTTCGCGGCAACCCCCCCGGTTTCTCCCCGGAGTGCTTCGAGGTGCTCGCGCAGCCGCTTCAAGTCAGCCTCCACTTCCTTGATGGCTTCTTCGTTCTTGGACTTCTTTTCGATGGTCTGCTGGATGGCCGAGCGCTTCTGGGCCGCCTCGGCGATCGTTTTGCGCTGCTCATCCGGCAGGCTGGTCCCCTCGGCGAGACGCTCCAGCGTCGCGACTTCGAGGTTGCGCAAGGGGTAGGAACGCGAGAGTCCTTGCTCGGTGCGAACCTCGCGCTCGATCTTCTTGCGCGGCGGGACTTCGAACACGGCGATGGGCTGGTTCCTTGCGGTGTCGAAGGTGACCTCGTCCGGTCCCTCCACCCGGGCGTTGCTGACCACGCCGAGAACCCAGTGCACCGAGCGAGCCTGACCAGACCGGTTCTCGATGGTGTGCACGCTCCGTTCCGTCCTCACGAAGTGCACCGAGAGCTTGCCTTTCTCGAAGACCAGCTTCTTCGTCTCCTCACCCCCCGAAATGACCTTGGTTGACGTCTCCACATCGATGTCCGCGCCGAACTCGATGAACCGCTGCTCGGTGGGCTTGAGGCGGTCGAGGGCGGACTCGCCGGCGAACCCACCGTCCGCGAAGAACGCGATGGGACCTGGGGGCAACGTCTGGTTCGTGCTGTTGACGAAGCGCACGGCCATCCGGGGATGGTCGGATTCGTACCAGGTGATGCGCTTGGCCTCCACCGGGGATTGCACGAAGGGAACCAGGGCAGACCCGTGGGCGCGCAGGTCCAGCGGGCGTGGCAGCGTGTACGTGAACAGTGCCCCCGACTCGACCCCTGCCGCCGTTGCGATGCTCGCCAGGTTTCCGATCTCCAGAAGGTCGCTCTTGGACACGCGCCCCGAGACGGACAGGCTTCCGGACCCGTACCCGTAGCCGGACCCACTTCCGCTCCCGCTGCCATGTCCGATCGTGCCATAGGACCCGAGGCCGATGCCCTCTCCTCCCTCGTCGTCCGCATGGTCACCCCAGATCGCGTCCGGTGTCCGATCCAGCAGTTGGGGGACCGTCGAGAGCTTTTCTGAAGGTGTTGCCAGCTCGCGACGGCCATAGCGAGGCGCCGCGAGCGGGAAGAGGAAGGAGTCGGGCCGACCGTTCACGAGCTGTACGCGCACCTGGCTCCAGTCTTCGTCCGTGTCGTTGTGCAGCAAGGCCCAGCCCTGCAGAACGGCCTTGTCTTCCTGCCCCAGAACGATCCGATACGTGGTGCGCCACAAGGGTGCTTCCGCGATGTAGCCGAGTGTGACCGGGCCCTTCGCGCGCGCCATCACGCGCAGCATCCGACGCGTCTGCGCCGCGTTCGGCGACAGCGTATTCAACGCCAGCCCCAACCTCGCCGCCGTCACCGGCGACGTTGGTCGAACGGCCTCGATCTCGTCCGCCTCGAACCGTCGGATCTCATTGCCCTTCGTGAGAAGCAGCAACACGAGCTCCGGCGGCTTCCGCTCCTCGACTCTCTCCTTGGTGTCGTCCTGCTCTTGCTCCTCCGTCGCTTCGGGCTTGGGCTCCGGTCGAATCACCTCGATCACCCGGCCTTCGTAGGTGCCCGACCGCGCTTGCACCTGGACCTCGTCGCCCTTGAGGCTCGCCAGCAGATCGAAGTGCGTGATCGCGCTCTTCGCTTCCTTCGACAATCCCGCCAGCGCGCGCGCCATGCCCTCGCTGATCGAGCTCTCGAACTCGAGCCCGTCCACCTGGCTCTCTCCCCCCTGTCCGAGCACGACCAGCGTCTTGAGTGCATCGTCCAGGTGACCCGCCGGCACCGGAAGCGATGTGCCGTTCGAAGGTCCCGCACTGCCCGTGCGCTCGAAGTAGCCCACCCCCGTCTCGTAGAGGCGAATGCTCGTGAGCGGCAGCACGGACCTCGCCGTCTCCGGCGGCTTCTGCCCCGCACACCCCGTCGTCATGGCCGCCACGATCATCCCCCAAGCGATTTTCCGAAGCATGCAACCTCCGTATGCAAGGACACTCTCTTCGTGCTCGTGCTCGTGCTCGTGCTCGTGCTCGTGCTCGTGCTCGTGCTCGTGCTCGTGCTGGTACTCTACTCGAGACCTCGTACGACACGCGCATCTAGGTGGAGTTCCCCCATGGCACGCGTTGCCGTGGTCGAGGCTGAAAGCGACGTTGTCGCGCCGCCACGGGTGCGGACGTGTACCGACCAGAGCATCGTGTGAGCGCGGGATGAACGGTCTGCGTGGTGTCTATACCGGGCAATCCTGGGCTGGATGCCAGCCTGCTGAGGGCAAGTCCCGCGCTCTGTCGCTGCGCCCGCATTGCCCATTCCGTGTTCACATTCCTGTTCTCAGCTCCTCGTTCACCCCGCCCATCCGCTCGCATTCGTCGGAACCTTTTCGATCCCTGCCCGCTCAGAACTCCGTCCCCCCGTCTCGCCGCGGCGCAACAGGCTTGGGAGGCTGTACCCGCACCTCGATCGGAGGCTTTCGGGTCGGCGCCGTGACGGGCGCCGCGGAAGCGGAAGCCGACACGCTCGCCGCAGGAACCTCGGCCGCATCCATGGCGACGGCCCCCGCGTCCTCCGGGGCTGCCAACTCGGGTCCCGCCTCCGGCACGACCGGGTCCGCCACCACCGTCGCCGAGGTCGCTTCGTTGGCATCCGCCGACGGCTTGCACCCGATCGCCGACGCGGTGATCGCGACAGCGGTCGCGATGGCCGCCACCGTTCCTGCCGATCGCTCCTGCTCCAGCGGGCTGGGCGCGGCTACATGCTCGGTGGCGCCATGCACGTGCACGCGCAGGCGTGTCCCCTGCACGTCGACGCGATCGCAGTCCAGCAGTACCACGGGCTTGTCGAAGGGCAGGCTCAAGCTGCGCCCCGCGCGCGTCACCACGATCTCCGGCCGGCCCGGGCGCCGCACGACCACCAACTGCTGGTCTGCCGACACCCACAGTTCGTGGGCCAGGCGCGTATCATCCCGCCAGACCACCTGGCCGGTCTCGTCGAAACCAAGGGCGACGTCGTATCCCGGGGTGGCGACGCAGCACAGGAAGCGATCCGCGCGGGAACGCGCGTCGAGGTACTCGATGCACAGGGCGATGGGCTGAACCATGCCCCATGGTACCCGCAAGGCTGCGGTGAGGGCGATCGATCACGTACCGATGCGCTGGAGAACCACCAGGGGCTCGCTCTCGTCCTCCACGAGCGCCAGGTCGACGATCCCCTCGACCACCCAGTCCTCGTCCCCTTCGGGGTCGATGACCTTCTGCAGCACCTTCCAGCGCTTTTCGCCGTCCTCCTGCACGATGGTGTTGCGCGTGCCTCTTGCCGTGGGGGACAGGTCGATGGACGCATGGGCCTCGAAGTAGGGCGCCATCGTCTGGTCGAAGCGCCTCTCGCTCCAGGGGTCCTCCGGGTCGGCGCGGACGCAGGTGACGGCGTCTTCCCAGTTGCGGTCCGCCAGGGCCTTGAGGAGCATGAACATCTCGTTGCGAATGCGGCGTACGAAGGCCTTGAAGTCCGTGGACAGGTCGGTGGGGCGGACAGGCGGGGGCAGGGCCTCGAATCGATCCCGCGGTCGCACGATCTCCCCGCGCATCATCCTCTCCCACTCCTCGATGATGCTCGAGTCCGTGCGCAGGATCATCGTGTGGAAGTAGGACACGACGTCGTCGAAGGTTTCGGTGCGCGAGGTGTCCGGCACGTTCTGGACGCACGTCTTGTAGACCTGGGAGAGGTAGCGCAGCAGCACGCCTTCGGAACGGGCCAGGCCCAGATCGCGCACGTAATCGTTGAAGCTCATGCACTTCTCGTACATGTCGCGCGCCACGGTCTTGGGCTTGATGCTCTCCGCGCCCACCCACGGGTGGTTCTTCGCGAACAGGTTGAAGGTGTCGTAGACGAACTCCGCGTTGGGCTTCGGGTACTCCACGCGCTCGAGCGCTTCCATGCGCTCCTCGTACTCCACCCCCTCGGCCTTGAGCTTGCCCACGAGCTCACCCTTGAGCTTGTCCACCTGCTTGATCAACACCACCGTGGGGTTCTCGAGGATCGACTCGACCATGGTGAGCACGTCGAGGGCGTGGGTCTCGGTGGTGGGGTCGATCAGCTCGACCGCTTCGACGAGATACAGAGAAAGGGCCTGGTGCAAGGAGAAGTCCTTCTGCAGGTCTTCTCGCACGCGCACGAAACGCACGGGTTCGTCTTGCTCGCGCACGAGCTCCACCACACCGACCTGGCGCAGGGATACGAAGAGCTTGGCGGCAAGGCGAAGCTGGATTCGCTTCTCGGCGTCGCGCAGGTGGGCGCGCCTGACGACCTGCACGAGCCTTCGGTAGCCGCCCCCGGGCGCGTCCGCGTAAGCCTGGAGCACCTGAATGATCATGCCGTGGTTCACGGCGAACTGGGGCGCGAGCGGCTCGGGGGGTGCGTCCCGCAGTCGCTCGAAGGTCTTCTCGTCCCAGTGCACGTACCCCTTGATCGGCGGCCTCTTGTTGACCAGCTTGTTCTTGAGGTGCGGGTTCTTGATTCGCTTGGCATCCAGCCGACGGTTTTCCGCGATGTGCTCCGGACTCTGAACCACCACGAGCCCGTGATCGTCGAACCCGCGACGCCCCGCTCGCCCGGCGATCTGGTGGAAATCCCGCGCGCTAAGGATCGCGGTCTTTTCGCCGTCGAACTTGCACAGCTGGCGGAAGACCACGGTGCGGATCGGGATGTTGACGCCCACGCCGAGGCTGTCGGTGCCACTGACGATCTTGAGGTATCCGGCCTGGGATAGCTTCTCGACGACGAGGCGGTACTTGGGGAGCAAGCCTGCGTGGTGGATGCCGATGCCGGCGCGCAAGAAGCGCGAGAGCTCCTTGCCGTTGGGGGTGTCGAAGCGGACGCTCTCGAGCTCGGCGGCGAGGCCCTGGCGCTCTTCCTTGGAGATGACCTGGAGGCTGGTGAGGGCCTGGGCCTGCTCGGCGCACGCGCGCTGCGTGAAGTTCACGAGGTAGATGGGCGCTTCCTTGGTGTCGAGCAGCTCCTGCACCGTCTCGTGGGTCATCGCCTCGCGGTACGAGAAGGTCAGGGGGACCGGGCGGTGGGCGCCGGTGATCACCGACACGGTGCGTTCCGTGAAATCGTCGAGGCGCTTGGCGATGTCGGTCATGTCCCCCAGGGTCGCGCTCATCAGAAGGAAGACCGTGTTGCGCAAGGTGACCAGGGGGATCTGCCACGCCATGCCACGCTCGCGGTCGCCGTAGTAGTGGAACTCGTCCATGACCACGTAGTCCACGGGCAAGTTCGGCTCGCGCAACGCCATGTTGGCGAGGATCTCGGCGGTGCAGCAGATGATCGGGGCTTCCCGGTTCACGGAGCCGTCGCCGGTCATCAGACCCACGTTCTCCGGGCCGAGGGCCTCGCACAGGTCGAAGAACTTCTCGTTGGCGAGGGCCTTGATGGGCGAGGTGTAGTAGCAGACCCGGTTCTCCGCGATGGCCTGGAAGTGCAAGGCCATCGCGACCAGCGACTTGCCCGACCCCGTCGGCGTGTTGAGGATGACGTGGTGCCACTGCAGCAGCTCGAGGATGGCCTCTTCCTGGGCGGGGTACAGGTCGAAGCCGAGCTCGGTCACGTAGTCGAGGAAGAGACTGAGCAGCTCGTCCCGGTCCACCTCGGCGCCGCGCTTCGTGAGCTGGGAGAGGATGCGGACCAGGGGGGGAGACGTGTCGGGCATGGGGCTTCCTTCGGGGTCGGGCGCGCATCATGCCAGAGGAAGGGACTTACCGCAGGTCAATGGTGACGGTCATGCGCGATGGCTCACCTGCCGCGAAGTACACCACACGCTCTAGCTGCCGGCCCACGAGGGTCTCGAAGTCCTTGGACACGGAGCTTTCGATCATCTTCAAGTCCTGCACGGCGCCGTCGGCGCTGACCGTGAACTCGAACGACACCGTTCCAGGTCGCTCCACACGATTCGCCGCACAGATGCGTTCGACTTGGTCTTGCAGCCTCTCGATGTCCACCGGTCCCGGTGAGCGCCCGGGCCCAGAGAGCGTGCGGAATTCCCCCACGACGACTTCCCTGCTGCACGAGGCCTTTGCTCCGCCAGGCATGTCCGGGCGAATCCCGCCCGATGGGCCTTCCCTGTGGTCATAGGCAGGGTTGCTTCTCGGACCCCGGTCGCAGGCTGTTCCCCAAGCGCTGAGGGACGCCCCGCCGAGCAGAGTGATCGCCGATGCCGTCGCCGTGCCGAGGAACTGCCTGCGCTGCACATGAAGGTCCTTGCATCGGTCGATCATGACCTCGAGCTGGTGCCTCGTGATGGACCGCAGAATCATCCGCTCCTGCGAGGTCAGCCCAGGCGCGACGGCCGGATCGCCAAGAAGTTCCTCGCGGAACGTCTCGTCGGCGGCGGCTCGTGCGAGCAGCTCCTGCAAGCCTTGCGGAACGAGACGACCCATCGACCACCTCCCCGCGCAAGATAACATGAGTCACCCGACCCGGGTTCTCCCGAGCAGACGGGGGCCATGGACTTCCGTGACACGACCGCTATCGTTTCGTGACGAAATCGCTACATTGGTACGATGCGCCCTTCTGTCCGCACCGTCCCCCTTCTCCTGGCAGCCCTTACCGCATGCGGCGAGGACACCAGCGACACATCCTCCGCGCTAACCGCTTGTCCTGCTTTCACCCTTGAACCCGGCGACGTCGACGGCCACCCCGATCCCACCGGCGCCAAGGCCGCTGGGCAAGCACGCGCCGGACGCATCGCGGACTCGTCCCTCATCGTGCAGGCCGAGGACCGTCGCATGCAAATTCGTCCGGGGGACTACCTGCTCATCAACGACCGCGTGGCCGTGTACATCGAAGACGGCGGCGCGTCCGATGGGTACGCCCCGTTCGGTGGGGAAATCCTGGCAGTGGATCGCGTGGGCGAGGACGGCATGCCCATGGGTCTCTCACGCTACAACGAGACGGTCGTCGCGCTGTCGAACGAGATGGTGAAGCCCGAGAGCGTGACGGTGCTCGCGGACGGCTCGGACGGAGGCGAGGCCGTGGTCCGCGTGGTGGGGCGCCTCGCGCCGATCCCGATCATGGACGAGGCGCTCGGCGTGCTGTTCCCGCGGGCCTATGGGTTGCCCGTCGCGCTCGACTACGTGCTGGCCCCGTCGTCGCCCAAGCTGGTCCTTCGCCTCACGCTCGTGAACGAGACCGACGAGCCGTTGAACCTGACCCTCGACGAGCTTCATGCGTTCTTCCAGTACTCGCGGTTGCAGATGGCGACACCGCAGGAAGGGTATGCGGACCCGAAGGGCCAGGTTTCGCACGTGGAGTTCGATGGGGGTTCCTGGGGCTTTGCGTGGCGGTCCCCGGCGGGGCCGCTTCACTTCGCGCTCGAGCAGAGCGGGTTTGCGTTGTTCAATGGGCCGGGGTTTCGGGTGGATGCGTGCGAGGTCGTGACCCGGGATCATGCGGAGTTAATCGCGGGGGGCCCGCACCTCGACGGGGTGCGAGCGGCGATTCGCGCGGTGGATGGCGACGACACGTGGCGCGAGGTGCGAGGGAAGGTGGTGGACGGTGACGGTACACCTGTTGCTGACGCGTTCGTGCACCAGTTGGGCACGGACGGTTCCTACTTGAGTCGCACGAAAACGGGCGCGACCGGGGCGTTCGTGCTGCACGCGCCGCCCGAACAAGGGAAGCTCGTGCCGCAGTTGGCCGGGTATCCGACGCACGAGGGCACGACGCTGTCCGCGGGCGAATCGGACGTGACGCTGAGGTTCGCGCCGCACGGGTTCGTGCGCGTGAAGGCGTCGGACCCGGAGGACCCGAGGCCATTGCCGGTGCGGGTGCAGGTGATTCCGGTCGTTGCCCCGGAGCGACTCCCTGCCTCGTGGGGTGTGGACCAGGAGCGGAACGACCGCTTGCACCAGCACTTCGCGGTCGGTGGGGAGGTGACGCTGCGCGTGCCGCCGGGGGACCATCGCGTGGTGGTATCGCGCGGGTACGAGTACGAGATGGTCGACACGACGGTGACGGTGGGCGCGGGGGACACCGTGGATGTTGCGGCCGAGCTTGTGCGCAGCGTGGACAGCGCGGGGTGGATGTGCACGGACCTGCACGTGCACACATTCTACTCGGCGGACTCGAACGACCCGCTGGAGCACAAGGTGGCAGGCGGGGCAGCGGACGGTCTCGACATCATGAGCACCAGCGACCACGAGTGGGTGACGGACCCGGGGCCCGCGGTCACGGCGCTCGGACTCACGCCGTGGATGGCGGCGCTGTCGTCGCTGGAGCTGACCACCTTCACGTGGGGCCACTTTGGCGTGGTGCCGATCCAGCAGCGAACGGACCTCATGAACAACGGCGCGATCGACTGGGTGGGCAAGAAGCCTGGGGAGGTGTTTGACCTCGTGGACGCGTTGCCGGAGAAGCCCGCGCTGGTAGTGAACCACCCGCGCAACTCGGGGTTTGGCGGGTACTTCAGCGCCGCGGGCTACGATCGGGACACGGGCAAGGGGCGAGAGGACTTGTGGAGTGACAACTTCGACGTGCTCGAGGTGTGCAACTCGTCGACGTTCGAGGAGAACCGCAAGAGCACGGTGGCGGACTGGTTCTCGTTCCTCGAGCGCGGCCGGAACGTGTGGGCGGTGGGCAGCTCGGACAACCATCACCTGGTGAGCGGTCCCGTGGGCTTCCCGCGTACGTGCCTGTACCTGGGCCACGACGACCCGGCGAAGGTGGACCCGATGACGGTGCGCGACGCGCTCCTTGCTGGGGGCGCTGTGATCAGCGGTGGGCTCTTCGTGACAGCGCAAGGGCCGGCAGGAGAGCGACCGGGGCAGACCGTGCCGTCGGCGAGCGGGTCGGTGGCGTTTTCGGTGTCGGTGCGCGCACCGAGTTGGATTTCGGCCACGACGCTCGAGACGATCGTCAACGGGGTGACGGTTCGTACCGACGATCTGCTACCGATGGGCGAGGGGCTGGGGCAGGCGTTCCTGCAGACGGTGGAGGTGCCAGTGGATCCGGGGCGTGAGCGGTCGTGGGTGGTGTTTCACGTGACGGGGGAGGGGAGTCTCGACCCTGTGCATCCGGGCAAGCAGCCGTTCGGGTTTACGAACCCGATCTTCTTCTGAGGACACCCCTTGCGAACGTCATCGTCGCTGCTCCAACAACTCGATCGCACGACGAAGTACCGTCGCGTCCGCGCGGTCCTTGTCACGCATCCCCTGCTTCGTGAGCAACAACCCCTCGAGTCCCAGAACGGGGAGCACAACTCCGTCGACCACGCGCTCCTCGACGAACTTCTCCAGCTCCGCCCACCCGTGGCCGCATGCGGAAGGCATGACATCTACGGTGAACTCATCGTTCACCCGGATCGCGTAAGGCCCCTCGCGCTCGAACAGGTCGTCCTGACCTGCCAGCTCGCGCGTCGCTCCGTCCGGTAGATTCGCGAGCGCAGCGATCCACCGTCGCGTGTTGGCAGGGGATGGGTCGACAAGGATGTCCACGTCCTCGGAGAAACGAACGAACCCGTGAGCTGCTATCCCGTAACCTCCGATCAACGCCCACCGCGCGCCCTCGCCGGCGAGCAGGCCCGCGAGCAGCTTCACGTCTTCCCAGGTGGCGGGGCGGGTCGTGTCAGCCACGTCGTTCGGTCTCCACGATCGCCTGGACCGTCCAGCGCAAGCGGTCCGCCTCCATCTCTTCGTGGGACCGATAGAAGAAGATCCCCTTCGGTGCGCGCGTCCGGTACTGCGCCATGGCTGCCAGTGCGGCGCGGGCTTCCGGCGACGGCGGCTCCCCCAGCACGCCCGGACGTCGCTTTCCGACCACGCGCAGGAAGACCTCGTCTGTCAGGGGATCCTTCTCCATGTCACCTGAAGCATAGCACTCTGCCGTGCGACGTCGGCTGTCGCATTGACGCTGCGCCCCAGAGCCGAGATCCCGTTCGGTGCGGGTCCGGTCCTGTGCTACCTAGCTGCCCGTGCGTCGCGAAACAGCTCTGTCAGGCGGACTCTTCGCCGTGTCTGCCCTCACGCTCCTGCTCGAGCTGGTGCAGACGCGCGTGTTCTCCTACTCCCTTCATCCCCTGATCGCCTACTCGGCCATCGCCCTCGCGATGCTGGGGTTCGGCCTCGGTGCGGCGGCACTCACGCTCCGTCCGTCGCTCGCGGGGGCGGACGCGCATCGCCGGCTCGCCCTGTTGAGCCTTGCCCTCGGCGGCTCCACGCTCCTGGTCAACATCTCGTTCGCGCGCGTCTCGCCCAACGTCATCCCTGTCGAGACCCTGTGGGTCAGCCCGGGGTGGACCGCCTTCGCGCTGCTGCCCTGCGTGGTGCCCTACGTGATTTCTGGGATGATCACCACGGTCGTGTTGCAGGCGGGGCTGGGCCGTATCGGTCGTACGTACTTCTGGAACCTCGCGGGCGCCGCCTTGGGGTGCGCGCTCGTCATGGTGCTGCTTCGCCCTCTCGGCGCGGAGCGGCTCGTGGCCCTCTGTGCTGCTGCGGCCTTCGGGGCGGCCGCCTTGTTCGCCTGGCCCCTGAAGGACCGGCTTCGATGGGTGGGACTCGGGGTGGGCGCCGTCGGGATCGTGCTTGCCCCCTTCGCGGACCGTTGGATCGCCTACCAGCCGGACTCCAACGACCTTCTCTACATCCACTCCTCGCATCGCGGTGTGAAGCTCGAGCGCGAGTTCTCCCAGTGGGATCCCGTGGGGCGCATCGAGGTGCTCCGTCACGAGGTTCCCTTCCTGCACGTGAGAGAGCCCGTCGCGTACCGCACGATCACGAACGACAGCGGGGCAATGGCGCTGCTCATCGAGGCGGGTGCGCCAGGGTGGGGCAAGGAGATCTTCGAAGAGAGCATCTACAGCACGCCCTACCGGCTCAAGCAGTCCCCGGACGTGCTCGTGATCGGCGTGGGAGGCGGGATCGACGTGCACGCCGCGCTGCACTGGGGCGCCAAGCAGGTCACGGGCGTGGAGGTGTCCGCCACCACGTTGCACATCCTGCAAGGGCCCTACGCGCACTTCCCGCGCTTCCACGAGCACGGCGACCGCGTCCGGCTCGTGCACGCCGACGGCCGTGCGTTCGCGCGAGGCACGACGCAGCGGTTCGACATCGTGCAGATGAGCGGCGTGGACACGTTCACGATGCACTCTGCGAGCGCCATGGTGACCGCGGAAGACTACCTGTACACGGTCGACGCGTTCGAGGACTTCCTCGCGCTGCTGAAAGACGATGGTGTGCTGGCGGTCACGCGGTTCGGTGACGAGGCCATGAACCTGTCGACCCTCGCGGCGGCGGCGCTGCGACGTCTCGGGGTGAGCCGGCCGCAAGACCACATCCTCGCCGTGCAGCAGAGCGATGCGTCGGGCATCGTGGTCAAGCGCACCCCCCTGACGAGTCAGGACGTGGAGACCCTGCGCAAGGTGGGGGATCGAACCGAGCCCAACGGCGTGCGGATCCCTCACTATGACGACGTGGGTTTGCGCGCGAGCGACCCGGTGCGGGTGCTGTACCCGCCGCACGGGACGCCGGACGATCGCTACGTGCGGTTCTTCTCTGCGATGGCCGAAGGGCGCGAGCTGGGGGTCCTGCGCGAGCTGCGAAATCCCTTCGTACCGCCCACGGACGACCGGCCTTACTACATGCTGCTCGGGATCTGGATGGCGTCGTCGCAGACAATGCACCCGATCGTGGGGACGCTGCAGGTGGTGACGCTGTTGATTGCGGCCACGTCGCTGGTGCTCATCCTCGCGCCGCTCTTGCGGGTGCGACGTCGGAGCCAGGCGGGGATCGGGGCCCTCGCGAGCGTGATTGTGTACTTCTTCGGGCTGGGGGCGGGTTTCATGCTGTTGGAGGTGGGGCTCATCCACAGGACGCTCGTGTTCGTGGGCAGCCCGGCAGCGTCGGTGAGCGTGGTGATCACGTCGATCCTGATGGCATCGGGGGTGGGTGCATTTGTGTCGGATCGCGTGTCATGGCCGTTGGCGAACCGCCTGTTGGTGGCGCTTGGGGGGATGCTCGGGGTGGGGCTGGCGTTCCGTTTGGGGGCGGAGCCTATGTTCGACGCGCTCTTCGGGTGGCCGTCGTGGGTGCGGTGGTTGGCGGCGGGTCTGGCGATGGCGCCGGGGGGATTCTTTGCGGGGTGGTTCTTCCCGGTCGGGCTTCGCGCGATCGGGCAGAAGTCGGAAGCGCTGGTGCCCTGGGCGATCGCGGTCAACGGGTTCGCCTCCGTGTTGGGATCGTTGGCGACGCTGTCGCTCGGGGTTTCGTTCGGGTTTCACACTGTGTTCGTGATCGGGCTGGGGGCGTACGTGGTGGCGGTGGCGGTGATGGTTCCCATGGTGTGGGCGACGAAGGCCGCGACGCCACAATGATCGCCGCCCTTACGGGTCAACCTCCACGCAGCACCGAAACCCCGTCTCTACCCCCTGGTAGACCTCGTTGTGAAACGTCTGCCGCGCACGGCAGTGATTCCTTCCCGGCAACCACCACGCCCCCTTCATCGCGGGCTTTTCCGGCTCGTCGTCCCGCTGCACGAACTCCTCCACGTTCCCTGCCATGTCGAAGACGCCGAAGGGGCTCACACACCCTGCGTACGACCCGCTCGGGACACGTTGGTCCCGCACTGTCCTGCCGTCCGCCTCCCACAGGTCCGTGCGATCCGCGTGGCACGCCCGCGCGTCCCTTCTATCCCCGTACGGATAGGGACGCATCGCCTCTCCCTCGCAGGCGAAGTTCCACTCGCTCTCCGTGCACACCCGCTTCCCCATCTCGCCGCAGATGCGCGTCGCATCTCGGAAGCTCACCCGGTTCGAAGGCAAGGTCTGGCCTGCCGGCGCGTACTCGCGCGCGTCGATGCAGAAAGACATGCGAACCCGCGACGAAGTGCAGCGCGGTGGGTCGTAGGCCGCGCAGCGGTACTCGTGATAACGACCTGGCGGGTCGAGGTATTTCTGGCACCTGTGCTCCACCTGCGGGCAGTATTCGCCCTCGACGCGCACCATGCCCTCGGGGCAAGCCCGCGCAGCATCTTCCATGGCCGTCGTGGGCAAACCGCCCAAAGAAACCACAGAGGACGCAGAAGCCACAGAAAGGGTCGGTCGCTGGCGTTCTGCTTCTGTGCTTCCTGTGTCTTCAGTGGTTGCTCCTCTGCCGGCGCCCGCCACGTTGGGCTGTCCTTCCGTGGACCGAGGCGACGAAGTGCCCGGGGAGCACGCCGTGAGCAGCGCGAGCACCAGGAGGAGACGACGCGTCATCGTGGGTTCACCTCGCCGTCAGCACGACGGGCTCCGTCTCCGCACGCACCTCGGGCTCGTAGTACGGGTAGGCAACCGAGGAAGGCGCCGCCACCCGTCCCGCGACAAGCGCCCGCAAGCGGTACGCAAGGGTCACGGGTTGCCCCATGGACAGGCCGTCGAGGTACACGAACACCCGCCTTCCCTCCATGCTGTACCGCGATATCGCGCGCTCCTTCACGAGCTTGTCGAAGTCTTCGCTCTCCGCGGAGAAACCCGGGGGGATTGCCAGCTCCAGGAGGGTCATCCTCGCGGGGCTCTCGCGGTTCCAGCGTACCTCCGCACGACAATCGAGCCACTCTCCTACCTTCACCGATCTTTGCGGGTAACTCACCGCGAGCTCGATCGATTCCCGCCTCGCTTCTTCAGGAACCGTCGCCCACGGCACGTAGTGGATCGCCACCACCTGATAGCCCACGTCCTGGTCCTTCGCTCCGACCTCGATCACGTTCTTCCCAGGTACGATGTGGTCCCGCAGACTCACCAAGCGCAGGATGTCGCGTTCCTTTTCGGGAATCACGACCTGTGCGGTGGATTGGCCGTTGACCTGGATCGCAACGGTCTGCGTCCCTCCGGGCGAAGGCCTGACGGTGGTCAAAAGCGCGCGCATCGCCGCCACCGTGGACTGGGTCGAGTGCCACGTCCCGTAGGTGTCCCGACGGCTCGCGAGCCACGCGAAGGCCGCGGTGCGCTCCTCCGGCCAGCCGTCCACCCGCGCCATGGCCTGCACAATCAAAGCGGTCAGCTCGATCTGCATCGTAGTCCCCCGCGACCACGTGATGCCCTCTGCCGCCGACGACCAGTGCAGGCCGGTGCCCTCGCGCACGCCCTGCGGGACAAGCTTCTCCAGCAGCCCTTTGGCGGCCTGCGTTCGTCCCCCCGCCGCCAGCGCAAGCGCACGCAGCGCCAGCGTGTACGGCTCCTGGGCGTCCGGCGCATCCCCAGACTCCACTTGGTCGAGCGCACGCGCGAGCCGCGGGTCCCGGTCTCCGGTCTCCGCGATCGCCCACGCCGTGTACGACGTCGTTCGAATCCACTCCTTCCCCTTGGCATCCACGGCGCCGTAGGTGCCATGGTCCGGGGCTACCCACGTCCCGTTGGCCTGCTGCTGCCCGTAGAGCCACTCCCGTGTTCGCGCGATGACGGCCGGGTCCACGTCGACCACCTCGCCCATGTCGTGGAACTCGAGCAAACCGTAGGCGGACAGGCTCGCGCTCGCGGGCGCCGACCCGAACAGGGAGAACCCGCCACCGGGCACTTCGAACGACAGAAGCCTCTGTTTTCCGAGCTCGATGTATTCGAGAGCCTTCTTCTCCACCTCGGGGCTCGAGCGATGGGCCTTTCGAAGGTAATTGAGCATCAGCACGTTGGGGTAGGTCGTGGACGAGGTCTGCTCGAAGCACCCGTACGGTCGCCGGAACCCGCCGTCCAGGCCTTCTGCCATCTGGCTCACCACACCGCCGTAGACCTTGACGTACAAGTCGCTCCCTCCCGCGATGGCTTCCTTCGGGAAGTCCACGGTGACGCTTGGCTCCTCGGGCAGCGTGCCGTTGCGCGACTGCTCCACGCGGTACCCGTCGGGAACGACGCGCACCTTGCGCTCGAGCGCGTCGGTGAGGCGCGCCCCCACAAGACGGACGCGCACGCCGTGCGTGCCGGGCTGAACCGCCTGGAGGTTGAAAGCGACGCCTTTCACCTCGCCGGGCCCCAGATCGATCGTCCGCTCCGCCGCGCCCACCGTCCGAAGCCCCTCGTCCACCTCCAGAACGACCCGCACGGTTTGTCGCCCCGCTACGTAGTTGAACACCGTGACCGGCACCGCGGTCTCGTCCTTCTGCGTCAGGCTCTCCGGCAAGGTCACATCGCCGAAGAAGTCCTGCATCACGCGCAAGGACGCGGTCGTGTGTCCCATGCCACCCGCCATCGAGATCGCCGAAGCGCTCACGCGCCAGGTGGTGATCGAATCCGCCAAGGGAATTTCGAGATGCGCGCGCCCGTGGGCATCGGTCAGCACCTCCGGCGCCCACAGCAACGTTTCCGGGAAGTGCTTGCGAACGCGAGGGGCCTGCGGGGCCATCCCGCTCGCAGGGCCCATGCTCCCCTCTTCGCCCTTCGCCCGCGTTCCCGTGCCTCCCTCCTTGTTGTCGGCGAGGTCTTCCCAGACATCCTCGTCGTAGTTTCTCTGGTAGGAGGCAGCAAGGATGAAGAACCCCAGCGAGGCCAGGGCCAAGGGCAACCCCACGAAGCTCGCCCTGCTCAGCAGCAGCCATACGCGACGGCGCAGCGTGGTGTCGTGGGCGGACGCGTTGCGAAGGACGGACAACGCGCCGAACACGAGCTGCGCGACGACGACCATCAGGCTCGCCGCGAGCGCCATTCCCGCCTTCGATTGAAGGTACTCCATCGCCACACCCGAGCCCGCGATCGTGGGCACGAGCAGCCCCACCCAGAACAGGACCGGAGCGATCGGCAGCAGCCATCCAACCTGTCCGAATCCGGATAGTGACCACCCGACCTTCGTCCGCATGACCCGCCGCCAGCTTCGAGCAAGCAGGGCGGCGAGGGCCACCGTCGTGAGGGCGATGGAAGCTACGAAGATTTCGTCGGCGGGGCCCGGCCCGAGGTCCAGCGCATGCACAAGGAGGCTCACGACAACGAGCATCGGAAACGGCGCCACGAACGGCAGGAACCACCACACCAGCAGACCGCGCGTGGTCGTCTTCCACGCCTGGGCCTCGTCCTCCGTCAACACGACGGGCACTCTGCCCTGGCGCATGCGTCGCAGCGCGTAGGCGAGCAAGGTGCCGCATGCGAGCAGGAACAGCAGGCCCGGAACCAGCACCACCTTGCCCCAGAGCTGGGACTCGGCGTCCAACCAGCCGAAGGCGCCCAGTTCCTTCGCATCCTTCATCGTGAAGTCGAGCCCCTCCGGACGAGGAGCCTTGGCCGCCAGCGTGGCGAGCATCGCGTCACGAGCCAGCGCGCTCTCATCACCCTGCACGCCCAGCACGGCGGACACCTTCGGCGCGTCGAATTCGAAGCCCCCTTGTTCCCTCCACTTTCCACGCCCTCGGTAAGAGTCCTGCGCCCCGACCGCCGCTTCCGCGCGCAGGTCCTTGCCGATCCTCAGAAAGAAAGCCTGCAGGTCCGGGCGCGCATCCACGAGGGCGAACACGGCCTCGTCCACGCCAGCGAGCGAAAGCGCCGCAGCCACCGGCGACCCGTCCATCCTCGTCACGCCGAAGTCGAGCCGCGCCGTCGTGCCAGGCGCATGAACCGCCCGGTCTGACACCACACGAACGTCGAGATCTTCACCCCCCTGCACGAGCACGAACCGGGACGCGAAGCCCACATGCCCGGCCGACACGCGCAGGGCCCGAACCCGAACGAGCCCGCTTGCCTCTCGCGGCAGGCGCAGCGCCACCTCGCAAGCACCCTTCGCGATCGTGCACGCTCCCGACGCGAGCACCGTGCGGGCCTTGGCGAGGTCCAGGTACACCGTCCCGTCCAGCTCCGGGGTGCCCCGCACGACAACACGCACCATCTGTCCCGCCTCATAGGCGGAACGATCCGTTCGCACGAGCACCGCGGCCTCCCGATCTTCGACGAGCTTCGGGAGCGGGAAGTCACCCCGATCGCCGGATCCGTCCAAGCTCACAATGCGCAGCCGCTGATCGGCCCGGGGCGTGAACCGCACTCGCCCGATCCCGCCATCCGTCTCCACCGTGGGCCCGTCCGGCTCCACACGAACGCGGGCGCGCACCGGAGTCCCGTCCGGCAGGCTCGCAAGCACGAACGCGTCGTTCTCGATCCCCGCTACCAACGGCCCCCCGTCGGGCACGAGCTCCGCTCGAACCGCGTCGCTCGACACCGTGACCGAGACGGTCGACGTTCTCTCGTCCCCTCCTTCCGTGGTGACGCTGGCATGAAGCTCGTAGGTCCCGACGTCCGAAGGAACCTTCAGGTCGTACGGGAAGGAACCGTCCGTCGTTGTGACGCCCTCGACCTCCGCCAGCGACGTTGTCGTGCTGGACTTGGACAGCCATACCTTCGTGGCCGCACCCTGGACCGGCTTGCCGAACACCCAGGTGGCCCGAACCACGCCGTTCAGGTGCGAAGCGGGTTGCACCGCGCGCGACGGAGCGTCAAGGACCAGCTCGAACTTTGGCAGCGCGTAACGCTTCACCTCCACGGTCTGCTTGGCCATCTCCCGGTAGCTGCTGACCGTCAGGTCGTACATCCCAAGGCTCACCTGATCCGCCAGCACGAAGTCCGCGTGCACGTTGCCAAAGGCCGACGTCCTGAGCTCCCTCTTGAAGACCTTGTTTCCCTTGGGATCGACGAGTTGCAGTGTGGCTTGCGCGTTCTTCTCGGGTTGCCCGCCCTCACCGAGCAGCAAGGCTCGCATGTGGATGGTCTGGCCCGGCTGGTAGATTGGCTTGTCTGTGGCGAGCACCGCGGTCGCTGAACCGGAGTCGAACGGGGCTAGCTCGATCGAGGCATGATGCTTGGTTCCCAGAACGCTCACCGTCGCGATCAGGGCGGCCGCTTCGTAAGATCGGCGCCTGGTCGGCTTGGGGATGCACTTGGCCGGCACCGTGACGTCGAGGTTCGCTTCTCCCAGCGGGTCCGTGAAGGCGTCGCCGAGCGGCCAGCGCAAGATCTCGCCGCCGTCGGATCCCTCCAGCACGCACGAGAGTTGCACGTTGGCGCTCGCGATGGGGGTGCCGTCGACGGCGTTGACGACGATGACCCGGTACGTTTCGGGCTTTCGGGTGGTGACGCGGTCGGAGCCGAGGAGGGTGACACTCGGAAGAACGCGCTCTCGCAGGGTTCGCGTATTTCGGAAGCTCACCGCGGCGCCTCCGAGAAGAACCAGCAAGATCACCGCCAGCGCGATGCGGAAGGGGCGCCCCCCGAGCCACGGCGAAACCGGTTCCATCGGCACATGCGACATCGCGTCCACCCTTCCGAACGAGGGAACCCTTGGCGGGTTCGAGCCGCGATGGTGCGCTCAGTCTCGTGAACAGGTCAATGGGACGCAACGCCGGGATGGGAGCGCTCGGTTGACAGGTCCTCCCAGTCGTACAACATCGAGCCTCATGAGCAACAAGCCCCCCGTCGTCCGAGCCATGTCCGGCGTGACCGAGACCGCGGTGGAACGAGCCCGCGGCGCGACCATCCAGGTGCTGATCGGGCCGGACGACGGCGCCCCACGCTTCTTTACCCGGCGGTTCACGATCCAGCCGGGAGGGCGCATCCCCAAGCACCGCCACGAGGACATCGAGCACGAGCAGGTCGTGTTGGAAGGCGAGATGGTGATCGGTCTCGACGACGACGAGCGCACGGTGCGAGCGGGAGACACGATCTTCATCCCGGCGGGTGTGTCCCACTGGTACGAGAACCGGTCCGGGGATGTCATGCGTTTTCTTTGTGTGGTTCCGCGCAGTGACAACTACCAGACGGAATGGCTCGAGCCTCCCGCATGACACGGGTTCCCCTGCTGTCGTATCCTCGGGGGCGGAGGTTGTGACATGCCCGTGTGCAAGGAATGCGGCGAAGAAGTGGACGAGGTGGTGGCAGTCAAAGTCGGGGGACGCACCCGCAAGCTGTGCGAAGACTGTGCGGACCGCGCACGCGAGCAGGCGGAAGTCGCCGAGCAGAGCGAGTCCGTGGTGCAGGAGATGATGGGGTTCAAGGGGCGCCGCTAGCGCTGAATCACTCGCATGTGCCGTCGTTGCAGCTCGTGCCCGCGGGGCATGCACGACCGCACGCGCCGCAGTTGTTGTCGTCCGTGTCGAGGTCGAAGCACCCGGCGGGGGACTGACAGCAGGTCTCCCCCCAGCCGCATCCCGGACCCCCGTTGCAGGAGCACACGGTCTGGCCACTCGACGACATGCAGTACTCGCCGCGGCGGCAGCTGCTGGATCCGCAGCTACACCGGCCGAACAAGGGGCTGCCCGTATTGGTCGTGCAAGAGCCCGTCGTCGTCCCCCCCATTCGGCAGTCTTGGTTGCTGTCACAAGCGCAGCGGTTGTTGCTGCAGATGAAGCTCTCTCCGGCCATCGCCGGACATGCGTTTTCGCAGCTGCCGCAGTGCGCTCCCGTGTTGGTCAAGTTGCTCTCGCAACCGTCGTCGTCCCCCGTGGCAGGAAGCTCGCAGTTGCCGAAGCCAGGATCACAGCTCGACGTGCAGAGGCCCTGCTCGCACGCCAGGGCGTCGACATCGGTCGCGTCACAGGCACGGTCGCAGGCTCCGCAGTGGTCCGTGCTGAGGGCCGTCTCGACCTCGCAGCCGGTTCCGGCGTTGGCGTCGCAGTCCTCGAAGCCCGTGTCGCAGGCTCCGACCGCGCATCCGCCCTGATCGCACGCGGCCGTGGCGTGGGCGACGACACAAGGATCACAGGAGTTGACGTCTGCGCATCCGGTTTGTGGGTCGTCCAAGCCGACGCAGAGGGTGTTGCAGAGCTTCTGATCCTGATCACACCCACCGGCACCTGCTGCGCCTGCGGCACCTGCGGCACCTGCTACGCCCGCGGCACCTGCAGCGCCCGCGGCACCTGCTGCGCCACCCGTACCACCGGTCGCGCCACCCGTACCACCGGTCGCGCCACCCGTACCACCGGTCGCGCCACCCGTGCCGCCGGTCGCGCCACCCGTACCGCCGGTCGCGCCACCCGTACCACCGGTCGCGCCACCCGTGCCTCCGGTCGCGCCACCCGTACCTCCGGTCGCACCACCCGTACCTCCGGTCGCGCCACCCGTACCGCCCGAGCTGCTGTCAGTGCCCGCCTCAGGCGATCCCGGGTTGCTCGAGAACTGGTCGTAGTCGTTCGTGCACCCGGGGCCCCACGCCACAAGCGGCACGACTACCCAGAGGAGCTTCGTTCTCATTAGAACGTCCCTTGCACGGTGACGGAGCCAGGTCCGACCCCGACCTGCGTGGTGGGTTGCTCCCGGCCCTTGTCGTCCGACAGGAGGTAAAGCACCGTCCCGGTCCCGAGCCCCACCACGCCCACGACCAGCCCGACGTTGGCGATCGTCTGGTATCGCTTCCCCGCGTCGATGTCGTCGCTGCGGTCCGTGAGGCACACGGAGTTGGGGCAATCGTCCTCGAGGCTGTTGAACTTGGAGCGGTTCATCGCGCCGAACACGCCGAACGTCACGATGCCTGCCGCGCCGACGCCGCCAGCGATGTACGCCCACGTACGCTTGTCCAACCCCAGCAGGTCGACACTGCCTTCCGCCGTTGTGTCGTTCGACGTGTCTGCGGGGGGAGGAGGCGCCGGAGCCCAGAAGGTCTGCAGGTCGATGCGCTGGGTGGAGGCCCCGCCGCTGACGGTGAGATCCTGTTGGAAGTCTGGCTTGCCCGTGGCCTTGGCGGTCACAGAGGCGGCGCCGACCCTCATCGGTATCTCCTTGCCCCATTGGTCGCGAGCCACCGGCTGGTCGTTGACGAACAGTTCCGTGTCGGGCGTGGCCCCCACCACCTCGAGGGTCACGAGGGCGACACGCGGACGAAGGTCCTCGAACTCCTTCTTCGCGGCCTCCACGGCAGGCTCGTACTTCTTGTCCTTCGCTGCGGCCTCCTGCGCTACCCGCGTGGCTTCCTCGTACACGGTGTAGGCCTCCTCGATGCGGTCGAGCGCGACAAGCGTTCGAGCCACCATCAGAAGGGAGTTGGGGCTTGCGACGGCGTCATAGGACGCCCGGAAACCCGTGAGGGCTTTCTCCAGCTGCTTCTCGTCGAAGCTTTTCTTCGCATCGAGGAACAGCGTCTGGGCTTCTTTTTTCTGCGCGTCCGTTGCCTGATCGACGGGGGCTCCCGCCGCAAGCGAGGCCGGAACCCAGGCCGCGCAGCCTGCCATGAGGCCGAGCATGAGCAGAGAACGATGGAGTTGTCGCATGGCTGAGAGGGTAACACAGCTGTCGCGCTGTCGACCATCCCGGCCGAATCGGTCGATTCGTGGGCGAGGCCGCTTACGGAAGTTGCGCGGTGCCGGCCGACGCGAGCTGACGGTCGTGCCAAAGCAGCATCTCGAGCGTTCCGACCTCGATCAGCCAGGGTTGGTTGTGCGGGCCTGGGGCCACCGTGAGCTGATGATCGAGACCGCGACGCGCCAGCTGGCGTGCCAGCTCTACGTTGGCATCGTGATAGGGGTCGTCCGTGCTCGTCTCCACGTGAAAGCGGCGTGGACCGAGGCGCCGGACGATGTCGTGGAATCGCTGGGCGTACTGGGTTCCGATCCCCTTGCCGATGGCTGCTTGTACACCGCCGCAGGTGAAGAACGCCTCGGGGCGTCGCTGGAACACCTGGAACGAAATGAACCCGCCCAGCGAGCAACCGTCGAGTCCCGTCCCGTGCATCCCGTCCCGCGCCGGAGTTCGAGACCGCACTTCGGGGAGGAGAACCTCCACGAGCCATGCGGCATAGTCATCGAGCGCCTGGGCCGTGTTCATCCGGAACACGTTGGGGGTGTAGGGACAGACGAGCACCATGCCCCGGAAGGGATGCAGGGCGAGCTGTCGGTGGATGGCCTCTGCCCGGGGTGCGCGCAAGAAGCTCATGCGGCGAAGGCCGCGGTCGACCGGAGGGTGCAGCAATCGTTCGTAGCTCGTCAGAAGGCCGTAGCGTTCGGCCCATGCGTAGGCCCCATCCCTCTCGTTGCCCGTCTCCCCGAGGCCGTGAAGCAACACAAGGACGGGCAGGGGCGCGCCTCGGCTGCGCTTGGGCGTGAAGACCGTGGCCCGTCTGCCGAGCTGCGCGGTGCCGGGGACCCGAAGGTCCATCACCTCATGCTCGGGCAAGGTGAGGGCAGCTCGCGCGCGACCTGTCGCACCGACGGCAGACAAGCCCGCCAGAGACGCGAGCATGGCGCGGCGACCGAGCACGGAAGGCATGCAGGCAGTCTAGCCCCAAATCAAGCACTGTTCGAAGGACAGTGCTTGGGTTTGGGGCTTTCCGAGCCGAAGGCGAGGTGTTTTGGGGTGAGCCGCGGTGAGCGCGGCGAGGGGGCTTTGCGAAAGCCCCCTCAGAAGAACCTAGACCCAAAGCAGCGCGAAGCGCTTGATTGGGGTCTAGCCTAGCGGTTTGCTTTCCCCCAGCCATCGAGCCTACGCTGGTCCGGAGAGCGGCGCCGGGCGAAGAGCAACCTCTGGATCTCGCTTTTCGAATAGCGAGGCGGTGGTGCTCCTTCCCACCTGACGCAGCTACCCACATCCGCACAAGCAACGAAATCATCTGCGGTTCTCTGCGGAATCTGAGGCCAACTCCGATGGCCCCGGATCTGGGTACCCAGCTACGTGTTGTCGCATCCGAGCCGGCCTGCTAGATTTCACGAATTAGGTTCCGGGGCTGCGGCAGCGTGGAAGACCTCCTCGTGGGGGTCGAGCAGGGTGGCGTTGCCTCGGAACGAAGAAGTTTCATGCGAAACGGAGGCGCGCGACATGCAGAAGCTGGCTCATTACCCGAAGACGGTTCCCATCCGCGATGGAGAGGTCGTGGTACGACCCATGACCCAGGACGACTTCGACCGCGTTCGGGTGTTCTTCCAAAGCCTTCCGCGGGCCGATCGCCTGTTCCTGCGTCACGACGTGACCCGGACCGAGGTGTTCACGCGCTGGTTCGCTGACCTGGACTACGGCAAGAAGCTGCCGCTGATGGCCCTTCATCAGGGCGAGGTCGTGGGGCACGCGCTGCTTGATGGCGAGCAGCGAAGCTGGTCGCCCCACGTGGCCGAGATCCGGGTGGTCGTGGCCGATGCGTTCAAGAAGCGGGCGGTCGGGACGGTGCTGGCGCGGGAAATCTTCGACCAAGCGATCGCGCGTGGCTACGAGAAGGCTGTGGCGAACGTGATGGACTCCCAGAAGGGGGCCCGGCGGATGTTCGAGCGCATGGGGTTTCAGGTGGAAGCGGAGCTCAAGAACCACGTCAAGGACCTCGACGGCAAGACGCATAACTTGATCATCATGTCGTGCGCCCTCGAGGATGTGTGGGAGAAGATGGCCGAGCTTCTGCAAGACTTCTCCCCCTGGGTTGGCTGGCACTGACCACCCTGACCCGAGTCGCGCCGAACCAGAACGCGCTGCGCTTGCGCAGCAGGCCTTTGCGACCGCGCATCCGCGCGCCTGCGACATCGATCTGCCCGTTCGATCATGGTGGCGTCGCCACGCGAAAAGTGGCACGAGTGGTTCCGGTTTCGTCCCCATGAGCCGTCGCCCCCCTCTTCGAGAACCCCGGTCGATCCTCTCCCGTTCACGCCACCGCGTGCGAGGAACTCATGGCAGCTAGCCGCAAGCGACCGTCCGGCAAGCTCGCTGGAATCGTGCTGGCCCTTCTTGGGACGGGTTTCGCGAGCAGCGTGTACCTGACGAACCTGTACGTCGACGCCACGGAGGCGCTGCAGGGCGGCGCCAAGCTCGAGAGCTTCTGCAACCTGAGCAAAGGCGTCAATTGCGAGACCGTGGCCGCGAGCGAGTACTCGGCCTTCCTGGGTATCCCCATCTCCGTGTGGGGCCTCGAGTTCTTCGGTCTCGCCATCGCGATCGTGCTCGCCTCTCACTTCCGCCTCTTGCCTCTGAAACGCTGGGACTCCTTGCTGTTCGCCCTGTCGTGCATCGGCGTGCCCGTCACCGTCGTGCTCGGGTACATCTCCGTCACGGTCATCCAGTCCGTTTGCATCATGTGCCTGGCGGTCTACGCCGTGAACACGGCCATGGTCGCCGTCTTCGCCGTGCCGAACCGGAGGAGGCTTGGAGCGTTTCTGACAGAAGGGCCCGCGGAGTTGTTCGCGTTGGCAACCCACGCCAATCATCGCGTGATCACGGTCCTGGCTGTGATCCTCGGCCTCTCCCAGTTTCTCTGGGTCCCGCGGATCTTCGGGCGCCCTGACCACGCCGCGGACCCGGCCGAGACGCTCGCCGCCGTGTCCAACGCCAAGGTCGGTACCTGGCGTGGACTGCCCGCTTCGCGCAACACCCTCGGTCCCGTCAACGCCCCCATCCGTATCGAGGAGTTCACCGATTTTCAGTGCCCCTTCTGCGGCAAGGCGCACGAGGTCATGCTCGAGGTCATCACCCGCTACCCTGGCAAGATTCACTTGATCCATCGGGACTACCCCCTCGATCACAACTGCAACCCGGCCATCCAGGAACCCTTCCACCCCGACGCCTGTGCCGCCGCCTTCTTCTCCCGCTGCGCGGCGGAGCAAGACCTGTACTGGCCCTACGAAGCCCTCCTCTTCCACAACCAACGCAAGCTCAAGAAGGCCGCCATGTTGTCCTTCGCCGAGACGGTGGGTCTCGACACCGCGAAGATGAACGCTTGCGTCATGTCCAAGACGACCCACCAAGCCGTCCTCGCGGACATCGAAGAGGGCATCAAGCGCGGGGTCGCCGGTACGCCCGCCTTCTTCGTGAATGGTGAGGCGATCGTTGGCGCACGCCCCATCGAGTTCTGGGAAGAGAAGATCCAGGCGTTGCTCCGCGAAGGCACGCCAGCAGGCTCAGCCGCGAGCGCCTCCGCAAGCCCGCCCGCGAGCGCCTCCGCAAGCCCGCCCGCGAGCGCCTCCGCAAGCCCGCTCGCGAGCGCCTCCGCAAGCCCGCCTCCCGCTCCCGCCCCAACGGGCTCCCATCCCCGTTAGGGGGAGTCTATTCAGAGCAACCACAGAGAGCACTGAGCCACAGAAAGCGGCGTAGCCGCACGTTGACAGAGTTCGGACGTTCCGATTCTCTAGCGGCATCATGAACCGTTGGCATGCGATCGGGCGGATGGCGGTGGTGAGTGCGGCACTCGGCGCGTGCGCAGGCGGTACACCCGCTGCGCAGCAACGCCCGAAGGACCTGACGTACGCCGAAGCGGTTGGCGCCACGGGTTCGTGCTTGGAGGGGGACCAGTTTCCACGCGTGCTGACCGTGGACTGGCGGTCCGACGAGCGGGTCGACGTCGAAGTGGCCATGAAGCGAGGCATCGCTGTGGTTGCGTACGACTGCCAGGGACTCCGGCTGCTGCCCGATTGCCGCGTCGAAGGTGCATACGGGTTCGTGGGGGTGACGCTCAAGCAGGAGGCCATCCGGCTCGAGAACGTGGACGAGGTACGAGCGAACCTGCCCTTGCACGGCGCGGGACTTGCCGTTTCGATCGGCGGGGAGCTCGAGCGTGGTGCAACCCTCGACATCGCGCTGGCCTTGGTGGGCAAGCGCGCGGCGGCGCGGAGCGAGGTCTCGCGCGACGAGCTCGTGGGACAATGCACAGGCGCCACGCACTTCGTGCGATCTGCCACGGTGGGCGCCTTCGTGATGAGTACGGGCCAGCGCGCAAAGGCGACGACCGCCGTGGAAATACTGAGTATTGGAGCCGGTGCTTCCAGCGAGAGCGACAAGCAGGTCCAGAGCCGCGACGGGAACGTCGCCCAGTGTCAGAAGGGCACGTCTGGCGACGAGCAACCGCCCGATCAGTGCGGGGCGCTGGTGCGGCTCGACCTGGCCGTCCTCGGGCAGCCTGTGCCTACCTTCGAGCACGAGCGTGCAGCGGCCATCTGTCCCAAGGGGTTCGTGCTCGACGGAGAGAAGTGCACGCGGTCCGACAGCGCCACCGTCCATCCCTGCCAGGCCAGCCAAATTAACGAGTGTTTCGACCAGTGCGATCGCGGAGAACCTCGCAGCTGCACCCTGCTCTCCGCCATGCTCGCCACGGGGCAGGGCGTTGCCAAGAACGTCGACCGAGCCCGGACACTCGCCCACGGAGCTTGCGAGGCGGGGTACTCCGACGGTTGCGTGTGGCTCGGCACCATCGACGACGAAGCGCGGCAGCACGAGAAGGCGGTTGCGAGCTACGAGCGCGCGTGCGCGGCGGGCGCAGGGCGGGGCTGTACGCTTCTCGCGGCGATGGTACGGGTAGGTCGCGGGCTCGCGGCGGACAGCGGGCGTGCTCGCCAGTTGTTGGAACGAGGTTGCGCGAGCGGGGACGTGGAAGCGTGCGTCGTGCTGGAAGGTGGGGAGCCCCTGGGTGTTGGTGACGACGAGCGCGACCGCAGGGCCCTGGCCCAGGCCAAACGGGCATGCGAACAAGGCAAGCCGCGCGGCTGCGCCACGCTCGGTGTCTATTACGCGTATGGCATCGGCGTCGAACCCGATCCCGTGCGGGGCTACTCGGTGCTGAGCCAGGAGTGCGAGCAGAAGAAGAACCCCTTCGCTTGCATCCAGCAGTACACGGCGATGTTCTACGGGATCGGCACGGGCACCCAGGACGATGGCCCCTGGCGCCGGCGCCAGTCGCTGGGCAAGCTCAACGAGGTATGCGACAAGGCCGGGAGCTTCACGTCGTCCAAGGCCGAGCGAGACGCGCTGTGCGCGGCCTCGAAGTCGCTCGACCTCTGGGAGGTCATCCAGTACCCGGAGACGCTGCCTAACCGCGAGCTCGCTTGCGAAGGGGCCGACTACGGTCGAGCTTGCTACATCGTCGGTCGGGTCTACGACCGCGGGCTCGCAGGCGCGAAGCGGGACGTTGTGAAGGCGCGCGCCGCCCATCAAGCCGCATGCCTTCGCGGTATCGCGCCCAGCTGCGCCTACTGGGCCGACGCCCTCGTCGCCGAAGGGGCGACCGTCGATGACGCGGTGTTGCGCAAGCTCTACGATCGCGGGTGTACCGAGGCGCGGGTCGGATGCGGTGCGCTCGGTGATCGCCACCGCGAGGGCAAGGGCGTGACGCGCGACCCGAACAAGGCCCTGGACCTGTACAGGCGAGGTTGCAGCGCCGGTCCCTATCGCCAGTACGACGTTGCCGCGCAGGACGAGGTGGCCTGCTTGCGTCTGGGCGCGCTTCACGAGACGGGGCGGCAGGTACCGCGCGACCTCGGTAAGGCGGCCGAGGCGTACGCCTTCGGCTGCCGTGGGGGCGGCGGGGAGGCGTGCTTGCACACCGCGAAGCTCTTCGACCACTTGCCCGACAAGTCGAAGGAACACTTCGGCGACGCGGGCAAGGTCTACCGGCGCGCGTGCAAGTACGGCTCGAAGGAGGGGTGCGCCAAGGCCCCTGCGCCGTGATGGGTGCTGGAGCCGTCCGTCCTTTACGACCCCGTCGCCGGACGGTACCACCTCTGGTACGCCGGGTTCGGGGAGTCGGATGGTGTTGCGAGCTTCAGGATCGGGCACGCGGTTTCGTCCGATGGCACGGCCTGGCAGCGAGACGGCGCGCCCGTGGTGGATCTTGGGGCGGCGGACGCGTGGGACGGGTACTGGGTGAGCCACGTCGAAGTGGTGGCTGACCCGTGCGGTGGGTTTCACATGTTCTACCAGGGTGGCGGGTCTTGGTCGGAAGCTGCTTGCGAAGGCGAGCCGGGGTGCGCCGGGTTCACTCCCGGGGCCATCGGCTACGCGTGGAGCAGCGACGGGGCCGTCTGGCAGAAGCACGCGGCGCCGTTGCTCGAGCCATTGCCCGGCGCGTGGGATGGATTCTTCCTGGGAGGGCCGGACGCGCTCTTCCGTGATGACGAACTCGAGCTCTTCTACTTCGGCAACCGGGATCTCGCGAACGCCAATCTGTTCAACAGCGAGATAGGCCACGTCCGAACGGTGTGCCGCCGCCCGTGAAGGCGGGCGCCAGCGTCGACCCACAGCATCACCCAGGTCGTCGCAACACGAGCAAACGGATCTCCGTCATGTCCTCCATCGCGAACCGAACACCCTCCCGCCCCAGCCCACTGTCCTTCACCCCACCGTAGGGCATGTGATCCACGCGCCACGACGGGATGTCGTTGATCACCACACCGCCCACCTCGAGCTCGTCCCAGGCCTGCTGCGCCCGGAAAATGTCTCGCGTGAACACCCCCGCCTGCAGGCCGTACACACTGTCGTTCACCTCGCGGAACGCGTCGTCGAGGTCTGCAAACCGCGACAGCACCGCCACCGGACCGAACGCCTCTTTGCACACCAGCGGCTCGTCCTTCGGCACGCCCTCCAGCAGCGTGGCCTCGTGCATGTTGCCCCGTCGCTTGCCCCCGCACAGGACCTTCGCCCCGCGACCCACGGCGGACTGGATCCATGACCCCAACCGCTCGGCTTCCTTCTCCGTGATCATCGGACCGATGAACGTCCTCTCGTCCTTCGGGTCGCCCATCACGAGCCCTGCGGTCGCCTTCACCAGCTTGTCCCGCAAGCTCTCGTAGATCGCGTCGTGGATCAGAATGCGCTGCACGCTGATGCAGCTCTGCCCGGACTGGTAGAACGCCCCGATCAGGACGCGCTGCACCACGTCCTCGACGTCTGCGTCCTTGTCCACCACGACCGCCGCGTTTCCCCCGAGCTCGAGCACGACCTTCTTCTTGCCCGCTCGCGCCTTCATGTCCCACCCCACCTCCGGAGACCCCGTGAAGCTCAGCAGCTTGAGGCGCTCGTCGGTCGTGAACGCGTCCGCACCGCCGCGCGCGCACGGAAGGATCGAGAACGCTCCCTTCGGCAGGTTCGTCTCGGCAAGGATCTCCCCGATGAGCAAGGCCCCCACCGGCGTGAAGCTGGCCGGCTTGAGCACGAACGGGCAACCCGCCGCGATGGCCGCCGCCACCTTGTGCGCCACCAAGTTCAAGGGGAAGTTGAAGGGAGAGATGAACGAGCACGGTCCGATCGGCACCCGCTTCCAAGCTCCCGTGTACCCCCTGGCCCGCGCGCTGATGTCCAGCGGCATCACCTCGCCGTACATTCGCGTCGACTCCTCCGACGCGATCCGGAACGTGTCGATCAGCCGCGTCACCTCGCCCCGCGCGTCGCGAATTGGTTTGCCCGCCTCGAGACAAAGGCTGTGCGCCAGCTCTTCCGCGCGCTCCCGGAACCGAACGATGCAGTGGTCCAGCACCGCCTGCCGCTCGTACGAACCAAGCTTTCGCATCGGACCCGTGGCCTTCACCGCCCACCCGATCGCTTCCTCGATGATCGGCCCGTCGACCCGAGGAACGCGCGTGAACACTTCCCCGGAATACTTGTCCGTAACCGGCAAGTCCCGGTTCGGCGTTCGAGCCTCGTTCGCGACGTAGCAGGGATAGCTGTCGGCAAGCATCAGTCACCTCGTCTTCGTAGGCGTCGATCCGCCAGCCCGCCCATCAGCAGGACGAGCCCCGCCAGGGTACCCGATCGCGAGGGCTCATTCACGCTGCAGCCCGAACTGCCGCCCGGGGCGCTCGTGGGCGATGCGGACGCCGAAGCTGCCGTCTTGCTCACCGCATCGCGCAGGTGCAGGCGTTCTCCCTTTCTCCGCCACGACACACGGGTTCTTGTTGGTGAATCCGACGCGGGCCGAGGTGACGTCATATCGCGATCAGGCAGACATCGCTGTACGTGACGTTGACCATTCCCCAGTTGAGGCCCTTGTACTTGGTCGTTCCGAGAAACAGATACCGCCAAGGGATGGCCGCGTTGGAGTAGGTTGCAGGGTAGTTCAGCGGCGCTTGTGTGCCGTCGAGGTAGAGCCACGCCCGCCCTTGTGTCGGGTTGGATGGGTTCGGCCCCCACTCCAGGCGAATCTCGTGCGTCTCGGCTGCGGACCACCCCATCGACGTCGTCAGCGGCTCGAGGATCTCGCCCTGGCCGGTGCCGGTTTGCAGCTTGAAGACGTCGTGGAAGTTCTCTTGGTCGTTGGTGTGGAAGCGGCTCTCGATGAAAGCCGCACCCGTGTAGTCGCCGCTCTTGTCGCCGTTCGCCTCGTCGAACAGTCCCACGTAGTAGCACACACCCATCAGACAGCCGTCGACGTTGGCGTGGATACCCTGGACCTTGAAGGTCAGGGAACCCGCCGTCACGGGTGCGCCCAAGTCCCAGAGGATTCGGTCGCTCGAGGATTGGGTCTTCCAGCCGACGCCGGCCACCATGGTCCCGCCGCTTACGCTTCCGGAGCTCGCACCGTCGGACAGACGGTCGCGGACCATCCCCCCTTCGCAGAACGCCGGCGGAGGCTGGCCCCCCGTTCCCCCTGTGTCCCCCGCGGCCCCACCCATCGCTCCACCCGCACCAGCGCTACCCGTCGCTCCACCAGCGCCCGCGCTACCCGCTGCTCCACCAGCGCTTGCGTCGCCTCCTCCACTGCCCCCGACCGGCGGCCACTCGAGGGAGTCCGCATGGCCAGTGTCTTGGGTGTCCGCATCGGCGGCGCCGCTGTCTTGGCAGTCGCAAGCGCCGAACCTGGTGCCGTCGCTCGCGCAGGTCTGCACGCCTTGAAGCCCGGCGCCACAAGGGCAGGGGACAGCTTGTCCCGGGATGCAGGCGGTCGGATCGGCCGAATCCTGCGGCGGGTTGCAGCTGGACGCGATCAGGCAGGCAGCGACGACAGCAAGCTTGGCGGGCGATAGATCGAATTCAATCAGGGGCGAGGACCGCATGCCCCATCATACATCTCCTGCGGTCTCTGGAACGCGCCACGGCATGCGGCTATGGGCCACGGGTTCGTGCTGCGTTTCACTCGAATCGATGGGTGCGTCGTGATCGTGCTCAGCGCGAAGCGTCGCTTCGCTGAGCACGAACCCTCAATTCAGTAGAAATGAAGCACTAGGCCCGCTCTCGTGAATGTCGCGCGCACTCGCGCACAGACCGAGGCATCGGAATCTCCGCCCAGATCGCCGTGTCGGTCGAGTCAGAGCCAGCGTAGACGCACGGCACGATCTCGCCCGAATACGGCGCATTTCGCAGAGTGTCCGACGTGACATCATGCTTGCCGGGGTCGTGAGAACGGATCAGAAATGGCTTTGCACGCATTGGGGCTAGGGAGTACCTACGCGAGATGCGCTACACCAAAATGCTGTTCGTCGTCGCTGCCATGCTGATGACCGGCCTGTCGCTCGGCTGCGGAAGCGAAGACGAGGACACGCAGCCCGCGTCTTCGCAATCGCCCGGAGCCGGCTCGTACCGGGGCCTGCTCAGCGGAGCCTCTGAGACGGCCGTGCTCGCGATCGAGATCCAGACGGCGCCCGCCGCCCGTGCACTCACACCGTCGGCCGACCCGCAGGGGCCGATGGCCGTCACCGGGACTCTTACGCCAACCGGCGGCCAACCGATCCCCCTCACGGGAACCTATGATTCAACGACCAAAGAGTTCTCCGTGGCCGGAGGCGGCTATTCGTTCTCGGGCAGCGCCGAAAGCGGCGCCATCAGCGGTAGCTACTCGGGTCCCAACGGGTCCGGCTCGTTCACGCTGCTGCCCTCCTCTTCCGCCGACGTCGCGCTATTCTGCGGCACCTACTCCGGCGACGCGAGCGGTACGTGGAACCTGGCCGCCGTGCAAGCGGGCGCCGCCTCGGGTGCGTTCGCCAGCTCGGGCGGACAGCATGGAACCTTCGCTGGCTCCTGGTCCGGAGAGAACGTGACCCTATCCGGATCGGGTGTTTCCGCAAACGGAAGCCTCACCAGCACAGCCGGAAGCGGCACATGGAATGCAGGCTCCGAAAGTGGATCCTGGGCCACCGTACCCTGCCAGTGACATTTCTCAGAAACTATCCGTACACGTACAGCCAATGACAAAGGGCGATCCGAGAGGACCGCCCTTCTCTTTGGTGGTGCTGGCGCTAGCGCTGCGCGCCCGAAGTCCCTCGTCTTCGCAGGCGTCGAGCCACCAGCCCTCCCATCAGCAGGACGAGCCCCGCCAGGGTACCCGATCGCGGGGGCCCACTCACGCTGCAGCCCGAGCCGCCGCCCGGGGCGCTCGTGGGTGACGCGGTCGGAGGCGCCGCACTCGCCACGGGGGCGGGTGGTGCGGACGCCGATGCGGACGCCGAAGCTGCCGTCTTGCTCACGGCATCGCGCAGGTGCAGGCGTTCCCCTCTCTCCGCCACGATGCGTGCGTAGAAGTCCTTGGGATACGGCGGGTGCGTGACCTTCCCCTCGCCGTCGCGCACGTTGCCGTCCATGTACTTGACGAGCAGCTCCGGCCCGAGGTTCTTCCATCGCGCGAGGACCTTGTCGGACGCATCACCGCTGTAGCGCGTCAGCTCCTTGGCAGCTGCGTCCTTCGACGTGCGGTGCTTGTCGACCACCTTCTTCTCGAAGGCAGCTTGTTCTGTGAAGAACCCTGCCTCGAGCTCGCCTTGCGCCTTCTGCACGTCTTTGATCATGTCGACGTAGCGCAGGTAGGTGAAGTTCGAGACCCAGTTGAAGACCCAGAAAGCGGAGTCCCACGAGAACTGCTCGAAGTTGCCGTTGCCCACGGCGTACGGCTTGGGGGCCTCCCGGATGCCCGCGTACATGGGCACGTAGACGGTGCTCGCGGCGTCGTCCACGGAGAACCAGAGCACGCCGCCGATGTCCCCAGGCAACCAGGCACGCGACTGGCTCACGAACGAGAAGCCCGTCTGCTGCGTGGCCGTGGCGCGCTCGTTGACGTAGGTCTTGCCCTCGTGCTCCCACGTGAGCGGACGCCAGCGATAGGGCAGCTCGAACGGGCCTGCCCCGATGTCCTTGCGCATGTCGAAGATCGTGTCCTCGAAGTGATCACGCATTCCCGCGATCAGGTCTTGCACCGTGAGCTTCTTGTCGGGCTTGATCCAGACCGGGTAGGGTTCGGCTCCGGGCTTGCAAGCCGCGTAGTCCGGCGAGAGCTTCAGCGACGGCGCCACCTGCTTGTAGAAGGACCACACGCGGGCCTCGCGCACCCTCAAGTCCTGGCATGTCTGCGTGGCGTAGGCGTCCACGAAAGAGAACTTCTCGTCGGGACCGTCGAAGTAGCCCTTCTTTTTCGCGAAGGACACGACGTCCTTGGCGTAGACGCACTGCTCCGGATCGTTCTGCGGGAAGATGCGGATGCGGGGCTGGTTGGCGTGGGCCGTGACGTAGCCGTCCGGCACTTTGCATGCGACCCACACCACGCCCTTCTCGTCGGGACCCTTTCCGATGAGGTCCATGATCCAGGCCTCGTTCGGGTCGGCCAGGGAGAACGACTCGCCCGAGCTGAAATACCCGTGCTCGTTGGCGAGGTCCGTCATGATGCGGATCGCCTCACGGGCCGTCTTCGCCCGCTCGAGCGCCACGTAGATCATGCTCCCGTAGTCGATGCCCCCCTTCGGGTCCGTCAGCTCCTTGCGTCCCCCGAACGTCGTCTCGCTGATCACCACCTGGTGCTCGTTCATGTTGCCCACCACACGGTATGTCTCGGGCACCTGATCGATCTCTCCCAACACCTTGTGAGAGTCCCAGTCTCGGATCGTGCGCTTCGTTCCCTTCGCATGCTTGGCCGCCGGCGTGAAGGTCAGCTCCCCATACAACTCGTGGGAATCTGCGGCGTACGTGATCATCGTCGACCCGTCCGCGGATGCGCCCTTGCTCACCACGAAGCTCGTGCAGGCGTCGGCGTCGGACGTGGGCCACGCGAGGGCGGCGACGGACAGGGCGAAGGCGCAGGGGAAAATCAGGCGGCAACGGGGCATCGGCATCTCCTGGGTGGAGCGCGTACCCTGTCACAAATGCGGGGAGGGGCAAAACGCAACCGGACGGGACTTGCCGTGAGCCTTCCCAAACGACCGCGGACCTGTACCCTTTCATTCCATCCGATGTCGTCCGTCCCTTGCCCCCTGTGCGGTCCTCCCATGCGAGCGAGGCAGCTCGCCGGCCAGACGTTCTCACAATGCGACGAATGCTCAGGCGTCTGGATCCCTCGTGGCACCATCCTCCGGCTTCGAGGCCACGGTCTTTCGACCCACCCACTGCTTTGCCACGACCAGCCGAGCCCACGCGATCGATCCGATCGGCTCTCCTGTCCCCAGTGCGGCCAGGTCATGCACGTGTTCGACTACCGAGGCAGCAAGGTGACCGTCGATCAGTGCCCTTCGTGCGATCACATCTTCCTCGAGGCTGGAGAGCTCGCTCGCATCCTGCGTGACTGGGAAACGGGCCTTGTGCTCGACGAGAACAGCCGCGGAGCGCTGCTCGAATTTTACGTCGAGAAGGCAGCTGCCACGGAGGGTACCGAGCACGTCTCCTTGATCGTCTTCGGCGTCATCGCGGTCGTGACGGGTGTCCGGATCGCTTTCGTGTGGGCCGACACCACATTCGGGTTCGTTCTGACGGTCGCTTTGGCCCTCCTCGGGTCCATCGTTGCGTGGCGCATGGTGCAGGCGCGACGTCGCACCGCGCACGCGGTGCACCTTGCCAAGATTGCGGAGCTCGTACCGTCGGGCTCGACCCCACTTCCCGCGCATCAACCCCGACGAAGGGCCCCAGCCCCATCCGCGTCGTCCGCCACGCCTCCGGTCATTCATGATGCCGCAGCCAGCTACCGTGAGCCTGCTCCAGAGAAGCGGACGGGGGCACCCAAACCGCCTTTGGGCGAGCCGAAGTGGCCCGAACCTAGAAGCTGATCGGATCGGTCGCTCGCTCCGAAACAACGGCTGGCCGCTATCCACACCGGGGACCCCGTGCAGGTCTTCTACCGGCAGGGCGAGCCCGGGGTCGTCTACCTCGACGCCCCGCCGGAGCGCACGCGCACGGTGCTGGCGGTGGGTGCTTGGATCGCCTTCACCGGGCTCGTCGCGACCTTCCTCAACGGTGTCGTGCTCGCAGGTTGACGACTCCACCGAACAGCGCGGAGGTCAAGCGTTCCACAGGGCGAGGGCCCAGGCGATCAAGCCCGCGGTGGTGAGCAGGGCGCCTACGCGGAGCGGACCGAACGCAAGGTGTTTGCGGTCGCCCAGTCCCTTCCATCCCATGTGGAGCAAGCCTGCGGTCAGGGCCACGAACCCGCCGAGCATGGCGAACACCCAGGGGAGGCGGGGGCGATCGTTGCGCGCGAGCAGCGCGTGCATCTTCTGCTGAATGTCCGCGGGGTCCTGGGTGGCGGCGCCGTGGGGCGCGGGCTGCTTCGCAGAAAGGCGGGCGATGGAAGCATCGGCGATGGCAAGCTCGTCCTTGTGGGGGATGAGGACCCAGCGGCTGGACAGGGCCGAGGTTCGGACGGCGTGCCACGCGAACAGAGCGGTCTTGGCATCGCCGCGGCCTTCCGCGAGGCGGGCGATCGCGATCAATTGGGCGTAGGCGGCAGGCACGTGGGGAGCCCCAGGAACGAACCAGGATGCGGACTGCCTCGCGTGAACCGTGGCCTCCTCGAGATTGCCAGTCGCGGCGAGCGCCTCGGCGGACCGGAGCTCGAGCTCACCTTGTTGCAGCACGCGCGCCGTGAGCAGTCCCCCTGCCCCTGCCACCAGTCCGAGCAAGACGAGCGCGTGGGCAGCGATGCGGCGGGCTGGGCTCACAGGAAGTCGCGCTTCTGGAAGATGACGATGGACACCACGAGCAGCCCCACGGTCCACCCCAGGCTCTGGAGCCCGGCCATGCCGAGATACGCCCCGAGGGACGCTTCGAGCGCCTCCCCTGTCAGCAGAGGCCGGGCCGGGACGTACACGTGCAGGTTCGGCACGACCTTCGACAGGAACACCCCAACCTCATGAATGAACTGGCCGAAGACCTTGGCAGGCAACTGGGCGAGCGAGTCCGCTTGCCGCCCCACCGCGAACAGCCCCAGCGTCAACACGGCCGTCAAGAACGGAGAAGAAAACGACGCGAACACCGTCGCGATGCCCGTCACGATGGCCACCTCGAACAGCGTGAGCAGGCACATGCCGAGCACGACGCGTCGTTCGTCTGGGTACACGGAGGCGAGGACGGACGCCACGACGAGCATGGCGAACGCCCAGGGAATCGGGGCGTAGGTCCCGAGGGACTTGACCTTGAGCACCAGGAACACGAGCAGGACGATCGAGCCGAGGCCAATACCCGCAACGAGGGGTACGGACCGTCCTCCCATGGCGGCAAGGGTGAGCAGCACGACGAACCCGTCGATGGCGATGAACACGGCGAGGGTCAGAAGGTTGCCGAGGGTCTTGCCGACGATGTACTCGGAGCGTCGCACGGGTCGGGCGAGGATGGGAAAGATGGTCTTGTACTCCAGCTCGCGGTGCAGGGAGGTGGCGGCGAGGACGATGGCGACGATGATGGAGTACAGCGAGATGGAGGCGGCGCCGAGGTCGGAGACGACGCGTGGTGCGGACCGTAGGGTGTAGGCGCCGACGACGACGGAGTAGAGGGCGGTGGCGAGGGCGACTCCTACGAGGCCGTAGAGGATTCTCGCGCGCGCCGCCTCGCGGTAGGTGTTCAAGGCAATCGTGGCGATCCGTTGCAGCATGGCTTCGTCTTTCTGGTAGGACGGCAAAGGCTCCGATGCAACGTTTTGTGATGGTCCGGGGCGTGCGTATCGTCGCTGGCTTGACTAGACCCAAATCAAGCGCTCCGCGCTGCTTTGGGTCTAGGTTTTCCTAAAGGGGCTTTCGAAAAGCCCCCTCGCCGCGCTCACCGCGGCTCACCCCAAAACGCCTCGCCTTCGGCTCGGATAGCCCCAAACCCAAGCACGTTCTTCGAACAGTGCTTGATTTGGGACTAGACTGCCCAACAGAGGACGAGACGACATGGAGATGCATCGGCGAGCGTGGTGGATCGGGTTGTTGTCGTGTGGGGTCTTCGCGGCCGCGTGTTCGGCGGGTGGCGGCGGTGGGCCTGGGGGCGACGCGGGGTCCGGGGGGTCGTCGGGTTCCGGAGGGACCTCGCCGTGGGACAGCGGGTCCGGTGGCACGGGAACGACCCTGAATTGCACGCCGGGCGCCTGGTCTTGCTCCGGCAAGACGTACTACCTGTGCGGGGCCGACGGGCTCACGCGCGAGCAAGAGACGCAGTGTCCCGAGGCGTGTGCGCCCGGGGTCGGGTGCGTGGCGTGTACGCCCGGGACGCGCTCGTGCCAGGGCACGGTGTCGATGATCTGCGCTTCCGACGGGTCGGGCTGGACCAGCGGCCGGGATTGCTCCGAGTGGGGATCGACCTGCGGCACCTCCGGGTTCTGCGATGATGCGTGCGGGCAGGCCGAACGCACGGACTCTTACGTCGGGTGCGAGTACTGGCCGACGCCTCTGGCGAACACGGCCGAGCTTTCCTCCCAGCTGTTCGACTACCGGGTGGTCGTGGGCAACCCCAACGCCGTCCCCGCGCACGTGACGGTGACACGCGGCGGGTCGGCCGCGTGGGAAGGTGAAGTGCCCGCGGGAGGGCTCGCGGAGATTCCCTTGCCCTGGATCGAGGGGCAGTCCTTCGGGCTGCCACGCGACGATTGGAAGAGCATCATCGTCGCCAATGGCACGTACCGGCTTCGGTCGGATCAGCCGGTGACGGTGTCCCAGTTCAATCCGTTCGAATACAGCTCGGGCGCTGAGTTCTCTTACACGAACGACGCCACGCTGCTGCTGCCCACCCACGTTCTCACGGGAGACTACGTGAACCTCACGTACGTGCCGCTCAGCCTGGGCAGGGGAACCACCGGAACTTTCCCGACACCGCCGCAGTTCGCCAAATACCCCGATTACCTCGCCGTCGTGGGAGTGTCCGCCGAGCCGACGAAGGTGCGCGTGCAGGTCACGGCGCACACGGCGGGAGAGAGCAGCAACCGGTTTGCGCCGACGGGACCTTCGGGTTGGATCGAGTTCACGTTGCAGCGGGGAGAGGTCGCGCACGTCGCTGCGGCTCCGCCCCCGAACTGCCAGGGAGGGCGCCCGGGCTTCACGCACGAGGAAGAGTGCACGATGGGCATGTGCGACTTCATGGACACGTGCTTCGAACACGAGCACGACATGACGGGCAGCCGGGTCGTCGCCGACCGCCCCGTGCAGGTCTTTGGCGGACATTCTTGCGCCTACGTCCCGTATTCGAGCCAGGCATGCGATCACCTGGAAGTGCAGGTGCCCCCGATCCAGACCTGGGGCAAGCAGTACGTCAGCAGGCCCATGACCGACGGCGCCGTGTCCGGCCAGAACCTCGTGCGCGTCGTGGCCGCCTTCGATGCCACGGAGGTCACGGTGAACCCGCCCCAGGCCGGCATCGACAAGATCGTGCTCGACGCGAACCGGTGGGTGGAGTTCATGGCGTCGACGCCGTTCAGCGTGTCCGGATCCAACGCGATCATGGTCGGTCAGTACCTGCTCGGTCAGTCCTTCCCCGAGCCTGATGCGGCGCGTGGCGATCCCGCCATGACCGTCCTGGTCCCGTCCGAGCAATACCGGCAGGATTACATCTTCGTCACGCCGTCGTCGTACAACGCGGGGACGAACGGGCAGAGCTACGTGCTCGTGATTCGGCCGCCGGGAGTGGACCTCACGCTCGACGGCAACCCGGTCAACGTCACCTGGGAGCCCGTGGGCGGCAAGGAGGTCGGCATCCTTCCGGTCGAGGGCGGTACCCACACCATCACGGGAGCATCGGCGTTCGGCATGATCGCGTACGGATTGGGCAGCTACACCTCGTACGCGTACCCCGCGGGACTGAACCTCAACAAGATCACGGACGTCGTCAAATAGCGTCGCGCGGTCGGCACTGCCACGCCCCGCCTGCTCCCCCGCCTGCCTCCTCCAGGGACCGTTGCGGATTGCGGCGCGCACCCTTATGAAACCAACCTCAATTCGAACGGAGGGGCCCGATGAGCAAAGAAGCCCAATTCAAGGACGCGCAGGAGCGTGTGAAGACACTGACCAAGCGCCCATCGAACGACCAGCTGTTGGAGCTCTACTCGTTGTTCAAGCAGGGGTCGGTGGGCGACGCCCAGGGGAAGCGACCGGGCATGCTGGACATCAAGGGGCGCGCCAAGTTCGATGCGTGGATGGGGCGCAAGGGCATGTCGAAGGAAGCCGCGATGGACGCCTACGTCGCGCTCGTCAACCGCCTCGTGGTCTCCTGAGATTCGCATCTCACGCCCGCGGCGCGAGGGAACGCTCGACCGTCAGAATGCCCCGCCCACCGCGAGTCCTGTTCCACCCGGTAGAGGTAGCGGCATGATCCCCATGCCCCCCGTTTCTACCCGCACGTCCTCGGCTACCGGCATCACCCACGCTGCCGCTGTCCCCAGCACCATGCCCCCCGCCATCGCCCCTACCTCAGCCGCCGACGGGCTGTAGCGATCCGACGAATCGAGGTACAGGCGCGGAACGGTTGCCCCCACGCCTGCGCCCACCAGAGCACCCAGGATCACGTCCGAGTAGAAGTGCTTGCCCGCGCGCACACGCAAGCTGGCCGTCGCGCTCGCCATTGCCAACTCCACACCCCACAACGTTGCCCGCGAAGCCTCGTCCGGACTCTGCGCTCCGTACAGGTACGAGCCTGCTACCGCCGCAGTGAACACGAGCGTCGAGTGGCCGGAGAAGAACGACAGGTGCGAGTCCCTTTCTTGTCCCTCGACCATGCGCACGACGGCCGGGTCCGTGGAGTAGACGTACGGCCTCGGCCGCTGCACCAGGTACTTGGCCGTGGCGTTGAGGAACATCGCGAACGACAGGGACTCGACGTAGATCATCCCGCGGTGTGCAGCCGATTCGTCTACCCCGCCGCCCATGACGGCGAACACGGGGGCCGCGACGGTCAGCGCGGCGATCGTGTCACTCCTTGCGGACGTGCTGTCCGAGTGATGGCCTCGCACGGATTCGTCCCACGGCAGCAGCTCCCGCTTCCACCGCGTCGAGGTGTCGATCGGTACCGTCGAGAGCAGGAGAGATCCTGCTCCCAGGGCGCCGATGATGGCGCCTTCCCGCGGGTAGCTCACGTGCCAGGGCGAGTCCTGGGCGAAGGCCACGCCGGTCGAGCTCGCCAGGACACAGACGATCGCGAGGGGCCTCACCCGCAAGGCCGCCTCGCTAGAACCCACGCTCGTACCGAGCCCAGCGCGAAGGCATCCCGCGTCTCCGGATCGAACACCGCCACGTTCTCGAACCCCGCTTCCTCGAGCAGGCCGATGAGCTCTCGCACCGTGTACAGGCGTAGCGACGTCTTGCGTACGATGCGGTCGCCATCCCGGTGAAACGTCCAGACGGCGTCGGTGCGCTGGGTCAACACGTCGTAGCTGCGCTCCTGCGCTACGATCATGGGACCTACGCGGTGCGAATCTCGAGGCTCGAAGTGCGTCAGGATGCCCTCGAGGGGAAGCAGGTCGATCAACATCACGCCACCGGGACGGAGCAGGTGGCGGAAGGTTTCGAGCTGCGCTCGATCCCCCGCGTCGTCGAAGTAGCCGAAGCTCCCCCACAGGCACACGAGCGCGTCGAAGTCCTGGTCCAGGCGCACGCTGCGCATGTCCCCTCGAACGAACGATGCCTTGGCGCCAGCTTCGAGCGCGCGCGCCTTCGCGTGCCCGAGCAGCGCCTCGGAGCGGTCTATCCCCGTGGTGCAATAGCCGCGTCGGGCCAGCTCGATGGTGTGGTCGCCCGGACCGCATGGGATGTCGACGATGCTCGCGCCCAGGGGCAGGCCGAGAAACGCCACCGTCGCGTCGGCCTCCCGCTCGATGTCCAGGGCACTGCGGAACGACAGGTGCAAGTCCACCCACGGGCCATCGAAGAAGTCATCGCTCCAGTGTGGGCTCATGGGCATGCGCAGAACCGTAAACGATTTCGTGTTGACACACAATGTCGCACATGGTACCCGGCAAGTAACTCATCTAAGAGGTTCGTCATGCCGTCCTTGCCCCGTATCGCACTTTGCTTCGGCCTTCTTGCTTCCCTCGTCGCCTGCGGCGCCGACGGCCCCGAGTCCGACGTCGTCGACTCCCGGGGCGTTGGCGTGAGCCAGCCTGGCTCCTACGCGGCCGCCTGGCCCTCCCTGTTCGTGCGGGGCACCATGAACGGATGGGATGCCACCCCCATGCAGCTCGTGGGGGACCACGACTGGAGCGTGGAGGTCACCACCGGTGCGAGCGACAAGGAGAGCTTCAAGCTCGACGTCCACGGCGACTGGCGTGTGAACTTCGGGGACAACGACGGGGACCAGACCGCGGAGCGAAGTGGAAAGAACATCCCGCTGCCGTCGAGCCGCACGGTCGTCATCCACTTCAACGATCAGTCGAGCTTCTATTGGGTGGAAGAGCGGACCTGGCAGGCGGAGGTTTCCGTCAACCTGCCCGCTGGGATCGACGCGTGGGCGATGAACCAGCAGCGCGCCAACCTGACTCTCGACGGGGAGCCCTACGGTTGGAACTTTGTCTACGTGGACAGCGAGCACGGGGCGCCCTACGTGCCGGTCAGCGGCCTGTCGATGGGTACGGAGGCCATGCTGTCTTTCGACTCGATCGTGGCGGGCAAGCGCCTGGTGGGTGAGGTCACGTGGGTGGTCGACGGCAGTGAGGACCCGATCGCCGTGCAGATGGATCTGGCGGAGGCGTCCCTGGAAAACTTCGGGGCTGTGGAGCTCACCGTGTTCGCGGACCGATGGGAGAACGGCCAGATGGTGTCGGGCCCCTTCTCGAACGTCGGCGTGTTCCTCGGTGACTGGCAAGCGGGAAACATGCTCGGTTACACCGGCGATGCCGGCACCGTCTCCTTCATGGTCCCCGGTGGCGACCACACCATCAGCACCATGGTGATGACGAGCAGCCACTCGATCGCGTCGGGCTCGATGCCGCTTTCCGCGCAGGCGGGCAGCTTGCTGAGCACCGAGCTGCACATGGCACCCATCACCGTCTCCGTGGCTGCCCACTACGACACGGGCGTGGGCCGCGCCCTGTACATCACAGGAGACAGCGACTACCTCGGCAACTGGACGACGGCGTCGCGCATGACCTGGAACGGAGGCGCTTGGATGTACCAGCGCAACCTGCCGATCGGTCTACCTTTCAAGATCGTTCTGGCGCCCTGGTCCGACGACTCCACGATCTCGACCGCTGGCGTGACGTGGGAGAAGGGACCAAACCGGGTCGTCACCCCTCCCAACGGCTATGTCTCCTCGGAGATTGCCGTCGATCCCAGCTTCTGATTTCGCCATCTCCCCCGGCTTACGGGGGCGCCATCTGGAGCATGGCCGTGGCGAAGGCCTGGCCGAGCGCGAGTTGGCCTGCCGTGTCGTAGTGCACGCCGTCGGCATGGAGCGTGAGTGGGTCGGTGTCGATGATGCGGACGTTCACGTCCCCCGCCGCAACGCTCTCCTGGGCCATGCGTACCGCCAGAGAGTGGTAGAAGGGCGCCGGCATCGTCCCTCGAATGCGGGCGATGACCACGGGCATGTCGGCCACGCCCACGAAACCACGCACCGACTCGATGAAGGCGGTCATGTTCTGCTGGTAGGCCGCTGCCATCGTCTCGTCGAGGGCGTCGGACTCGCCTTGCATCCAGAGCAGGCCGCGGATCTCGTAGGGTAGGGAGAGGTCATCGAGCCGTTGTCTCGCCGCCGTGATGCTGGCGGTGAAGTCGGTGTAGACCGAGCCGATCCCCGGCGCCCAGTCCTGGGCGAGGTTCGTCCCGTTCACGGCATACTTGACGATGGCCACCCGCGCCTCCGCGTTGCTGTCCGCCATGGCGCGACCGAAGCTCAGCTCCGGCCCGAACTGCGTGGGCCCATTGCCCGTACCCCAGCGCAACGGTGACCACCCGATCGACACCGACGCCCACGCCATCACGTCGCCCTGCGTCGTATTCAGGGGCGCCGTCAGCTCCTCCCCGACCCCCTGGCCGACCATGTTCGACTGGCCGGCCATCAGATACACCGCAATGGGCTGCTGCTGCTCGACGTACCAGGTCTTCAAGCCGTGCTCGCGTTCCAGCGTGAGGCCCACCTTCGCATGCTCCGCGCTCGATAGCGCGCGCTCGTACAGGATGACCTCCGCCACGTCCCCGACCAGGCCGGTAGACCCCAGCTCGTTCCCATCCCCCAAGCGATACCCTGCCGTTCCTGTGTTGAGCACGCGTGGCGCCACCGACGAAGCGTCGATCGGGATGCCATCGTACCAAGCGCGAATGTCCGCCGTGGAACCGTCGGCAGGACTCTGCACCGTCACGACGTGCAGCTGATCGTCGAGGGGGTGATGCGCGAACATCGCGTTGCCGTTGCCGACGCGAACCGCGATTTCCGGGGTGATGCGGTACTGGCCTCCGTTGGTCGTTCCACCTCGGTTGAGCTCCAGCAGGGTGCCTCCAAGCGGCTCGCTCGCACGCGCGACCACGAACACCGTCCGTGCCGCACGGCTGAGGATCAAAGAGGGCCCATCGAGCGAATCCACCTGCGCCGGGTCGTCCACACCGCCCGCGTCCGCGCCCTTGAACCGGACCGCCGGACCGCTCCCCGCCACGCCCTGCACGAACGTCGGCATGCGCTTGGGGTCGGTCTGCGCCGCGTGGTGATTCCACGTTCCCTGGTCCTCCCACTGCCGGACGCCTTGCCCATCCTGCGCCGCCGAACCGACAGCCCCCGTCCCGTCGTCCGCGAACACGTCGCGGTCGGCCCGCAGCCATAGCTTCAGGGACGTTCTGCAGTCGGGCACGCCACTGCCACTGGTGTCGATCGAATCGTCGAACCCAGGGCAAATGTCGCATCCATCCGCCACGCCGTCGCCGTCCGAGTCGACGTCATTATCCCCATCGGGACAGTCGTCACAGTCGTCCGCAACGCCATCCTCGTCTTTGTCGACGTGGTCGTCGAAGCCGGGACACTCATCCTCCGTGTCGGGCACGCCGTCGCCGTCCGAATCCAACGGGGCCTCCTCCGAGGTGTCCCCCGGACCGTCGACCGACGTTTCGTTCGGAGGCGCCTCTTGCTGTACGTCCTCGGACACGGACGTCTCGGCGTCGAGCCCGGCGTCTGCGGACGCGTCCGGGCGGGTAGGGGAGGAGGTGCTTTCATCCCCGCCACAGCCCGAAACGGCTGCGATGATGGCGAAGGATGCGGCGGCAAGGGGGAGAGGGGAGAAGCGGATGGACTTGATCCTCATGCTGATAGCTCATGGGGGAAGAAGAAGCGGAATCCTAGACCCTAGCACAACCGCGGAAAGAGGCTGCGTTGTCGGCGACGCCCGTGCAGCGGGACAGGATCGTGGTGCGATGGGTCGAGAATGAATCACGCAGACGGTCAAACTGGTGAGCAGGGGACCGGGAATTCTGAAGGGTGCAGATCCCATTTTGTGCAACCCGTTGTGATGCGTGGCCGAAGAGAACTGGTGAGCCGGGAACCGGGAACCGGGAAGGATGAATGGTAGAGAACGGGTGAGCGGACAACCGGGAACCGGAGGGATCAATGGGGCTTGGTTCATGACTGGAAGGGGCAACGATGTTGCACGACGGTTGTTGTCATGGGGCGTCGGTGTGATGCGACGGATGGGGAAGTTCTCGAAGGACACCCGGGACCAACGTACCGAGCCAACTTCTCCATTCCCAGCTCCCGGTTCCCGGTTCACCAGTTCCCCTCCAAAGGTACCCGTGCAAAGTGGTGTCTGCACCCAATTCTGAAACGGGCGCCTTCGTTCGTTGCCTGCTGTGGTGGGTTCGGCACAGGGGGCCCTGTTGCCTTGCGGAACACTGTGGTGAGCCTGTGGCGAGTCGGGGCTGCGAGCGACGGGGCCTGGGAAGGCTCGTGACCGTCAGGAAGTGCGTTGCTGCAGCCACATGCGAACGAATTCCGGGGCTGTCGGACCGATCGGCCCGGCTCTTGAATAGGCGTTCTTCCGAACCCGGAGGAATGTGGTCATGCGCTCTACCTATCTGATGATTACCGTTCTTGGCTCTCTGTTGCTCAGCGTCACGGTGGCCTCTGCCCAGACAGCGCCTGCGTCGGACGAGACGGCTCCCCGCGCGGAACCCCAGCCGGCAGCGCAGCCGATCGCGCCTGCCCCGGGTGTTCGTCCCGCGACCGTGAACCCGAACGTGGCGCCCCAGGTTCCGACCTGCGGGCCCGGGGGCATCCAAGGTGTGTACCCCGCAGAGGCCCAGACCTCCGTCTGGCTCGTGTGCGAAGACATCCGGAGGCGTTCCGGCGTCCCCGCCGCGATCTCCGCGACGGACCCATCGCCAGTGTACCGGGTGGGTCTGCTGCGTCTCGGTCAGAGCGTCATCATGACCGTGCACGTCGAGGCTCCGGTAGGCACGATCCGCGACAGCCGGCAGCTCCAACTCGCGTCCATCGAAGAGGTGCCCGTGGCCGCCCCTCGGCTCGTGGAGGCCCTCTGGCTCGGTGCGCCCGTGGCCTCGACCCGTGGCGTCGCGACCCTCGTGGGGCAAGAGACGCGCGAGTACAAGAAAGAGCACGGCGAGTTCCTTTACGGTGGTGGGCTGGCGGGCATGGTGCTCGCCGGATCCGGAGCTGCCGTGGTCCCCGGTATCGACTTGCGAGCAGGGTACGAGAGCGAGCGCTTTGGGATCGGGCTCGGCTTCCGCTTCGGCTCCCAAGGCGACTACGACGCTGAGCAGTCCGCGAACTACGGCGCCTTCAGCGTGGGGGGGCGCTACTTCCTGTCCGACGGCAACACCAGCGCCTTCGTTGGCGGCGGGCTCAGCTACAGCAGCATCGAGCTCGATCGCAACGAGCCCGACCGATACGAGTCCCTCGACGGCTCCGGCATTGGTGCCTACGGAGAAGTCGGCGTCGAGTTGCTGCGCTTGCACTCGAGCCGTCTGGCCTTCGATCTGCGCCTCGAGACCCCGTTCTACCAACTCGCGGATCGCGGCTACGCCCCGACCGTCTACGACCCGGCTACGGACTCCTACGTGACCCAGCCGCGCAACGACGAGAAGTCGTACGTGGTCCCGATCATGGCGGGACTGGCCTACACCTTCTGAGAACGCGCCTCGAAAAACGCTCGCAGCCCCGCCACCTTCCCACGCATCATCGCACGCCAGATGCGGGCGTCGATCCCCGGCTTGCGCAAGATCACCTCGCCGAGATCCGAGCCCGCGTCGATGACGAACGTGTACACGAGAAACGCCCCCCGGCGCGCCGTCCCCAGGTTCTTCATCATCACGTACACCCGGTTGCGGTGGATGAAGAACTCCCGCTGCACATCCGCGCCCGCCTGGTTGCCCGAGAGATGCCGGGGAGCGTCCTGGTAGTGATCGACCACCAGGTCCCCGTCGAACAGGATGTCAAAACCACGTTTGCGGACGGCAAAGCAAAGGTCCGTCTCGTAATGGTGCGCGTTGCCCACGATGTTCTCGTCGAAGGGGCCGACCAGCTCCCTGCGGAAGCTCATGTTGACGCCTTTGAGGTGCTCTGCCGGTGCCACGCCGTGGAACACCTTCTCGTGGTTGCCCACGATGCGCCCGTACCAGGAGATGCGGCCCACGGTGCGCGTGGGCTTGTGCTGCACACCCTTGTCCGTGTGGATGACGTCCCGTCCGCCCACGGCGCCGAGCCGCGGGTTGTCCGAGAACCAGCGCGCGATGCGGGCCACCCAGTCCGGCCGGGCCGCCGCGTCGTCATCGAGAAAGGCCACGATGTTGCCCGTGACCAAGCCCAACCCGATGCCGTTGGCTGCCAATACTCCAGGCTCCGACACCTGCCCATGACGAATCGGGACCCCAATTTCTCGCGAAAGAAGACCCGAGACGAACTGCTCCGTCTCCGCGTCCCCTACCCGGGTCACGAGGACGATCTCGTCAGGCTGCCGTGTCTGGTCAAGCAGGGACTGGACGCAACGCTCGAGGTAGCGTGGGCGGCCGAATGTCGTGACCAATACGCTGATACGCGGCGCCGTGGGGCTCATCAGGAGCTCCGTCGAGCCTTCAGCAAACCGAGGACCCTGCCTACGTGGTCGAGCGCGCGGGTCTGGGCCACGACGCTGTGGTGGCGGCTCGGCAGCGTGAGGGCCGCGACCCACCCGTGGTAGGTGGCTTCGAGGGTGGACTTCGCGAGCAGGCGCGCCCTCGAACCCTTGGCGATCAGACCGTCGGTGAAGCCCTTTTCGAAGGAATTTTGCCGCAGGAAGCGGGCGGAGGAGCGGTCCGGGCCGATGACGTGAAAGATGCGGGCGGTCGGGGCGTACGCGATGGTCTCGCCCCGCTGGCGCAAGCGACGGGTGATCTCGATGTCCTCCGAGTAGCCGGCGGCGCCTTTGCCGAGGTCTTCGCGAAACGCCGCGAGCTCGTCGAAGAGGTCCCGTCGGAACACCATGTTGCCGCCGTACATGTCGATGGGAGAGGGTCCCTCGGGCAGGTCGCGGGTCTGGCCGAGGATGGTGGCGAGCGGCCCGCGAAGCCAGGGAGGTCGTCCCTTGGGGAAGGTGAGGGCAATGGCCCCTTGGACCGCGCGCACCCGATAGGTCTCCGCCACCCGCAAGTGCTCACGAAGCACCGCAGGGTCGACCAGTTGGTCGTCGTCCGTGAAGAACAGGTACTTGCCGTGCGCTTCCTGGATTGCGCGGTTGCGCGCCGCGGACAGTCCTGGCTTGGTCTCGAACAGGTAGCGTACGGCGAAGGGGGCGCGACCGGTGAACTCCTTGACGACTTCCGCCGTTCGGTCCGTGGAGCCGTTGTCGACCAGGCAGAGCTCGAAGTCTTCGGCTGGGAACTCCAGCGTGAGCAAGCTCTCGAGCGCGTCGACGAGCAGGTCGGCGCGGTTGCGCGTGCAAAGGACGATGGAGAAGGTGGGGGAAGACACGGGGAGAGACACGGGGAGAGGCATGGGAGTGGAGGGTGTTGATAGGCCGTCGATGGTTTTGCAGCAAGAGGGCCGTGGGGCCGCAGGCGAATCGACCTTGCACGAAGCAGACCTGGTGGCTAAGCTCTGCCGCCCTTTCCGAAGACCCGTTGCAGGAGCTCCACCATGGCCCGTGTCACCGTCGAAGATTGCCTCGAGCGTGAGGAGAACCGCTTTGCCCTCGTGGTGCTCGCCGCCGCCCGGACCCGCCAGCTGATGAAGGGCTCCCAGCCCCTGGTCCGCGCGAAGAACAAGCCCGCCGTGGTGAGCTTGCGCGAGATCGCCGCCGGCAAGGTCCACTACCACCGTCCCTCTTTCGAGGTCGTGGAAGAGTGGCTCAAGACCATCCCGGGAGCCCACGTCGGCTTCACCCAGGACGGCTGATCCCCGCAGCCCGTGCCACCCTCCCGCCGACCCCCCGATTCCCCCAAACAAGCTGCCCTCGCGCCACCCGAGCGCTCGTGGCTCACGTTCGGGTCCCTCTCCCACTACGCCGAGCCGCTCTACTACGACAAGTGCTACGCGACCCGGCGCCACGACCTGACGTTCTACGAGGCCCAGACCGCTGCGGCCAGGACGGTCCTCGAGTACGGGTGCGGCAACGGCCGCATCGCCCTTCCCCTTGCTCGCCGCGGGGCGCAGGTCACAGGCGTCGATCTGTCCGCCCCCATGATCGACTCGTTCCGGGACCGCTTGCGGCGAGAACCGCTCGAGGTGCGCGAACGCGTCACGCTCGTCCACGGTGACATGCGGAAGAAACGGTTTCGGCGCCGTTTCGACATCGTGCTCAGCACCTTCAACACGTTCCTGCACCTGTACGATCGAGACGACGTCGAGCAGTTCCTCTCCCGCGTGCGCAGCCACCTCGAGCCGGGAGGCAAGTTCGTGTTCGATACGTCCTTGCCTTTGGCCGAGGAGCTCGCGCGGGATCCTGGCCGCCCCTATCGCGTGCCGCGCTTGAAGTACCCCCCCAGTGGGCAGGTCGTGCGCTACGCGGAGTTCTTCGACTACGACCCGATGTCCCAGGTGCTCCGGGTGACGATGCGGTTCGAGCCCGTCGACGACCCCGAGGCGGCGTGGTCCGTGCTCCTGACGCACAGGCAGTTCCATCCCCAGGAAATCGAGGCGTTGCTGCACTACAACGGATTTGAGCTGGAGTCCGTCCACCCCAACCTGGACGGTGGGGAGACGGCGATCGATTCGATCGGCTGGGTCGCGCGGTCCCGGCGTTAGGCGCGGATCACTTGCCCGCCGGACCGTCGATCCCGCGGCTGGGATTGCAGGCGCCGTGGTGGAGGAAGACCTGTCCCGGGCACCCGCCGCTGGCGCGAAACTCTTTGCCGTCGCATCCGCAGTACACGCGCAGGTCACGTGTGCAAGCACGCTGGGCGGGCATGCACCGTCCCTGGCCGGGGCCGCAACCCATCCCTTCGCACGTCCCGCTGGCGCACTCCCCGCCGTTGGAACACGCGGACCCGTCGACGAGGTTCCTTGCGGGAGGAGGCGTCTCCGTTCCGGGCGGGCCAGCGTGCTCTGGCCGGGCGGGATCTCCGTCTCGACCTCGGACGGGGGGCCTGGTCTGGTCTGGCCTGAGCTTCCCATCGGAACCGGGGTCGGTGGTCTCGGTGGGTAGTCCGGGGTTGCGCGGCTCCGCGGGGCCGAACCCTCCCGGGGGGGGTGGCTCGCTCACGCCCGGACGAACGGCGATGGGCCGGGCTCCGTGGCGTTCCGCGCGCCCCGGGTTGGCGGGGTCGGCGGGGTCGGCAGGATCCTGCGATGAATTGGCGCCGCGCTCGCTGGAGTGCTCGTGGAAGTCCGCGGGCGTGGCAGGCCGCTGCACGACCGTGCAAGCGCTCGCCAAGGTGGCGAGGGAGAAGGTCAGCGCGGGGGCGAGTCGGAACGACGGAAGCATGGTGAGCGCCTCAATGGCGTGCGCGAGGGGCACGCTGCTCGGGTTGCGACATCTGATCCTTGGACGAGCGAGCCGGCGGTTTGTTCGATCGACCACCCTTGCGCTCGAACAAGGCAGTACCAGAAACGTAGGACCATGCTACCCCCGATCTGCATCGCGCACGTGGCGCTTCATTGTGCCGACCTGGCGTCGATGGAGCGGTTCTACCGCGAGGCGCTCGGGTACGAGGTCGTGTGGCGGCCCGATGCGGACAATTGTTATCTGTCTCGCGGGCGCGACAGTCTTGCCTTGCACGCAAGTCCGATGTCGGGGACGGAAACCCGCTTGGACCACTTCGGCATGACGCTAGGCAGTGGGGAAGCGGTCGAGGCATGGGCGCGGCACATGGAGGCGCTTGGCGTTGCGTTGGACGGGCCTTTGCGGACGCATCGCGACGGGACGACGAGCTTTTACGTGCGTGACCCCGAAGGCAACCGCATCCAGTTCCTGCACCTGGGGCCTGGGATGACGTTGGGCTGAGGGGGGCGTCAGGAGCCGACAAGAGCCATCAGGAGCCGGCCGAGCCGAGGCGTTTGGGCAGGTCCCGCACGTTTTCTTTCTCGAGCTGGAACACGATGTCGCCGTTCTTCTTGACGACGACGATGGTGCCTCCAAAGACGGCGGAGCCGAGGCCGTGGGAGGTGCCCACGACCTTGACGAGCTCTTGGACGGCGAAGGGGTCGGGGGCATCGCGCAGGCCGTAGGTGGGAAACGCGAGGCCCTCGCTCTTGGCGTACTGCTGGGCGGCGGCGTGGTTTCCGAAGACGAGTCCGACGAAGGCCATGCGATCGGAGAACCGGGCGTGCTGCTCGTTGACGATGCCGCTCGCGAACTTGCTGACCTGGCAGTTGGGGACGAGAAACACGAGCAGGAGGTAGTCCTTGTCGTCGAAGAGTTCCTCGAAGGCCACGGGCTGACCTGTCTCGTTGGCGACTTGGAAGCGCGGAATGGGCTCTGGCCATAGCGCGTAGGCGGTGACGCCCGCGATCGCGGCCAAGGCGATGGCTCCGACGGCGAGGAGTACTTTCGAGTTCATGGCGGCTGCTGGGTTGCGTGGGGTCTGCGCAACCCGTCCACGATATCGAAACGACGGGTCCTGGGAAAGAGGGGGCTACTCGCGACGAAAAGTGAAGCTATCGAGAACGTGGTCAGGGTGCTCGTAGCCGAACACGCCGCGCAGGGACAGGACGGGTTCGACGGGTTCGATGTGCTCGAACACGGAGTGAATTTCTTCGGAGCCGATCTCGAAGAGGCGGCTTGCGTGGGCGGGTTTGATGCTGACGCCCAGGGGCTGGAAGAGGTTGACGTACTTGCCGGTGCGCTCGTCGAAGATGTCGATGAACACGCCGGTGAAGGAGGCGAAGGCATAGGGCAGGCAGTCGGCCGCGCGGATGCGATCGGTCAGGCGGTTGTATTCGATGTTCGTGTTGGTGACGGCGGCCTTGAGGGCCAGGGGGGCGGTGGGGGCCGATATGATGTGCTTCACGTAGGGGAGCAGCCGCTTCTTGGGGACTCCATCGGGGGCGATCTCGGCGTGGGTATCGAAGATGTCGTAGAACTCGCAGGACAGTCCCCTGCCGATGGGGGTTGGGGTTCGGGTCTTTGCGACGGCCAGTTCCTGGGGGCTCAGAGAGTCGAGGAAGCGGTTCTGGACGCGGAACAGCGACCTGCCGGCGAGCGTTTGCGTGCACGGGTGGGCGGGGTCGTAGGAGACCACCTCCTTCACCAGCGTGTCCATCGCCACCATCAGCTTGATCGGGTGGGAGCTCCAACTCGGCTGAAGGAACTCGTTCGGCACGCTGACGATGACGTCGCCGCCCTCGGGTTGGAACAGGAGGATGTTCTCCGAAGCGTCGTCGTAGACGGCCTTGAACGGAAGAAGAAGGGCCATCATTGCGCCACAGTTCGTGGACCGCTCGCCGGGGTGCAGGGGCCGTGCGATGTACCCGAACTCGCCGCCCTTCGGGCCGGGTGTGTAGCCGACGTGCGACCCACCGAAGTCGATGTTCAAGGGAGAGTGATGCACGGCTGCACCCACCGACCCTTCGTTGAACAGCCCGCCGATGAGTCCTTTGTCGAACGGGTACTGTCCCATGTACGCGTACACCGCGAGGTCCACACCGAAGAGCGACTCGTCGGAGCACTTCCATTTGCAGGGGAGCGCCTTGGTGGGGTCGAACTCGAACCCCATCTTCCGTACGGTCGAACCTTGCAGGTACGCTAGGGCCTTGCCCACGAAGTCCGCGAACAGGAAGGGATGGTGCTTGAACACCATCCGTGTCTCCTGCACCATCGGCAGGAACGAGTCCGGGTTGCAGTAGGGGGGCAGCCAGCCCCGGTTCGTCCGATACATCATGCAGGATTCGTGAAGTCGACTCATGGGGCCTCGCGTGTGAGCACCAGAATCCCTCTCGCGACAGCTTGCTGTCGTCACGTGGTCTCGCCCATGACCCGGCACGAGGGCGAAGGACGAGGATATCGGCGGTGCGGAGCCATGGCAACAACCGGCTTCCGTTCCCGAATCCGGAGCCATCGGAGCTGGCCGCAGATTCCGCAGAGAGACGCAGATGATTTCGTTGCTTGGGCGGATGTGGGTAGCCGTTTGGCGACGGGTTGTGCGTCCGAAGCGACCCATGCTGGCCCGCTTCGTGGGAAGGAGCGCCACCCACCTGATCGGTGGCAAGCCGCCTCGCCATTCGGAAAGCAAGATCCCGAGGTTGCTTTGTCCGCCCGGCGCTTCGCTCCGAATCAGGGTCCGTTCTCCGTGCTCGAGCTCGGGCGGCGCGATAGAGTCAGTCCCCATGGGACTTCCGAAGACCAAGCGTCTGCCCACCCACAGGGAGAGGGACGCGAGCGGCAAGCTGATCTACCGCCCCACCTATGCGGTGTGGGAGGTGACCCTCCGTTGCGATCAGTGCTGTCACTTCTGCGGAACGCGGGCAGGCCACGCTCGCAGCGACGAGCTGGACACGGCGGAGGCGGTCGATGTGATCCGCCAGCTGTCGGAGATGGGATGCCGGGAGGTCGCCCTGCACGGAGGCGAGGCGTACCTTCGTGCTGACTGGTTGGAGCTCGTGCGCGCCGTACGCCAGCACGGCATGGATTGCACCATGGTCACGGGCGGCAAGACCATGACGCGTGAGCAGGCGCGCCAGGCGGCTGAAGCCGGCATGACCGCCGTCAGCGTCTCCATCGATGGGCTCGAGCCCACCCACGACGCGCTACGGGGCGTTCGGGGAAGTTGGGCCTCTGCCACCGCGGCCCTCACCTACCTGCACGAAGCGGGCGTCAAGATCGGCTGCAATACCCAGGTGAATCGTCGGAACTTCCGGGAGCTGCCTTCGCTCGTGGAGGCCCTGGCCGCATGGCCCCTGTACGGGTGGCAGGTGCAGCTGATGGTGCCGATGGGCCGGGCGGCCGACGCGGAGAGCCTATGGTTGCAGCCCTACGACATGCTCGAGCTGATGCCGACCCTAGGTAGGACGCGGCGTCGCGCGGACGAGCTTGGGATCGTCCTGTGGCCTGGGGACAACGTTGGCTACTTCGGAACGTTCGAGCACCTGTTGCGGCACGACCGGAGCCGCAGCGGGCACTCGGGCGGGTGTGGCGGGGGAATCCTTGCGATTGGGATCGAGGCCCATGGCGACGTCAAAGGCTGCTCCGCGATGGGATCGGAAGGGTTCTCGGGGGGCAACGTGCGCCGCGCGAGCTTGCAGTCGATCTGGGACGAGGCTCCGGAGCTGAAGTTCTCGCGTGAGTTTCGCCTGGATGACCTCTGGGGGTTCTGCCGGACCTGCTACTACGCCGAGGTGTGCAAGGGCGGGTGTCCCTGGACCGCCGCCACGCTCACAGGGCGCCGCGGCAACAACCCGTACTGTCATCACCGCGCTCTCGAGTTGCTTGCGATCGGCAAGCGAGAGAGGCTGGTTCAAACCGAGCGTGCCGAGGGTAAGATCCGTGACACCGCGCAGTTCGAGCTCATCCTGGAGGACGCACCCGAAGACTGGGTGGCGGGCTTGCCCGACCAGAACCCGTCGTCGATGCACGGAGTGACGAACCCCTTGCAGCGTGGCTGACCGCCCACGTCTGGTCCCAGAACAAGCGCTGTTCGAAGGGATGTGCTTGCCTTGGGGCGATCCGAGCCGAAGACGAGGCGTTTTGGGGTAAGCGCGAGGATCAGAACTGGTGAGCCGGGCATGGGGAGCCGGGAAGTGGAACCCAACGCACTTGCCCATTCCCTGCTCCCGGCTCCGCATTCACCAGTTCGTCGCGTCCCGAAGAGCCGGATGTGAACAGCACTTGTCCGGTTCTGTGAGAGGCGCTTGATTTGGGTCTAGTGACCACTGTCCGGAGGGGGACCATAGGCGCCAGCCATCCCTCCGTCCTTGTCCGCATCCGGTCCCCCATCCGCATCCGGTCCCGCATCCACAGGCGGAGGCCCGTAGGCGACATCGAACGAGGGGACATCTTCCCCGGCATCCACGGGCGGAGGCCCGTACGCCGCGTCGGCCATCACCGGGTCCTCGTCCGCAGCATCCACCGGCGAAGGACCGTAGGCTGCCACGTAGCCACCGGTTCCACCCATCCCCTCGTCGCTCGCATCCGGCGGAGGGCCATACGCACCGGCTTGACCTTGGTCCGTGGCCGCGTCGCTGGTCTTCTCGTCCCCTTCTTCCACGGAGCCCGAGCATGCGGCGAGGGCTACCCCCAGACCCAGCAATGCCATGCCTACCGTGGCGGGGCCCCGGTGTCGCTCGTGCAAGGGTCCCCCGCAGAAGGGACACGCCACCTCGCCCCGCTTGATGTGCCTGAAGCAATGCGTGCACAGGTAGAAACCCATACCCCCGAATGTACCGGCGCCCGACGGGCGGAACAAGCGATCGTTTCGGCCTTTCCCACCGAAGATCTCAGGGGCCGCACTCGAAGCGGACGTCGACCGTGGCTCCCTCCGCGGTCAGCGTGCCGATTTCACCGTCCCTCGGGTGGACGATGAGAAAGCGTTGCCGGCTCTGGCCGGGCTGAATCGTTGCGTCGCTCAGGGGCATCTCCTTGCTCGAAGAGCCCCAGGAAAGGGTGTACCCCTTCATGGTGCACGGTGTGCTCGTCGGGTTGAACACCTCGATGTGCACGCGTCGGTCGGCGGGGTCGTCCCTGCCTGGAAGGACCTCGAGGACCTTGGCGTGAGGCTTGGCCGCCGGCGCCGGCGGAGCAGCCGATTCCTCGGGCACCTCTGGGGACGTCGCTTCGCTCGGTGGAGCCGTGGGTGCTTCGGGTTCGGTCGGGGGACCGCCGCAGGCGAGCACCAGAACGGCGGCGCCGACGACGAGAGGTATGCGGGTCAGGGATGGCATCGGCATGGCCCATCATCCTCGATTCGGACCTGCTCGTCCACGTCGGGACACACGCCGCCCGGCTCCTCGTGCTACCCTTCAAGAGGTCATGACGGAGCGTGGGAGGTCACCGATGGGCGTGCGAGCTCTTGCGTGGGGCGTGGTGGGGGCCATCGTCGCGCTGGGTTGCGGCGAGAAGGTGGACTGCAAGCGACTGTGTGACCGCGAGGCGGAATGCGTCGCAGAGATCGCCGTGGTGCTAGGCACGGCCACACCCGAGCAGACCGCCCTGATCAAGGACGACGATCGAAAGGCCCTCGGTCAACGCCAGCGAGACCGTTGCACCGCGAACTGCACGTCGCCCACCAAGCCCGGCTCGGTCCACACGAAGTGGAGAGGGTGTCTCGAGGCCGAATCGTGCGACGCGTTCGCGCGCTGCGTCTATCGCTGACGCGTCAGAAGGACCCACCCAGCTGCAGGTGAGCGATGCGCAGGTCGTGGGTGACGTCGATCTTGCTCTCGCTCACGCCCGTCCGTGTCTCCAAGCCTGTCTCGTGGTTCTTCAGCACCTGGTTGGCGTCGAGTGTCTTCAAGGGCCGATAGACTCCGAACCACTCCACGCCGAGGGTGAAGCCGCCCCATTGCCACCGGTTCCCCAGCGCCATGTCGAGCCCGATGTCGCTCTGCTCGATGAACTCGTCGTAGCCATCGGGCTCGCTGTCGAACAGGTACTCTTCGGTGCGGAGCCTGCGGTAGCGGACGCCGCCTTTGACGTAGAACGTGGGCGTGACGAACTGTCGGACGCCGAAGGAGACGGAGTCGGAGCGGGGGACGTTGGGGAAGATGGCGACGGCGGTGAGGGCGTCGACCTCGAGGAGCGTGTTGGTGGCGACGTAGGCTCCGCCCTGGATGCCCACGCCGAAGCCAAGGACGTTGTACAGGAAGGTTCCGGCGCTGAGGGCGACGACGTCGTCGGCGCGTGCTTCTTCTGCGTCGGGTTTCTTTTCGGCTGGGGGAGGAGGGTAGCCGTAGGCCTGGTAGCCGTAGCCCTGGGGGGGGTAGGCAGGCGGGTAGGGTGGGTAGGCAGCGGGGGCGGTGGGCTGTGGGGCCGGCGCGGGTTGTGCCTCGGTGGGGGCGGGCGGTGGCGGGGGGAGCTCCGCGGGGGCGGGGTCCGGCGGGGGCAGGGGCGGCGCTGGCGTTTGGGCGGAAGCCGCGGCGGCGCACGCGAGGGCGGCGGTGACGGCGAAGAGAAAGACAAGGTGCTTGGGTCGGTCGGCTCTCATGGTCGCTCTGTCGGTCATGCGGTAGGTCCGTGCTCGAAGGGGCTGGTCCGCGACGTTTGCCGGGGTGGGCTTACCTGATGCGTTGACCCGAAATGGCGCCCCGAACTGGTGCACAGCGCGCCCGGCACGCCGTGCTTCGCCACGATCCAGCGGTCGGGATGATGGCACGCGGATTGTACCTGCGTCCACCGCAAGAAGGACGAACGACAGGGAAGGAGCAGAGCCATGAGCATGCGTATTCGATTCTGGGGAGTTCGAGGGAGCATCGCGTCGCCGGGTCTCGACACGGTGGAGGTCGGTGGAAACACCAGCTGCGTGGAAGTGGTTGCGGAGGGCACGCGGGTGATCTTGGACGCGGGGACGGGGCTTCGGGCCCTGGGCAACATGATGATGCGGGAGTCGGCCCCGAGGCGGGCGGCCCTCTTGTTGTCCCACCTGCACTGGGACCACATCCAGGGGTTGCCCTTCTTCGCTCCGCTGTACGCCCCGACCACGGAACTAACCGTGTACGGACAGGAGACGTCCACCGCCACGCTGCAGGGGGCGCTGTCCCAGCAGATGACTTCCCCAGTATTCCCGGTGGAGTTGCGGGACGTGCCCGCCGCGATCTCGATGTGTCCTCTTCGGGATGGTTCCCGGGTGCAGGTGGGGCCGATGGAGATCAGGGCGCGCAAGCTCAACCACCCGGGTGGCGTCCTGGGCTATCGGATCCAGTGCGCAGGGCACGTGGTGGCCTACGCGACCGATACGGAGCACTACGACTGCGTGGACCCCGTGCTTCGGGACCTGGCGTCGGATGCGGACGTGCTGATCTACGACGCGCAGTACACGCCGGAGGAGTACCGGGGCGAGGTGGGGCCGGCGCGCGTGGGGTGGGGGCATTCGACGTTCGAGGCGGGGGCGCGGCTGGCCGAGGCGGCGGGGGTGCGGCGGCTGGTGCTGTTCCATCACGACCCGACGCGGGACGACCGGGCCGTGGCCTCGCTGGAGCAGCGGGCGCACGCGCGGTTCGCGGGGACGACGGCGGCGAGGGAGTCGCTGGTGCTCGAGCTGTCGGACATCGCCCGAGCGGCGTGACGGGACGGACCCATGCAGCCTATGCTTGTCTCCGTGCCGACCTCGATCACCCGCCTCTCCTTGCTGGTGGATCTCGCGTCCGTGCTCGCGCGCGAGGTCGACCTGGACGCGTTGCTCTCGATGGCCGCCGAGCGTGTGGCAACGGCGCTGCGCGCCGATCGTGCGAGCATCTGGTTGATCGACGCGGACCGGGGCGACCTGGTCACGGGGGTGGCCGTGCTTCCCGAGGTGCGTGAGCTGCGGCAGCCGATCGACAAGGGGCTGGCCGGGTTCGTCGCGCGCACGGGGCAGGTGGTTCGCGTGGACGATGCAGGTACGGACGACCGGTTCGACCCGTCGGCGGACCGGGCGACGGGGTACCGTACGCAGTCGGTGTTGAGCGCACCGATTCGGGAGGATGCGCGGTCTCCGGTCCGGGGCGTGATTCAGGTGCTCAATCGGCGGGACGGGCCGTTCGACGAGGAGGACGAGCGGTACCTGGTGGTGCTCGGGGTGCAGCTGGGTCGGGCGCTGGAGATGACGACGTTGCGAGCGCGGGGTGCGGACCGGCCGGGGTTCGTGCTGCGTGGCCGGTTCAATCACATCCTCGGGCGCAGCGAGGCGATGCAGCGTGTGTTCAACCGGATCGCGCTGGCGGCGCAGACGGACGCGACGGTGTTGCTTCGGGGGGAGACGGGGACGGGGAAGGGGTTGCTCGCGCGTGCGGTGCACGTCAACTCGCCGCGGCAGTCCGGGCCTTTTGTGACGGTGGATTGCACGACGCTTCCTGCGCAGTTGATCGAGAGTGAGCTGTTCGGTCACGAGCGAGGGGCCTTCACGGGTGCGGACCGCCGGGTTCCCGGGCGCTTGGAGGTGGCGAACGGTGGCACGGTGTTGCTCGACGAGATCGGCGACTTGCCGCTGGAGATGCAGGGCAAGCTGTTGCGTTTCATGCAGGACAGGACGTTCGAGCGCGTGGGGGGACGCGCCTCGTTGCAGGCGGACGTGCGTGTGATCTGTGCGACACACTGCCATCTCGAGCAGCAGGTGCGGGAGGGGCGCTTTCGCGAGGACTTGTACTATCGGATTCGCGTGGTGGACATCCGGGTGCCGGCGCTGCGCGAGCGGGGGGCCGAGGAGATCGAGGACCTGGCGAGGCACTTCGGGATGCTGTACGCGAAGCGCTACGGGCGTCCCGAGCCGCGCTTCACTGAGGCGTGCCTGGCGTCCCTGACCTCGCATGGTTGGCCGGGCAACGTGCGTGAGCTCGAGCACTGGGTGGAGAGCTCCGTGGTGCTGTCGATGGACGGGGTGTTGGGGGAGCGCAGGCCGGCGTCCCTTCCTCCCGCGCCTTCGCCGGCGCAGGGCGGCCAGCCGATCTGCCCCCTGGGGTTGACGCTGGAGGAGGCGAATCGCCGGTACATCACCGCGACGATCGACGCGTGTGGGGGCAACAAGACGGAGGCGGCGCGCCGGCTCGGGGTGGGTCGCAACACGGTCAGCCGGGCCATGGGCAAGCGAAGCTAGCCCCAAATTAAGCGCTGTTCTTCGAACCGTGCTCGGTTTGGGACCCCCTTGTTTCGGGGCTGCCCGCCGGGGTCGTACCTGTGGTAGCACTTCCATCGTGCTTGGCATGACCTGGAACGAGATCGCCCTGGTGGTCTTCCTGTTCGTTCTCATCACCTCCTGGGGGGTGCTGCAGCGCGTGGGCGACTGGGTCGGGTTCCTCGTCGGACCCAAGCGGACCCCGAAAGACCGTCCTTGACCGTCGTGCCGCGCTCGGCCTTCGTCCGGCACCGCGCCCTCTTGCCGTTCTGGTAGACTGCCGCCGTGATCGATCCGCCCCTTCGTCGTCCTCCTACCGAGCCCCCCGCGGGCCGCACGATGATCTACGTCGTGGGTGCCGAGGACTCCGCGCTCGACGAGGCGTTGCGCAAGGAGGGGCACATCGTGGAGTGGGTCGAGCCCGACGACCTGCTGGGCCGTGTCGAGAGGGTTCGCCCGAGCCTCGTCATCCTGGACGCGGCTCGTGCCGACGTGCGCCGGGTGGCGTCGGAGCTGGCGGTTTCTCTGCGAGACTTGGACGTGGGCGTGTTTCTCATCGTGGGTGAGCTCGAGGCGGAAGCGACAAACTCCCCGGAGACGCCGGAGGGCACGGGGGTCGACCCCTCGCCCGACGGACAGGAAGCCGTCCCGGTGGACGTCGAGCTGTTGTGCGGCATGATCGAGGAAGTCGTCTCGCGTCCGCTCGACCTCGATGCGGTGGTCGATAGGATCACGTCGCTGACGAGGCATCGAAGCGGGGTGACGGCAGCGCCTCCGCCCCCTTCGTCGCGTCGCAGTCCCGCTCCGGACGCGATCGGGATGTTCGACGGTACCGCGGAGGAGCTCCTGATCGGTGCGGGGTTGCCGCCCGCGCCCTTGCTGAGCTATCCGCCGATGGTGGTGGAGACGTCACACCCGCCGGGGAGCAGCTCGGCGCCGCCGGGGTCTGGCTGGCCTTCGTCGGTGCCGCAGCCTATGGGGGTGGGGCTGTCGGCGGGGGCGTTCGCGGGGCCGACGTCCGTGTCTGCGGAGCTGGAGAAGCTGCTCGCGGAGGCGGAGAAGAAGGTGCGTTCGGAGGCGAACTCGGTACCGGACGTGCCGAGCCCGGAAGCCGAGGTCAATGCGATTTTGCCGCCCGAGGTGCTTGCGGCGCTCGATGACCCGCTCGAAGTCGCGGACGACGAGAACGTGTCGGGAGGCGCCGAGTCGCAGACGCCGGTGGGACGTGGCACGACAGGAGGCTTCACGGGAGGGACCGACGGGGCGTCGAAGCCTCGAGGGGGCACGGATGCCGGAGACCTGGCGTCGCCAGCGGAGCCTGTGACTGCCCATGGGGAGGACGACGACGGCGGGCCGGTGTGGGCGGAGTCGGCGGGGCGACGCACGGCTTCAGAGATGGACGGAGAGGTGGTCTCGCGGGACGTCGACGCGAAGCCCACGCCGGTTCCCGGCCGAATGGAAGCGCGAGGGCCTTGGCAGAGAGGCCTTCTGGTGCGGGACCCTGGGGCCACGCCGGTTCCGTCTGACGCCGACTACCCGCCGCGGACGACGCACATGCGCGACCCGGTGGTGATGCCCGAGGAGCCCTTCAGCGCGGGGCCTCGCACGACGGCTGCGCTGCAGTCCGGACCGGTCGCGCCCTCGGCTCCGCAGTCCGCGCCGCGCGCCGAGCAGACCCTGGAGCTGCCGTCGGTGCTCACGCCCACGTACGACGGGTCGCGCGTGTTGGGGGTGTGCATTGCGGGGCGTTTGTCGGCCACGTTGTGCTTCGAGTACAGCGGGGCGTTGTGCCGCGCGGTGATGCGCGACGGGGACTTCGTGACCTGTGGTTCGAGCGCGGACGACGAGTCTTTGCTGGCGTTTCTGATGCTGCGGGGGGACCTACCGAGGGAGGTGGGGTTGCAGCTGGTGGGGAAGATTCCTCCGTTCGGGCGGCACGCGGCGGCGGCGCTCATCGCGAACGGGTTCGTCGGGCAGGACCAGCTCTGGGGGGTGTTGCGTGCGCATGCCGAGTGGTTGCTGGGCAGGATGGTGAGCACGCAGGGAGGCTCGTGCGCGCTGGAGGACGAACCGCAGGGTCGGCTGCGTGCGGAGCCGGCGGTGTTCGGTGGGGCAACCGGTGCGGAGGTGCTGGTCGAGGTGACGCAGCGCGTATTGCCGCAGGAAGATGCGATCGCGAGGATGGGGGGACGCGGCGCGCGCCTCGGGCCGGGCCCCCATCAATCCCTGCTTTCGGAGTGCGCCCTGCCGGAGCGAGAGCGCGCCGTGGTGGAGAACGCTGCGGGAAAGTCGGTGCATGAGGTCCTCGAATCCGCGGGCCGCCCCGAGTTCGCCGCCGTTCTCGCCGCTCTGCAGGACCTCGGCGTGGTCGAGGTGATGGCGTCCGTCGGTAGGTCTGTGCACCCCGAGCCCGACGCGTTCGATCCCCTCGACGCCGAGGCCGTCCGCAAGCGCGTCGCCGCAAGGATCGCCCTCATCCAAGAGGGGGACTACTTCGAAGTGCTCGGCGTGCCCCGCGCCGCCACCTCCTACGAGATCCGCAGAGCTTACCTCGAAGCACGCCGCGCTTTCGAGCCCTCTCGCTTGCTCACCGTACAAACCGCCGATCTCGCCGATGACGCCAGGTTGATCGTCGAAGTTCTCGACGAGGCCTACGAGCTGCTTCGCGACGGCACCCGACGAGACAGGTACCGCCGCGCTATCGAAGCGGTTCCCCCTCGTCCTTGACCCCGCCACCGTGCGGGGCGACCCAAATGCACCGCGTCATCACCTTGGGGCTCGACGCGCGACGCGCTCCACCTTAGGCTGGCGCCCGCTCGGCATCCGCTTTCGGCGGCCTCCGAGCGGACAGTTCCACATAGGCTTTCAAGCTCGTCCCCTGTCGACAGCAGACCGTATCGGGGAGGTCGTCGGATGACACCTAGGTCGCATTCTTGGATCGCTCAGCGCTTGTTCGGCAGCTTGCTCATGGTCGCCACGCTGCTGCTCGTTCTGACCCACGGATCGAGCGCGTCCGCGCAGCAGCGAACGTTCTACCTCGACCGCCTGCAGATCGGCGGCTCGCCGGAGGACGGCTTTGCCCTGTGGCGTCCACGCATGAAGCAGGAAACCGTGTTCTTCGGACAGATGGCGCTCGGCTGGCAGCATCGCCCCCTGCGAGGCTCCACCGTGGCCTACAACGATCGCCTCGCCCCCGACACACCCAACCCCGTGCAGAACCAGTTCACAACCTACCTCACGGCCGGGCTCGAACTGATGGAGCGCGCGAGCTTCGCGGTCACTCTCCCCGTCGTGGTCTACGAGCACGGCACGAGCCCCTGTCCCCGTAACGCGGGCGCGAACTGCCAGTCCACCGACGTCAACAGCACCATCCCGAGCGATACGCGCCTTGACCTGCGCCTGATCGCGTACCGGTCCCCGAGCCGCAAGTTCCATCTCGGAACGGCGTTGAGCTTGTGGGTGGCCAGCGGCGACAACATCTCGTTCACCACGGACGACCAGACGACTGGTGCCGGCCAGATCCTGGGTGAGTACGACTTCGGAAAATTCGTCTTCTCGGCCAACACGGGCCTGCACTTCCGCCCCAACCGCGGCCTCAACATGCTGCGCGTAGGCAGTGAGTGGACATGGGCTGTGGGTGGCTTCATCCCCCTGCGCGACGGCGCCGTGCGGCTGGGCGGCGAGGTCTTCGGTTCCACGGGCATCGTGGACGCCGGAATCACGCCGGTGGCCAAGGACGGCAACACCGTCTTCACCAAGCGCAACACGCCGGTGGAGTGGATGGGCGAGCTTCGCTTCGCGATCGACCGCGAGAAGGCCGGTTGGCTCGGCTTCGGGGCTGGCACGCGCCTGAGCGCTGGCTACGGCGCTCCCGACGTGCGCGTGCTCGCCACCCTTGGCTACGCGTTCTCCTTGCGTGACACCGATCCTGGCGCCCCCAGCAAACGCTATGTGGCGGACGATCAAGTCGAGCCCACCTATTCCGACAGGGACAAGGACGGCATCCCCGACGACCTCGACCTGTGCCCCGACGTGCCTGAGGACGGCAAGGACCCCGACCCGAACGACGGCTGCCCCGCCGCCGCGGACCGCGACGGCGACGGCATCCCCGACGACGTGGACGAATGTCCCGACGAGCCCGAGGACATGGACGGTCTCGCGGACCACGACGGCTGCCCCGAAGACGACTTTGACACCGACGGTGTGCCGGATGCGGAGGACAAGTGCCCGCGCGAGCCCGGCGCTGCAAGCTCGGACCCGGAGATGAACGGTTGCCCGAAGTTCATCCGACGCATCGAAGGCTCCACCGAGATCCAGATCCTGAAGCGCGTCGAGTTCGCGACCAACAGCGCGGTCTTGCTGCCCCAGTCCTTCCCCATCCTCGACGAGGTCTACGCGCTGCTCAAGGCCAACGCCGACGTCACCAAAGTGGCGGTGCAAGGGCACACGGACGACCGCGGCGGCAAGGACCTGAACACCAAGCTCAGCCAGGCCCGCGCCGAGAGCGTCATGCGTTACCTCGTCGGCAAGGGTGTGGTGGCATCCAGGCTCTCGGCCACCGGTTACGGCTTCGACAAGCCACTCGACACCAACGACACGGCCGAGGGGCGCCAACGAAACCGACGCGTCGAGTTCCACATCCTCGAGCAGAACAACTGACGTTCCGCTCCGCTTCTTCTCCCGACATCCCCAGGCTGCCCTCGCCACTCGCGAAAGGCCCCCGCCCATGAACGACTACGTCTCCCTGCTGCCGGAGGTGCACGACGCATTGCAGTCTGGCGCCCCCGTCGTGGCCCTCGAGTCCACCATCATCTCGCACGGCATGCCTTACCCTACCAACGTGCGGACGGCGCGGGAGGTAGAGGACGTGGTGCGCGCTGGCGGGGCTGTCCCGGCCACCATCGCCATCCTCGGGGGGCGCATCCGTGTGGGCCTCTCTCCCGAGGACCTGGAGTCGCTGGGCCAAGCCGAGCATGTCCGCAAGGTGAGCCGTCGAGACCTGCCGATCGCCATCGCCTCTGGGCAAGTGGGAGCCACCACGGTGGCTGCCACGATGATCTGTGCGCACCTCGCTGGCATCCCCGTGTTCGTGACGGGCGGCATTGGTGGCGTGCACCGGCAGGGTGAGGTCACGCTCGACGTCTCCGCGGACCTGACCGAGCTTGCGAGGACGTCGGTGGCGGTGGTGTGTGCGGGGGCCAAAGCGATCCTCGACCTTCCTCGCACGCTGGAGGTACTCGAGACGCATGGCGTGCCGATCATCGGGTTCGGGACGGACACGTTTCCGGCTTTTTACACGCGGTCGAGCGGCTTGCCTGTGGACGTTCGGTTGGACAGCCCCGCGGATGTGGCGCGCGTGATGGCCGCGAAGTGGGGGCTCGGGCTCGACGGCGGGGTCCTCGTGACGACGCCGGTGCCCGAAGCCCACGCCATGGATACCGAGGAGATCGGTGCGATCATCGAGCAGTCCGTGGAGGAAGCGGACCGGGCGGGGATCAAGGGCAAGGACGTGACGCCCTTCTTGTTGAGGCGGATCGTGGAGCGAACCGGAGGGCGCAGCCTGGCGACCAACGTCGCGCTGGTGAAGCACAATGCCGAGGTGGGCGCGGCTATCGCGGTTGCCTACGCAGCGCGGTAGCCACACGGCTCAGGGCATTCATCATTCCGTGTTCGCCTTCCGTGTTCTCAGCTCCTAGATGATGTCTCCCATCCGCCCATAGTCGGCGCTGGGCCTCACCCCGATAGCTACAACCCCACCGACTCCGTGCGCGCCACCACCGCCGTGTGCACGTCCGCCCCTCCCTCCTGAAGCAAGGCACGACACGCATCCAGCGTGGCCCCCGTCGTGCTCACGTCGTCCACCAGCAGCACGCGACGGCCTCGCAGGTTTCTCCCATCTCGCAGGAGGAAGGCCCCCTGCAGGTTCTTCAGCCGATCGCGACGGTTCAGGGCGGCTTGTTTGACGGAGCCATCCCGACGGGCCAGAGCGCGGGTCTCGAGACGAGCCGAGAGAGCGGAAGCCAGAGGCCCGGCGATCAGGGCGGCCTGGTTGTACCCTCGCTCGACGAGGCGGGCGAACGGGACCGGGACGGGGACGACGAGGTCGACGTCGGAGGGGGCGAGCTGGGACAGGACGACCGGGCGAAGAAGTTGGCCGAGGGCGGGACCGAGGTCGGGGCGGTTGCCGTACTTGAGCCGGAGCAGCGCGGAGGAGAGGGCCCCTCCGTAGTGACCGAAGGCGACGGGGCTCCCACCGCGCGTCCATCGGATGACCGTGGATGCGCACACGGGACAGAGCAGCGCACGCTGGGAAAGGGTGGCGTCACACGCGGCGCATCGCAGGGGGGAGAGGAGGTCTCCGAGGTAGGTCACGGCGGGGTCGAGCCATCGCATGCCTCCCTGTTCGGCCAGCCACCGGAAGTGGTTGCGTGCTTTCTACTCCAGGTACTTCCCGCTCGAGTCGTTTTCGCGGCTGTAGCAGCCGTCGAAGCGACCGGTGAGCGTGCCCGTGGTCTCCACTTGGACGCCGTCTTCCTGATACGTCTTGAAGGACAACTGGTAGGAGGCCTTGAGCTGGGGCGACGGGACCACCTCCGACAGGGACGTGGTTCCCTCCTCGATCTCGACGTAGTCGCCGTTGGCCGGGTCGAGCTCGAGGGTGAATTGGTGCCAGAACCCCTCATCGTACTTCACCGACAGGTACGCGCCGTGGCTGCCGAGGACCGTGTCCTTGCGCGGCTCGAGTCCGCGGTTGGCGTCGTCATCGTCGAGCACGTCGATGAGCAGCATGTAGTCCGGCCCCATGTAGTCCTTTTCGAGGGGCATGTCCGAGGCGTACAGCGCTTCGAAGCGGGTGTTTCCGGAGTCGCCGGAGACGACCTGAACACCGTCGGCCTCCTCCAGGTTCACTACGATCGGCTCGCCAGCAGCCGGGGTGGCCGTGCCGGTGGCCGTGAAGGTCGAGTGACAGGCGTAGGGGTCATCGGACCCGCCCGTGCCGCCTGACCCGCCGAAGTCCGACCCACCCGACCCGCCGGAGCCTCCCACATTCGACCCGCCGGACCCCGCCCCTCCGCCTGTGGACGAAGACCCGCCGTCATCGCTCCCGCACGCTGCGAGCGCTCCAGCCAATGCCATGATGGAGGCAATCCAGACCTTGTTCATGGGAGACACCTCGAAGAAGTTGGGAATAAATGGTCAAGGCGAACCGTACCGCGATGGTTCCGGTCTTGTCTACGCTGCGAGCATCGAAAACCTGACGCCTTCGAGGCCTGAGCCTTGCGTTCTGAGCCCTGACCCCTTTGCCCTTTGCCCTTGGCCCTTTGCCGTGTACGTGATCGACCCAACCCCGAGGCAGCCCCCGTGAAGAAAGCCACGAAGATCGTCGTCTGGGCCGCTGTGGCCCTGACCTTTGCCGGCATCGCGGGCGCCGTCGCTCGAAGCGCGATGGCCGAGAAGAAGGTCACGGTCTACACCCGCCCCGTCGAGCGCAAGACCATCGTGCAAGCCGTGTCCGCCTCCGGCAAGGTGCAGCCGGTCGTCAAGGTCGAGATTTCCGCCTACGTGTCCGCCGAGATCACCCAACTGCCCGTCCAGGAAGGCCAGCGCGTCAAGGCGGGCGACCTGCTCGTCGAGCTCGACTCCACGCGCTACAAGGCCACCCGCGACGGCTATGGCGCCGCCGTCACCGCGGCCCAGTCCCAGCTCAAGCTCGCGCGCATCAACCTCGACCAGGCCCGTCGTGACCTCGAGCGCGTCCAGAGCCTTCACGCCCAGGGGCTCACCTCCAAGGCCGACGTCGAAGCCGCCCAAACCAAGCTCGACGCGCAGCATGCCATCGTCCGTTCGGCCCAAGACGACGTGCAGCGCGCCGCGGCCCAGCTACGCCTCGCGGGAGATGACGTGTCGAAGACGGTGCTGCGCTCTCCCATCGGCGGGGTCATCATCGCGCTCAACAAGGAAGCCGGCGAAATGGTCGTGGGTTCGGGCTTCACCCGCGACGTCATCATGACGGTTGCGGACCTTGCGGCCATGGAGGTGCTCGTTGAGGTGGACGAGAACGACGTCCCCCACGTGAAGCGGGACCAGAAGGCGATCGTCACGGTCGACGCATATCCGAAGGACAAGCTCGAGGGGGTGGTCACGGCCATCGCGAACTCGGCGATGGTCAAGGGTGCGGGGACGCAGGAGGAAACCACGAGCTTCGAGGTGGCGATCCGCTTGACGGCACCGCTCGCCGGGGTTCGTCCCGGCATGAGCGCGACCGCTGAAATCGTCACCGCGTCGAAGGAAGCGGTGCTCTCCGTCCCGATCCAGTGCCTGACGATGCGCGACCCCGAGGCGGACGCCAAGCTGCCCGTGAGCATGATGCAGGCCGACCGGCTCAAGGAGGTGCTGTTTCCCGTCGAGGGCGGGCGGGCCACCCTCGTCCCCGTCGAGACGGGCATCAGCTCGGACTTCGACATCGAGGTGAAGGCGTCCCTGGAGCCGGGCACGCAGCTGGTCTGCGGTCCCTTCAAGGTGCTCAACAAGGAGCTCACGCCCGGCGCGCTGCTCGACGTCAAGGACGAGGCCACGATGAGCACGGACAAGGACGAATGAGCCTGCTCCGCTGCGTCGGTCTCGGCAAGACCTACGACCTGGGAACCCAGAAGCTCCAGGTCCTGCGAGAGGTGGACCTCGGCATCGAGCCTGGCGAATACGTCGCCATCATGGGCCCGTCCGGTTCGGGCAAGTCCACCTTGATGAACATCCTCGGCTGCCTCGATACGCCCACCTCGGGCCGGTACGAGCTCGACGGCGAGCAGGTCGCGGGCATGAACGAGGACCAACTCGCGGACATCCGCAACCGCAAGATCGGCTTCGTCTTCCAGACCTTCAATCTGCTGCCCCGGCAGTCCGCCCAAGCCAACGTCGCCCTTCCCCTCGTCTACTCGGGGGTGCCTGCATCCAAGCGCAGGCAGCTCGCTCTCGAGGCCTTGCAGGCCGTCGGGCTCGGGGAGCGCGCAGGCCACCGTCCCAACGAGCTTTCTGGGGGAGAGAGACAGCGCGTGGCCATCGCTCGCGCCCTCATCAACCGCCCGTCCATCATCCTGGCGGACGAACCCACGGGCAACCTGGACACGCGCACGAGCGTCGAGATCATGAAGCTGTTTGGTGAACTGCACCGCGCGGGCAACACGATCATCCTGGTCACCCACGAGCCCGACATCGCCGAGTACGCGCATCGCGTGGTGAGGCTGCGCGACGGGGTGATCGAGTCGGACGCGCCGGGCATGGGCAAGTCATGATCTACGCCTTGGTGGAGAGCTTGCGGCTCGCGCTCGGTTCGCTGCGATCGAACCTGCTCCGGAGCCTGCTGACCACCCTGGGCATCGTCATCGGCATCACGACGGTGATCGCGATCATCTCCGTGATCACGGGCCTGAACCAGGCCTTTGCTACCGAGCTGTCCTCGATCGGAAGCAATGTCATTTACGTCCAGAAGTTTCACTGGGCGAAGAACGATTGGAGCCTTACGCGCAAGTGGAAGGACATTGGCACTGACGAGCTGGAAGCCATCCAGCGTGGCAGTCGGCTGGTCGACAAGGCGGCCCCCTACGTGGTCACGGTCCGCCGCATCAAGAACGGGCGGCTGAGCATCGAGGACGCTTTCGTCTACGGGGTTGGCGCCGGAGACCACGAGATCCGCGGCGCATCCCCGGCGGCGGGTCGCCTGCTGCTGCGCAACGACTTCGACAGCAACCGTAACGTGGTCGTCATCGGTTGGGATGTCGCGGAGAAGCTGTATCCACAGGAGACACCGATCGGCAAGCCGATCTCCGTCGCTGGCGTGCGCATGCAGGTGGTCGGTGTGCTCGACAAGCGAGGGAGTCTGTTCGGCTCCAACCTGGACACCACCATCACCATGCCCATCGGCACGTTCATGAAGCACTTCGGGCGACGACGGATGATGACCATCTCGATCCTCCCGAAGGAAGGTGTGGATCCGCTCGAGGTGACCGACGAGCTTCGGGGCATCCTCCGGCGCGTGCGCAAGGTGCCTTTCGGCGAGCCGGACAACTTCGCCATCAATCGCGTCGACGTGTTGCAGGATCTGTACAGCAAGCTCACGGGCGGGCTGTACGCGGCGATGTTCGGCGTGGGGACGATTTCGCTCCTCGTGGGCGGCATCGGCATCATGAACATCATGCTGGTGTCCGTCACGGAGCGGACCAAGGAGATCGGGATTCGCAAGGCGCTCGGGGCGCGGCCCCGCACCATCCTGCTGCAGTTCCTGGTGGAGGCGGTCGTGCTGTCGTGCCTGGGCGGTGCGATCGGCACGGGTCTCGGCTTCGGGCTGGCTGCCCTGATCGACGCCATCAGTCCGGTCCCTGCTGCGGTGCAGTCGTGGTCCATCGTGGTGGGGCTCGGCTTTTCCGCCGGGGTGGGGCTGCTGTTTGGCGTCATGCCCGCGCGACGCGCCGCCGCCAAGAACCCCATCGACTGCCTGAGGTACGAGTGATGGCCGGTCGATGGGACCTGATGCGCCGGCTTCGCCTGCGAGCGTCCTGGGAGAGCGGGCGCATGGCCCTGGGTTCGGTGCGGGCCAACGCGATGCGTTCCGTGCTCACGTGCCTCGGGATCGTCATCGGTGTCGCCACCGTCATCGGGATGCTCGGCATCGTGGCCGGCATCAACGGCATGGTCACCCAGGAGTTGGGGCGATTGGGTGCGTCGTCGTTCTTCATCCAGAAGTTCCCGGTGATGCGCATGGGAAGCATGCGCGACTATCGCAAGCGCCCCGACCTCACCGTGGAAGACGCCAAGGCGATCCTTGCGTCCTGCCCTTCCGTGGAGATGGTGTCCCCCGAGGTTTCCTTCCGCGCGCAGCAGGTGCGCAGCGGCAACAACAAGACCGACCCCGACGTCGTCCTCGTTGGCGTCACGAGCTCCTATTCGAGCATCGCCGGCGTCGACGTGGAGCACGGGCGCAACTTCACGCCCCTCGAGGACGCGGGACCGCGCAACGTTGCCATCGTGGGGCAGGACGTGGTGGACCGTGTGTTTCCCTACGGCAACCCGATCGGACGGTTCTTGCGGGTGGGGTCCTATCGCTTGCAGGTGGTGGGGGTGCTCGAAAAGCGCGGGGCGATCTTCGGCGAGAGCCAGGACAACGTGGTAGCGATGCCCTTGCCCACGGTGCTGCGTCGCTTCGACCCGGGGGACAACCTGGTCATCACGGTGAAGGCGAAGCCCGACGTGCCGCTGTCGAAGGCGATGAGCGAGGTGCGGTCGCTGATGCGGGTTCGTCACAAGCTCAAGCTGACGGACAAGGATACGTTCGAGATCGAGACCAAGGAGTCCCTGGTGTCCACGTGGACGAACTTGACGGGGGCGGTGTTCGCGGCGGCGGTGGGGATAGCGGGGATCTCGCTGCTGGTGGGCGGGGTCGGGATCATGAACATCATGCTCGTGTCGGTGAAGGAGCGGACGCGGGAGATCGGGGTGCGCAAGGCGCTTGGGGCGCGGCCCCGGGACATCTCGCGCCAGTTTCTCATCGAGGCGTGTGTGCTGTCCTTTCTCGGGGGCCTGGTGGGCGTCGGGCTCGGGGTGGGAGGGCTGCAGGCCGCGGCGCTGACCGACGTCTTGCCCGTGGCGGTGGAGTTGCCTTCCGTGGGCCTGGCGTTGGGGTTCTCCGTGCTCGTGGGGGTGTGCTTCGGGTACTTCCCGGCTCGACGCGCGGCGAAGCTCAATCCCATCGAGGCGCTCCGTTACGAGTGAGTGCGAGCTTGGTGAACTGTGTCTTGTCGTCGATGCTGCGCTCGCGCCGCTGCCGTGGCATCCTTCGTCGTCCGAAGATGCAATCCAACCAATGGACGCAGACCGTCGACCCCAGAGCCCGCGGAATCAAACGGGTCTTGTGGAGCATTCTCGTTCTCAACCTCCTCGTGGCTGCCGCCAAAGCGACGTGGGGTCTCGTCAGCGGCTCCACAGCGATGTTCGCCGACGGCATCCATTCGCTCACCGACGGCTCGGGCAACATCGTCGCCTTGATCGCCATGGCCGTGGCGGGCAAGCCGCTCGACGAGGGGCACCCCTACGGGCACCAAAAGTACGAGTCGTTCGCGAGCGCCATCATCGGCTTGTTGCTCCTGAGCGCTGCGTGGAGGGTCGGACGTTCCTCGGTCGACAGCCTGGTCGCTTACTCGAAGAGCGGCACACTGCCCAAGGTCGAGGTCACCACGGTCTCCTTTGCCGTCATGCTCGTCACCCTGGCCATCAACGTGTTCGTCGTCTGGTTCGAGACCCGCCGAGGAAAGGCGCTGGACAGCGACGTCCTGCAGTCCGACGCCAAGCACACGCTTTCGGACATCTGGGTGACCGTCGGCGTCATCGTGTCCCTCGTGCTGGTCAAAATGGGAGTGCCGATCGCAGACCCGATCGTGGGCCTGTTCGTAGCGCTCGCGGTAGTGTGGGCAGCGTTCGAGGTGTTCAAGGGCGTGAACACGACGTTCTCCGACAAGGCGAGACTCGATCCACACGAGGTGTACCGGAAGATCGTGAGCTTCGAGGGCGTGAAGGGATGCCACAACATCCGGACGCGCGGCACGGGTGCCGTCGTGCAGATGGACGTGAGCATCCTGGTCGACCCCGGCATCTCGGTCGAAGCGGGCCATGGCATCGCGCAAGCGCTCGAGACGTGGCTCTGCAAGCAGTACGCGCCCCTGAAAGACGTCGTGGTGCACGTCGAGCCCGACAACGACGAGCAGAGATCCCGGCCTTTCCTGGCGAGCAATCGCAGGTAGGAGCGACTTCCGCCGGGCACATCTAGGAACATGGAACGCGGGGACACCGGAACGACGAATGGGGAAGCTCGAACCGTCGTCGCCGTCGCGAACGCCGCGCGTGAGGTTGGCGATCGACACCAGGCTGCGATAGGGTTTACCGGCTCGGTGCGGGGACCCCAGCATGTGCTTTGCGCGAAGGACCGGTGACTCATGCTCGTCAATCACTTCTCAGCAATGTTCGCGGTGTTCCTGAGATCGGGAGGCCTGGTGCTCCTTCCGACCGTGGCGTTCGCCCAGACCTACCAGGTTGGCGTCGAGGAATCGGGGGCGCTGCCCACGGTCTACACGAAGCGGAACAACTGGCGCCTCTTGCCCGACTTTCGCCACACGACGATGATTGCGAATCCCGACGCTTCCACGCTGTGCAGCGAGTCGCCGTGCCTGGATGACGACTTGGCGGGCGGCGGCCAGCCGCCGGACTGGACGCGCGGGGGCACTGCGACCGCAACGGTTCCAGGGATGAGCCCTGGGCTCTATCGCTTCGAGCTTCGGTACAACCAGACCGTGAATCGCTCCACCTCGGTCCCTTGGAGCCTCACCACCGACGGCAACGGCAACAACACGCGCTCCGGCACCTTGAACCAGCGCGCGACCGCACCGGGGGCGAGCAACTGGCTCGTGCTGGGCGACAGCGACCAGAATCCCATGGCCGTCCAGAGCACTGCCACGTTTGTGATGGGCTCCGACACAATCACCTTCGATGGGTCGCTCTCCTATGGCGGAGTACGTCTCGTCCGGGTCGAGGACGTCACACCCCCCGACGCCGGCGACGCGGGGGGCTCGCCCGCCTGTCCCGAGCTCCGAAGCAACGAGTATGCCGATGCAGAGGCGGTGTTGAGCGTCGACTCGGGCAGCTCGGAGCGGCTGTCGTTTGCGATTGAGAACGTGCCCGATCCCGCGGGCCTCGACCACGCCGTCCTATCCATGTGGCTGCGTGATGCGGACCACCCCGGTCAGGAAGGCACGGTCTTCGTCAACGGCGCCGGGCCGCTCCCCTTGCCAGCGGAAACCTCCTGGAACGACGTGACCGCGCAAGCGCTGCTCCCCATTCCGGTCGCTTACCTGCACGCGGGTCACAACGTCGTCGAGCTTGGGGCTGGGTCCCTCGCGGCGACCTACTATGCCGTAAGCCGGGTCGCGCTCAGCGTGGAGGGAGTGGCATGCGCAGCGGGGACCGACGCGGCCGTGCCACACGACGCGGCCGTGCCACACGACGCTGCGACGGAGCACGACGTTTGGCAGCCGGTCGACGCCGGCTCGGGCGGGACGACGGGTGGTGACGCGAGCACCGGGCCGACGGTGGATGGCTCGGCAGGTGCCAGCGCGCTCGGGTCAGGTGAGGCGCCGGCTGACGACGCCGGCTGTGCGTGTTCCCTCGGGGAACGTCCCGGCTCGTTCGCGGCGTGGTCTTGGCTGGTGCTGCCACTGGCGCTCGGAATGCGCCGTCGTTCGCGCGGTCTTGGGAATGTCGGGCGTGAGAAACACGCGCGTGACCTATCGGAGTGGCGCCTGCCTATCTGCCGCGCAAGGTGGCCTATCGCCTAACGCAGTAGCATTTCTGACCGGATCACCCGACAAATGGCGTCGAACTGGCAGGGCGACTCGCACGTTGCGCCAAGCCCGTCGATGTGGCTTCCTTGACGGCCATGGGAACGGCATCCTCGTACGGGGTTCTCGGCGGGCTGGAGATTCCTCTCGGTCTGGGCTTGCTGCGCCTGTCGACGCAGGATCGGCCCTCCGAGGAAGACGCGATCGACGTCATTCGGTTCGCCCTGGACCAGGGCATCCGGCTGCTGGACACGGCGGACTCCTACGGGCTGGACGATCGCGACCTCCACTACGGGGAGAAGTTGGTGCGAAAGGCCCTCGACGGGTGGAGCGGGCGGCGGGAGGAGGTGCGCGTGGTCAGCAAGGCGGGGCTTGCCCGGCCCAAGGGCCGTTGGGTTCCCAACGGACGTCCCGAGCACCTGCGCAAGATGGTGGAGGGCAGCCTCGCGGCGCTGGGCGTGGAACGCATCTTCTTGCTTCTGTTGCACGTCAACGACCCGAAGACGCCCTTCGAGGAGAGCCTCGGCGCGCTCGCCGACCTGCAGCGGGAAGGCAAGGTCGAGCACCTGGGACTGTGCAACACCACGATAGCCGAAGTCCGACAAGCGGAACGCCACTTTCCGGTGCGGGCGATTCAGAACGAGCTGAGTGTGATGAATCGGGCCAGCGCGGTGCAGGGGTTGGTGGAGCTGGCCAGGCAACTGGAAGCACCGTTTCTCGCCCACCGCCCGCTTGGGGGCTATGCGAAGGTGGACAAGCTGCTGACGAACCGCGCCGTCAAGCCCATCGCGTCCCGCCACAAGGTACCCCCGCACCACGTCGCCATGGCCGCGTTGCTCGACCTCGGTCCGCCCGTGATTCCCGTCTTCGGCGCCACGAAGCGGGCGAGTGTCGAATCCTCGATCGCCGCCCTCCGATTGCCTTACGACGCAAAGGATCGCGCGGAGCTCGAGAAACGGCTCTCGTTCGCCCCCACGCCCGAGGCGCTCGCGGCGACGTCGCCCCCGGTCACGCCCCCGGGCTTGCGCCGACTCGAACCCGGAGAACGTCCCGGGCAGGAGCCCGAGGTGGTCCTGCTCATGGGGGTGCAGGGCGCCGGCAAGTCGTCCGAGGTGGAGCGCTACACCGCGCACGGGTATGCGCGTCTGAACCGAGATCAGCGGGGCGGAACGCTCGACGATCTCGTCCCCGTTCTGGGCGAGATGCTGTCCTCCGGGCAGCAGCGGGTGGTTCTGGACAACACCTATGCAACGCGCGTCTCCCGCTGGGCCGTCATTCGGATGGCCCACGCGCACGGCGTCCCCGTTCGCGGGCGACTCATCGCTACACCCATCGAGGAGGCCTACCAGAATGTCGTGCTCCGCGTCCTCGAGCGCTACGGAAGGTTGTTGGGTCCCGAGGAGTTGAAAGAGCTAGGCAAGGAGGACCCGAACCTGCCTCCGCCCGCTGCCATGGCGAAGTGGGCCGCGAGCTTCGAGGCCCCTCACGAGGACGAAGGCTTCGGCGCCGTCGAACAGCTCCCGTTCGTCCGCCGCGTCGACCCTCGCTTCACCAACAAGGGACTGTTGCTCGACGTCGACGGGACCGTGCGAAAGACAAGGAGTGGGGAGATCTATCCGCGTGACCCCGAGGATGTGGAGCTGCTGCCGGGCCGACGCGAGGTCCTGCGCCGCTGGGTCGACGACGGGTTCAAGCTCTTCTTCGTATCGAATCAGAGCGGTATCGCCAGTGGGTCGGTGACGACGGAAGCGGTGGATGCCTGCTTTGCGCGGACGATCGAGCTGCTCGGGCTGCCCGTGGCCGAGGTGGCCTATTGCCCGCATCCCGCCTTCCCCGTGGGCTGCTTCTGCAGGAAGCCGATGCCGGGTCTGGGGGTGGTTCTGGTTCAACGTCATCACCTCGCGCGCGAACACCTGGTCATGGTGGGGGACATGGACAGCGACCGGGATTTCGCGCGGGGGCTCGGCGTGAGGTATGTCGAGGCGGAGGTGTTCTTCTCGGGCGGTTGCGTGTGACAATCTACTCCGCTGCCGCGATACATCGCGCCCCTGGCCCGCGCCGCATCATCCGATCAGCCAGCACTGGCAGATGCCCTCTCGGGACTACTCGTCCAACTTCACAGCCCAACACCCACTCATGACACGCCGGAGACTCGTCGTCAGGCCGAGATTTCGGCCATGTTACCAAGTCTGGGTATCGTAGCGTTATACATTGCTGCGGTTCCGCGCCGTCGATCGGGCATCTCCTCCGTTCCGATAGGAAAACCCTCCATCGTTGATGATTGCGTGCCTGACCCCGTGGCCTTCCGGTTACTCTCTTCCTGTGGAATCCTGTACGGAGCAGTGCCCGTTCCCAATCGCTTCCCAGTCGCAACCAACAGCGCAGGTAGGACAACATGGGTAGGCCGTCGACTCGACCAAACCGCAGAGCGCAACGTTCGCAACTTCGCCCCCGCAATTTGATCGTATGGGCGATGGCCCTGGCCGGGTTGGCCGGTTGCGGCGAGAACTCTTCCACGGACTCCGAGAGCACGAGCGGCGGTTCCGGCGGGGGAACCGCAGGGACCTCCGGCTCGGGAGGAACCTCCGTCGGGGGAACCGGAGGCGGCACGGGCGGTACGGGTGGCACGGGCGTGGGTGGCACCGGTGGTTCCGGGGGGACGGCGGGTGGAGCTGGCGCGGCTGGCTCCGCGGGAAGTGCAGGCACGGCTGGCTCCGCGGGCACGGCTGGCTCCGCAGGGACCGCAGGCTCTGCGGGCGCGGCTGGAAACGCGGGCTCCGCCGGTTCCGGTGGAGCCTGGCCGCTCGAATGCTCCTCTTGCCACGGTGGTCCAACCGATCCCGCTCCCCCTGTCGACCTCGACGGTCACACCGATACCATCAACCCCGGCGTCGGCGCCCACCAATCCCACCTGGGCACATCATCCTGGCACCATGAAGTCCAATGCAGTGAGTGCCACATCGTGCCCACCGCCGCCGGCTGGGATCCGGCAACCCCCACCCACCTCAACGGCACCGACGACCTCGTCTGGGGACCCATCGCCGGACAAGGCACCTACGACACCGGAACGTCCTCATGCTCCTCCACCTACTGCCACGGTGGAACCCTCGATCTCGACGCGGCAGGACAGACTTCCAATCGCCAACCCGTCTGGACGACCGTCGACGGATCCCAGGCAGCGTGCGGAACCTCCTGTCACACGTTGCCTCCTGGCGGTGGGCACCCTGCGGCCACCGCCTGCGAAGCCTGTCACCCGCAGACCATAGCGGCCTTCTCGGCGGGCAATCCTCCCATCGTCGCCTGGGCCGACAGCAATCTTCACATCGACGGCAAAGTCGATCTCATCGGTCTCAGCTGCACGAGTTGCCACGGTGATGAGCCCACGAACGACCCGGCGCCGCCGCGTGGCACCAACGGAGAGACTCTGACGACCGAAGCCGCCGTGGGCGCACACGAGCAGCACCTGATTGCGAGCAATTGGCACCGAAAGGGGCAGTGCTCCGACTGTCACGCGCTTCCCGGTACGATGACGCACTCGAATGGCAGCGTCGACTTCTCCTGGGGAGGTCCGAGCAACACCGGCAACCCGGGACCGAGCTACGCATCGGGCTCGACAACCTGCAGCAATACCTATTGCCACGGCAGCACCCTCGCTGGACCCAAGCAAGGCGGAACCACCGACGACACTCCCGATTGGACAGTCGTCAACAACACCCAGGATGCGTGCGGCTCCACGTGTCACACCAACCCACCAGGAGACTCGCACGTAGCGCACACGGACTGCACCATTTGCCATGCGGACGTCATCGCGACCTTCAATCCGGGAACCAATGCGGCGACTTGGCTTGCCGCGGACAAGCACGTCAATGGCTTGGTGGAGTCGAACCCGTACCACAACCTTCCGCAGTGGACGACGCCGAAGGGGCACAGCGAGCATCACGGAACCGCGTACTTCATCGGCAATCAACAACGCGACGAGCACGGCGCCAACTGCATCGATTGCCACGGCGCGGACCTCGACGGAGGCACCGTCGGTGTGTCGTGCAACAACACGACGTGCCACGGGGGTCAGGACTGGAAAGCCTGCACGTTCTGCCACGGTACGCAACCCGGCCAGATCAACCCGCCCGACGGTGTGGGTGGTGAAACCGCGACCAACACCCTCGCGGTGGGACGCCACGGGGCGCACCTCACGGCGGGGCCATCGCATGTTGCCTTCGCCTGCAACAACTGCCACAGCGTTCCGACGGCGGGGGACTGGTCGCACGCCGTCGAGTACGTGCCGAGCTCGTCGCTCGACGTTCCGGGTCACCACGGAGACGTGCTGTTCAGCGGCCCAGCGACTGGCATGACGTACAACGTCAACGCAACCCAGGGCAATCCAGTGACGGCGCGAGGCAGTTGTCTTCTCGCTTGTCACTCCAACGGCCGAGGGGGTGCGCCTAACGTTGTCCCGTACTGGGCCGGAGGCAGCTGGAATCTGGGCTCGTGCAGTTCTTGCCACAACGCGAGTCCCAGCACCGGCGAACACAACAAACATCGAGAGGAAGGTATCGGCTGCGTGGTGTGCCATCCCTCGGTTCCAGGCACTACCCACGTGAACGGCGTCCGCGACGTGCGCACGAGCATCACTGCCCCGGGCGAAACGATGACGGCCGTCCCGCCCGGCGGCGGTGGAAACTGCGTCAATTCTTGGCGCTGCTACGGGACCTGCCACGGCAGCGAATGCTGGTAATCCACAGCGTTCTCCGCCAGCGCCACCCCCCGGCCTCTCTTGGTTTGGTCCCTGACCTCCGACTCGGACCTGATGGATAGCGGAGTCCGCTGGCGGAATCCGCGGCCAACGCTCACTCGCACGAGCAGGCCCCAAAGCCGGGCCTGGGGCCCTCCACGCACCTGGGCGGTGTCTGCTTGCCGAAGAACGCACACCCGTCTCGAGGACAGTCGTCGTCCGAAGCGCACAACACCACGGCGTTCGCAACATCGATGTCGGTCGCACAGTACGACCCGAGCATCGCCGCCTGACAGGTCGCCCCTGGCGGACAATGGCTCGAATCCGAGCACACGAACTCGAAACCTCTCTCCTCGTCGCTTGCAGACTCGCACTTGGGCTCGCACCTGGGAGGCGTCTCGAAGTCCCGATGGCAGCAATAGGGCGCACTGTCGTCGCACGGCTTGCCCGCGCACATCACGCGAACGTTCTTTCGTCGGCACTCCTCCTTTACGCAGTGGGTGTCCCGCGTTCGGCACGTTTGGCCGGCACAGCGCTCGTGATAGTCGCACACCAGCTCGCCCGTGTCCGACGCGGGGAGGCAGGCCAGCATGTGCGCCCCGCCCCAGAGCGTCTGATGGCAGCACACGAACGCGTCGGGACAGTCCGTCGAGTCGTCGCAAAGCCAGAGGGAGTCGAAGGAGTATCGACTTTTCACGGTGTCCTCGCAGCTACGGATGAGCGGTCGTACCGCCTGCGTGTCGATCTCCCCGGAACTGAATGCCACGCGCTTGGCACAACCGTGCTCTCCGCTGAACCCGCAGCAGACCTGCGTCCCGGTGTCGCAAACCTCGTTGCCGCACTGGATGCGGTTGGTGGAGGGGTTGGCTGGCGCCTCCGTCGTCACCGATTCCTGCGTGTCCGCAGCAGGGCCCGGTGAAACGACGACGGCCAGCCCGGAAGCTTCCGGCGTTCGGTTGCAGGCACCGGCCAAGGTCAGCGAAAGAACCACCCCCGCGACCCGAGCAAGTATGGGATTCATCGTGTGGAGCATAAGGGCGAACCGCCCACAAGAACAGACTGAGGGTGCGGCTTCGGGCAAGCTGCGCTCACCGCGGCTCACCCCAAGACGCCTCGCCTTCGGCTCGGATAGCCCCCCAGCGCGTTCTTCGAACCGTGCTCGATCTGGGGCTACTGCGGCATCACGTGTCGCACGAACGCGCCGCGTGCCCAGGTGCCCATCCAGTACGAGCCAGTGACATAGAACCCGCCACAGCCATCCGCTTGCACATCGCTTAGCTCCAGCACTTTGCCGACTGCGTACCCAGAATTGTCCTCGATCTCCGACCAGATCAACGCACCCGATGCGTCGTACACCGCGAAGACGACCGCTTCCTCGGGCAGCGTCGACGCACCATCTCCCAGGTCAAGCGTCGAACCCGTCTTGTTTCCATACGTGCCTGCGAAGAACACGTTGCCTTCGTCATCGATGGCCGCCTGCCCGCTCACGGAATGGAAGGGATCGACCGGAGCCGGCACGATCGCGCGGGACCAACGATGGGTCCCGTCGGCCCGGAACGAAGCAACGAAGGCGCCGAACCCGTCGTCCGCCGACGCACCGCCGGTCGACAACGCGTCTCCACCGAAGGTTACGGTGCCGCGAAGTCCTCCCGAGAGCAGCAGCTCGCCAGCGCCGTTGATCCGCACCGCGGTCGCGTAGGTGTAGTAGCCCTCGGTCCCGATGAAGGACTGAACATCATAGCCTGCCGCCACCGGAGCCAACAACGCAGTAATCCCCTGGCTCGACGCGCCAACGCTGTTCCCTCCGAGCTCGAGCACCCCAGCTCCGCCGACGCCGAACCGGACCTTGCCTCCGTTCGCGGCGACCATCACGGCATTGATGTTGCCACCGGCGGTATCCGCGTAGTCGATACGACTGGGCGCATAGGAGCCACCCTTGGGCTGCATCGTAAGGAACGACATGGCGTTGGCGCTCGGCGGCAACAGCGGCACACCATCGATCTGGAAGAAGTCGGACGTCGTGCAAGTAACCATCAGATCGTCACCCTGGACCGCAACCTCACCGAACGCGTCCAGCTGACCGTCGCGGCCAAACACGCGCGAGTCCGCGAGCGTGCCTGACGCGTCCCCATGTATGAGCACCCCGTCCGCCTCCGACCAGTTGTAGGACGTCGGCACCGGCGTCGCGTACTCCTTGCCAGGCGCGGTGACCATGATTCCGCGGAACGCTCCGGACAGCCAGAAGCCGCCGCTGCCGTCCGACGCCAACCCGTTCGCGAACACACCGGGAACCTCGCCGTAGGGTGTCGGCGGGTCGAAGGGTCGAACTTCAGGCGCGTAGCCAAACCGGATCTCGCCCGAGCGCGTCAAGCCGAGGACGAAGATGTTCTGAGGAATGGCTCCGCCGGAAGGGTTGGGGGCGGTGCTTCCAGCCACGACGCTTCCGACCGCGACCTTGCCACCGATCGCATGGCCCGCCATGAGCACGCCGTCGCGATCCGACGCCAAGCGCGACCCCCTTGCCATGCCGCCCGGCGAAGAGTTGAAGTCGCCGGAGTACAGCTCCACCGGGAGCTTGACCTCCCAATCACTGACGCCCGTGCAGTCCACCGGACCCCCTCCGGTACCACCCGCGCCGCCACTTCCGCCGGTGCCTCCCGTCCCACCACTGCCGCCTGTGCCTCCCGTTCCACCGCTGCCGCCCGTGCCGCCCTCTTCACATCGCTCATCAACGACACCGTCGCAGTCGTTGTCCACACCGTCGTCGCACACCTCGTGCTCCGGCACGCACCCGCATTGTTCATCGACGTTGCCATCGCAGTCGTTGTCGACGCCGTCGCCACATTCCTCGAGCTCGGCGAGCACCTCTCCCTGGCACTCGGACCACGCGCCGTCGGCTGTGCACGTCTGCTCCCCTGCCTTGCAAGGAAGCGGCAGACTCCCGGCCCCGCAAGGTCGCGTCTCGCCCACGACAGGGCAAGCACACCCCTCGTCCACGGTGCCGTCACAGTCGTCGTCGAGCTCGTTGCACGACTCGGCTTCCGGCAGCACCGACCCTTCGCATGCGTCTCCCCAGGTGCCAAACTCTCCGCGCCCCTGGCACAGCATCGTGCCGTCTCTGCAAATGCCGAGCTGCCGCGCTGACGCTGAGCCCACGAAGCACGATTGCTGCTCTCCTGGCGAGCAGGGACATCCTTCGTCGATGACCCCATTGCTGTTGTCGTCGATTCCGTCTCCGCAGATGCCATCGAGGACGCCGGGCAACGTTCCGCCGTCGGGGCTGCCGTCATCCTTGCCGACGTCCACTTGCTTTCCGCATCCGGCCACAAGGGTCATCGTCGCGAAGACCGCGCTCATCAGTTTTTGGCTGCGTTCTGTGCGTTTCATGTCGGGGCTCCTCGCGTGTGAGCTGCGCGCCCACGGTAGCTAGGCTCAACGTGTCGTTCTTGTCGGGTAGGTGCTCTCACTGACTCGTTGTCCCGGAACAAAATCACACCGCACGAACAAAAATCGTAAGACGGGTCCGTGCCCATGACCCGCGACGATCATCACTTCGCCCCCGCGTCGCTCTCACGCGACAAGACAGTATTGATCCGATCGGCATGCACGGAGTCCGGATGCTCTCTGCGAAAGCGGTCGTTCTCGCGCTCCGCTTCGCGGCTCTTGCCAAGGCGGGCCAGTGCTTCCACACGCAACGCGTCGCGCTCCTCCGCCAGCACGCCCCGGGGAAAGCGCGATCGATGCTCGCTCAAGATCGCCAGAGCACGGGCGGGATCGTTTCGCATGACCGCACGCGCACGGTGCAGCATCTCCGCTTCGATGCCGAGGTCCTGAGCCGCGGGCGCGGTCGAGACGGACATTGGCTTCGCGGGCGCAGCGCTCGGTCGAACATCGGGCGCTGCCGATGCAGCGGAGCTGACGGGGGCGGCGGATGTCGCGGGCGCGACGCCGCCGGAGGGCGCAGGTTCCGCGAGCGGCGCGGAGAGAGTCGCGACCGGGAGGGGCTGCGGCGCAACCGCAGGCGATGTGCCGAAGTGCACCGCAGCGACGACCGCGACGATGCCCACGGCCATACCCACGCCCGTTGCGATCATGCCACCATGGGTGCCCGTTGCGGAGCCGACGCGGCCAACCGCGGGCGACTCGGTCGGGGCACCGCCGCCCGACGGTCCGCCAAGAGGCAACCCCGCCATCAACGCGTCCACGTCCTGCTCGGTGGGCTCGAAGCTCCGAGCGGCAGCGACCAGGTCGTCGATGTCTTCGGGCGGTGTGCGGCGATCATCAGTGCTCATAGCTTGACCTCCGACAGCGCGCGCTGTCGCAACGCCTGCTGGATCTGCCGTCGCGCGGAATGCAGCCGGTCATAGACGGTATTCAAGGCACACCCCGTGGCTTCCGCCACATCCTTGGCGGCCACCTGCTCAATTCCGATGAGCACGAAAACCTCCCGCGCGTCGTCATCGACGCGGTCCAGCGCCCAGGACAACAGCTCTTGTTTTTCCCGCAGCTTGAAGGCGGTCTCGGGGGTCGCGTGGTTGACCTCTTCCGGTACCTGTTCGGACGGCAGTTCGTACCGCCGGTGTGCGCGCCGTCGATAGGCGCGGGCGGTGTGGATGCAAATGCCGTAGAGCCAGGACCGCTGTGACGACCGTCCTTCGAACGAGTCCAGCTTGCGCAGAACTACCAGAAATACCTCCTGGGAGACGTCGGGAAGGTCCGAGGGCGACACGCCCAGGAATCGCAGGCTGCGCCAAACGAAAGCAGCGTGCGCGCTCACGAACGCGCGGAGGTCCGGCGAGGGCTGAACTTCTTGCAGTTCGGTCATGTGTGCATCGCTCGTACCTGCAAGGATGGGTTCGACGGTCGCGTCCACATCGGTGAGTGCCTGCAGCCCGCCCCGATCACGGAGAAATCGGCAGACGGGTGACGAGACCTATCTGGGCGGTCGGAACGACGGCAGCTGGGCGGTGAACTTCACTCCTCGCGCCATCCGCCGTTTCGTAGGTGAACGAATCCCGGCGTAGGACGGCCGTGCCGCCGACACCGACCTGAGCAAACAAGCCACCCCCGAGGGGCATGAGCCAGCGAACGTCGGCCAGGGCGTTGAAGAGGGGCTGAACGGAGGAGCGAGGCTGAGAGATGCGGACGCCCTCGACCTGCAACAACCCCAACTCAGCGCCAGCACAGGAGCCGAGCTCGAAGCCAGCCGGCCGAGCGATCGTCAGACACGCGAGCAGGTGAGAGGAAGCCCCGAAAAATCGCGCGCCAGGCCCGGCCTGCGTCGTCTCCGTGGGAAGGGTCGCTTTCAAACCGAACTCGAACGTGGGGGCGTGAGGCACCGACAGCGCGCCCGAAAGCCCTCCTCCGCCGTGGAGGTCGGGAAACAACCCGTAGCCGGCCATCGCGAACGCGCCCACGTCGACATGAGACGGAGCCGAATCGGGGAGACTCTTCGAATCGGGGACCGGCTTGGGCTGGACCGGCGCGGGTCGCGCCACGATCGGCTCGGAGGCCGGCGCGGGCAAGGTCAGCTCCACCGTCTCCTTGGGCAAGTCCACCAGCAAGGCCACGATCAGCGCGATGTCCGCAGTCATCGCCTGACACGACGGCGCGTGGCTCGTGAGCTTTCGAGACCCAATGCGGCGCCCGCCCTCATCTTGGAGCACAAGCTCCGCTTCAAATGTCCCTGTCCCTCTCCCGACCCTGCCCACGAGAAGCCTATCCGCCACCTCCCGCGATACGAAGACCTTGCGGGCAAGGCGGCGCTCGACGGCGAGCTGGATATCCTTCGCGTAGGCACAGCCGTCGGCCTCCTGTGCGCGCGACCACGCGAGGTGCGCCGTCAGCTCCCTCGGCTCGGCTGCGGCCAGGCGAGAGCAGGCCGTGACGGCGAACAGCGCAACGACGATCGCAACCCGGCGAGAGCTTCTCATGGAAACCTGCTGTTCACTCCCATGGCTATCGGTGCGCGCGGCGACGACGCACGAAGCGCTGACGCATGAGCGCACTCCTCTCCAACGAACCCCAGAGGTCCTGCAGTGGCCAGAAAATTCGAACGCCTTTCGGAAGTCAAGCGAGAAGGTCGGAGGCGGCACCACGCCGCGACTGCCACGACGGCATGCCCGAAGTGCCCACCGAACCTGCGTGGACAGCGAGTCACGCTCACTCCGCCATGAGCCGGTACGCAACATATGCTGCCGCGAGGGCCAAGCCGATTCCCGTCGCCACCCAGTGCAGCTCCCGCTCACGTGTCGCCTTGGCTGCAGCGCGCTTGCTCGTCCCGAACGTTCCGTGGAGACGCTCGAAGAACTCGCGCTGGGTAGAGACGTGCTCGTCGGAAGGGTCGTTCCGGAACTCGAGCATCCGCCCGTCGGCGAGCTCGAACACGACGGTCGTCCCCAGATGCACGCCGAGAATCTCGCCGTGGTCCAGGCGCGTCACGCCGTGGTTCTCGAGCAAGGGTCGAACGGCTCCCACGCGCGTGCGCACCAGCAGCAGCGCGCGGTCGGTGAGCGCCGCGAACGCGGCTTCGGCTTTCGCAGCCTCCACGAACGCCCCCACCCCGCCGCTCTTGATGGGTGCAGTGAGGTACGCACAGACCATTACCCGCTCCCCACCCACGAGCACGCCGTGCGTTTGCTCGAGGATGAAGCGGTCGGTCTCCGTGCGAGGGTCCACGTAGGTCAGATCGACGGCTTCAGGGAGAACGACACCTCGCGCACCTCGACCCCCTTGGGGCCCGACACCCGCAGCGTGCCCGAGATCGTGCCGTCCTTCAGCTCACCCACCCCGCTGCCAGCCATGGCCGACGGCGATGTCGGGTCCGACGGGACCAGTTCCAGTCGCAGGATGGTGTCGTCGAGCATGCCGGCCAGCTTCTGAGGACCGAGCGGCCCCGTGGCATCGCCTGCGACTACCCCGCCGGTGATCGTCATCGAGATCTGGCCCGTCCCGAGGGCCTTGGAGCCGTCGTCGTTCTTCCAGGTGAAGTCAGTGACCTTCGGGGGAGTCTCGAGCGTTGCGCGCTTGGCTTCGTAGGTACCGGTCCACTTCTTCGCAGAAGACGGGTCGGGAGGCGTGGGCTCCGCAGCGGACGCGGCAGCGGAGGCCACTGCGGAGGAAGAGGTGAGCGCGATCGGCTCTTGCGTGGGGGCCGGCTGCGGAGCCGCGGGCTTGTCACATCCCACGCTCGCGAGCAGCACCAGCAGAGCACCCGTCCAACGACTTCCCTTCATGTCGCTCCATCCTTCGAGGCAAGCAGCTCGTGGATGCGCACCCCGAGCTCTCCTTCCACGTCCACGAGCTCGCCCCGGGCGACCTCGATCCCTCCCACCCGCAGGCTCACACGCTCGGCGATGCGCCGTCCCGTGAGCACGACGTCCCCAGGCTGCAACGATGCCCACTCTCGCGCGGACAAAGTCACGGACCCCACCTCCACGCGCACCACCACCGGCACATCCGCCAGCACGTCCGCCGGCAGCTCGCCGTTCGGCACAGAGGCCGGCGTTCCTGACACGTCCTGTCCGTCCTTCTCTTGCATCGTCCTTCCCCGTAGCACGATTCCACCGTCCTGCCGCAACTGCCCGCACCAACCGATCGATCCGCCAGGCGCCATCAGGTTCACGTCGCCCGTGAGCACCCCGTCTCGCAAGCGCACCGTCCAGCCGTCTCCCGCAAGCCAAGCGTCCCCCGGCTCCAGCGTGGACAGGTCGCCGCGCGAGAGGCTCGACATCGCAGCGACTACCTCGAGGCACAGCGGAACCTCGCCCATCGATCGCAGCGCGGGTCGTCGAAAGGGTTCCGGCTCCGCGCTCGGGGGCGGGGTCGCATGCCACCAAACCGAAGCCCCGAAGCGTGAACCGGCCACCTCGACCGTGGCGTCGAGAACGGTGCTGGCCGTTGCGGTCGCGAGGAACGGCGGCCGGGCGGCCGGGCCGACCGCCACGAGGTGAAGACCGGACTCGGGGGCCGCCTTGCGAAGGCACGAAAGAAGAAACGCGCCGATGGCCGGGTGCAACGCGGGCGGCGTGGGCTGCGCTCGATCAACCCAGAGGGGCGGACGAGAGAGCAACGTCGATGCGACGTGATGGGCCAGCTCCGGTTCGACCTCGACGAGAGCGAGGAAGGTCCGTGGTGGGTTGGCGAACAGGCACACCGCCCCATCTCCGTAGACGGGACGGGATGGCTGGTTCGCGCGAACGCGGCGCACGACGATCCTGACGGTGCAGCCGGTGCCGAGATGATCTCGCGCAGCGTCAGCCAGGGCATCCGCCAACCCCGCGGTTCCGAGGGTCGCGAGCCCGTCGCGCACGGCCCGCAGGGTGGCGCGCGGGGCTTTCTCGAGCGCGTGCCATGGGTACGGAGAGGGGCGAATCGTCACGGGAAGCTCACCTGAGTCCTTCCTTTAGTACACCGGCACGCAAGTTGGTATCCACGCAGGTCGAGCCAGCCCGAGCCCGGAAAACCGCAGAGGACGCAGAGCAGCCCGCGGCTTGGGAGAAACCACAGAAGGTGCAGAGGGCACAGAAGGGGTTGTGGCCGGTGCGGAGGTTGGCAGCGCGGGTGGCACATGAAGCAAGATAGCCCGACCCCGGGTCGGTACAAATCCGCCGACGTAGCGACTCGACACCGTCGAGTCGAGCGCTGTGCGCGGCATCGCCGCGCCCGCACCCGGAAAGCCATGGAGGACGCAGAGAGCGCAGAAGGGGTTGCGGCTGGTGCGGAGGTTGGCATCGCGGCACCGCCCTATCGCGCGCGACACCTTGCGTCAGCCTCGTCTGTGAAGGATAACGTGTTCGCTTGTGCGAGACGAGTTGCACGAGCCGATTCGGAGGAGAGCCATGCAACGGACGATGATGTTGGTGTTGGGCGTGGTGTGGATGATGGGGTGTGGCGGAGCGGAGCCTGCGCCGCAGCTTGCCCCGGATCGGACGGCGCCTGGGGCCGAGCGGGGTACGAAGGTGACGACGTGCCGGTGGGTGCCGGCGCTGCCCGAAGACCGCGAAGACCCGTGCAACCACGACAACCAAGGGGCTGTTCTCGAAATCACGGAGCGTGCGGACATGCGTGAGGAGAGCAAGACCCAGCAGTCGCACACGTGCTTGTGCAACTGACCGCGGGTTGGTGATCGGCGCGTCCGGTCCTCGGGATCTCAAGCGCCCAGCCACGTCACGAAGGCGAGAGCGCCGAAAGCGATCGCGATGAGGAACGTCGCGATCAGCATTTTCAGCCAGAACCGAGAGCCTCCCATCAGGGCGCGGCTGACGGTTTCATCCATGTCGATCTGCGAGGCGATGAGGTGTTCGAGCTCACGTCGGGCGCTTCGTGCGCGAAGCCCGATCAATCCTGCTTCGAGCAACGCGGCTACGGACAGGATCAGCAAGGCGCGGAGCCGGCCTGCGTGAGCCCTTTGCTTGGCGGCGGCGCGGGCCGTCGGCATTCCATCCACCAGCATGGGCGTGGACACGTGCGCTGCTTCCGCGGGGACGTCGGTCGACGAGGACATCGGCCAGGCCAGCAGATCCGTCTCCGACCCTGTCCCCTGCGGGTCCGGCGACGCCATGACCCATCTGTCTCCCGCCGGCAGTGGGGGAAGCGGCATCGTCCCCGTCGCACCGCCGGTCTCGTCTCGTGTGAGCGGCAAGCGCGCGGCGAACAGGCGCGCTTGTTCGTTGAAGACGGTGAGGTACGCGTGGTGGTGTCCCACGGGGGAAGCCACGACGATCGCGTTGTGAGCGAGCTTGTCCGGGTCGATCCACATGGCGCCGGTTCGGACGGGCAAAGCGCATTCGAACGACCCCGTTTGCCCTTCGGCATCGGTGGCGCGGATCTCGAGGGTGGGGGACGGGAAGGAAGTGACCAGCGTGATCATGGCGCGACCTTCGGCGTCCGTGACCGGCGTGTTCGAGGGTCGAAACGTCATCCCGTCGCCGGTGATGACGAGGCGCGCCGCGGGGACTGGGCCATGGCTTCGTGACACGCGCACGAGCGCTCGTTCGGGGAACGAGGACGCGATGGTGCCGCGGAGCAAGAACAGATCGACCTGCAGGGAACCGTCGCGGCGTCCGCTCATGTGGGGGGAGGCGCGGCGAAAGGAAGCGTTCCAGGAAGGGGGGTGCAGGGGCACGAGCCCATGGAGCAGGACGGTGTTCGAATCGCGGCGCCGCACGGTGATCTCCACCTGGTCAGGCACTGGCGGCAATGCGACCCGCGCCTCCCATGCGCCTTCGTCGTCGGTCGTGCCCTCGACGGCGGGAGAAAACTGGGTCTCGATCGAAACGGGCAACCGTGGTACGGGTTCGTAGAAGCCGCGGTCGTGCAACGCCACGACCACTCTCCAAGCCACCGTGTCATCGGGGCCCGGGGGGCCTCCGTATACGCGGGCGGCGATGATGTCCGGCGAGCGAGCGATGTAGGAAGACGCCACGACGGCGACCACGGCCAGGGCCGGGATCACCGAAAGTAGCTTGGTAATCAGTGCGTTATGTCGCTCGCCGGGATTCACGGGCCAGTCTTTCACGGCGGGGATCTCCCCCTGGAACTTCGGGCTTGCATTCGCCCGATGCGCATCTATACTCCGCCGTCCTGAAATTTACCGGTGAGATGCCATGTATGCCGTAATCAAGACGGGTGGAAAGCAGTACCGCGTCGCGGAAGGCGAGAGCCTTCGCGTCGAGAAGGTCAAGGGAGAACCCGGGGACAAGGTCGTGTTCGACCATGTTCTCATGCTCGGCGGCGACGAGCCTACGGTGGGTAAACCCATCGTGACCGGCGCCAAGGTCGAAGCAAAGATCGTTGCGCAGGATCGAGCCAAGAAGATCATCGTCTTCAAGTTCCGGCGCCGCAAGAACTACCGTCGCAAGCAGGGACATCGTCAACCCTACACCGAGTTGCAGATCACCAGCATCTCGGCTGGATGAGGAGATAGCCATGGCGCACAAAAAAGGTGGCGGTTCCTCCCGCAACGGTCGTGATTCGAAGTCGCAGCGACGTGGCGTGAAGGTGTATGCCGGCCAGAGCATTCGCGCGGGCGGCATCATCGTTCGTCAGGTCGGCAACAGCATCCATCCCGGAAAGAACGTGGGCCAGGGGCGTGACTTCACCCTCTACGCCCTCACGGATGGGCTCGTTGCTTACGAGTGGAAGAGCAACAAGAAGAAGCAGGTCTCGGTTCTCCCCGCCGAGTAGGCTTGGATCTCCCTTTAGGGTCCTCTCCTCCAGCGGCTCGCCGCTGGTTCTGCGTCACCACGTCGCTCGTCCCGTGCTAGAAGATCGGTCGTCTTCTCGCACTGCCGTGCCGCTCTGACGAGCGGTCGACGGATTCGTGCACCCTGATCCCCAGCATGTCCGACCCTCGCCCCTCGATGCCTCCCCGCCCTGCACGGCCCCTGTACCTGGTCGTGGCTCTGATCGTCGGCTGGACCTTCGGCATCGGTGGCGTCATGAGCGGATGTGAGCTGCTCCGCTTCTACCAGGAGCCCGACACGTCCCCTGCGCAGGTCCACGAGACCGCTGACGAAGGCCTGGCCGGCTACCTCGCCGAGCAGCAGCGCATCTCCAAGGAAGCCTCTGCCAAGGCTCTGGAGCAGCACCACGGACGCATGGTGCCCCTCGCCGCCGCCAACGTCCTGCTCTCCGCCCTGCTCATCATCGCTTGCGCTCGTGCCCTCGCCGCCAAGCGAAATGCCCACCACCTCGCCCTGCAAGCCGTCGCCGCCAACATCCTCTACGCCATCGTCGACTACTTCGTCTCCTCCCCCGTGCGCGAAGCCGTGATCACCGCCACCACGTCCCAGGCTCTCCCCGGCGAGTCCCAGCAGCTCGACCCCGCTCAGCTCGCTTCCGCCGTCGCTTGGTCCGTTCGCTTGCTGTCCGTCACCCACGTCGCTGTTCTCGGCCTCGTCGCCTACGCCCTCACCCGGCCACGCGTCGTTGCCTTCTTCCAGCCCCCGGAAGAGGAAAAGCCCAGCGAGGAAATCTGACGTGGGCACCATCCTTCGGCTTCCCGACGAGCTATGCAACCAGATCGCCGCCGGCGAGGTCGTCGAGCGACCCGCCAGTGTCGTCAAGGAGCTCGTCGAAAACGCCATCGACGCGGCCGCCACGCGCATCGAGATCGATGTCGGTGCCGGTGGCATCGGCATGGTGAGGGTGACCGACGACGGCGTGGGCATGGACGAGAGCGATGCCCTCCTCGCGGTGGAGCGCCACGCCACCAGCAAAATCGAAGCGGTCGACGACCTGCTGTCGCTCACGACGTACGGCTTTCGTGGAGAGGCGTTGCCGAGCATCGCATCGGTTTCGCGCTTCGCGCTGCGCACGCGGCGTCGCGACGCGGACGCGGGTGTTGAGGTTTCGGTGGAGGCAGGCCGGATGGAGTCGGTTCCCTGTGGCATGGCGCCCGGCACGATCGTGGAGGTGCGCGAGCTGTTCTTCAACGTGCCCGCGCGAAGGAAGTTCCTCAAGTCGATCGGCGCCGAGTCCGCTGCGATCACGGCGGTGGTCGAGGGGCTCGCGCTCTCGCAACCGTCGGTGGCGTTCCTGCTCAACCGCGACGGCCGTTCTGCGCGTCAGTGGCTCCGATCGCCTTCGCGACAGCAGCGAGCTGCGGCCAACCGACCGGAAGACAAGCTCGAGCCTGTGAGCGGCGAGCGAGGCCCGCTGAAGGTGGAAGCGTACCTCAGCCCTCCGGAACGTGCTCGCACGGGTGCTGCGGGGTTGTCCGTTCTCATCAACGGTCGTGTCGTCCGCGATCGCGTCCTCGCGCGCATCGTGGCCCAGGCCTACGGCAGCGTGCTCGATTCCGGTCGCTACCCTGTGGGGGTCGTGTACCTGGATGTCGATCCCGCGCTCGTGGACGTGAACGTGCATCCGCAGAAGGCGGAGGTGCGCTTCGCCGACGCGCGTGCCGTGCAGGACGCGCTGTTCCGGATCGTCACCGAGGGGCTCGCGGGAGCGTTTGGTCTTGCGCCAGCCTCCCGTGCGTTCTTCTCCAAGCAAGGCCCCCACGCCAATGCGTCGTCCTCTTCGTCGACGGCGTTGCCTCCGTGGATGCGCCCGCCCGATCTGGCACCGGGGCTCGGCGGCGCCGAGGCACTTGCTGATGCTGTGCAGGGCGCCCCTGACCCATGGGGGCTGCGTCCGGATTCGCAGCCCGATCCGTCACCCGCGCAGCCCGTTCTCGGCTTGCGTCCTGCGCTGCCCTCTGCCGTTTGGAACGCGCCGTCGTCTGTGGGATCGCTGCCGGGCGCGCCCGCACGTGCCGACGAGGTTTCCTATGGCAGCCTCCGTTTCCTTGCGCAGCTGCGCAACATGTTCTTGCTGTGCGAGGGGTCGGACGGGCTCGTGATCATCGACCAGCATGCCGCCGCGGAGCGCGTGACCTTCGCGAGGTTTCGCAGCGCGTACGAGCGTCGCTCCGTGGCTTCGCAGCGATTGCTCGTGCCGGCGACGTTGACGCTCGATGCGGAGGACGTGGCGTTTGTCGAGGAGGGATCGGAAGCGATCGAGGCGACCGGGTTGGAGCTCCGGGTGGTGGGACCGACGCAGGGGATGGTGACGGCGGTGCCGCAGATCCTGACGCGGGCGGACCCGGCGCGGCTCGCGCGGGACCTTCTGGACGAGGTGAGGCGGTCCGGCGGGCGAGGCTTTTCGGATGCGGTCGATCGTGTGCTTGCGACGATGGCTTGTCACGGCTCGATCCGGGCGGGGGACCCGGTGAGTCCGCAGGAGGCGCAGTCGTTGCTCTGTGCGCTGGATGAAGTCGAGTTCGGGGGGCACTGTCCGCACGGTCGTCCGTTGTTGATGCGGATTCGTTACGACGAGCTCGAGCGGTTGGTGGGTCGGAGATGAGCTGGCGGTTGCCTTTCGAGCCGGACGACGGCGAGCTTTTGTGCGTGGTAGGGCCGACGGCTTCGCAGAAGACCGAGCTTGCGATTCGCATTTGCGAGCAGGTGGGGGGCGAGGTGATTGGCGCAGACAGCGTGCAGATCTACGAGCACTTCGATCTTGGGTCGGGCAAGCCTACCGTGCAGGAGCTCGCGCGCGCATCGCACCACCTGGTGGGGATCGCGGACCCGCATGACCCCGTGGACGCGGCCAGGTTTGCGCAGCTCGCAGGTGAGGCGATCCACGACGTCTCGGCCAGGGGCAAGGTTCCGGTCGTGTGTGGCGGCACGTTCCTTTGGGTTCGGTCCCTCGTGTACGGGCTGGCGGATGCACCGCCGGCTTCGCCGTCGTTGCGGGAGCGTTTGGACCGGGAGCGAGCGGAGCAGGGCGACGGGGTGATGCACGAGCGTTTGCGCGCGATCGACCCTGAGACGGCGGCCCGACTCAACCCGAACGACTGGGTTCGTGTTCAACGGGCGCTGGAAGTCTACGAGCTGAGCGGACGTCGCTTGTCCGAGCTGCATCGAGAGCATCAGGTCCGAGGGCCGCGGCACCGGGCGCGGTTCGTTGGCGTTCGCTGGACACCGGACCAACTGGAGGAGCGGATTCGCAGGCGTGCGGATGCGTGGCTCGCCTCCGGGTGGATCGAGGAGGTGGAGGCTCTGATCGAGCGGGGCTACAGGAATACGCGTCCGATCGGATCCGTGGGGTATCGTCAGATCGTGGAGTACCTCGACGGCGAGGTTGGTAGGGAAGACCTGCTCGGGCGGGTTGTACGTGCGACCAAGGTATTTGCGCGAAGGCAGCGGACGTGGCTGCGGGACGAGGCGGTTCATTGGATGGATCCCTTGCACGACGCATGAGCGATCTTGTCCGTGTGTTGGAAACGGCATGCAACGGATCGCCCAGCGCGCGCGAGGGTGGTAGGCTAGCTTGACGATCTGGAAGGGGACTTCGAGGGACTCTGTTCGTGGAAGAGACGTTTGGGCGCTACAAGCTTCTTGAGCCGCTAGGTCGGGGCGGAATGGCCGAGGTGTACAAGGCCAAGAGCTTTGGCGTGGAGGGGTTCGAGAAGATCCTCGTCATCAAGAGGATCCTGCCGCAGTTGGCGTCGAACCAGGCCTTCATCGACATGTTCGTGCACGAGGCCAAGCTTGCCGTGCGCCTCTCCCACGCCAACATCGTCCAGGTCTTCGACCTCGGCCGCGTGGTCGACAACGGCTCCCCTCCCGCGTACTACATCGCGATGGAGTACGTGGCGGGGCTCGACGTCGCCTCGCTGCTCAAGCGCTTGCGCCGTCGCTCGGAGATCTTGCCCGTGGGGCTTTGTCTCTACGTCGCTGCGGAGATCGCGAAGGGGCTTGATCATGCCCATCGTCGTCGGGACGAGCAGATGCGTCCGCTGGGCATCGTGCATCGCGACGTGTCGCCGCAGAACGTGCTGTTGTCGTGGGAGGGTGAGGTCAAGGTGACGGACTTCGGGATCGCGAAGGCCCGTGACATCATGGAGGACCGGAGCGACGGCAATCGGCTCAATCAGCTCAAGGGCAAGTACGCGTACATGAGCCCGGAGCAGGCGCGCAACTTGGCGGTGGACGCGCGCAGCGACATTTTTTCTCTCGGTGCGATGCTCTACGAGATGATCGCGGGGGTGAACCCGTTCAGTGCGGCGACGCCCTTCGAGACGCTGCGGCGGGTTCAGGCTGCCGAGTTTCCCCCGCTCGAGTTGTTGCGCGAGGACGTGCCCAAGGACCTTGCAGCCGTCGTACAGCGAGCGCTCGCGAAGGCGCCGGACGATCGCTTCGACAACTCCGGTCGTTGTTACGAGGAGCTGCTCGGCTACATGTACTCGTCGGGCACGCGCTTCACGGCCAACGACTTGGCGGAGTTCCTCGCGGGCTTCCGGGAGACGGACGCGGGCGAGTTGAAGGCGAGGGATGTGCTTCGCGACCTCGAGCCTCTCTCGGACGAGCCCGACAGGACACCGGTGGAGGTGCCGAGCGCGACGTCGGAGGGGCGGTCCGAGTCTCCGTCGCTGGGACCGCCGAGCCTTGTGGGCACGACGTTCCTTGGGGAGCGACGCGAGGTCACGGCGCTGGTGATGACCTTTGGCGAGCGGGATTGGACCTTCCCGCAGCACCTGCGTGCGCGTGTGAAGGACACGCTGGCTCGCTATGGGGCGCGCCTCATCGACGAGGAGCCCCTGCAGATGGTCAGCCTATTCGGGTTGGGCGAGACCGACGGCCGGGAGACCGAGACCGCGGTTCGCTGTGCGCTCGTGTTGCTGCGCCAACTGAGTGTCGGGAAGGTGTCCCCCAGCGCGGGGGTTCACGTCGGGCGCATCTTGCTGCACGCCTCGGGCGAGCCTGCCCGAGACACGCGATTGACGTCGTTGGTCAGCGAGGCGCAGGCGCTTGCGCGGGCGACGGAGCAGCGTTGTGCGGTGTCGGCGGCTGCGACGCGGGAGGTTCGGGGCATGTTTTTCCTCGAGCCGCTGACGGACGTATCCCGCGCCGGGTTGGCGCCGGGATCCATGCTCGTGGGCGACCTGCGCGCGCCGGACGAGGCGATCGGCAAGTTCGTGGGGCGCAAGAACCAGCTACGTCGTGTGGGTGAGGTTCTCGCCGCGGCGACGCGCCGGCGGTTGCGGATCGTGGTGGTGCAGGGCGAGCAGGGCGTGGGAAAGACCCGGTTCCTTTACGAGGTGCATCGTCGCTTGCGCAAGGGGGACTACAACGTCGGCTTCTACCTTGCCTCTTGTCCTCCCCGGGGGCGGGAGAGCTCGCTGTCGGGGCTGACGGCGATGCTCGAGGTGCTGTGCGGTGTGCGTGAGGGTGACCCACTCGAGCGGGTGCTGGGGGTCGAGCCTCGCCTTCGTGCGCTCGGCTTGCCGGACGAGGAGCGCAATGCCGTGCTCGGTCAGCTCGGTGCGAAGCGAGCTGGGCAGGCCGGCCCGAACCTTCCCCCGCTGCGGGCGGCGTTCGCGCGCATGGTGCAGCGCCTGTGCGAGGACCGCCTCCACGCCTTCGTGTGGGACAACGCGCACGCCCTCGATGAGGACACGCTCGATGTGTTGCACGGTGCTGCCATCCGGCTCTCCGCCGTCCGAGCCGTCTTCCTCATGACGATGCGGTCGCCCTTGCAGCACAAGCTCTTCCGCCATCCTTCCTACGAACAGATCCAAATCGGTGAGTTGGACGAGGGGGACACCGCCAAGCTCGTCGCCGTTCGCGCCGGGCTGCAGGAAGCTCCCCCCGACCTTGTCGCCTTCTGCCGAGCACGCGCGGGCGGACACCCCTTGTTCATCGAGGAGTTGGTCAAGGAGCTCGTCGAGACGGGGGCCCTGACCGTGCAGGACGGGCATACCCTTTCCATCAAGCTCGCAGGCGATGTTGCGGTGCCGCGTCCTCTTCGGTCTTTGCTGTCGGCCCGCGTGGCCCGGCTCGAGGCGGAGCACAAGGCAGCCCTGTATGCCGCGGCCATTCTCGGTGACCCCGTGGATACCACGGTCCTCGCCACCATGTTGGGGCTCAGCCTCCAGCACAACGAACGTGCCATCGCCGCCCTCGAGGAACGCTCCCTGCTACGTCGGGTTGGGCCCTCTTCCGCCACCCTCTCCTCACCCATGCTCCGGGAATCTGTGATCGAGTCTCTCCCCGCAGACGCTCGACACGACCTGCACACGGCTGCGGCGGCTGCCTACGAAGCGGTCTACGGACAGAGGATCGAGCAGAAGGCCCATCGCGTTGCCCAGCACCTGCACGAGTCCGGGGACCGCAACCGGGCGGCGGACTTCTACGCCATGTCAGGCAGGCGGCGGTTGCGTTCGGGCCAGCTCGAGTCCGCCGTTCGCGACATGCTTCGCGCCCTCGACCTCAGCGACCTGTCCCAGAGAAGCGCCAAGGAGCTGTGCGAGTGGCTCGAGGACCTTCGTACGGCCGTGCACGCCGTGCGATCCGCCCCCGCCCTGCCCAGCATCGTCGCGCGCGTACTCAACCGCATCGACGCCGACGGAGACCCCAAGCGCTGCGTGGTTGCACGTACCCACAGCGCGGGCATGCTCGGCGCCGTCCACCAGTTCGACGCGGCCAACGAGTACATCGAAGACGCTCTCGTGCTCGCAGGACAGCGTACCGGCTTGAAGCGGTCCGCCTTGCTCACAGGCGCAGAGATCGCCTTCCGTCGCGGTCAGTTCCGTCGCGCCCTCGAGATGTACGATCAGGTCGCCGCGCTCGGGGAGCCGCAAGGACGGGAGGCCTACCGTCTCGCCATCGGTCTCGCGCACACCATGGCTGCGCAAGGCGACAGGACGGGAGGCCTTGCTCACCTCGACCGGGCCAGCGAGCTCGCCGACCCCGCGGACCTCGCCGCGGCCGTCGAACGCGAAAAGATCAGGGGCCTCATCCACCACTTCACGCGAGACTTTCGCGGCGCTGTCGCGGCCTTCGAGCGCGGGGTCGACCTGGCTCGCGCTTCCGGCCTGTCTTACGAAGTCGCCCTCGCCCTTCACAACATGGGCGATGCCCTCGTCTGGCTCGGAAGCTTCGCTCGTTCCCATGTCGCCTTCCGCGAGTCCCTGGCCGTCTGCGACGAGTACGGCTACGAGCGGCTCGGCTCTCACGATCGGATGTATCTTGCGTTCCTCGATGCGGAGAAGGGACGGGACGACGCGACGGCGACGCTTCGCGATCTCATCGCCGTGGCGGAAGCGCACGGCTACTTGTGGGACGTACTCGACGGTCGTCATTTGCTTGGTACGCTCGCGTTCCGCCGTGGGGATACGGACACCGCGCGGACCGAGTTGGGTCTCGTGCGAGACATGGCGCGGGACAATCACAACCAACTGCTCGAACAGAGTGCTTCGGAGATGCTCGATCAGCTCGACCGCGAGGCGATGAGCGCGGGGTGAGGGAGCGTCGAGAATCCATGCCCCCCGCACAGCGATCGCAGAGGCCCTGCGAGCTTTGCGTCGTCTGCGGGTGTTTCTCACCCGTGTCCGTCGTCGTTGGCTCAGTACGCGTCGTCGGGGATGCGGACACCTGAGGGGAGGTGCAGGTCGAGCGTGGGGATGCCGGCTTCGCCTCGAGCCAGGTAGCGATAACGCGCCCAGTTGCCGACCACGCGCCAGATGTAGTGTCGGGTTTCGCGGTAGGGAACCAGGGCTGTCCAGACGTCGAGCGGGATGTCTTCGGCCCCTGTGAGCCATCGTCCCACGGCGGCGGGACCGGCGTTGTAGGCGCCCGCGGCGAGGGCGACGTTGTTTTGGAGCATGCGCAGGAGCAGGGTCAGGTAGTGGGCTCCGAGGGTGGTGTTGAGGCCCGGGGAGACGACGAGGTCGGGGTCGAAGGGTTTGCCCATGCGCTCTGCGGTCTTTGCGGCGGTCTTGGGCATGAGCTGCATCAAGCCTTGCGCGCCGACGGGGGAGAGGGCCGTGGGGTCGAAGGCGCTTTCTTGGCGCATGATGGCGTGGAGCAGTCCCGCGGGGATGTTCTGCTGGTCTTCCAGGCGTGTGGTCAGTGCGTCGTAGGGGTGGGGGTAAAGGCAGTCCCAGGCCCAGCGATTCGACGGTGCGGGAGCCATCTGAACGAGCCTGACGGGAACGTGTTGTTGTCCGATGCGGTAGAGCCTGCCGCCGGTGTGAAGCTGACCGTAGGCATGGCAGAGGGCTTCTCCGCCGCGCTCGCCGTAGGCGCGGCTGAAGGAGTCTTCCTGAGAGCGCATCTGTTCCTCTGCGTCGCGGACCAGTCCGATGTCGCGCAGCAGGCTGACTTGGGGGGGGAGTTTGACGTGCAGGGGTTGGGTGCTGGAGACCGGGGGGGCAGGGGGGACAGGGGCGGGGGGAACCTGGCCGATGGACATCAGTCGGGCGGCGGCAACCAGGGCGAACCACGACAGCGGCTGCTGCGAGACGATGTCGCGCCAGGTGGTGGCGGCTTCGGACGTCTTGCCTTGTGCGTGCGCGGCCACGGCGGCGAGGTAGCGATAGGAGGTGGCGTCGAACGCTTCCTTTTCTTCCTTCGCGAGCTTCTCGAAGGCTTGGCGGGCTCCCTTGTGATCGCCGGCGAGAAGCAGGCAGAGGGCGAGCTCGTAGCGCGCTTCTTTGGCGAAGCTGCCGCGTGGGTAGCGCTGGAGATAGGCGCGATATCCCTTCTCGGCCAGCGGCCATCGACGTTGGAACCGCTGCAGGCGCGGGGCGAAGTAGCCGGCCCGTTCGGCCCAGGGCGATGTGGCGTGCAACCGAATGACTTTGCCGTACAGCTCGAGGCCGCGATCGTTGTCGTCGGCTCGGCTCCAGGCTTTGGCTGCGAAGTAGAGGGCTTGGGGGACGTGAGGGCCGCGGATCTGGGCGGCTTGCTCGTAAGCCTCGGCGGCTTCTCGGTACTTGTCGCGGCTGCCGTACAGGGCTTTGGCGCGAGCGAGGAGCTGGTCGATGCGGGAGGGTGGCCCGCCGGGCGCGGCGATCGCCCGGTCGATCTCTTCGATGGCGTGGTCCGCGTGTCCGCGGTTGGCGTGAGTCCACGCGCGGTCCATGTGCTCGGCTGACGTGAGTCGGTGGTTGGGATCGATCTGGGCGAGCAGGGCCGACGCGGTGTGAGCGGTCTTCGGGTCTTGGGCGTGGCGGGAGACGAAGCGCAGATCGGCGATGGCGGTGGGCAGGTCGCCTGCGGTTTGGGCCAAGGTGGCGCGATGGTGGCGTGCTTCGACGGTGTCGTCGTTGATCTTGGTGCCGGCGATTTGGATGGCCCGGTCGATGGTGGTGCGGGCCTGCTTGGGATTGCCGGCGCGAGAGAAGGCCAGGGATGCCTTGGTGAGTGCGCGAACGGACTTGGTCTGGGCGAAGTGCTGGGCAGCTAGGTCGGCGTGGCCACCGTGCAGGTGGGCTTCTGCGCGGTGGAGGGCGAGGTCCGCTGCGAGCGCTGGGAGCGGTAGCTCGAGGCCTTCCATCAGGGTCAGGGCGCGCTGCCAGTCCTTCTGAGCGAGGGCGACCCGCGCGCGGACATAGCGCATTTCCGGTGGGTGCAAGGACGGCTCGGGCAGGGCATCGAGCAGGGAGGCAGCCATGTGCCAGTCTTCGAGACGGACGGCTTCGACCCACGCGATGTCGTAGACGACGGGCGGAGCGTCGGTGGAGGTGACCGGGGTGGGTGCGGGGGACGAAGCTGTGGCCGAGCCGTTGTGAGCGAGCGTGTTGCCCCGAGGTTCGGACCGTGTGCATGCGAGCCCGGTGACGACAGCCAGCAAACCAAGGCTCGCGAGGTGCCTCATGAGGGTGTGGGCTCCAAGCTGGCGCGAATCCAAGGTTCGGTGAGCTCGCGGAACCGTGCCCTCGTGCCGAGGCCGCCGAGGATCGAGGCGAGTCCCCACTGCAACCGGTTCACGAAGGTCAGATCGAAGGGCATGTGCATGGGAGTGGGAAGTTTGGGGCCCCCTTCCGCTTCCTTGATCAGCTTTCTCTGGCCGCGCACCAGGAACTGCACCGTCTCCTTCGCGCCTTCGGGCGTACACTCGTAAACCGAGTGGGTCGCGATCGGGATGAGCAGCTCGAGGGCGTAGCTGCGGTACAGGTCCCAGGACTGCTTGTCGCTCGGATCCATGCCCATGAACTCGTGGCAGAGCCGATCGAACTCCGGCCAGTTGGCGTCCAGGACGGCTGCCATGTAGGCCTTGAGGCCTTGCACCATCGTGGGGGGCAGGATCTTGACGCACCCGAAGTCCAGAAAGCCCACCCGTCCGCCGTCGAGGAAGCGGTAGTTGCCGGGGTGGGGGTCGGCGTAGAGCACGCCGTGCCGGAGCAGGCTCCGCATCATGAAGGTCCAGATGGTCGCACCCGCTTGGTCCCGTTCCGTCTGCGAGGCTGTCTTGCGGAATTCCTCGTATCCGATCCCGTGCAGCATCTCGGCCGTGAGCACGCGACGGGTGGAGAGGGAGTGGTAGATATGAGGGATGACGACGGAGGGCAAGTCGGCGAGGAGGCGTCGAAACAGGTCTGTATTTTCGGCTTCGAGCCCGTAGTCGAGCTCGTTGAGGAAGACCTTGGTGATCTCGTGCAGCGTCTCCTTCGACTGGTACTGTCGGGACAGGGGAGCGATGACGATTTCGAGCATGGACAGGCTCTTGAGGTCATTCTCGACGGCCTTGTCGATGCCGGGGTACTGGACCTTGACGGCCACCTCCTCACCGCTGCGGGTGACGGCGCGATGGACCTGGCCGATCGAGGCGGCGGCGAACGGGAGTCGTTCCCAGTGGGCGAACAGCCGGGCGGGTTCCACGCCGAACTCGTTGACGACCATCTGTTCGGCGGCTTCCGGGGAGAGGGGAGGGGCTTTCTCTCGGAGTTGTTGCAGCAGTCGCTGGACCTTGTCCTCGTAGCCGGGAGGGGCCAGGCCATCGATGTAGCTGAACATCTGCCCGAGCTTCATCGGGAGCCCCTTCATTTCCCCAAGGGTCTTGAGCAGGGCCGTGCCTGCCTTCTTCGCGTTCTCGTACGTTCGTTGGCGAGCGATGCGCTCTTGCTCTTCCGTGCGCTTGATGCCGACGGCGCGCTTGGCGCCTTCCAGCGCCACGGGAAACGCCCTGGGCGCAAGGGCGCTGAGGCGAGCCAGGCGTCCCCACCGCGACGATGGGGCTGCTGCGCGATCGGAGGCCGGCAGCGACGCCCGTGCTTCCCTTCGTTCGTCGGGGTTCTTGTCTCGCTTCATCGATGCACCGGTCTGCAACCTTAGCGTAGCCCGGGCCGTGGGCCACCCGGGAAGCGAGGATTCGGCTTGGCGGCTCCTTGTGTCCGAGGCCGGTAGGGATGGTAGGATCCCCCGCATGACCTGTTTTCGCACTTTCGCCGCAGCCTCGCTGCTCCTGCTCGTGGTGGGCTGCACCAAGAAGGACGAGCCGATTCCGCTTCCCGGGGAGTCCGAGGGAACCGAGCCGAGGGTCGTGGGGGTCGCCGAGACGGGGGTGGTGTCGCCCAGTGCTTCCGCGGTCGAGGCTTCGCCGGGGGCGACCGGTGCGGTGACGACGCCGAAGGGGGACGCGGGCGTGCCGGACGGGGGCTTGGTGCTTCCACCGGTGCCGAGCCTGCCACCGTCGTTGCTGCCGACGGGTTTTCCTTCTTCGCTTCCTCCGCTCCCCACGCTGTTGCCGAGCGCGTTTCCCCTTCCGCTTCCCGCGAAGACCTGAGGGCATTGCGGTGCCGATGCTTTACGAACTTCCGCCATGGCTTCTGCGCGTATTTGCGCTGTCGTTCGGTCTGATCTGGGGAAGCTTCTTGAACGTTGTGATCTACAGGGTTCCTCGGGGCCAGAGTGTGGTGCGTCCGGCATCACGATGTCCCCAGTGCGGCGAGCCCATCCGGCCGTGGAACAACGTTCCTGTCGTGAGTTGGTTGTTGTTGCGCGGTCGAGCGCGGTGCTGCGGCGTGAGGATCCCGGCTCGTTACGTGTTGGTCGAGGCGGCGGGAGGGCTGCTCGCGTTGGCGCTGGTGGAGTCCGTGTTGCTCCCGATGCCACCCGATACCTCGTTGTTGCACGGTGGCCTGGTGTTTGCGCTGTGGTTTGCGCTCGCCCTCGCGTTGATGGCTGCCGCGTTCATCGACCTCGAACACATGTACATTCCTGACAGCCTTTCGGTCGGTGCGATCGTGCTCGGGCTCGTCACCTTCTGGCTCCGACCGCCCTTGTCTTTCACGGAGTCACTCGCCGCGGCCGCGGCAGGCTTCGTCCTTGTATGGCTCGTGTTTGGCGTCTTGTACCGCCTCGTGCGGGGACGCACGGGCATGGGATTGGGCGATGCCAAGCTCCTTGCCGTCGCGGGCGCCTGGTTCGGTTGGAAGGGATTGCTCTTTGCCTTGCTGGCGGGGGCTGTCCAGGGGACCGTTGCCGCATTGCTGGTTCTCATGGTCCGGGGGCGCATCGACGAGCCCGAAGCGGTGGAGCAAGAGCGGGCAGCGCTTCTGGCGGAGGTGGCAGCGATCGAAGACCCCGAGGAGCGGGAGGAGGCCGAGAAGGAACTTCAGAAGGACCCGATCTTCGAGCCGTCGGCCGGTGTGGCGGGTGCGCGTATCCCGTTCGGCCCCTTTTTGGTGCTGGCGATGATCGAGTATCTGCTGGTGGGAGAGACCTTCCTGGCTCACTATTGGGCATGGCTCGGCTATTGAGTGGCTCCCATGGATACCCCGAAGTGGGGTCGAGCGGCGCAGGTCCTGTCCTCTCCCGAGGACGCCTCGCCTGTGTGCTTGGCGCATGGCTCGTCCTCTCCGTCGGCTGCGGGGTGGCGACGCCTGTGCCGGAGCGGGGGACCCATCTGGCGACGGAGCCTTTCGTTCCGGTGTCCAAGCCGCCCGAGACGGTGGAAGTGCAGGTTCTGGGTCCACGGCCCGACGACCAATCGGTGTGGGTGGATGGTTACTGGCAGTGGTCGGGGCGTCGTTGGACCTGGCAGGAGGGGGCCTGGGTGCATCCACCGGAGGGGGGGCGATATGCGCCGCCCGACTTGGTGTTGACACCGGTGGCTGACTACGAGTGGGTGCTACCTTCGGACGCGGGTGCAGGTCACTGGGAGGTTCGCGGCTACCGGGCTGAGCTGCAGTATCGTCCGGGCCGGTGGTATGGGGGGGATGGGGGCGCACCTACACAACCGCCCGCAGGCAGACCGGACGCCGGCCCCTGATGCCTTTCCCCTCAGCCGTACATCATACGAAGTAGAGTGTGGCGCGTCGCTCGCCGGTCTTCTTGATCTTGCCGAGCGAGATGAGCTTCTGGATGGGGCGCATGAGCTGTCGGGTGTTGGTCCCGAGCTGCTTGTTGATCTCCTCGACGCGCATGGAGCGCTTGGTAGTCGAGAGCAGCTTGACGACGTCGTCGCCGACGCGCACGAGCTCGTTGGCGGAGCGTCGATTGCGCTTGTCGGCGGCGGCCTTCGCCTTGGCGGCGGCGGTCGACTTGGCGGCCTTCGCAGGTTTGGCTGCGGGCTTCACCGCCTTGGCGGCTTTGGCAGGTTTCACCGCCTTGGCGGCCTTGGCCGGCTTCACCGCTTTGGCTGGCTTGGCGGCCTTGGCTGGCTTGGCGGGACGAGCCAACGCAAGCCTCTTGGGGGCCGACTTCAGCTCCATCGGTCCAGATTTGAACTCTGCTGCCACAGAGGCAAAAGCCTCCCCGAAAATGGCGCTCACCTCTTCGGTGAAGTGGATGGCAGCGGCACGGATCTTTTCACGAAGTTCGTCGCGGGTCATGGCGGATGAGCTTCCCACAACGCTTTGGGTCGTACAAGAGTAATTATCAAAAAATGATCGTCTGCTCGCCCCTGTCATCGAGTCGCCTAATAGCTTGACTAATTTCTATGTAATATCGACACGTTGCGGCGACAGTTCCCTAGGGACTGCCCCTTCCCTGGTCATCTCCCGGCAAACCGATACCCCACCCCACGCACCGTCTCCACGTAGGTTCCAGCCGGCCCAAGCTTCCTTCGCAATCGCTTCCCATGCGTGTCCACGGTTCGCGTCGCCGTCGAGGGCCCCAGACGTCGCGAAGCAACTCGCCCCTCGTCTGGACGCGACCCCGCGCCTGCCGATCGACGCGCATTCTCCCGAAAGGTCAGGGAGGATGAGGTCGAGCGGCACGAGGTCGGGGAGGGACTCCTCGACCATGCGTGCGCCTTCCGCCCCCGTTCCGGCGGACTGCACGTCGTGGCCTCCTCTCTGAAGATTGTACTCCAGCACGCCGCGTAGACCCGCCTCGTCTTCGATGACTACGATTCTCGCCATGGCACCCTCGGAAGGCTACGGGGTGGCCGTGACAGTGCGGTGACGGGGGGCGACGAATGCGAATCGGCTGGGAGACCTTGAGCAGGACTACACGGAGCCGAAGCCAAGCTGGTGAATGCGGAGCCGACAGCGGGGAACGAAAGAATGCGTCCGTTCAGAATTCCCGGTCCCCTGCTGACCGGTTTGGCCGTGGGCTCCGTCAAGGCGATCCGGTGTGGGCCACGTCCTCGCGGGTGTTTGGTACTTCAGGAGACGGAGCTTGCCCCCGGCGCTGCGGCCGGGCGGGGCGTTCCGTGGGCACTGTGGCGACTCAGGTGGCGAAGTAGGTCGTGGACCTGCGGTCGCCGCGCTTCTGGATCTGGCCGGTCGAGAGCAGCTTCTTGATCGGTCGCATCAGCTCGCGGGTGGAGGTGCCGAGGGCCTTGTTGATCTCCTCGATGCGCATCTCGGCGCCCCTGTCTTTCAGGAAGGCTGCTACCTTGTCGGCGGCCAGGTCGAGCTCCTTGATGGAGCGACGGCCGGACTTGCCTGCAGCCTTCGGGGCGGGAGCGGTCTTGGCGGCCTTGGGCGCGGCAGGCTTGGCAGCCTTGGCAGGCTTGGCAGCCTTGGCAGGCTTGGCAGGCTTGACAGCGGCCTTGGGAGCGGCAGCCTTGACGGGCTTGGCCGCTGCCTTCTTGATTGTAGGCTTGGGCGCCGCGGCCTTCTTGGGGGCGGGCTTGGGAGCCGCAACCTTCTTGGGGGCGGGCTTGGCGGCGGCAGGCTTTGCTGTCTTCTTGGGAGCGGGCTTGGTGACGGGCTTTGCTGCTTTCTTGGGGGCAGGCTTGGGAGCTGCTGCCTTCTTGGCTGGCACCGTTGCCTTTTGCAGGGGCTTCGCATCCGCGACCCCGACAGTGACATCCTTGACGACACTCTGCAGCATCTCCCCGAAGTAGCCAACGAGTTCGTCGGTCAGTCGGACGGCTGCAGCCTGAATTTGAGCACGAAGATCTTCACGATTCATGAACGAGGAGGGTCCCACAGACACCTCCGACAAGACAAGAGCAAATGCGCAAGAGATCAAATCTGTGGGGGAGGACTCGAGTTGACCCTCAAAAATCTCGAGAAATTCTGCATCTGCCTTCGGCTTGGGGTGCAGTGGGGACAGCCGGCCAAGGGGACCGATTTGCGCTCCTCCCTTCCGCGCTCCCCCTGCACCGCCTACCGACCGGACGCCCCTCGCGCCTCCGCGCGCCCGACCTCGCAACGTCTCCGCGTAACGTTGTTGTCCCGATTGGGGCTGCTCCGATGGTCAGTGCCAAACGGGCGCCGCTTCTCCGCGTCAGAACAACCGTGCGCTGCCGCCCCGAATCCCCCGCTGACGTCGAAGCGCCCCGCGAGCGACGCGTGGTCGGGCCGAAGTTCCTTGCCCACACGCTCCCTCGCGCCCTGTCGCCGTCGATGTGCATTCCTGGGATTGCAGCCTAGTTTCTAGGCTTCTTCGTGCGAGCCTGGGTTGCCCTTGCACCATCACGTCCGTTCAGTGTGCGGACACTGTAGCGCTCGTCCGCTTACGTCACTCGCACCCATCGTCGCTCGACGCTGGATCGAGGATGGATCTTGCTGAACGGGACCAGTTCGGAGTCATGTGTATACGGATCGGGATAGAAATTGCGTGTCTTGGTGGGCGCGTGAGAGAGAGCCTGATTGCTCACCCGTTCAGGCTTCTTTTGCCGCTGCGATCGGTCGAAATTGCACCCAAGACCGGTGGCGGCGCTATAAGAGCGGCGTGCAGACGACGACCTCGAACGAACACGAAGCGCCCGCTCGACGCGTGAGCGACACCGCTCTCGCCATCGCTCGCGAAGCCCGGTCGTTGATGCTGCAGTCGACGCTGATGCATCGGGACCTGCTGCCCTCCGTGCCGTCCACGATCGCACCGGGTCAGCCCATCGTCGTCGTGTTGCACGGGCTTTTCGCCACCGCGGGCGCACTCCGTCCTCTGCGAAGACGAATCGAGGCCGCGACGGGACACGCCACGGCTTCCTTTTCCTATGCACCGGGAAGCAACCTGCGGACGTTGGTCGCACGGCTTCGTCGATTGCTGCGCGAGCTTCCGGACAACCCGATCTCGCTGGTAGGGCACAGCATGGGTGGGCTGGTCGCGCGGTACTGTGTGCAGGTTGGCGATCGAGACGCGCGCGTGCGACGAACCATCTCTCTCGCAAGCCCGTTTTTCGGTTCACGCATCGCGCACTACGTGCCGCGGGCGTTGTGTCCCGGCATCGAGCCGGGCAGTCCGGCGCTCGAAGAGTTGCTCCGCAACCACGACCGCGGCGCCCATGTCCCGCACACTTCGATCGCCTCCACTCACGATCAGCTCGTGTGGCCTTGGCACAGCGCCGTCTATCCCCACGGGCAAAGTGTCGTCGTTCAGGCGCGCGGACACAACACACTGCTGTTCGATCCCGACGTCGCCGCGCGCGTCATTGAAGCGCTCATGGACGGAGTGTCCGTCCAGTTCGGCTGGCGCCCCACCGTCGTGCAGAGCCTTCCGCTCGCCAGCTGACTCCCGCAAGGTTCCGCGCCGCGCTCCGTCGCACCTCGGGGTTGCCATGTCGCACCGTCCGGCGTATGCGTTGCACTCCACCCGATCGGAGACCGCATGAGCCTCAAGAAAAAAGCGATGCACCACGGCATGAAGCTCATGAGCGACCCTCGCGTCATGAAACTCATGCAGGACGAACGGTTCATGAAAGCCATGATGGCTGCCATGAGCGTTCCGGGACGCGTCACCACCGCCGCCCAGGAGCACACCGACCGCATCGCCCGGATGATGTCCCTCGCGACCGAGCAAGAAGTGCGCGACTTGCGTCGCACCGTTCGCTCCCTCGAAGATCAACTCGCCGACCTCAAGCGAGAGCTCGAACAGGCTCGCTCACGACGCGACGGCGCCAACTGATCTCTCGTCCTTCTCCCGACCGTTTGCGTCGCACCCGATAGCCTCCGACGTGGCACATCGCCGGGCCGCAGTGTGCCCAGGATGCGCCGGACTCCGGAATCGTGTAGACTGACGACCCCTGCGAGGGTGGCACGGATTGTCACACGGAGGCCCCATGGGTTGTGTCAAGTCAGCTTCACTTCTCTTCTCAGTCCTTTCCCCCTTCGTTCTGATCGCTGTCGCTCACGGGGCCGAAACCCCCGGGGCCGAAACCCCCGGGGACGAAGCAGGGGACGAAGCCGCGGGCATTGCACAGGACGAAGACCGCCGCCCGGCGGGTGAGGCCAAGGACAACAGCGTCGCCAAGGGAAGCGCGAAGCCCGAGTCGTCGCCGTGGGTCGAGAAGGACAACCAGGACTACCGATTCGTGGGCTTGCGGGCACGGATGGCGTACATCCCGGAGTGGATGTTTGGGCTCTTCGGAGCCGATGGCGGCAAGGGAGTAGTTGTCCCATCCTTCGGCCCCGAATATGTCACACGCCGGGACGGGTTCGAGGTGGACACGTGGCTGACGTTCGCGAGCTACGGGATGGCAGACACGCCGTTCAAGGCGAGCTCGGACCCGGACACGTCGTACGAGATCGTCCGTTCGGAGATCAAGACGCTGACGGTGGGGGCTGACTTTCTCTGGACGAAGCCTCTGAACGACAAGGGGTTATCGCTCACGTACGGCATGGGGGCGGGGATTGGGGTGGTGTTTGGCAACCTGTACCGCAACCAGTCCTATCCCCCGAATGGTCAACCGGGCGACCCGGAGGACTACGTGAAGTGTCCGGGACCTGGGGGTGCTCACGGCGACTACTGCGACAACGAGAACGACCACTACGGGGACTTCACGGAGTCGAGCTGGATCAACGGCGGGGCGAAGCCCGTGCTGTTCCCGTGGGTGGCCGTGCCGCAAGTGGGGCTTCGGTGGAAGGCGAGTCGGCAGCTCGTGCTTCGCTTGGACACGGGGCTGTCGTTTCCAGGTCCGTTCTTCCTCGGTGTGTCGGGTCAGTATGGGCTGTTGTGAGGTCGCGATGTCTACCCAATTTCCAGCGCGTTATGAAGAGGTAGCTGTTCTGGGCCGCGGAGGAGGAGGACAGGTCTGGGCGGTGCGGGATCGGCTCACGCGAGAGACGGTGGCCCTCAAAGCTCTTGCGGAAGACGCCTCGGAGCGAGAGGTCCAGGCGCTGGTGCGAGAGGCCGTGACGCTCTCCGGGCTCGAGGGGCTTGGTGTACCGAAGGTGCTTCGGTTTGGCCGATTGCCTGACAGCCATCGTCCCTACTTGATCCGCGAGCTCGTGCAGGGGCGTAGCTTGCTCTCGTTGATCGAGCGTCCCGACGCCGACCCGCGTGCTTGTCTCGTGGCGGTGGTCCACGCTGCCAATCAGCTCACGGGGCTGCACAGAGCCTCCTTGCTGCACGGGGACGTCAAGCCCGCGAACATCATCGTTTCCGAAGGGGGTGCGACGCTCGTGGACCTCGGTCTCGCGGCGCCCTGGCGCGAGGAAGGCACCCGCCCGGAGGGGCTGACACCGCGCTACGCAGCCCCCGAGCTGTTCGCCGGCATGCGCATCACCGTGCGTGCCGAGATCTTCGCCCTCGGCGCCACGCTCCTGGACGTGCTCGAGGCGTGCGGTGAAAGGCTCGACCCCCCTGTTCGCAAAAGCCTGCAAGCGATCGCCGACCGCGCCATGCATGCCGACCCTTCCCAGCGACACCCAAGCACCGACGAGATCGGAAGCGCCATCCGACTCGCCGCCGGCTTGCCCGACATCAATAGCACCCATGCTGTCGACCTTGCCTGGCCCATCGTGGGTGTCGATGCCGCGGCCAATCTGCTCCTCTCCCAGATCGCGACGATGGTGCACGGGTCCGTCATTGCGGTGACGGGCAAAGCCGGCTCCGGTCGCTCGACCTTGTTGCGACGCCTCGCGTGGACGCTCGGGGTGGAGGGCAGAGACGTCGCCTGGATCCAGGACGAGCAGTCCGTGCCATGGATGGCTGCACTCGAGATGGAGCTTGGTGCCTATTCCGACCTTGGAGGGGTCATCGTCCTGGCCGACGGAGCGGAGCAACTTCCGGCGCCTGCGAAGCATCGTCTTGCGGCGGCGCGGCAGGCGGGGGCCAAGATCGTCCTGGTCACGCACCCGCGGGTGGCTGCTTCCCTGGGCGGTCCCGTGGAGCGCTTTGCCATTCCCGCCCTCGACGACGAAGCCGCTGCGGGGCTCGTGCGTCGCGCGGTGCCGTCGCTTTCCGACTCGCTCGTGGAGCACGTGGTGCAGCGTGCGGAGGGGCGCCCCGGAAAGCTCCGTATGATCGTGCGTCGCATTGGTGTTCGTCCGGTGCTGAGCACGAACGACATCGACGAGATGATGGGGAGCGGTGCGTCGATCAGTTCGCGTGGGGGGGAATCCTCGGACATCGCGGAGGTGGAGCACTTGCTGGATCAGGGGCGGTTCGAGGAGGCGGCGGGGAAGCTTCGGCAGGTATCCGGGGCGGACCCGTTGGAGCTGTTGCTGTGCAAGGCGCGGCTGGAGCTGGGCCAGGGGGAAGTGAGCGAGGCTCTTGCGACCCTCGAGGCGGTGCAGGAGGCGACGCTTCCCCCGGCGGGGTTGAGCCGAAGGCGCTGGATGCTCAGCGTGGCCCGTTGCCAGTTACGGCTCGGGCGTCATGAAGAGTCGATGCGTCACGCGCGGCAGGCCGTGGACAATGACGCCACGGAGGCAGGGGAGGTGGCGGTCACGCTGGAGGCGCGCGCGTGTGTTGGATTGCTCCAGAGCTACTGTGGAGATCACGCGGGAGCGGAGCGTGAGCTTCTGGACGCGGCGGTGTTGGCGCGTGCGCTGGCGGACAAGCGGGTGGAGTCCATCGTGCTTGGTTCCTTGGCGGTGGCGCTGCAGCGAGGCGACAAGCTGGGGGAGGCGCGAAGGGCGTTCGAAGAAGCGCTCGAGTGTGCGGAGCAGGCGGGCGATGCGGGGGCGGTTGCGAACACGCGACTGAACCTTGCCGTGCTTGCGAACATCGAGGGAGATCTTGCGGACGCCAGCAAGCATCTCGAGGCGGCCATCGACATGGGACGGCGTGCGGGGCGCGGGTCGACGACGCGGCAGGCGCTCTTGAATCTGGCCCACCTGGACATCTACTTGGGGCGGTACGCGCGGGCGCGTTCGGGTCTTGCGTCGCTGGCGGAGCAGCGAGAGAAGTTGGCTCCGAACCACCGTGCGCAGCTCGTGGGGATGGAGGCGGAACTGTCGGCGCGAACGGGCGAGCACGCGCGCGCGGCGGAGCTGTATGAGTCTTGCGGTGCGCAGTACGAAGCGCTCGGTCGGAGTGTGGATGCTGCCGAGGCAAGGCTCGAGGGCGTGCTCATCTCCGCGCGGTCGGAGATCGGGGACCCTGTGGTGTGGTCGAAAGCCATCGAGCAAGCGATGACGTCGCTTTCGGGGGCCACGGCACATCGCGCCTTGTTGCACCTCGCCCGAGGTGCGGTGGCTGCGGTCCAGAACGACGAGGACCGTGCGCGTACGTCGTATGACGCGGCGCTGGTGGCTGCCCGGGAGGCGGGGCAGAAGGAGTGGATCTGGAAGACGTTGGAGGCGCGGTCGCGTTTGCTGGCGGAGATGGGTCAGGAGCTTGCGGCGCGACGGGACTCCGAGGAGGCGTTATCGGTGCTGGAGGGGATTGCGACGCGTTTGCCGCGGGACTTGCGAGAGGTGTTCTGGGACGATCCGCGCCGACGCGCGGTGCGGGCCAGCCAGCTAGGATCGCGCATGTCGGCGGCGGGCACGGTGGCGAGCGGTCCCTGGACGTTGGGGTCGCGCTCGTTCGGTGCGGGGGCGTCTTCCACGTTGGCGGCGCTTCCTGTCGAGGAGCGGCTCACCAAGCTGCTGGAGATCAACAGGGAGCTTGCGCGTGAGCACAAGCTCGAGCCTTTGCTCGAGCGTGTGACGGATCACGCGATCTCGCTGGTGCAGGCGGAGCGAGGGTTCGTCATTCTCGCCAAGGATGGCGCCTTGGTGCTTCACACGTCGCGAAATCGCAAGGGTGATGCATCGCATGCGAAGTTCTCCTCCAACATCGCCGAGAAGGTCATTGCCACGGGGGAGCCGGTGATCACGCTCAGCGCGCGGGACGACGAGCGCATGGCGGATTACCTCTCGGTGCACCAGCTCAACGTGCAATCGGTGGCATGCGTGCCGATTCGGGCTCCAGACAACCGCACGGCGGGGGCGTTGTACGTGGAGACGCGTCACCGGCCCGGGTCGCTCTTTCACGCAGAGCTGCCGACGTTGATGGCGTTTGCCGATCAAGCGGCGGTGGCCATCGAGAATGCCCACCTCATCTCCGAGAACGAGCAGAGGGCCGAGGAGCTGGCGAAGACCAACGCGGAGTTGGAGAAGGCGCATGCGCGCTTGCAGGAGGTGCTAGGGCATCGCACCGCACAGCTCGAATCGACGCGTCGCGACCTCGACGCGACCCGTGCCGTGCTGCGTGGGCACTTCGGCTACCAGGGGCTGGTGGGTACGAGCGAGAGAATGCGGCGCGTCTACGCGCTCGTGGACCGTGTGAAGGACATGGATGTTCCGGTGTTGATCACGGGAGAGAGCGGGACGGGCAAGGAGATGGTGGCGCGTGCGATTCACCGTGGTGGCCCGCGGGGCAAGAAGCCGTTCACGGGAATCAACTGCGGCGCCATTCCGGAGCATCTGTTGGAGAGCGAGTTGTTCGGTCACACCAAGGGCGCCTTCACGGGTGCGGACCGGGACCGCAAAGGCCTTTTCCGGGAGACCGAGGGCGGGACCATTCTTCTCGACGAGATCGGGGAGATGCCCCACAAGATGCAGGCGGGACTGTTGCGGGTGCTGCAGGAACACGTGGTTCGTCCGGTGGGGGGGGCGCGCGAGGAGCCCGTGTCGGTTCGCGTCATCGCCGCGACCAATCGGAACTTGGAGCGCATGGTGGCCGAGGGCACGTTCCGGGAGGACCTGTACTACCGTCTTCGCGTCGTGGACGTTCTGCTGCCTTCGTTGCGCGAGCGGGCGGAGGACATACCGATGCTCATCGACCACTTCCTGAACATCTTCGCGGCGCGCTACCGCCGGGAGCGAAAGACGATATCGCGCGACGCGCTGCGCTTGCTCTGCTCCTGTCCGTGGCCCGGCAACGTACGCCAGCTGGAGAACTCGCTTCTCAACGCTTGGGTCATGAGTGACCGTTCCCAGCTGGAGATTGAGGACTTCGAGATGACCGGGCTGCAAGGCGCGAGTGAGCAGTTCGCACGCGCCTCCGAAGAGCGCAGGGCGACCACGTCCCAGGTGCGCCTCATCGACACGCAAGGGCCCAGCGACCGAGCCGCACCGAGCGAGACCTTGTCGGCACACGAGGCTTCCGAGAAGGAGCGAATGATCGCGGCCCTGTCGAATGCGAATTGGAACCGCGTCAAGGCAGCGGAGATGTGCCAGATTCCTCGCCGTACGTTCTACCGGCGCCTCAAGAAGTACGGCATCCAGTAGGCGGGCTCTTCCAAGGAAGGTCTGTCGATGACTCTCCGATCTCACATCCCGTGAGATCGGAGCTTCTTGTGCAAGCCCTCGCGCGTGATGCCGAGGGTTTTTGCCGCGTTGGTCTTGTTGTTGCCGTGGTCCCTGAGGGATTCCAGAAGCAAGTACTTCTCGACCTGGTCCATCATCTCGCGCAAGGTGCCCTTGCTCACGCCCGCCTTGCCCACGACCCCTTCGACGCATCGAATTCGCTCCGATAGCAGCTCGGGAACCACGAACGCTCCCTCGTCGAGCTGGATGACCAGCCGCTGGATCTCGTTCTGCAACTCGCGGACGTTACCCGGCCAGTCGTAGGCGACCAGCAGCTCCATCGCTTGCTGGCTGAAGCCCCCGACGCTCTTACCGAGCTCGGAGGCATAGCGCTTCAGGAAGGCTCCTGCGAGCAGGGGAATGTCTTCCCGTCGTTCGCGCAAGGCAGGGGATCGCAGCGGGAAGACCTTGAGGCGGTAATACAGGTCCTCTCGAAAGCGTCCTGCCTTGACTTCGTTCTCCAGGTTCCTGTTGGTGGCGGCCACGATTCGCACGTCCACCAGGTGGGTGCGGGACGCCCCCACGGGGCGAATCTCTCCCTCCTGCAGGACACGGAGCAGCTTGGACTGGAGAGAGAGGGAGATCTCCGCCACCTCGTCGAGAAACAGCGTGCCTCCGTCGGCGATGTCGAACAGTCCTTTCTTGTCCTCCGTGGCGCCCGTGAACGAGCCTCGCTTGTGGCCGAAAAGCTCGCTTTCGAGCAGATTCTCGGGAAGAGCGGCGCAGTTCTGGGCCACGAACAGCTTGTCACGCCGCTTCGAGCGGTAGTGAACAGCGGAGGCAAGCAGCTCCTTGCCGGTGCCCGTCTCACCCTCCACCAGGACGGTGACGCGGGTGTCGACGACCTTGTCGAGCTGCGAGAGGACGGCCTTCATGGGGGCGCTCTCGCCGATGATCGTCTGGACGCGGCTGCGTGTTTCCTCGCGGGTGCGCAGGAAGTCGTTCTCCTTGCGAAGCTGCTCCTGTGCGACTTGGAGTCTTCGGATCAGGCGCGCGTTGGAGACGGCGAGGGATGCGTTGGAGGCGAAGAGCGCAAGGACTTCGAGGTCCATGGCGCTGAGCATGGCGGGGGCTTGGCGGTTGTCGGCCTGGATGACACCGAGGATGGTCTCCCCGCGCCAGAGCGGAACGGCGGCCGTGCTGCGGATGGACGCACCCACGATGGATTCGGCCTGCGCCACCTCCTCCGGAGCATCGGCGGCGAGTACCGCGGCCCGCTCCGACAGCACCTTGCGAAACACGCTGCGTGCGATGGGAATAGGACCGCGAGGCGTCGTGCCCTGCCCGTCGGCCCCCCGCACCCGTGTGAGAACGGGCACGTAGACCGCCGCCTGGGGCCCGTCCTCGTCGTCGCGCAAGGTCACGGTGACGTGGGTCGCCCTTGGCAGCAACTGCAGGACACCGTCGCAGATGGCCTGCAGCACTTGGTCGAGGTCGGCGGCCGCGCCGAGTCGCTTCTGGACCGCGTACAGCTTCTGCAGCGTATCCAAGTCCCGTTCGATGCCTTCGCCCGCGGGGCCGATCTCCTCGATGCGCCGCATGGACACGACGCGGGCTTCCTCCTGCTCGAGGAGCTTGATCTCGAGGATCGTGTGCTCCTCTCCCGTGCCGACCTCGACCTTGCACCCCCCCTCGATTTCGACGGTACGGGTGGGGAGCTCGTCGAGGCGGACCCGGCCTCGATCGGAGACGACGACAGTGCCGCGGGTAGACCGCAGGTCTTCGACGATGGTGCGGGTGGGGCCCCGGATGATGCGAAGGTGGTGTCCGGAGACGTGTGGGTCGGCGAGGACGACGTGGTTGTCGGGGGCGCGCCCGATGGTGACGACGTCCTGGTCGAACTCCAGGCGCTGGCCGATCTGGACGCCCGAGTGGACCGAGACTTGGATCATGGTGATAGCGGAAGCGGCTAGAGGCGAGCGACGAGGCGGATGCGGATCTGGCGCAAGGGCGCGTCACCGGAGATGAGGTTCTGGTCGCCCTTGGCGACATTCACCTCGAGCTGCTTGTTGATCTCGTCGGCGGAGGCCTGATCGCCCTTGGGGGCGAGGAAGTCGAGCGCTTGTCCGGCGGTGTACTTGATGGCGGCGTTCTTGATGTTGGGGAAGCGCTTGACGATTTCCAGGCGGGTCTTGTCGCTGCCGAGGATGCCGAGCATGTAGGCGGACTTGATGCCCTGGAACTGCTCCTTCTTCTCCTGGACGGCAGCCTCTTCCAGCTTGGCGAGGTAGCACTCGGGCTTGTCGCCGCAGGCGTTGAGCACGGCCTTGGCCTTCTCGAGGGCTTCCTTCTCGAGCTTGGCGTCGTCCTTGCCCGGGGCCCACTTGCCGATGGCTCCCTCCACGAGGGCGATTTGGTCCTTGCGCATGAGCTTGATCATCGTCGGAAGCACGGAGTCGCGCAGCAGGTCCTTGTCTTCCTTCTCGCCCTTGAAGCTGTCGACGCGGTTGATGAGCACATCGATGACGCTCGGGTCGTAGAACTGGGCGATGGATTCGGCCAGGACCGCGACGGCCGTATGTCCCGGAGGAATGACGGCCGAGACGGGCATGTCGTTGAAGACCCTGATGTAGGCTTTGAGCGAATCCGGTGTGCCGGGGCACTTGGACAGCTCGCGCGCGAGGATGGCCTGGGTGATGTAGTCCGCCTTGTCGGTCTTATCGAGGGCGAGCATCAAGGGCTGTACGCCGTCGGCCCGGCCGATCGTTCCGATGACGAGCGCCGCGGAGCGCACCGGTGTGATGGCGGCTTCCTTCTGGTCCTTGATCTTGGCCTTGGCGAACTCGGTGAGCTCTGCATCCTTGCCGAGCAAGGCGTCGACGAGGGTGTTCATCGAGTCCTTGCCCATCTTGACCATGGCCATGATGGCGGTGGCCGCGACGTCTGCCTTGTTCGGGTCGATGACGGTCTTGAACAGAGGCTTGATGGCGTCGGCGGCTTTGATTTCGCCGAGGACTTCGGCGGCGGTCACCTGCCAGAACTGCTCGTTGCGATAGGCGGTTACCTTGTCTTCGTTGGTGCGGTCGGTCTGCTCGAGCTTCTCCATCGGTCGGTTCAGCCGCTCGAGCAGCTGGGGCTTCCAGGACGGGGAGGCGATATCGACGAGGGACTTCTTGAGGTCGACGTAGATGAGAGCGCCCTTGGGGGAGCCGGCTTCGAACTTGACGAACACCTCGATGATGGCATCCATCGCTTCGGGGTCCTTGATGCCGGTTTCAGCGATGACCTTGGCGCACGCGCGAACGTCGGGTTCGGTCACGTTGGGCTTGTAGTCCTTGAGGGCCTTGATCCACGCGGGCTTGGCGCGCTCGTCCCGGGAGTCTGCGAGCAGCTTGATGATGTCGCCCTTGGTGCGATCGTCGATGGTGTCGCCCTCGAGGTAGGTCTTGGTCAACGGAGGAATGATCTTGTCGAGCAGCTCCTTGACGTGGGGCTGCGAGCGGTCCTTGTCGGCGCGGGTCATCGCGTCTTCGAAGAACTGCACGAGGCGCTTGACGGCCTGGGGACGCAGGGCGGGATCATCCAACCGTTTGGTGTAGTACTCTGGCTGGTTCTCGTCTTCGCACCCGATCATCACGGCGGATGAGACCGACACCGTCGACACGGCGGCGACGCCGAGCAGCAGAGAACGAAGGAGCGGGGTGATCTTACGCACGTTGCGGAGCATGGTAGCCCTCCGATGGCCCCGAAGGTGGCCGGATGGTTTCGAGTGAGACTCGACTACGAAGCCGTGCCGGATCGGAACGGCCGCACGCTGGGAGGCTAGGTGCACCGCGACGGGGTGTCAACGCGAGTTGGACGCCGGTTCGGTGCAACAGGTCCCGCGGTGGTGGCTCCGGCTCGACCAGATGGGTTCGAGCGAGGGAAGCGCGAGCCTCTCCTCGCGTTGGGCACGCGGTCCTGGAGCGCCGAGCAAGGAGTGCGAATCACGCTTGCCGAGGAGTCAGCCGCGGCGAACGCCTGCGACCGCAAGGCGAGGCTTGGACGGCCCCGGTATCGCGTTCCGTTCTCTGTTCGTCTTCCTGGTTTCTGAGCGGGCGTCAGGCCTCTTCTTGCTCGTGGGCGTCCTCGAGGTCGGCGTCGCAGGTCAGGCAGCGCTCGGGCAGGGCTTCCTTGTGATAAACCTCACCGCAGCGAGGGCAGAATCGGGCATCGCGTTCGAAGGTGATCGCGCGTTTGCTGGCGCGGCACGCCCGTCCGGTGACTTGCAGGGGCTCCACGTCAAGACGCTCACCGTCCTCCGGGGAGGTCTTGGGCAGGGCTTCGACAGCCGCCTTGTCGGCCTTCCAACGCTTTGGAATGCGTGCCTCGGCTTCCTTGGCCACCCAGGCAGCGGCGACGGGGTGGGTTGTGACGCTGAACGTGAGCGTCTCGCCCTCCGCCTCGATCCGAACTGCGCCATCGCGGATTCCGACCTCACGCATGTCGCACCAGGCGACCCGTCGCGTGACCTTTCCCTCGCGCTCCCAAGCGATTCCCGCATCCCCGACCCGCAGGCTCGCTCCCTCCAGGTCTCCCCAGAGAAGGACGGCCGCGAGCACGGCGGCGCCGCCCGCCACCAGCCAGGGAGCGACCCCAACCCGCGGGTCAGCCACCCACTGGCCATAGATCCCGGCACCCACGCCAAGTCCGCCCGCGATCGTGCCCGCCATCGTGAGCATCGTCGTGTTCGAACGTTCCGGCACGAAGCGCCTCTCCGTTCGCTCCGCCTTCTTGGCCCTGCCGCCCTTGGTCTTCTTGCTCTTCGAGGAAGCTTTCTTGTCCGCCATGCTCCGGTCACCTCGTGCGCGTACTGGACGACTCCCCTCTACCACGCTTTGTCCCAATCCGTTCCCCTCTCTGGCCCCATCCCATGCGATCACCTCCTTCCCCGCTCTCCCCCTCGCCTTGCCAGGCTTGACCCCCCCTGGTCCCAAGGTCAGGATGCCCGTCCCCATGAACGCTCGCGTTCTCGTCGTCGATGACAGTGTCACCGTCCGCAAGGTGGTCCAGGCGATCCTGTCCGGTAGCGGATACGCTGTCGTCGCTTCCGGCGATGGGCAGGACGCGCTGCAACTGCTCGAGCGCGAGAGTGTGGACCTCGTGCTGCTGGACTTCGTGATGCCGCGCATGAACGGCTATCAATTCTGCCGAGAGCTTCGGGCACGGGAGGGGGTGCGGGACCTTCCGGTGGTGCTGATGAGCGCGAAGGCGGAGCGGATTCGCGACCAGTTCTTGCGCCAGACCGGCGCAGTGGACGCCATCACCAAGCCCTTCGACCCTCGTGCCCTCGTCGCCGTGGTGGAAGGGGCCCTCCAACGGATGGCCGAGGGCCGCGCCCCCCAGGTCCCCGCGGCCGAGGACATGCCTGAGGAGGAAATGCTGTCCATGACCAACGACAGCGTTCCCCCGAGCTCTCTCTTGGTGCCGGGACCCAGCGCCCACACGGAGCTCGCTCAGGCTCTGGTCGATGCCATCGGCGCCGACGTTGCCTCCGCCGTGCAAGACGGTCGTCCACCTGCTGACCGCCTTCGCGGTGTCATCGAGTCCGCCCTCGCCAGCAAGGGCATGCCCGCCCTGCTCCAGCGCCTCCGCTGGTCCCTCGCGCCGGGCTCCGACGAAGTCCTCGTCGGTGACGTCGAGAGCATCCCCATCGGCGAGATCATGCAGCTGCTGCAGATGCAGCGCCAGACAGGACTCCTCGAGATCTCCAACGGAAAGATCGTCGTGCTCGTCCATCTGCGCGAAGGCTTGGTGGACCTGGCCCAATGCCGTCACGGTGACCCCGAGCTGCTACTCGGCCGCTACTTTCTCGAGCGCCAGCTGCTCTCCGGCCAGGACCTCGAGATCGCGGTGCGGGACGCAGAGACCCGTGGCGAGCTGCTCGGTGCGCGGCTGGTCGGGCTTGGGCTCGTCACGCAGCAGGACCTGACCGCTGCGCTCGCCCGCCAGACCAGTGAGATCATCTACGAGGCGCTCCGGTGGAAGCGCGGATGCTTCTTGCTGCGCCGCGACGTGCGAACCCCGGAAGCGGAGAACGCGGCTCTCGCGTTGCCCATTGCTTCCATCGTGATGGAGGGGTTCCGACGGGTCGACGAGTGGCGAATGATCGAGGAGACGATTCGGTTCGAGGAGGTGTTGCTGCGTGATGACCTGGCCATCAGCGCGCTCAAGACCGAGCAGCTCACGGCGCAGGAGCACGCGGTGCTCGCGGAGATCGACGGCAAGCGGCGTGTGCGGGAGATCATCGAGCGATCGCATCAGTCGTCCTTCGACATCTGCAAGACGTTCTACCGGCTGCTCAAGTCGCGGTTGGTGCGTCGGAAGGCGGCCTAGGATGGCGGACCGCGCGGGGATGGTGCTCGACACGGGGGAGTGTTTGCGGTTCGTGTCCGCGCGCGAGGCGGGCTGGGTGGTTCCGTCGGAGGCCGTGGTACCGGTGCCGGGATTGGTGTTGCCTGCCGTGGGGCTGGTGTTGACGGAGGATCGGGTGGCGACGGCGTTGCGGGTGGGGACGGTGGATGCGGGGCACATGGTCGTGTGTGAGACCGAGGGCGGGTGGGTCGCGCTGATGGGCGCCCGTGTGGTGGCGACTGGGGTTTTCTGCGAGGCAGACGATGGAGCGGGAGTGGTTCATCGCGGTCAGGTAGCGCGCGAGCTGGACGTGCGTGGTTTGACGCTGGACGTGGAGGCTGCGATCTGGCGAGCGGCGTGGCCGACAGGCGAGGAGAGGCTCGGATGACGAAAGGAACGCGGCGAGGTTGGTTCGGACGGGAGCGTGAGGAGGGTGAGCCTGCGGATCATGCCGAGGAGGCCAAGCTTTGGACGGCGCACCTGCAGGCTCGCGAGGCGGCGAACCACATCGTGGAGTCGGCCGCGCAACTGCTCGCGTCCACGGCGCGCCAGCAAGCTCTCCTCGATGGCGTGACCGACCTCGGCCGCCAGGCCGCCAGCCGCGGTCCCGAGATCCAGGAGCCCATGGACCACATCGTCCAATCGCTCGATCGGCTTCGCCTCGTGGCCCTCAACGTCGGCCTCGAAGGGGCACGCCTCGGTGACCCCGCCGGCAGGGCGCTCATGAACGTGGCCGACGAGGTCCGCGGCTTGACCGAGCGCGCGGACGAAGCCATGCAAGAACTCCGGGGCTCTTTCGACGACACCCTCTCCACCTGGAACCAGGCCGTCCGACGCACCGATGAGCTGCGCGACGCCCACGCGGCCATCGTGGCTCAGGCAAGCCGGCAGCAGACCGTCGCCCAGGACATCGTCAAGCACGTCGATGCCATCGGGCAGCATGCTCGGTCCCTGCTGGAAACCGACCCGCAGACGGCCGTCGTCCTCGCTCAGGTCGTCGAGCATGCGAAAGGTCTCGTTCAGGCGCTGGGCTCCCTCGGTGGCCGGGCGCGACGCGAGGTCGTCCGGTCGGCCCTCGGTCCGTTGCTCCAGCCCTTGCTCCGCACGCTGCTCGACGTCGCCCGAACCTCGAAGAGCAAACCGGGCAGCGAATGACGACGTCGGACCCGGAGCTGCGCGCGCTCCTGCTCGAGGAGCTTCGCAAGCACCTCGAGACCCTGGAGCGCGGTGACCTCGACGCTGCTGCCCTGCGACACGTGTTGCATGCGGTCAAGGGCACTTCGGGTGTGGCGGGGGAGATCGCCTTGTCCGAGTCGTTCTCTCGCCTCGAGCGCAGGGAGCCGCGGGACGAAGCCATTCGGCTGGCCACTGAGATCTTGCGCGACGCCCTGCGGAACCTCGGGGCGGACCTCCCCGCTTACGTCGATCCTTGGCCGATCCCGCCGGAGGACCTGTCCGTGCGCGACCAAGCCCCCGGACTTCGCGCTCGGTACGAGGCTGACGTGCAGGAGAGGACCGCAGCGCTCGACGCCATCCTTGCCGACCCCTCCGACCCGTGTGCGCGCCTGTCCGATGCCTTGCGTCACGTGCATGCCCTCAAGGGGGCGGCTGCGTCCGTGGGCGACGAGGTGATGGCCTGGTTCTGTCATGGTCTCGAGAGCCGCATTCGACGCGCCACCGAGCCGGAAGAAGCGCGTGCGATGCTCGAGCAAGTGGAACACTGGCGTCCGGTGCTGGGCGGGATGGCCACCGATCCGGCGGGAACGGTCAGCGTCCTTCGCGCGTCGTCGGGGACGTCGAACCCTGCGGCCGCCCAGGGCAGCGCGCCCGCGCCCGGTCCCCTGGGAGATGCGTGGCTTCATGTTCCCGCTCACGCGATCGACCTTGTCCTCGAGCGCTTGCGCCGCGTCTCCTTGACCGTGCGCGAGGTGGACGGGCAGGCAGAGACGGTACGACGCGCGGCGCGGTCGCTTCGTCACGTGAAGCAACAGCTACTCGAGTCGCGTCGTCTGATCGGTCCCCCCCGCCCTTGGGGCGCACCTGTCGCAGCGCTCGACGGCATCGAGGAGGCGACCCGGGCGGTCGCCCAGGCCGCCGCACAGCTCGAGGTCGTTGCCTCGACGGCGCGTCGCGGAGCGCGGAGTATAGGACAGAACACGAACACCTCGCAGATCGAGCTCGGCACGGTGCGACGCGCCACGATGGCGCTGGTCTTCGACCGCGTGGCCGAGGCTGTACAGGCGATGGCGGGGCGGTCCCGGGGGGAGGTGAGGGTCGAGCAGGTGGGTGCGGCCACACCGGTGGACCGAAGGCTTGCGGAGGCGCTCGTGGACCCCGTTCTGCAGCTTGCTCGCAACGCCGTGGCGCACGGCATCGAGTCGCCTGACCTTCGCGCTTCCCTGGGCAAGCCGCCCTTCGGACGCATCGTCCTTTCGGCGGAGGTGCGTGGCGCGCACTTGCTCGTGCGTGTGACCGACGACGGAGCCGGCGTGGACCTGGACGCGTTGCGTGCGGAGGCCGTGCGGTCGGGGCGTCTGTCCGGAAACCAGGACCCTCCGATCGCGGACGAGGCGCTGCTCAACCTGCTCTTTCTGCCAGGCATGACGACCCGGACCACCGCGGACCTTCTCGCCGGGCGGGGGGTCGGGCTCGACATTTCCCTTCATGCCGCGAGGCGTCTGGGCGGAACCATCCGGTTCCGCAACCACCCCGGAAGAGGCCTGTCTGTCGTCGTCGACGTGCCGCTCGTGGAGCGGGGACATGCGCGGGTGCTCTGGGTCCGCTCCCTGGGCAACCGCTTCGCGCTGACCGGCCGTCACGTGCTTCGTGCGCGCGCTTGCGACCCAAACGAATCGCCTCCGCCGGCGCTCGCCGCGTGGATCGACCCTGCCCTGACGGGGCCCGAGTCCGGGTACGTCATCGACGTGGGGCGATCCGCCGACCGCGTCGTCTCCGTCTCGGTCAGCGCCGTCGAGGGGATCGAGGAAACCCCTGTCCGTCCCGTGCCCCCGCTGATCGCGCTCGCCGGTCCGTACGTGGGGGTCATCGTCGGCGCCGATGGGCACCCTTCCCTGCTCGTCGATGCCTTGCTCGTCGTGGACCGTGCGCTACGGAATCAAACCGCACGTCACTCGACTTTTCCGCCTCCCGCTCGTGCCTGACGTTTCCGTGGCACCGGAGGATTGCGGGCTCACGACATGCCCACGGTTGTGCGGGAGCGCACGGCGCAACCGGACAACCCTCGGCACCCAGCCCAACCCCTTCGGCATCCTTCCCGACGGGGTCGGCATCCCGCGGAAGCCAAATTGCAGGGCTTTCGAACGGCCCCTGCGGTGGCGCCGAGCCCCTTTTCGACCAATCCGTAATGATTCCGAACAGTGCCGAGGGTCTCCCGCGTGACGCCGAGGGTCTTCGCCACCATGCCGAGGGCTTCCACGGGACCAACCGCGTGAAGGAAGCCGCCAACTGGATTCGAGCACGACTCCATTCGACAGCGTTGTCGGCCCGACCTAGGCTGCCGCCGTGTCCCACCGTGCTCGTGAGCCGAACGACGTCGAGGTCATTTCCCTGCGTTCGGCAGACGCAACGGCAGAGGCGGCGCAGCGGCTCGACGCGCGCTGCTTCCGGGGTGGCGAGCGGTCTGACATCGCGTCCGAAATCGATCGGCCCTTCACGTTCGCCTGGGCGGCGAAGCTGCCCGTGCTCGACCCCGGGGCTGACGTCGTCGGCTACATCCTGACGTGGCACGTGGCGGACGAGCTGCACATCCTGAACGTGGCGACGGACCCTGATCACCGTCGTCGTGGCATCGGAAACGTGCTGGTGGCTCGTGCGATCGACTTCGCGAGGGAGAACAAGGTGCGGTTGGTGCTCTTGGAGGTTCGCAGGGGCAACCTTCCGGCCATTCGGCTCTATCGTTCGTTCGGGTTCTCCCTGCTCGGGCTGCGCAAGGGTTACTACGCCGACGATGGGGAGGACGCGATCGAGATGGTTCTTGTGCTCGACCCGGAAACGGGTGACATCGTGCCCGGCCGTGACGAACTGCGGCTCGAGGAGGTCTAGTGGAGCGTCTTGACAAACACCGTGGCAATGCGCGGCAGGTGGTGGTCCCCCTCGTGCGACGGGATTCGATCGGGGCGAGCCACCATGTCCTCACGTTCGAGTTCGAGACGGCTCTCGAAGCGTCGGCAGGCCAGTTCGCGATGGTGCGTGGGGCGAGCTGGGGTGAGTCGCCGTTTCTCCCCCGCCCCATGAGCTTGCTCAGCGGAGGCAAGCGGCCTTCGATTCTCGTGAAGGTGGTGGGGGAGGGGACACGTCGTCTGGCCGCTTCGGAGCCTGGGGACATGTTCTCGGTGCTCGCGCCGCTGGGGCGGCCCTGGTCGCCGTGTCCGTCGGAGCGGACGCCCCTTCTGGTGGCCGGGGGGGTGGGCGTGTGTCCCTTGCTGTTCCTCGCTAGGAGTTTGACCGAACAGGGGCATCGGTCGATCGCCTTGTATGGGGGTCGTTGCTCCACGGACCTGGCGCTCGATGAGGAGCTGGGGGCCGAGAGTGATCTGCGGTTGGCGACCGAGGATGGCAGTCTCGGAGTGATGGGGCGCGTGACGGTTCTGCTGGAGAAGGCGCTCGCCGAGACGCGAGGGCGCGCCAAGATCTACGCGTGTGGTCCCGAGCCCATGATGGCGGCAGTGGTGCGCCTGGCGCGCGAGGCCAAGGTTCCTTGCGAGGTGTCGCTCGAGACGGTGATGGCGTGTGGTTACGGCGTGTGCCTGGGCTGTGCGGTTCCCAAGGTGGACGGCGGGTTCCTGTACGCGTGCTCCGACGGTGCCTGCGTCGACGGGTATCTCATCGACTGGGACAAGTGAGGAGGATGGTGGTGGACCAACAGGTGCGCATCGGGGAGCTGACCCTTTCCAATCCCGTCCTTGCCGCGTCGGGAACGTTTGGATACGGGCTGGAGTACGAGGGGTTCTTCGAGCTGTCCCGGCTGGGAGGGATCTGCACGAAGGGGTTGAGCTTGCTGCCCCGGGCGGGCAACCCGCCACCTCGCATTCGGGAGACGGCGGCCGGAATGCTCAACGCGATCGGGCTGGCCAACATCGGCGTCGAGGCCTTCTGCAAGGACAAGCTGCCCCGCTTGCGCGAGCTCGGGGCCACCGTCGTCCCGAACCTTTTCGCCACGAGCATCGAGGACTTCGTGGCCCTCACGGAGCGTCTCGATCGGGAAGAAGGGATCGCGGCCATCGAGGTCAACATCTCGTGCCCCAATGTGACGAAGGGCGGTCTCGAGTTCGGCGTGGACCCTACGGCGGCGGCTGCCGTCACCCGCGCCGTGCGCAAAGCGACGCGGCATCAGGTGTGGGTCAAGCTCTCGCCCGAAGCAGGCCGCGTGGCCGACGTCGCGCGCGCTTGCGAGGAGGCAGGGGCCCATGCCCTGTCCGCGATCAACACCATCCGGGGGCTCTCCATCGACGTGGAGACGTGGCGACCTCACCTTGCGAACCGCACGGGAGGGCTGTCAGGGCCGGCCATCAAGCCGATCGCGGTGCGCATGGTATGGGAGGTTTGCAAAGCCGTTCGTATCCCGGTCATTGGAGTGGGAGGGATCGTGTCCGCGAACGATGCGATCGAGTTCTTGCTCGCAGGAGCGTCCGCCGTGCAAGTGGGCAGCGCGAGCTTCCGGGACCCGCTCGCCACGATCAAGGTCGCGGACGGCATTCGTGCGTACTGTGAACGCAAGGGGCTTGCGGCGAGCGAGCTCACCGGTAAGGCTCTGCTCGACTGACATGAAGAGCCAAAGCTTGCCCCTCGCTGGCCTGTTGGGCCTCGCTCTCGTCGGGATGGGCTGTCCCAGCCAGGACGCACCTCGGCCGTCGGAGGATGCTGGCAGGAGTCCGAACGCGACGCTGCTTCCCTCTCCGCGGTCCTCGATCCCGACGCCGGTCCCGCGCGATGCCGGGTACGACGGCCCGGTGGGGATGCCGGCGGATTCGCGCGGGCGTCTCGTGTTGCGCGACGCGCAGGCGCCGGACCCAACGCCTCTCGCCCCCGCCAAGGCCCTCGAGCCCGAGCGGCTCGTCCACCGCGAGATGCAGGGACTCACCCTCACGGCGGAGTGGAGCTGGGATGGGGTGCCCTCTTCTCCGCCGGGCCCGGAGGTCCACGCCGCGGGCGTCAAGGCGGCCCGAGCCGTCACGCGCCACCTCTGGCAGATCGAGCTCCTCGAAGCCGGCCGGCTCCGCGTCGTGTTCGATGCCCCCTCCTTCGCCGTCACCAAGTACACGGAGCTGCGCTCTCGAAGCGACCTGTTTGGGCACATCCTCGTGTGGCCGAACAGCGAAAGCTACCGCATCATCCCCTCCGGGGCCCTCCGTGCGCTGCTCGACGAGCGGCGTGTCGACGTCAGCCCTCTGACGACGGGACAAGCGGAAAAGGAGCAGGCCGGGCGTCCCTCCTTCGGGTTCCCGACGCGGACCGTCGTGGTCGCTACACCTTGGGGCAAGGTTGACCTCGTGCAGGCACGAACCGTCAACGCAGGCTCCGGTGGGCCCCTTCTCTGCCGCTTGCTCCTGGAGTTGGTCGGTGCGCGACCGGACTCCCCCGTCTGCGAGGACGGCAAGGTTCCCGTCCGTGCTTCCTACACGTGGAAGGATGGCGGAAAGGTCGAGTTCGAGGTTTCGTCGCTCTTGATTCGATCGGACTTCCAGTCCTCGATGTTCCTGATCCCGCCTGTTCGATCGACGTTCACGGACATGGGCCTTCCGCCCCACGCGACGGGCATCTTCTTGACGCGCGAGCAGATGGCGGCGTTTCGCTCGCGGGCGGCCGACCTTCCCGACCCCCGGACCGACCCGGAGTCCAACGGGGCACCCGGCGAAGGGTTCGTCGCGGTGAATCGCACCGACGCTCTTCGGTTCCTCGTGCTCGACGGCGTACCGGTCGCGTGGGTGCCGGCCCATGGTGAGCAGTATGTCATCGGCTCGCGCGCCGGAAAGTACACGGCACAGTGGCGGTCTTTCCTGGGAATGAGCGTCGACGACCCGTTCGAGGTTCTCGTGCCCGCGCGATTCGCCTTGGGTGAGCAGCCGGATGCGGGGGCTGCGGGGGCTGCGGGCGCCCGTCCCTGAGGGGCGAAGCGGGATTGTGGTTCGGGTCCCGCCGCGTTCAGGGCTTCCGGAACCGAAGCCGCGCAGGCACGAGCCCTGCCGCCATCACGCGTCGCTCCCGGTTGCTCTTCGCACACCAGGGCGTCTCCGACATGATCGGCGACCCCGCCTCGTCTCCGTCGGGCATCAGCCCTTCCATGCTCGACAGCAGCGTCTCGTATTGCTCCCCCCGTTCCAGCACGTCCGTTTGCACGAACACCGTTCCCCCGGGCACCAGCAACCGCACCATCTCGCGAACGAACGTAGGCGTCACCACCAGCCGTTTTTGCTGCCTCTTCTTCCACCAGGGGTCGGGGAAGTGAACGTAGAACCGTGTGACGCTCGCGTCGGGTTGCAGGCGCGGGAGCAGGAAACGCGCGTCGGCGGCATAGACCCTCGCGCGATCGCCGAACCCGACCCGGGTGAGTCGGTCATCCACGATCTTCGCCCACTTGTAGCGAATTTCGAGGCCGACGAGGGCGACGGTCGAGGTTTCTGCAGCCCGTTCGAGGATGAACGCGCCTCGACCGGGGCCGATCTCGATCTCGAGGGGCAGGGAGGACAGGGTGAGGGTCGACACGTCCACGGGCCCGGCCGCGGGCAGGGTGGGGGCATCCGCGTAGGGGTGCGGCTTCTTGAGAGAAGCGAGCTCGCTCATGAGGCCCTCTTACAGCTTCGCGGGCTCGCCTACCACGGCAACTGCCACCGGGCCCGGTTTCGATCGCCCTTGCAGCCCGCGGATCCGCATGCCATGGCGCGCAGGTGCGCTCGACCTGGATGAAGCGGCTGAGGCGCGGGGCCGAGCGGCTCCGACCCACGATTCCCTATCTACCGGCAGCGGTCGCTGCCGGTGCGGTCGCGTACGGGTCCATCTCCGCCATCCTCGCGCACGTGGGTCATCCCGCCGTACCCCTCGACGACGCGTTCATTCACTTCCAGTACGCTCGCAACCTCGCCAGTGGACAGTTCTTCCACTATGCCCCGGGCCAGGGCTACGTCTCGGGGGCCACGAGCTTGCTGTGGCCCCTGCTGTTGGCACCGTTCTATCTCATCGGGTTCCGGGGCCTGTCGATCATCTGGATCGCTTGGATCCTAGGCTTTGCTGCGTTAGCTGGCCTGCTGGTGGAGGTGGTTCGTCTGAGCGAGCGGCTGACCGGGCGCGCGGTCGCGATCGCCGCCGCCGCGATGTGCGCCCTGTTCGGCGCCTTCGTTTGGTTTGCCGCCAGCGGCATGGAGACCATTCCCCTGGCCTGGATCCTCGTGCGGACGGCCCGGGTCGCCGCCGAGTGGATCGAAGCCCCGCGCGCGGGCCGCCTGCCCAGTGCACGCAACGACCTGTTGATTTGCGGACTGCTCGCACCCTTGATCCGTCCGGAAGGCGCCATCGCTTCCGTGTTCGCCGCGGGTGCGTTGCTCGCCTTTCCACTCCCCCCCACGCGCCGGGGACGCATCCTGTCCGCTTTGCCCCTCGCCGGTCCCCTCATCACCCCCCTCGTCCACCTGATCATGGCGGGGTCCACCTCGTCCAACACGACCGCCGTCAAGTGGCTTCCCGCCAATCCGTACTACACGAGCCTCGCGTCGCTCTGGGAGACCGTCGGGCAGAACCTGCGCATCTTCTTCTCCATCCTGCTCGACGGGCAGCAGTGGAGCGCCGTGTTTTTGCCCGAGGGCAGCCTGCCCATCGCCCTCATGGCCCTCGGCGCCATCCCCGTCGCTGGGTGGCGATCCGGGCGCCCATGGCGGGGCTTGCTCGTGCTCCTTCTCGCGCTTGCGATGCTGATTCCCTGCACCTACCACACGTTCCTCTGGAACCGGCTTCGCTACCTGTGGCCCTTCGCCCCCGCGTGGTTCATCGGCGTGGCCTGTCTCGCCAAGCTGCTCGGGGATTCGCTCGCCTTGGTGCGCATCCGCTGGGCGTTCACGGCCCCCGTGCTGGGAGGAATCGCCGCCGGCGCGCTCATCGGGAACCTGAAGTGGACACGCAGCGACCTGGTCAAGAGCGCCGCCGCCATCGACCTGCAGCAGGTGGAGCTCGGACGATGGGCCAAGGACAACCTACCCGCCGACGCGATCATCGGTGTGAACGACACGGGCGCCATCGCCTACCTGTCCGAGCGGGCGACCTTCGACGTGATCGGGCTCACCACCCAAGGAGAAGCTCGCTACTGGGTGGCGGGCGCAGGGTCGAGGTTCGAGCACTACGAGCGCTTGCATGCCTCCACCCCACAGCGGTTTCCCACGCACTTCATCGTCTATCCGCACTGGATGGCGTGCGAGCCCGTGCTCGGAAAGCGGTTGCACGAGGCGAGCGTGCATGACCAGACCATCCTCGGGGGGGTCACCATGGTCGTGTACGAAGCTCGTCTCGACTTGCTCGGCTCTGGCGCCCGTCCCGTGCAGCTGCCGCTGTCCGGCGACCTGATCGACGAGCTGGACGTGGCCGACCTCGAGTCCGAACAGGACCATGCCTACGAGATCGAGCACGGGGGGCGCGACGAGGCGAACAAGGTGCACACGGACTTCCTCCTCGACGTCGGATGGGGCGATGCGGAAACCGAGGACGAGGGAGAGGCAAACGACGACGGCGTGTCGGGCAGCCGGGTCTGGGCCGACGGAGGGCGGTTTGCGCGGACGGCCGACCGGTTCGTGGCTCGCTTGCGACCGGGTGTGCAAGCAAGGGCGATCGCGCGCTGGGTCGGTTCCGACGACGGCGAGGTCGAGATTGTGGTGGAGTCGGGCTCGCGCGTGCTGGCCAACGTGCGCCTCGGCGCGTACCGGATGCAGGAAGACGAGTTCGTCATTCCCGCCGACGTCGCCTCCGAGCGCACGCCCATCCAGGTCCGAGCGCTGAACGGTACGTTCGGGTCCCTGCACTACTGGTTCGTGGCGGACCGGTAGATCCGTCGCGCTGGCCATTCCCCCGGATGTCCCCTAGATCTTTGCTCGTGAGACGACGCAACTTCGCTCCGCTCCGCGCGGAGGTCACCGAGCTGAGCCTGGGCACGTGGGGGCTGTCGGGGGAAGGCTACGGCTCCGTGTCCCCTGCAGAAGCCGATGCGGTCATCGACCGCGCCGTCGAGCTCGGTATCAATCTGTTCGAGACCTCCGACGCCTACGGCAAGGGGGAAATGCTGGCGAGGCTTGGCCGCCGCCTTGCCACCGCGAAGACCGCCTACGTGGTCGCGCGTGTGGGCATTGACCGATCGAGAGAGGGCGACGCGAAGAAGAACTTCGAACCGGCCTACCTGCGTGATGCGGTCGCGCGCGCCGGAGAAAAGCTGAAGCGCTCCCGCATCGACGTCGTGCTGCTGCACAACCCCGGTGCGCCCACCGTCGAGCGCGGAGAGGCAACGGGTGTGCTCGAGGAGATGCGCAAGGTGGGCGAGATCGGGGCATGGGGCGTCAGCGCCGGAAGTCGCGAGGTGGCCGTCGCGGCCGTCGAGTCGGGCGCCAGTGTCCTGTCCGTCGCCTACAACGTCTTCCACTCTCACGACCTCCACGTCGTGGCGGCTGAGGTGGCCATGCGAGGGGTGGCCGTTCTCGCGCACTCCGTCCTCTCTTACGGCCTGCTCGCGTCCCACTGGGGGCCGGAGCGCAGCTTCGACGAAGGGGACCACCGGCGCGATCGCTGGACCCCTTCCGCCTTGCGCAAGCGTGTCAAGCAGCTGGAAGTCGTGCGCGATCTCGTCGGGGGCGATGTGCTCACCCCGCGGGCAGCTGCCCTGCGCTACGTGCTCTCCAACAGCCTCGTCTCGAGCGCCGTGCTCGGTCCTCGCAGCACCTCGCAGCTCGATCAGCTCGTTCGGGAGGCCGGCAAGGGGCCCCCCTACTTGCCCGACAAGGCCCTCGCCGACCTCCCCTCCAAACTCATCTCCGCGGGAATACACTCGTGACCCCATCGCTCGCCGAAGAAATCAACGTCGCCATCACCGCCGCCCGCGAGGCAGCCCAGATCGTCCTGTCCGTCTATCAGCGCGACTTCGACGTGGACCACAAGGCCCGCAACGAGCCCGTCACCCAGGCGGACCGACGCGCCAACGCGTTTCTCGTGCAACGCCTGTCGGGCGCCTTCCCCGCCGACGGTATCGTCGCCGAGGAGAGTGTCCCGTCGCCGGATGTCCTCGCCGAGCAGGTCTCGCGGGAGCGCGTCTGGTTCGTCGACCCGCTCGACGGTACCAAGGAGTTCATCGCGCGCAACGGCGAGTTCTCGGTGATGATCGGCCTGACCGTGCGCGGGCGTCCGGTGCTTGGCGTGGTGGCGCAGCCCGCGTTCGGCAGCGTTGCCGTGGGTGTGGTGGGACAGGGCGCGTGGCTGCTCGCGCCGGACGGAACGAAGACGCCGCTGCGGGTGTCCGACCAGGATCGCGTGGACGCTTGCACCGTCATCCTCTCGCGATCGCACCTGTCCCTCCCGCTGCAGAAGATCGTGGATGCGCTGCACCCTGCTGCCCGCGTGGCGTGCGGCTCCGTGGGGGTCAAGGCCACGCGCATCGCGCAGCGGCAGGCCGACGTGTACGTCAACCCGCACCAGCCCGGCGGCGCCAAGCTATGGGACGGGTGCGCCCCGGACGCGATCCTCGTCGCGGCAGGGGGACGAACCTCCGACCTGTCCGGCATCCCCGTGGACTACGCCACCACGACCCTGGAGCTCGTCGGCGGCTTCCTCGCTACCAACGGCCGTCTGCACGACGAAGTCCTCGCGACAGCGCGCCGGGTGCTGGACGAAGCGTAGAATCAGAGGCCCATCACGTGCACGACGAGCTGTCGTCGGTGTGCGTGGGCGCGGTGCTCCCACAGGTAGAGTCCCTGCCACGTGCCAAGAGCGAGGCTCCCCTGGGTCACGGGAATGGTCTCCGAAGTGCGGGTGATGGCGCAGCGCGCGTGAGCCGGCATGTCATCCGGTCCTTCATCATCGTGCTCCCATCGTCGTGTTTCGGGGGCCAGGTGCTGCATCCATCGCTCGAGATCGGCGAGAACGGACGGGTCGGCGTTCTCCTGGATGAGCAAGCTGGCCGACGTGTGCCGGACGAACACCACGCACAGACCGGTGCTGATGCCGCTCTCGCGCACGACGTCGGCGACCATGCTCGTCACGTTGTGGATGGACTTGGGACGGGTGTCGACGGTCAAGGTCTTCTGAAGCTGTAGCACGGGGTCGACGCTAGGACCCGAACGCAGGGGCGCGCAAGGGGATCCGGCGCCTTGTGGGCCCGATCACGAGCGCGTGGGATCGAAGCGCACGAATGCAACAGGGTCGAGCGTGAAGGAAACGGGAAGGAACGGGGAGCGACTGTGCGAAACGGCCAGTAGCCTCAATGCAAGCACTGTTCGAAGAACGTGCTTGCGATTGGGGGCATCCGAGCCGAAGGCGAGGCGTTTTGGGGTGAGCCGCGGTGAGCGCGGCGGGCGGAACTAGCGGCGCTTCTTGCCGCGATCGGACTGGGTCGATGCGGTCTTCTTGTCGCCGTCGATCAGGATGCGCAGGGTCGAGCCGCTGGCCTGCACGCGGTAGGCGGGGGTTGCGCCCTTGAATCGGATGCTCAGCTGGGAGTTCGACCCGCGATTCACGACCTTGGAAACCGCGATGCGGCTGTCCTGGCGTCGCAGTCCCGCCGCGGGCTCGGCGCTGCGTGCGCCGATCACGTCGATGGCGAAGCCGTCGGACTGGGCGACGCCACGGATGTCCTTGATCTTGCGGTTCATGCGCAGGGTGAGCACCACGGGGTTGCTGACCCTTCCGCGACCGAAGCTCTTGGGTGCGTCGGTCTTGGCGGTCTTCTTCGAGGACTTGGCGGTCTGCTTGGCCGGCTTGGCCTCGGGCTCTGCGTCCTCGTCGTCGCCTTCCGAATCGTCGACTGCCGCCGTCGCGCTGGCAGCTTCCGAATCACTGCCCTCTTCGGCACCTTCGTCCGCGCCTTCTGCGGCACCTTCTGCGGCGCCTTCTTCGGCACCTTCGTCGGAACCCGCGCTTCCTTCGTCCCCGGGCGGCAACGCTGCGTTACCCACAGCGGGGACGGGGATGGCGGCCATGGGTGCCATCGGCGCCGCGGTGCTCATCGGCTTGGGGCCAAACAGCGGAACGTTGGCCACCAGGCTGGCGCTCGCCGTGTCCGTGCCCATCGAGCCGGGGACGATCGGGGCGTCTCCCTGATCCTCGACCTCCGCCGATGCCGCCTCGTCCGCCGCGGCCACCTCGTCGGGGTCGGACTGGAACGCCGCGCGAGCGAACCCTCCACCCACGATCAGGACGAGCAAGGTCACCACCGCGATCATCGCCGTGCGCTTGTTCAGGTGCTTCTTCAAGCTCGCTTCCGTGTTCACGGGAACGGTCTCTTCGGATTCTTCCCCACTCTGCTTGCGCAGACCCGCGCTCCGATACCCGCCCTTGGGGGGAGGAGCGGTCGTGCGCCGCGGCGCCGCGGCCGCCTTTCGCTCCTCCACCTTCTGCGCCGCCTTCTTCTTCACCACCACCACGGCGTCTCCCACCGCGTCCTTGGCCTTGACGCCCCAGCGCTGGGCAAAGGCACCGAGCACGGCGAACTTCGGACCCACCTTCTTGACCTTGGTCCAGACGGCGGCTCCCGCTCCAGGCTTCGACTCCGCCTCGTCTTCCCCGTCCCCCTGCACGTACGCTCCCTCGTCCTGCTCCTCGTCCGTCTCGTCACCGGCGTACTGCGTCTCCATCGCCGCAGGTTCCTCCTCCGACACGTCGAGATACCGGAGGGCGACGATGAGTTGGGGCACGCGCGACGTCGGCTCGACTTCGACCGAGATGCGCTCGATCCGGGCGGGCCGGTTCGACTCTGCGTCGACGTTCTCGAGGTCGATGTTGCGACCCACGCGCAAGAACTCGAGGTTGGATCCGACCAGGACTTCGTGCTGGGTCCCCTCGCGAACGCGCGCCTTCATCGGGGAGCCGAGCCCCTCGATGTGCAGGCGCACGCGCGTTCCTCGGCCGACCACCGGGCTCGCCCGCACCGGCTCGTCGTCGCTCTCGCCCTCGCTCTCGCTCTCGTCTTCGCCTTCGATCTCTTCACCCGCAATGGCTCGCAAGGCGTCGAGGCTCTCCTGATCCATCTCGAGGAACCGGACCCCGAAGTCGCCTCCGTAGCTGTCTTCCGTGCGCCAGGCGACCTCGCCTTGCACAACGACCTCCGTGCCGCCCCCTTCGAAGCGACACACCAGAGGCTCTCCGACCTCGGGTAGGTATGCCGTCTTGAGGTGCATCCCGGCGGTCGTCACATCGATCGCCTCGGCCTCGAAAGCAGCAGAACCGCCCTCACCCGCCCCGATTTCCACCAGCGTGTGAAGGGGGACCCGAGGACCACCTGCGCGACGCTCTTTCTCCACGCTCATGCCTGAATCCTCCGTGTTGGCGTCGCCACGTGGCATTCCCGTGCGAACTCGCCATCCTGGCAGGGCCTACGGCGTTCCGCGCGAGGGGGCCAAGTTTTGCGACGAGAGGTTGTCAGCGGGGCCGGCGGACGGGCGCTTCACCGGACCGGTGGCAAAAAGATCCCGTGCGCTCGCTTCGCGTGTTCGATGGTGTTGAGCCATTCGTCCGATCGGATGCTCGGCACGATCTCCGTCAGGTCGCGAACCACGGCCGAAGCCGCGAGCCTCGCTCCAACCCGGAGCTCCCGTATCGACGCGTCGTCCCCCAGCACGAGGATGCCGGGAAATGTGCTGTCGCCCTCCAACCGCCGCAGCCGGCTGCGGACCGGGGCCTGTCCCATGACCCCGATCAGGTACCTGACGAGCATGTTGAGGGCCGCCAGGAACCGACTCGCGTCCTCGTCCACGCTCTCGAGGTCCATGCCCATCGGTAGGTGCTCCAGGTGATCGAGGAGGGCGTCGATCTGGTCCTCCGCGAAGATGGCCCCGTGCTGCGGCGCGATGAGCCGCGGAGGCGGATCGAGCTTTCGGATCTGCTCGATCGCGAGCTGCACCGCACGGCCACTCGGCATGTAGATCTGATGGAACACGTCGATGCCATCCCAGACTTCGCCTCGGGACAGCAGCTGCTTCGACCTTGTCAGCCCACCGAACAGGTCTCCCGAGAACAGCACCCGCGAGGACACGTCGTAGTACATGACCGCGCCCCGGAAGTGGCAGAACGGCGTGGGAACGAACCGCACCTCGTGCCCCGTCACCAACCGCATCGTGGCATCGCGAAACTGGTCCACAGCGCTGTAGTGCTGCGGCTCCAGTCCCATCAGGTGGATCAATCGCCAGGTGTGCTCGGAGCAAATCACGTGTGCGCGAGGGTTGAGCTGCTGGAACGTGACCGTGTTGAACGACACGTCCGGGTCCTGATGGTTCACGAACAGCAAGTCCACCTCCGTGATGGACCCGAGCACCGACGCCACCTTCTGCCCGATCACCTGCAAGTCCCGCGGCGGTCCGGGGTCGATGACCACCGCAATCCGCTCCTGCTCGGAGCGGTAGACCCGAAGGTACGTGTTGCACTCGAGCGCTCCCCCCGTGCGCCTTCCCACCCAGTAGACGTCCGGGGCGAGTGAGACGACCTCCGAGTCCAGCCCCTTGGCCGAGGCGAGCGGGATCGTGCGCGTGGATAGCGGAGCCGCGGAAGCTGGGGGCGGCCGCGAAGCGCCCGGAACCCGAACGGTGTCCACGGACTCGCCGACCACGGAGTAGGAGGTCGCCATCCCATCGCGTAGAGCCTGAATGGCTCGTGCGAAGTCGGCCACCGACGGGTAGCGCTTGTCGGACGTCTTCTCGAGCGCCGTGAAGACGACGTCTCTCGTCGATGCAGGGAGCCTGCGCCTGGTGGCGACGTCCGAGGGCCAGGAGGGGGACTCGGTGATGTGCTTGATCAGCACTTCCATGTAGGACTCGCCCGTGAAGGGCACGGTCCCGAGGAGCATGCGGTAGAGCATCACCCCGAGGGCGTAGATGTCCGAGCTCAGGTCCGCCTTCTCCCCTCGCGCTTGCTGCGGGGACATGTATTCGGGCGTGCCGAAGACCGAGCCTGCCTTGGTCAAGTTCGTGGTGGTCTTCTCGTCCACGATCTTCGAGATCCCGAAGTCGAGTACCTTGACGACCCGCGCGCCGGAGGCCCGCCGGGTCTCGAGAAAGACGTTGGCGGGCTTGATGTCGCGATGGGCCACGCCTGCGTCGTGGGCGGCCTGGACGGCCTCGCAGACCTGCATGACGATGTCCAACGCCTCCGCCGCAGGTAGCTCGCCTTCTTCCAGCTCCTGCTGCAGCGACCGGCCCTGCAGCAGCTCCATCACCATGAACAGCGCCCCTTCCCGCAGGGAGCCGAAGTCCTCGATCGCCACGACGTTGGGGTGCGTGATGCGGGACAGGAGCAACGCCTCGCGCCGAAAACGCTCCAACGCCGCGGCCGGGTCCACGGCGAGACGAGGCTGGACGATCTTGATGGCCACCCTCCGTCCCGAGGCGATGTGCTCGGCCACGTAGACCTGCGCCATGCCCCCCTTGCCCAGGAACTGCAAGATGCGATACCGGTCCTGGACGACCTCCCCGATCCACCCCACTTCTCTGCCCTCCGCGTCGAGAAGCGGGCTGCCGTCATTCGGACACCGTCGGTAGCCGCTGTCCACATACTCGGCGTGGCAGAGGGGACAGCGAAGCGGGGCTCCCTCCATCATGGTGCCCCACGGTTCGGCTGAGCGAGGTCTCGGTAGCGTTGCTGCGGGCCCGGCGGGACGAAGAGTTGGACGGCAAGCAGCGGCTCCTGGCCCGCGGGCTGGTACGCGTGCGCCACACCCGGCGGGATCATGATGACGTGTCCCGGCCGCACGTCGACGCTTCGGGGTGCACTGGCGTTCGACGTGACCCGCTCCCCCGACAGCGCAAGGGCGCCTGCTCCCTGCACGGGCACGATCACCTCCCAGCTCTCGTCGTGATGATGCTCGGCCACGGACAGCTTGGCGTCGAGGCGCAGCAGGCCAAGGTAGGCCTTTGGGGATCGGTCTTGCTCGAACCCGACCCACGCGTGGGCCGCGTCTTGCGCCCATGAAAGCCGCTCGACACGCTCGAGATCCTCGACGGCGAAGGTGCCGGGGCGCTTGTCCCAGAACGCGGCCTTCTCGCTCTTGCGCACAGCGGCGACGGCAAGGTCGAGCGAGCCTTCGAGGGGGTAAGCCACAAGCAAGATCGAGGCGCCGGAAGGGTCGGCTGCCAGCGTGAGCCCAGCACCAGGAGCGGAGAAAGCGCTCCATGGGTCGAGGGCCGCGAGCGCGGCACCTTCCGAGGGCGAGACGGTTACGATCCCTTTGAGCACCACCCCGAGCAGTCCGATCCCTTTGGTGCGCGGATAGTCGAGCTTCACGTTGGGTTGGAGGTGCTCTTGCCAGACCGCGACGGGCGCGGGAACGCCGAGGTCCGGGTGCGGTGCGCTGGGGGGTGCCTCCGTTTCTGCGGGGCGGGGCAGGACCCAGGAACGCCAGCAATGCTTCTGCGGGCAGGTCGCGGTTCGTCCGGATTCCAGCGTCACCGACGCAGGCAACGCGGGGGGAGCAGGCGGAGCTACGAGCGTGGCTGCCGACCCGGACGATGCGGCAGGCGGCGAAGGCTCCGTCGAGATGTACAGCGGCTCTGCGCTCGTGGTGGTGGAAGGAAGAGCGGCGGTATCCATCGGTGGGGGCGGAGGCTGGCAGGCGATGACGGCCGAGCAGCACGTCCCCAGGAGCCATCCAAACGCGACAGGTTGACGAGACATGGGGCTAGTGTAGTCCGATCGCTCCCCGGTTCCATCGTCCTCGGACCCAACTGCCAGCTTGCGAATCTGGTGGGGCCGAGTACCGTCGTGAGTTCCAGGGCGCCGGAGATAGGGAATGAAGAAGAACTACGTGCTCGATACCAACGTGCTGCTCCACGACCCGCACGCGATCTTCAGCTTTGAAGACAACGACGTGATCATCCCGATCTTCGTGATCGAGGAGGTGGACCAGTTCAAGCGCGAGGGCAGCGAGCGGGGGCGTAACGCAAGGACGATCTCGCGGCTTCTCGATGGCCTGCGGGAGCGCAGTGGCTCGCTCGCGGAAGGTGTTCCCCTCGAGGGCGGAGGCACCCTTCGGGTTGCGCTCCCCCATACGCGCGGAAACCTGTTCGTCGCCCTGGACCCGTCGGACGCCGACCACGCCATCTTGCAGACCGCGATCGACGTGCGGGACGCTTCTCCGGATCGTCGCACCGTGCTGGTTACGATGGACACCAACCTGCGCATTCGTGCGGACGCGCTGGGTGTGGTGCCGGAGAACTACGAGAGCCAGCGGGTGCAGATCGACCGGTTGGACGCGGGAGCTGTGGAGCTTTCGGTGTCCGACGAGGCGATCGACACGTTCTACGAGCAGCACGAGCTGGCGTTGCCCTACGAGATGAAGCTCAACCCCAACGTCTGCGTACAGCTTCGTGGCTCGGACGAGGCGACGGGTGCGCTGGGCCGCTGGGACGCCTCCCGGGAGAGGATTATCCCGTTGCGGACACAAGGCGACGTGATGGGGATCCGCCCGCGGAACCGGGAGCAGGCTTTCGCCCTGGACCTGTTGATGGACGAGAACATCAAGCTCGTCACGCTCGTGGGCAAGGCCGGGACGGGCAAGACCCTGCTGGCGTTGGCGGCGGCGCTCAAGCGCACCATCGAGGACGGGGCCTACTCGCGGGTTCTCGTGAGCCGTCCCATCATCCCCCTCGGACGAGACATCGGCTACCTGCCCGGCTCCGTGGACGAGAAGCTCAACCCCTGGCTCCAGCCCATCTTCGACAACCTGGAGCTGCTCATCGGGGCCGCCTCCACCAAGAAGGGGCTCTCCATGCAGAAGCTCATCGACGAGGGCTTCATCCAGGTGGAACCCCTCACGTACATCCGCGGCCGGAGCCTCCCCCATCAGTTCCTGGTCGTCGACGAGGCCCAGAACCTAACCCCTCACGAGGTCAAAACGATCATTACCCGCTCCGGCCAGGGTACCAAGGTGGTCCTCACCGGAGACCCCTACCAGATCGATAATCCGTATGTGGATAGTGCATCGAACGGCCTGACCATCGTCACGGACCGCTTCAAGCAAGAGCAGCTCGCCGGGCACGTCGTCCTGTCCCGTGGCGAGCGCAGCGAGCTCGCAGAGCTGGCGAGCAACCTGCTCTGATCCAAACGGCCTCACACTGCCGAAGCCAAGCCTCCGTTCAGAGTTCCCGGTTCCCGGTCGGCTCACCAGTTTGGCCGCACTCCGTCATGTGCTCCTCCCCCGCCTTCCGGAAAGCCTCCGGGTCCTTGCGCCACTGCGTCTCGTGCTCGAGAAGCTCCGGCAAAGGCAACTCCCTCGTCACCCGAGCCCCGGGACAGCGAACCTGGACAAGATCGAACAGCTCGTGCGCCTCCGCCTTCGGCAACGCGAGCCGCACGTACGTCCGATCCAGGAAGAACACGATCACCGTGGCCTCCCCACGTCGCAGCTTGTTCGCGATCGACGACACGTGCAGCCAGACCACCTGGTCGGGCGTCTGCTCGAGCCGTCGATGCAGGGCCCGTAGCTTTCCCGCATCGAGCCGGTGAATCGCGAGCCCCCCCATGCCTCCCACCAAGAAGAAGAGGCAGCCGAACACCACACCGGCCGTGTCCCTCGCTCCGACGAACAACAGCACCCCCACGCTCACGCACAACACGCCCACCGCCCACGCGGCGATGACGTCCTTGCGCCGGGCCTTGTCGATCAGCTCCTGAATGCGTCGGGCGGGCAGGTGGGACACGATGGCGGGCCACGCTAGTACGGGGTGCCCGAAGTGGGTACCGGGATCGCAGTCCAGAGAACCACAGAAGCCGCAGAGGGCACAGAAGGTGGGGGCTGGTGCGGAGGTAGGCCGTGCGTGTTGCGCCTTACTCCGCCCGTTCCTGGTTCTCTGTTGACTGCGCCTTCGGCTTCGTCGTCCTCCGTGGACTCCAGCCAGCAGAGCTGGCTTCCCTCCACTCCGGATCGCCTTCCGTGTTCTCAGCTCCTAGATGTGCCTGGCGGAAGAATCAATCCGTCGCCTTGGGGCACGGCGTTGCCGTGCCGGGCTGGACTCGGCGTTGCCGAGTCGCCACGGATGCGGATTTGTGACGGTACACATCCGAGACCGTGGCGGCGCGACATCGTCGCGCCCAGCTTTGCGCACGGCAACGCCGTGCCACCTGCCAACATCCCTTCGCCACAGACTGGCCTTGGGCGCGGCCTAGCTTAACCAAGGAGGACCTTGGGAAGCTCCTTGCTTGACTGGGAGGGCTCGGAAACGGCTCGGAACCTCTGCCGAGCACATCTAGTTGATGTCCGTCATCCGTCCATCTTCGTAGCCGGGCCTCAACCCGGTAGGGACTTCGGGCACGCAGCACTCGTAGCGAGGGGGCGGGGCCCCGCGCAACGAATTACGTCTCTCCCAGGATCTGAAACACGCAGTCCGTCAGCTCCGACGACGTGTAGGGCTTCTGGATGAAACCCGACAGTCCTCGGCCCGCGAAGTGGGTCACCGCCTCCTGCTCGTTGTACCCGCTCGACAGAAGGATCCGGACGTCCGGGTCCAGCGAACGAAGCGCGCGGAACGCCTCCTCGCCACTCATCTTGGGCATCGTCATGTCCAGAACCACGAGCCGGATTTGGCCACCCTGCTTCCGAAACAACTCCACCGCCTCCACCCCGTCCACCGCCTCCACCACCGCGAAACCTTGGCGCTCCAGCACGAGACGAGCCACGCTCCGTACCGTCTCCTCGTCGTCCACCACCAGGATCGTGCCCGACCCCACCCGCCCCAAGGTCCCCCGCTCCTCGGCCCGGGACTTCTCAACCTCTCCTCCCGCCCTTGGGAAAAGCACCCGGAACGACGTCCCCCCACCCGGCTCGCTGTCCACCTTGATCGCCCCTCGATGTCCGCGCACGATCCCCAGCACGGCCGCGAGCCCCAGTCCCCGTCCCGTGAACTTCGTCGTGAAGAACGGGTCGAACATCCGCTCCACCGTCGCCGCGTCCATCCCGCAGCCCGTGTCAGAAATCTCCAGATACACGTAGTCGCCCGCTTCGAGCTGCTCGTCCACGTACGTCGTCGCGAGATAGCTCGCGTCGGCGTGAACCAAGCCCGTGCGAATCACGATCACACCGTCCTCGTCCCCGAGCGAGTCGGAGGCGTTGGTGATGAGATTCATGATCACCTGTCGCATCTGCGTTGCATCCGCCTCGATCGGAGGCAGGTTCCTCTCGAAGTCGAGGTGCACGGTGGCCCGCTTCGAAATGACCGTGGCGAGCAGATGGTTCATCTCCTCGACGACCCTGGACAGGTCGAGGGGGCTGACCAGGAATCGGCCCTTGCCCGAATAGGCCAGAAGCTGCCTCGTGAGGTCCGCCGCCCGCCGTGCCGCCACCTCCACCCGCTGCAGATGATCGCGCGCGGGCGCCTCGGGCGGCAAGTCGAGCAGCGCCAAGCTCGCGTTGCCCAGAACCCCCATCAGCAGGTTGTTGAAGTCGTGCGCGATGCCCCCCGCCAACACCCCCAGGCTCTGCAGCTTCTGCGCTTGCTGGATCCTCTGCTCGAGCGCTCGACGTTCCTCCTCCGCGCGCTTGCGCTCCGTCACGTCGTGCGCGATCACGATGCTCGATCGCTCTCCCTGAAATTCCAAGGGAATCGCGACGACCTCCCCGAACCACACCGTCCCGTCGTCCCGGACGAAGCGCTCCTCCATCGGGGCGACCGGCTCGCCCGTCTGCTGCTGCTGCACGATCCGTTGCCGTACGACCTCCCGGTCGTCCGGGTGCACCAAGTCCAGCACGCGCCGGCCGATCATGTTCGCCAGGTCCGTCCTGAAGACCCGCGCGCAGGACTGGTTTGCCCAGACCACACGTCCGCCACGATGCACCGCAATGAGATCGGGCGACCGCTCGATGAGCAAACGAAAGCTCTCCTCGGAGCGACGCAACGCCTCTTCCGCCCGCTTGCGCTCGGTGATGTCCCGCAAGATCGCCTGCACCCGTCCGTCGGGCATGCGACTCGCGCTCATCTCCACGTCCAAAAGCTCCCCACCGCGGTGCCGTAGGCGCGCCTCGACCCGTACCGGTCCCCCTTCGCGCAACCCCCGGAACAGGGGGGCCACGCTGACGTTCTCGTTGACGATCAGCAACTCCGCCACGTCCCGGGACAGCAAGGCCGCTTCGTCCCACCCCGAAAGCTCGCACGCCTGGCGATTGGCCGCGACGATGCGGCCGCCGGCATCCGTGAGGACAATGCCATCCGACGCCCGCTCCATGAGCATGCGGTACTGCCTCTCGCTGGCGCGGAGCGCTTCCTCCGACGTCTTGCGCTTCGTGATGTCCCGAACGATGGCAAGCACCTCGCTCGAATTCACCGCGACGTGCCGCGCTTCGAAGTAACGATGACCCGGCGCGACGGGAAGGGAGTACTCGAGGGTCTGCACGGCGCTCGTCTCGAGGGTCTTCGTGATGCAGGCCATGCTCTGGGAGGAGACCGGCTCCGGCAAGAGATCCCGGATGGTGTGTCCCACGATCTGCTCGGGGGGAGCGTAGAGCAGTTGCTCGTTGGAAGCGTAGAACTCGAGGAACCGACCCTCGGCGTCCATTCGGAACACCAGATCCGGCATGAGCCGCAGCAGGGCGCGGCTGCGCGCCTCCGTGGCGAAACCGCGCGCCTCGCATGTTGCCGTCTGGCTTGCGTCCTCCGCGATCCCGATGCCGACGGCATCGCGACGATCTCCCCAACCCAAGGGGGTCCAGTGCCACCGCGTCACGCGTTGCGGCCCGCCGACAGCCGACCGGGCCCCCCTGACGGAGACCGGCCTTCCGTCGGACAAGGCGCCTTCGATGCACGGGCGAGCGCGGGCGGCGTCCTTCGGGTCGAACAGCACGTCCCACACGGGCTTGCCCAGGACCTCCTCGGCCGTCACGCCGAGGTAGTCGCACCCCTCCGCGTTGACGAAGACGAGGATGCCTCCACGGTCGATGACGAGGACAGGGAGCGCGACCTTTCGGAGCGCGAGAGAGGCCAAGCCGTCGGGCAATGCCATCGGTTCAACCCCGGGTACGTCTGGCATGGGCCTGACTCCTTCGGGGCATGCTGCCGAGTACAGCCCGTGTCCGCACGGGGCCCCGCACCAATCGCATCCCAACCCGGGACGCGTGTCAAGGATGCCGCGCGTTTCGCGGACGTTCCCCCCTTCGACCGCTACCGATCATCCTCGCGCACCGGATGGAAGACGTCGATGATCCGGCAGTCGGTCATTTGGGTCTAGCTCACACCGGATCCCGGTGCTTGAGGATGATGAGCAGCGTGATCAACGTGGCGATCGTCATGCCGCCCATGACGGCAAAGGGCATCCAGAGCACGTCGTAGTCGGTGAAGCCCCAGGCCCCATTGAAGTTGTCCCCGGCGATCTGGGCCGTGGCGCACTCGAACTTCCCTGCGGTCACGAAGTCACCGGGGCTGTTGGCGTCGGGCTTGCCGAGGTCCATCACCCAGGCGGGGTCCTTGGCGATGGCCATGCGCTCGTGGGCGATCACGCCCTGGAATCCCCACCGGGCGGGGACGACGTACATGGGCCACTTGAGCAGGGAGTTGGTCGTCATGGGGACCATGAGCCCTCCGAGCACGACCTGCGGGATGAGGGCGATGGGGGTGAGGGCCTGGGCCGCCTCGCTCGAGGTGACCATGGTGGACAGCAGCAGGCCGAGGGCCGCGGACATGCAGGCCACGACGTACAGGTAGCCGAGCTCCCACAGGAAGGCCTCGATGCCTCCGTTGAACCCGAGGGAGAAGAACACGATGCCGAGCAGCATCGTGCACTGGATGACGCAGAACAGGCACAGCAGGATGTACTTGGACGCCACGTAGTTGAAGAGCTTGAGGTTCACCATCCTCTCCCGCAGGTAGATGGAGCGCTCGCTCACGATCTCACGTGCAGCGTTGGAGGTCCCGAACCAGACGGCGGCCACGACGACGAAGAAGGCGGCGCCTGAGTTGTCGCGGGTCACCTGCATGGCGGAGAGAAGGTCGCCCGCGGATCCCCCGAACCCGCCGGCGCGCTTGGAGAGCTCTTGCAGGGCCCCGAGGCACCAATAGGGGATGGCTTCCTTCTGGCCGCCGAACACGACGGCGAGCAGAATTCCGATGATGGGGGCCTGGAGGAACATGATGGCCGTGCCGGAGTGGTCCCTCCACTTGACCTTCGCGTAGCGGGACAAGAGCAGCCGTAGCTGGCCCTTCGTCTTGGGGGCGCCCGGCGGCATGTAGTTCTGTCCACCCCCCGTGCCGACCGCCCGAGGGGGAGCGTACATCTTCTGGTAGACCGGGCTCGCCTTGTACTCCGCCTCCCAGATCTTGGCCGCGTACTGTCGCGCCACCCCTCTCGGCGTGCTGGGGTTCTGCGCCAGCATCTGCTGGTAGATCGGACCCTCTCGCTGGTTGAGGATGTCGAACATGTCGCGCGGGTTGTCGATCGTGTTCGGCTTGCCCTGCGTCTCCAAGAACGTCCCGAAGAAACGGTACGCGTCCGGCGACGTTGGCCCGAAGAACATCGGCACGCCGCCGTAGCCGAGGATGAGCGCGAGATTGAACCGCTCGAACTCGTCCTTCGCCGGCTGGTGGATCGTCATGACGATCGTCTTGCCCGTGGCCTTCGCCAGATCCGCCAGCAGGTTGATCAAGGCCGTGGTGTCGTCGGCGGCAAGACCACTCGTGGGCTCGTCCAAGAACAGGATCACGGGGTCCGTCACGAGCTCCAGCGCGATGTTCACGCGCTTGCGCTGCCCTCCCGACAGGATCTTCTTCTCGGGCTTGCCGATCTGCAGGTTGCGCACCCCCTCGAGCCCAAGCTCCTTGAGCGTCTGGTCCACCCGCTGATCGATCTCCGTGTCCGAATAGTCAGGCGGCAGACGAAACCTCGCCGAATAACGCACGGCCTCGAACACCGTCAGCTCCGGGTGCACGATGTCGTCCTGCGGCACGTACCCGATCGACCCCCTGAGGTTGTCGTAGATCGCGTAGAGATTCTCACCGTTGATCCGAACCAAGCCCGAGGAAGGTGGGAGGTATCCGTTAAGGGCTAGCAGCAGGGTGGTCTTGCCCGCCCCGGAAGGTCCCATCAACGCGATCATGTCGCCAGGCAAAGCCTTGAACGAAATCTTGTCGAGCAAGACCTTGTTCGTGGATGGATTATCCCGATCGGGTACCTCCAGGAACAGCTCCCAAGCCTCGATCTCGTACAGCGGCCGCCCTTGCCACTTGCTCACGTCCGGGATCAGGACCTGGCCCGCTCCCTCCGCCGGCATGTGGATGACCAAAGGCATCGGGCCGAGGTAGATGCGCTCGCCGTGCTGCACCGGAACCTTGACGCCTGGGGCGATCCTCTGCCCCTTCACGTACGTCCCGTTGGCGCTGCCACGGTCTTCGATGAACACCTGGCCGGCCGTCTTGACCAACACCGCGTGCCGGCTCGACACCTGCGGGTGCTGCAACACGATGTCGTTGTCCGGCGTCCGGCCAATCGTCTGGAACGGCTTCTGGAAATCCAGGTTGCCAATCACCGTCTGGTTCTTCTTCTGCCCCCCCGACGACGGACCAGGCGCCTTTTGTACCGACTGGGACACCATCGCCGGTTGCGCGGGAGCCTGATGGACCGCCTGGGACACCAGCGGCGGCTGGGCCACCGCCTGCACCGCCTGCGATACCACCGGCTGCACGGGCCCCTGCACCGGCTGGGCACCGCCCGCCATCGCCCGCGCAATCTGCCCCAACGTCCCCACCGGCACCACCACCGGCCCGAACGCCACCACCCCGTTCGGATCCAACGGCGTCGGCGCGTTCGGCGCAATCCGGCCCGACCCCAGATACGTGCCCGACGTCGACCCCTCGTCCACCACGAGCATCCGGTCGAGCATCACCGTCGCGTGCCGGGAGGAAACGGAAGGGTGCCGGATCGCGAGCGTGGCCCGCACGGGATCTCGACCCACGATCAGCTGCCCCGGCGGCGCTTGCGCCGTCCCACGCTCCATCAGCATCAGCGCGATGGCCGGATGGTTCAGCGGGACCGTCACCTGGCCGCACGCGAAAGGCGTCCGCAGATCGAAGGGCACGCTCCCGCCCTTCGGTACCATCTGCCCTCCCGCGAACGACGGTCCCAGGCCGCCATCCACGAACAGCAGTTGCCCCGCTCCTTGGTGAACGATCCGCGCATGCTGCGGAGCGACACCGGGCCCGGACAGCACGATGTCGCAGTCCGCCGCGCTGCCTAGGGTGATCGTCTGCTTTCCAAACCCTGCAATCATGAGACGAACCATTTTCTGACGCCGGGTCGACGCCGGGTCGGTGCCGCTTCCCACGGCACCGGCTTGAGAAGAGTCTGCTGTGCACCAGGACGGCTCCTGGCAACAAGTCCGCGCACCGTCACGTCCCGGTGCGCAGGGATACCGGGCGCCGGGTCCGACACCTGCGCAATCGCCAACCGCTCGGTCGCCTCCGCCTCCCGCATCGCCGCCGCCGCCCATGCCCACCAAATCGACGTGACCACGAGGCCAAGCCCGAAGAGCACCAGCGCCGTGCCCACGATCAGCCACGTCAACTTGCGCCGTCGTAACGCCTCGAGGGCGTACTCCGCCTCCGAATCCCGCTCCGACGGCTCGTCCCCCACCCACGTGGGCGTGGGCTCGACCGCCGGCTGCCCCGCAGCAACCTCCGCACCGTCGTCCACCATCGTGGGATGCAGGCCCCCCGGAGACAACGGGACGGTCATCGCGGCCGCATCCGCCGGCACAGGGTCGTCCGTCACCACCGTCCGCGACCGCGCCTCCGAACACGATGGGCAGTCCAGCACCTCGGCCAACAGCACCGTGATGTTGTCGTGGCCACCTCGGGAGTTCGCCAGCGCCACGAGCTGCTGACACGCGAAGTCGAGCCCCCGCGCCTGGCGCGCCTGCAACGTGACGCTCAAGATCTCAGGCGGCATCACCAGATCACTGAGCCCGTCCGTCGCAAGCACGAACAGGTCCCCCTTCTGGTGCGCCAGCGGGGTGGCTCGAACCTCGACCTCCACCGTCGCCGACATGCCCAGCGCCCGCGTGATCTTGTTGGCATCCGGATGCCCGATCGCCTCCTCCGGCTTGAGCACCCCCGCGTCCACCATCTGCTGCACCATCGAGTGGTCGCGGGTGATCGGGTGAATCTGCGACGCCCGGATCAAGTAGCCGCGACTGTCGCCCACGTGCGCGACCTCCGAGCCGCCCGCGTGCGAGAGGATCGCCACCACGGTCGAGCCGGGACGCAGCAGGTTCGCCGACGACCCTCCGAGGTCGTACACGACCTTGCCCGCATGCCCAATCGCCGCCTTGAGCGACGCCCCGGGGTGAACGTCCGCCGCGACGGCCCCCATGTGCTCGAGGATGGTCCGGATGGCCGCCTCGCTCGCTTCACGCCCGCCTACGTGGCCACCCATTCCGTCGCACACCACGAGCAGGTGACCGATGGGTAAGTCCCTCGCCACGCACGCGTCCTCGTTGACCTGCTTTTCCGGGTCGAGACCCGGGTCGGTCATGGACGCGACCGCCAACGAGACGCGTGGGGGTTGGGGTACGGGCAGAACCATGGCCCGTCGAGGCTACTCCACTCGAACGACAAACTCGACGGGTCCGAACCGAAGAATGGACCCGGAGGGGACAGGCGTGTCGACGTTGGGCGCGATCCGGTTGCCGTTGACCAGGGTGCCGTTGTTGCTGCCCATGTCTCTCACCAGGATCTGGCTGCCGTCGAAGCGCACCGCCGCGTGGGTGGCAGAGACGCGTGGCTCCTGCAAGATCACCTGGCAGCGCGCGGAGTCTCTGCCGATGAAGATCTCGGACCCGGCTGCGATCGGGTAGGTTCCCGGCGCACCCGAGAGCACCGCCTTGGACCCCGCAGCGCCCGGCGCGGCTCCGTACGGGTTGGGTGGGGGCTGCTGATGCTGGGGTTGCGCCCCCGTCAGCCCGAAGCCTTGCGGTTGCCCTCCGCCGTACATGAAGCCGGGGGCTCCCGCCGCTGGCGGCGCACCAGGGGGTTGGCCCATGCCGGCAGGGCCCGCAGGTGCCGCCGCACCCGGGTAGGGTGCACCGCCCGCGCCTGGATAGGGTTGCCCCACCGGTGCTCCCGCGCCTGGATAGGGTTGCCCCACCGGCGCACCACCCGCCGCGCCCGGATAGGGTTGGCCCACGGGTGCTCCCGCGCCTGGATACGCCTGCCCCTGAGGCGCACCATACCCCGCCACCACGGGCGCCGGAGGTGGTGAGCCCCCTCGCCGACGCTTCCCTCCGCCCGCTCGCACGATGGCGACGATCAGAAGAAGAACGACGAGCCCACCGAACACACCGCCGCCGACCCACAGGATCGGGAACGGGGACTGCTGCCCCTTGAGCGTGAGGATGTGCTCTGCATCGGCTGCGCTCGCCCGGCGCGCCTTGTTGTCGTAGATGACCATGCGCACGACGGACTTGTCGCCGGTGCCGAGCAGGATCTTCTCGTCGTCGGGGGCCTCGAACTCGACGAACGTGTCCGAGGCTTCCTTCGCAGTGCCGCGCATGTTCATCGCGATGAGCTGCTGCTGTGCGCGCTTGGCGGTCTCGATGTCGCCGCCCTTGATGGTGGGAGGCGCGGGCTGGTTCTTCGGCAGGAAGTAGATCTCAGCCCTCGACTTGTCCCCGCTCCAGCAGAAGTCCCCGTACACACGGAACGTCCCGCCCGGATGCACGGGGTTCTTGGCCGCCCGGTCGACCGTGTACTGCGTGTTGATGTCGAGAGGCCAGGTGCTCGGGTCGATGCCGACGGGCACGTCCTTGAACGTCGCATCGCCCCCGATCATCGGGGTGATGTTGGAGAATACGAGCTGAAACGTCTGCTGCACGTTGGATGCGATGCACGACACCCGGTACTTGACGATGTGCATGTGGTTGAAGCGATCGCGCACGGCGTTGACGATCTGCGGTGCACGCCCGGCGCCCCCAGCTTGCACGTTCGTGTAGAACCCGCCGTACTCGGGGTTCGCGAGGTTCACCATGAACTCCTGCGCGTTCTGGGAGAGCTCCTCGATCTGCGTTCGCGGGAACCAGACGGAGATGACCGGCAGCGGCGTCTTGGGCAGCGCGCTGTTGTCCTCCGGGAATCGACCCTTGCTCAGGTGCTGCGTGAGCATCAGAGCCCCAGGTCCCGTGGACGACGGGTCCGTGCCCGCCGCACCGTCGGAGATCACCACGAGCGCCTGGTGCATCGGCAAGGTCACGTTGCTGCCCACGTTGCCCAGCTCGTTGAACGCGTCGTTCACGCCCGCGCGGATGATGTTCGCCAAAGGACGCGTCCGGCCCCAGCTGCCGTAGACCGTGCCGATGCCGTTGACGAAGTTGTTGGCGTCCGCTTTGCGGCTCGCCGGGACCCACTTCGAGTCCTTGACGACCTGGCGCCCGTCGAACGCCATCACGTTGATGATGTCGTTCGGGCCCATCGCGTTGATGAACGCGCTGGCGACGGCCTTGGCGTCACCGATGCGCGACGACATCGAGCCGCCGGCATCGACGAGGATGAGCCAAGCGGTCCCCACGCCCACCATCTGCTGGCTGTCGCCCCAACGTCCCTTCCACACGTACTTCGTGGGGAAGGCCGCTCCGTCGATGGTGACGAGGAAGTTCGCGTTGGTCTCGGGGTAGGGGAAGGGCTGGAACAGCGCCTTGGGCTTCTCGAGCTTCTCGGACTCGCAGGAGAGGTTGCCCGCGCACTCGGCGATGGCCGAATTCACCCGCTTGGACTGCACGAGGTCGACCACGAGGGTGAGCACCGGGGCCCCATCGGTCGTTGCCGCGATGGGATCGATGCGCAGAATGCGCGCCATGGGGGCAGCGAGTGCCGGTCCCGTCAGGACCAGCAACAACGCCGCCCACGCCAGAGCAACTACAAGAGATCGTGTTCGCATAGGCTGTTCTCCGCGCCGGTCTTGAAGTGAATCACCTCGACCGCCGGCGCCACAAGTCGCTACCGGGTCACGAACCGAACCGTCGCGTTGTACCCTCCGAGACGGACACGGTCGCCGTCCCGCAGCTCGACGGAACCTTGGTAGCCCACGGGTTGATCGTTCACGAACGTCCCGTTCGTGGAGCCAGCGTCCTGGAGCGTGATCCTACCGGGGCCGTCCGAGACCAGCACCGCATGTCGCGACGACGTGGTGGGGTCCGCGATCGGGATGTCGAGGGCCTCGCCCGAGTCGGCGCGACCGATGGCGTTGTGGCCCGAGAACAGGGGCCAGAACTCGCCCTCGGGCTTGGCGTGGAAGCTGTACAGGAAGCCTCGCAACTCTCGCCCGCTGGCTCCGGCTTTGCTTGTTTCCGCCATCGCATCGGGGACGCCGTACGCTGGCTGCGGCGGGGCGGGGGGGCTATACATGCCCGGAGGCCCACCGGGCACCGGGCCCTGCCCGAACCCCGGCGCGGCCGGGGCGGCGGGGGGATAGGGACTCATCGCCCCCGTCGGGGGCAGAGGCGCGGAACCTCCCGGCGAAAACGCGGTGGCCTCGAATGCCTCGCTTCCCGCGATCCGCATGTCAGCCAGCGCGGGGGGAGAACCGGGCGGACCGTACGCGCCACGATCCTGGGGGGTGCCCGTGGTCCCGAACGGGTCGGCCATCATGCCTGGGGGTCCCATCCCTGGGGGCGCCATGCCTCCAGGGGCAACCGGTGGCGGACCATCAGGGGGGCCCATCGGCGGCGGTCCCGGAGGCCCACCCATCGGAGGTCCACCCATGGGTTGCTGCTGACCATAGCCCATCGGAGGTCCACCCATGGGTTGCTGCTGCTCATAACCCATCGGGGGTCCACCCATGGGTTGCTGCTGACCATAGCCCATCGGGGGTCCACCCATGGGTTGCTGCTGTTCATAACCCATCGGAGGTCCACCCATGGGTTGCTGTTGCCCATAGCCTTGCGGCGGCCCACCCATGGGAGGCTGCTGCCCATAGCCTTGAGGAGGCGCGTAGGCAGGCGGCCCCGGCGCGTATCCCGGCGGGGGCCCAGCGGGCGCCTGCCCTGGCGCCGCCGCCATGGGAGCCGCGCAAACACCACAGAACTTGTCGTTCGGATTGACGGGTGCGCCACAGCGCCAACAAACACTCATCAGGTCAACCTCTCCGTAGAATCGACGCGTCCAGGCGTCGTCGGTCCCGCATGGTAGCCTGTCGGGGAAGTCGATGCGAGTAGTTGGAAGGGGGGGACCCGTGCCGGGCCAGGATGGGGCCGAGCAGGGCTCCACAACCCCACGACACCGGATGGTGCGTGAGCGAGCAGGGAAGCTTTTCGGAAAGAGAGCGCAACCGGGCCGATCGCGCAGGCCGAACGCGTCAGATCTCGCGGCGAGCCTTGATGCGCGCCTTCTTCCCGGACAGCTTGCGCAGGTAGTACAGCTTGGAGCGACGAATCACGCCCTGGTTCATGACCTCGATCTCCGAGATGAACGGGCTGTGGGCCGCGAACACGCGCTCGACCCCGACGCCGAAGCTGATCTTGCGTACGGTGAAGGAGCTGCGCGCACCGGCGCGGCGGCGTCCGATGACGACGCCCTGGAACACCTGGATGCGTTCTTTTTCGCCCTCACGGATGCGGTAGTGCACACGGACGGTGGCTCCCGGCATCACACGGGTCAGGTCGTGACGGAGCTGCATCTTCTCGAGGGCTGCGATCTTGGGATGGGTCTGCATGGCACGTCTTCCTGCAAGCGAAGGGGAGCGCATTATGCACAGATTCGATCACCAGTCAACGTGCCTTTCGCTCCATGGTGTGGCCGTGGTCGGGGCCGAAGGGGCCCGGGGCAAAGAGGGGAAGGTGCGACCGAGCTCCGATCGGTGTGCGATGCTTGGGGTGTCGCTTCACACTGAGCTCGAACGGGCGCTGATAACCGTACCAGCCCCATCCCCTTCTGTGCCTTCTGTGCCTTCTGTGGTTTCTCTCCCATTCCTGGTCCGCATTCCCCGTCCTGATCGATGTCTCTCCCTCCGATCGCCCGCCGTGGGCTTCCGCATACGACCGACTGGATTTTTCCCCCCCCCGACGCTACCTTCCGCCCCGTTGTAACGCAAACCTGAGGTGCCCCACCGCACCAGCAAGAAGGACACACCCCATGGGAAAGCTCGAGGGAAAGGCTGTCGTCGCCCAGGGCGGCGGCCCCACCGCCGTCATCAACCAGAGCCTCGTCGGCGCCGTGCTCGAAGCGCGCAAGTACGGGCACATCACCCACGTCTACGGCGCCAAACACGGCGTCAGCGGCATCGTCGCCGAGGACTTCCTCGACCTGTCCCAGGCCACCACCCACAACCTGGAGATGGTCGCCAACACCCCATCCTCCGGCCTCGGTTCCACCCGCGACAAACCCGATGAGGAATACTGCGCCAAGATCTTCCAGGTCCTGCGCGCCCACGGCGTCCGATACTTCTACTACGCCGGCGGCAACGACTCCGCCGACACCTGCCGCATCGTCAACGAAAACGCCAACAAGGCCGGCTACGAGCTGCGCGTCATCCACATCCCCAAAACCATCGACAACGACCTGCGCGTCACCGACCACTGCCCAGGCTACGGCTCCGCCGCCAAGTTCGTCGTCTCCGCCTTCGCCGGCGCCAACCTCGACAACGCTGCCCTGCCAGGCGTCTACCTCGGCATCGTCATGGGTCGCCACGCCGGCTTCCTCACCGCCGCTTCCGTATTCGCCCGAAAATACCCCGAGGACGGCCCCCACCTCATCTACGTCCCCGAACGCGCCTTCGACCCCGAAAAGTTCCTCGCCGCCGTCGACCGCGTCTACGCCAAGTACGGCCGCTGCGTCATCGCCGTCTCCGAAGGCATCGTCGACGCCAACGGCCAGCCCGTCGTCGTCGGCCTCCGCGGCGACGCCGAACGCGATGCCCACGGCAACGTCCAGCTCTCCGGCAGCGGTGCCCTCGGCGACGGTCTCTCCGACCTCATCAAGAACAAGCTCAAGATCAAGCGCGTCCGCTCCGATACCTTCGGCTACCTCCAGCGCTCCTTCCTCAGCGTCGTGTCCACCGCCGACGCCAACGAGGCCCGCGAAGTCGGCGAAAAGGCCGTCCAGTACTCCGTGTGGAACAACGTCGACGGCTCCGTCGCCATCCGCCGCACCGGCGACTACTCCGTCGATTACTTCCTCACCGAACTCGAGTCCGTCGCCAAGCACACCAAGCACATGCCCGAGGACTTCCTCGAGGGTGACTCCGACGTGTCCGTGGCCTTCAAGAACTACGCTCGCCCCCTCATCGGCAACTTCCCCCACTACGAGCGCATCGCCGCCCCCGTCGTCGAGAAGGTCCTGCACAGGTAGGCCAGCCCGACAACCTCACCCCATCGCGTTCAGCTCTCGCACGAACCGCTCGACGTCGTCATCGCCGAAGCCCTTCTGCTTGGCGGCCTCAGCCAGGCTGCCCCAGATCGGCTCACCGCAGCGGATGCACCGGACGCCTTTCTCCCTTAAGTACCCCACGGAGTCGGGCACCCATTGGATCAGGTCCTCGATGCTGGTGTCGGAAGTCACAGGTGGATGAGGCATCTCGGCTCCTTCGGTCTCGATCGGGTTGGAGACCCGAAGCGACCATTGGGTGCGAATCACTTCGGCGGGCGCTCGATCGGCCCCCCTTCGGGCCGCAGCTCGGCCTTCTCGCGCCACTTCTTCAACCGGAACGTGTATCGGTCCGCAACCCCGTCCGGGTCCACCCGCGCGTTCGCACAGCACCGAAAGCCCACCTGATAAAAACGAAAGATCTCGTTGTGCGCTGTCGTGATCGGGCGGCACGCGGCGCGGATCGGTCCCCAGTACCCGCCCTTCAGCCCCGAGATGAACGGCGGCTTCCGATCCTCCGTCTCCGCCTGCTCGAAGTGATCTTCGTTGAGCACCCACTCGTCGACGTTGCCGGTCATGTCCTGCACGCCGAACGGGCTCACGCAGCCCGCAACAAGCCCGCTCTCGACGCGCATGTCGAGCCGCGCGACCTCCGCGCCCACCTGCCGCGGTCGCGCGAACAACTCGAAGTTCGGCTCGGGCGAAGGGCGCGGGCGATCGAAGTTGCACACCTTGCGGTCGCGTGTTTGACCGTACGGATAGGGGTACCGCTGCACCCCCTCGCACGCGAAGCTCCACTCGCTCGCAAGACACAGCCGCTTGCCTTCGATCTCGCACGCGCGCAGGGCGTCGTACCAGCTGACCATCACCGCGGGCTTCACCCCCGCAAGGTTGGGGTACTCGAAGCGATCGATACAAAACCTTCGAAGGAACCGATGCCCCACGCACCGGCTCTCGTCGAACCGGGCGCAGCGCCGCACGCCCCCGCTCACCCACTCCAGGCAGGGCTGCATCAACCCAGGACAGTACTCCCCCGCAATCAGCACCATGCCCGGCGGACACGCCCGCTCCACGCCCGCCACGGGCGCGACCGGATCCGCGGTACGCGCCGGATGCGCCTCGAGGCCGTCGGGAAGCGAAGGCTGCTCCCCTGCTTGCCCACTGCGCGATGAAGTCGGTGCCGCACTCGCCGCGCTCGCACCCGACGAGACCCCTGCCGGGTCTTCTACGGCCGAAGGCGCGGGCAAGGGACCCGACGCGGGAGGATCACATGCCCCGCACGCGAACGTCAGCGCCAGCACAATACGTCGGCCCAAGCTCCGAAACACACTTCGTCATACGAACGGCGGGGGCCCGGGTCAACGCGGGCTTGCGCCCGGCGGAAGGCAGACCAGTTCACCATTCCCAGTCCCAGTCGGTTCACCCGTTTCTCGCCACCGCTTGGCCCCGTGCGCTTGCGCCGCGCCGCCTCCGATACCAGGACAGGGGCATGGGACCGGCGACCAAACCACGGCTTCACGTGATCGGAGGCCCCCTGCCGTCCGGTGACGGCGCCCGGGCCAAGCTCGTGATCGCCCACGTCCTCAGTCATCTCGACATCGGCGCCCCCGCGCAGCTCGCCCTCGACCTCGCTCGATCGCAGCGGGCCGACGGCGACGGTGTCCTCGTCGTGTCCCTCGCCAGCGCCCCGGCCCTTCGCATGGCGCCTGACTTTCGAGCCGTTGGCATCCCGATCCACACCCTTGGCCGTCACGCACGAATCGATACCACGCTGCCCCTGCGCCTCGCCCTGCTGCTCCGAAAGCGCCGCGTCGACCTCGTGCACACGCACGACGCCACCGCCCTTCTGGTCGGCGCCGTGGCGGGGCGCCTGGCGGGAACGACCGTGGTGCACAGCGAACGTGGGGATGGCGGCCCGGCTTCCTGGTCCGCTTGGGCTAGGGTGAAGGCCACCCGCCTGCTCGACTGCGTCGTCTCCGTGTCGGACCGCGGTGCGCGTCTGGCCAAGCTCTGGGGAACCGGTGGGCACACCCTCCTGCGAAACGTGGCCCAGGCCGTCGACCTCGAGAGGTTCCGGCCCGACACCGCGATCCGCGAACAAGTGCGTCGGCAGCTGGGCATCCGGGGCGACGACTGGGTCATCGGGACCGTCGGGAACCTCACCAAGACCAAGGCGCATGAGCTCTTGCTCCGCGCCGTGGCACCCTTGCTGGGAAAGGGTACGTCTTTGCTCGTGGTGGGGGCGGGGCCCGAAAAGGCTTCCCTCCGTGCCCTCGCGGACCAACTCGGCGTGGCGGATCACGTCCGGTGGCCGGGGGCCCGACGCGACGTCGCGCGCATGATGGCCGCCATGGACACGTTCGCGTTGACCTCGATGGATGGAGACCTTCCGCTGGTGGTCCCCGAAGCCATGGCTGTCGGGCTCCCGGTCGTGGCGCCGGCCATGGGCTCTATCCCTAGCGTCGTGGTCGATGGGGAAACCGGCTGGGTCGTGCCGCCGGGGGACGTGGAAGCGCTGCGTTCGACCCTCCTCGAAGCCCGTCAGTCGGAACAGCAGTGCCGTCGAATGGGGGCGCGCGCTCGACGAACCGCCCAGACACGATTCTCGCTCGCGCGGATGCATCGAGAGTACCGGCGGCTCTACCAATCGCTGGTGGACGGCGTCGCCCCCTGAGTCCGCAAGCGCGGCGGTGGCGCGCACAACGCTGGATGCGTCGGTGGAGTTGTACTGGGCCATGGGAGCAAAGACCCTGGGCCATGGGAGCAAAGACCCTGGGCCATGGGCCCGGATACGTACCGGAGAGATGCCCGCGGCGTCATAAGTCCGCATCCGTGGCGACTCGACATCGTCGAGTCAAACTCTCAGCACGGCAAAGCCGACCCAAGCTTGAACAAAGCCCTTCAGCGTCGGCGGAGTTGTCCCGACCCGGGCGTGGCTTTGCTTCCCCGCGCTGCCCACGTCCGCACCAACCCGAACCCTTCTGTGCCTTCTGCGTCCTCTGTGGTTTCTGGCGGCTGACTCACGATTGACAGCCAGCCGTACAGTTGCCTAGCTTCCCGCCGCCAATCGACCGTCGGCATGGCACGTCCTGCCGCCCCTTTTCCCCGCTCGGGTGAGCCTCATGAGTCTGAAGAGCATCGTATTCAATGGCGGAAAGCGCGTGATGGAGACAGGACCAGTCCTTCGCTGGATGAGCGACGATCGGGTCATGCGCGTCGCCGACGCGGTCCTGGATGCTCCGGGACGCGTTCGCGCGGCAGCGGGCAAGGCCGCCGAAGCCTGGCAGGTCCTCGTGCACGGCTATGACCTGCCCGAGATGGACCCTTCCATGATGCCCGACGACGCGATGGTGACGCACGCCGCCAAGCCCGCCAAGGCCAAGGCGCCGAAGGTGGCCGACGACGCGGACGGGGTCGTCGAGGAAGTCGGCGAAACCGCCGACGAGCAGAAGCTCGCGGACCAGATGGCAGCCCGCACGTCGATCGCGGGCCAAGCGGGGCGTGACGTCTTCCAGAAGTGCTTCGACTTCAAGGCCGCGGACAACGCTCGCAAGATGGGCGTGTACCCGTACTTCCGGCCCTGGGACTTCAACGACGGTCCCGAGGCGGTGCTCGAGGGGCGTCGCGTGCTCATGCTCGGGTCCAACAACTACCTCGGGCTCACCACGCACCCGAAGGTTCGTGAAGCGGCGATCGAGGCGATCCGCAAGTACGGCACGAGCATGACGGGCTCTCGTCTCGTCAACGGGTCGATGAAGCTTCACAAGGACTTCGAGGAGAAGCTTGCCGCGTTCCACGGCAAGGAATCGGCCCTGGTGTTCACTACGGGCTATCAAGTGAACATTGCCACCCTCGCCGCCTTGCTGTCCAACAAGCACACCGTGGCCCTGATCGACCGCAGCGACCACGCCTCCATCTACGACGGCGTTCGTCTCGGTGTGGCCGTGGGCGCCCGCATGCTCCGCTACAAGCACAACGACGCCGAGTCCCTCGACCGTCAGCTCGAGAGTCTCGACGAGAACGCCGGCGCCTTCGTCATCACCGATGGCGTCTTCTCCGCCGAAGGGGAGATCGCGAACCTTCCCGAGTTGGTCAAGGTCGCCAAGAAACACCGCGCGCGCATCATGGTGGACGACGCCCACGCGCTCGGCGTCATCGGCCCCATGGGCCGCGGCACGGCAGCCCACTTCGGCATCGAGCAGGACGTCGACCTCATCGGCGGCACCTTCTCCAAGTCCCTCGCTTCCATTGGCGGCTGGCTCGTGGGGGAGCGCAAGGTGCTCGATTACGTCCAGCACTTCGCGTCGTCGTTCATGTTCGCCGCGAGCGCTGCGCCGCCCAACGTGGCCGCCGCCATGGCCGCCCTCGAGGTGATGCAAGAAGAGCCCTGGCGCATCGACGACCTTCGCAAGAACTTCACGTACATGCGCGAAGAGTTGACGAAGATGGGCTGGGACGTCGGCCACAGCCAGACCGCCGTCATTCCCCTCTACGTCCGCAAGGACCTTCGCACGATCATGATGTGGAAGGAGTTGCTCGACAACTACGGCGTCTACACCAACCCCTTCATCAGCCCCGGCGTGCCGCCCAAGCAGGCGTGCCTTCGCACGAGCTACATGGCTACCCACACCAGGGAGCACCTCGACCGTGCCCTCGAGGCCTTCGAGGCCGTCGGCAAGAAGTTCGGCATCCTCGCCAAGTAGCTCGCCGCGAAGGATGAGCCCCTCGATCCCGATCGGACGTCGCGTTGCGCGCACCCTCGCGCCGGCGATGCTCACTGCCGGCGTGATCGTCGGAGCCAGTCCCCTCGCCCGCGCCGACAACCCAGCCCCCGCTCGCGTCGACCAGCCCGCCGACCCAGCCCCACGAACCCAACCTCGCCCCGTGCCCGACTACGATGGCCGCGGTCCCGACCCCGAGGGCGACGGCGCCCTGTGGGTCCCGCGCGTCCTCGCTTTCCCCTTCTACCTCCTCGCGGAGTACGTCGTCCGCCGACCCATGGAATGGCTCGTGGTCACCGCCGAACGGGACGACTGGCCCACGGCAATCCTCGACTTCTTCACCTTCGACGACTCCCATCAAACCGGTCTCGTCCCCACCGCCTTCTTCGACTTCGGCTTCAAGCCCAGCGTTGGGCTCTACTTCTTCGCCGACGACGTCTTCGTCGATGACAACGACCTTCGCGTGAACCTCGGGTTCTGGGGCACCGACTGGCTCAAGGTCGCGGCGCGTGACCGGGTGAATCTAGGGGAAGACCGGACCGTCGAGATCGGCGGAGGCTGGCTGCGCCGGCCCGACTACCTGTTCCACGGTCTCGGCCCGCGAAGCCTGGAGAAGCATGCCTCGCGCTACAGCGCAGATACCTCCGAGGCGTTTCTCGCCTACGACGTCGGCCTCTGGCGCATGAGCTCCCTGAAGGCCCAAGTGGGCTATCGTGATCGCGCGTTTCGCGAAGCTTCCTGCTGCGACGACCCGTCGATTCAGCAGCGTGCGTTTCGCGGTCAGCTTGCCGTCCCTCCCGCTTTCGACAACGGCTACACCGCCGGGTATGCGCGCCTGGGTGCCGCGCTCGACACCAGGCTGCCGGACCCGCACCCCGGCCACGGTGTTCGCATCGAGGGACACCTGGAGCAAGACACCGAGGTCGACCCTGACCGCGCTCCCGCAAGTTGGGTGCGCTACGGAGGAAAAATAGGAGGCTTCGTCGACCTGACCGGTCACCGTCGTGTCCTCGGCCTCTGGCTGTCCGGCTCGTTCGTGGACCCACTGGGAGGAAGCGATGTCGTGCCGTTCACCGAGCTGGCCACGCTCGGCGGCGAGCAGGACATGCGCGCCTTTCGCGAGGGGCGTCTGCTCGGCCGAAGCGCCTTGGCTTCTACCCTCCAGTACGAGTGGCCCGTATGGGTGTGGCTCAGGGGAACCCTGCAGATCGCCGCCGGCAACGTGTTCGGAAACCAGATGGACGACTTCGATCCCCGCCTGCTGCGTCTCTCTTCCTCCCTCGGACTCCGATCCATCGGGTCCACGGACCACTATCTCGAGATCATGACGGGCGTGGGGACCGAGACGTACGAGGAAGGTTGGGACGTGACCTCGTTCCGCTTGCTGGTCGGAGGCAACAGTGGCTTCTAGCCTGGTTCCGAAGCCGTCGGCCGGGTTGGCCTTGGGGTTTACAGCCCTGGTCGCGCTCGGCTGTGCGTCCGAGATTCGACGCTTCCCGCTCCGTGAGCCCATGTGGCGCGACACGGACCTGGACCCGGTCGCCATCCCCTGTCGTCCTCACCCGGAGAAGAAGGACGTGCAGGTCTGTCACCCGGAGCCCTACGAATCCTCCTTCGCCTGGGACGGTGCTGACAACTTGCTGTTCCGGCCCACGTCGGACTTCTTCGCCGTCGACCCGGGTGGCGAAGCGGTCAACGTCAACAGCCTCGACGAGGTCCCTGACTCCTCCTGGTTCGTGAACCGCATCGGCCGCCACCCCTTGACCGTCGACGAACTGGTTCAGGGTCCGTGTGAAGGCGGGACCCAGCTCGACCCCGGCGCCCCAGACGGCTCCTGGGTCATCGACGAGGGCAAGGCCAACGGGGCGAACCTCGGCTTCCGTATCGAAGACCCGTCGGGCCAGCGGTACATGTTGAAGACCGACGGGGACGAGCAGCCCGAGCGCGCGTCTGCCGCGACCGCCATTTCCGCGAGGCTCTATCATGCAGCCGGCTGGCGCGCCCCCTGCGACTCCGTCGTGTACTTCCGGCCCTCGCTGCTGAAGCTCACCCCGGGGTTGACGGTCACGGACAACACGGGCACCACCCGCCCGCTGGACGAGGCCGAGCTTGGACGTCTACTCGCCACCGCTCCGAAGCGAAACGGTCTGCTTCGTATGTCTGCGTCCCGTTGGTTGCCCGGACGGGCTCTCGGACCCTTCCGCTACGAAGGCACGCGCAAGGACGACCCCAACGACGTGATCCCGCACCAGGACCGGCGAGACCTTCGAGGCGCACGGCTCATCGCGGCGTGGGTCAATCACTTCGACGCGCGCGAGCAGAACTCGATGGACCTGTGGATGGCTCGCAACCAGGACGACTCGCGATCGTCGCCGGGGGTGGTGCTGCACTACTACCTCGACTTCGGGGATTGCCTCGGCAGCGAGTGGGAATGGGAAGGCATCTCGAAGCGCCTCGGGCACGCCTACTACCTGGACATCCCCTATCTGGTAGAGGACTTCTTCACGCTCGGCATCGTCGAGCGACCGTGGGATCGGGCCCGGCGTTCTCCCGAGGGAGACGTCTTCGGCTTCTTCTCCGCGACGAACTTCGACGCCGAGATGTGGAGGGAGGGGTACCCAAACCCGGCGTTCCGTCGCATGACCGAGCGGGACGGCGCGTGGGCCGCGCGCATCCTCGCGCGCTTCGCCCCCGAGCACATTGGCGCCATCGTGGACGCGGCGGACTTCACGAGCCCCGTGCACGCGCGCTTCATCAAGAAGGTCCTGATCGGGCGACAGCACCTCATCCTGCACCGTTACTTCTCCGTGGTGTCGCCGCTCGCGGACTTTCGCGTGGAAGGGGCAAGCCGCGTCTGCGGTGTGGACCTGGCGCGACGATCTGGCATCTTCCCCGACGACCGGTTCCGGTATCGCGCGAGCTTGCGCACGGGCAAGTCGCTGGCGCGCCAAGCGTCCCCTGCGGTGGAGCCCTCGAGCGACGGCTCCTTCTGCGTGCCGTTGCCGCATCATGCCGGGGAGGGAGGGAGCGTCGACGAAGCCCCCGATCGCTATGCGATACTGGACGTGGACAATGGGCAGGCCCAGGGGCCGGCTCGCCTCCACTTCTACGACCTTGGGCCGAAGCGCGGGTATCGCCTCGTGGGCCTGGAGCGTCCCGAGCACGCGGGGCCGTGAGTGCGGGACGAGTGCTCCGTCTCCGGCACGAGCATGCTACGATGAACCGCGGCTGTTCCCGTCCGCAACCCACTTGAGGTGGACCATGCGCTCGTTCGTCATCTTGCCTTTGGGGATCGGTGTCGTCTTCGCACTCGTGATCGGCTGCTCCGCCAACGAATCCGATTCTTCCCTCGCGGGCGGTGCGGGAGGGAAGGATGGCGGCGCGGGAACCGGCGGCGTCTCCGGACACGACAGCGGTGGCTCCGGCGGCACGTTCATCATCGACGCCAGCAGTGGCGACGGGACAGCCCCGTCCCTCGGCTGCAGCGCGGACCTGCAGAACGTGGTCGACGCCAACGGGACCATCATCGAGAGTTGCGCGCCTGCCCAAGGGTGCGCCGGCGGAAAGTGCGTCGCCCCTTGCGAAGCTGCCGCCGCGAGCAAGGGCAATGTGGGATGCGACTTCGTGGTGCCCACCCCGTCGTTCATGCCCCAAATCACCCAGCCATGCTTCGCCGTCTTCTTGGCCAACAACTGGCCCGGGCCGATCCAGATTGCCGTCACCCGCGCCGGCCAGTCCTTTTCCGCCACGCAGTTCGCGCGCATCCCGAGCACGAACCCCAACCCAGCGACGTGGCAGACGGTCCCCGCGTCCGGCCTCCCCCAGGACCAGGTCGCGGTGCTCTTCATGTCCGCCGACCCGGCGTCCGTCAACGGGGGTGTGCCCTTGACTTGCCCCGTGCCGTCCGCCATCGCCTCGGCCACCGCCGTACCAGGAACCGGGCGCGGACAGGCCTGGCACATCACCACCGACGCCCCCGTGAGCGCCTACGACATCCATCCCTACGGAGGAGCGGCGTCGTTCCTCCCGAGCGCAGAGATGCTCCTTCCCACCAGCGCGTGGGGTACGAATTACGTGGCTGTGGTCCCGAAGCTGGGAGACATGCTCAATCCCCCCTACGGTCCCGGACCCCAGTACGGAACGATCGTCGCCAGCGAGGATGGCACCACGGTCACCGTCCTCCCCAACGTGGCATTGCCCGCGGGCAATGGCGTGACGCCCGCCCCGGCCAACCAGGCCACCCAGTACACGCTGCAGAAACACGAGTTCGTCCAGTGGGAGCCCTCAGGCGAGATGACGGGGACCATCATCTCCGCGGACAAACCCGTCGCCTTCACCGGGGGCAATGGCTACTTGTGTCTCCGCGGGCAGACGTCGACGGGGGGAGGGTGTGACTCTGGGCATCAGGCGATCCCGCCGGTTTCGGCGCTTGGCTATCGCTACGTGGGAATGCCGTTCACCACCCGCCGCGCCGACCTGCAACAGGAGTCGGTCCTTTATCGGATCGTGGGCGCCGTGAACGGTACGACGTTGACGGTTCAGCCGCCCGTGCCGGCAGCGCCCACGTCCCTCGGCGTGGGGCAGATGGTGGACTTCGAGGCAACCGGGCCGTTCGTGGTGGAGAGCCAGGACGAGGACCATCCCTTCTACTTGGGCCAGATGATGCCAGGGTGCTACGTGACCGGAGGCAGTCGCCCCGGGATCAACCCCGCATCCATGTCCGCGGAGTTCAACTGCCTTGGCGACGAGGAGTACGTCAACATGCTCCCGCCCGCGCAGTTCCTCTCCCGTTACGTGTTCTTCACCGACCCCACCTACGGCACCACGAACCTGGTCCTCACGCGCGTCAAGACGCCCACCGGGTTCAAGGACGTGAGTCTCGGCTGTTCGGGTGTGGTGTCGGGATGGCAGCCCGTGGGCACCTCAGGTGAGTTCGAGATCGCAAACGTCGACCTTCTCCGCGCGGCCCAGAGCGTCTCCGGCTGCACCAACGGTCCGCACTCCGCCCAGAGCGAGGGACCCTTCGGGCTGATGGTCTGGGGCCTGGATTCCTTCTCCTCCTACGCCTACCCCGCAGGTGGCAACGTGGCTCCGATCAACACCGTCGTCGTCCCGCCCGTGCCGAAGTAGGTCCCAGCGCCCCTCAGATGCCTGAAATCCCTGGGCGCCGTCACCGTCCGCTCCCCGATCCGCCGCGAACCCTTCGATGACGAAGCCTTGACGGCAGCGAGGCAGATGCGAACATCCCCCGGCCATGGCCACCCTGCGCCGTCGTCCGCTCGTTAGCGTGAGAATCCCCGGAGACATCCGACCCGGGCGAAAGTTCGTCGCCGAAGTCACGCTCGACGCGAGATCGGCCGTGCCCGTGGACTGGGTCGACGCCGAGCTTCAGTGCAAGGAAGTGGTCACCTTCGGCTCGGGAAAGAGCACGTTGCGCGTGCCTCACTCTCACCTTCGGCTCGTCGCGAGGCTGATGGACGCGGGAACGTTGCCCGCCGGCAAGAGCGTGCTGCGGTGCGAGTTCGCTCTCCCCCCGGAGCTCCCGCCCACGTATCGCGGTACCCGCGTGACGTGCGGCTATACCCTCTCCGTGCACGTGTCGATCCCGTGGTGGCTCGACCGCAAAGTCGAGTTCGACATCGTGGCCCGCCCCCGCAAGAATGCCCCGCCGGACGACGCCCCCGCCATGTACGGCACCCATCCCCAGGGACCCAAGGGCAACGACCTCGCGCTCGAGTGCAGCCTCGACCGTCAGGTCATCGAGCCTGGTGGCGAAATCCGCGGCATGGTCGCGCTCACCAACCTTGCGTCGCGCCGTGTCCAGCAGCTTTCCGTCGCCCTCGTGAGCCTCGAGACCATCCGTCGCGACGGGCGCCGCAAAGAGGTTCACGAGGCCGAGCGCTTCGTCCTGCAGCAAAGCGTCCCCGTGGGAACCGCCGACGGAGAGCCCCTTCCCTTCCGGATGCGCATACCGGACAGCGTCTCTCCAAGCTGGAGAGCGGCATCGTGGGACCTGGATTGGTATCTCGAGGTCGAGGCGCATGTGTCCTGGTCGCGCAACGCGAAGCTCACCATTCCTGTGACGCTGGTCCCCCGGGGCGTTGCCAAGGCGAAAACGCTGCGTGCCCCGCCCGCCATCGGCTCGGAACGTGTCTCGGCGCTGTGGAGCAAGGTCGCCCGCGAGGTGGGGTGGGAGCTCGATGAAGACGTTCTTCGCGGCGAAGTGGGCGACGTGCGGGTGACGATTCGGCGGGACCACCGGGGCGGCGAGGGGATCGCGCTCCTCGCGGAGCTACGGTACTCCTCGCTGCACCTGGGGCTCGACGGGGGCGAGAGGCGAGGGTTTCGACGGATTCACGGGGGTGGGGTGAGCATCGGCAACCCCGCGTGGGAAAAGCGCCATTACCTCGCAGGACGTGAGTCGGCCCAGGTGCAGGCGCTCGCGGGTGCGGTGGGGGAAGCGCTCGCGCGGGTGGAATTGGTGGACATCGACGACGAGCATGCCGTGCTGCTTGCCCGCGAGGCGGGGCTGACCCTCGGACCGTTGCGGGATTTCGTGCACCGTGCGATCGAAGTCGCGCGTGTGATTGGCGTGGGGCGAAGGCGCATCCCTGCGCCTGCTTGCATGCGTGACGCGGTCAAGGCGTGGACTGCGCTGGCGAGGCGTTTGGACGGTGCGCTCGAACTGTCACGCATGGGGGTCGTGGGGCGCTTCGAGGGGGACTCGGTCGAGGTGGCTACCGCGTGGGGCGTGGACCCGGAGCCGACGGGGACGGTGCTGTGCTTGACGCTGGGGGACGTCCCCCGGGCGGAGCAGCAAGTGACGTGGGAAGGTGGTCAGTTCACCGCGGGGGGGCGCGAGGGACTGCCCGAGTCCTGCCGCGACTTGCTGGAGCCTCTGTTGCGCGGCGCACAGTCCTTTCAAGTGACCGACCGTGAGATCCGGCTGACATTGCCGGCCCCCGCGACGTCGACGGGGACGCTCCTCGAGGCTCTGTCCTTGCTCCGTGCGTTTTCTCTGGGTTTGCGAACGGGGCTGGGCCCCTATAGGTGACGATTAATCGAGCGTTGAAGTTATCACTTCCAACTTCTACAAGACGTGCTAGACGCCCCTTCATGCGTGGCTACGTGACGATCCTCTACGCGTGTAGTGCCGTGTTGGCACTGTGCGCATGTGGCACCTCGGACGATGAAACCGAGAACTCTGCCGGTGCGGCGGGCGAAGGTCCGGCGACCGGGGGCTCCGCCGGGGCTGCCGGACCCGGTGGAACCGATGCCGCCCCTGGGGATGCCCAGGACGACGTGCTGCCCGATGCTGCGCCCGACGCCCCCGACGATGCGCTCCACGTCCTCGAATCCTACCTGCTCGGTGACTTCGACAACCAAGCCCAGTTCGACAACGGATTCGGTCAACTCGTCGAGCGGCACGTGTGCCCCCTCCCCGGTCGCGAAGACCCGTCCGTCCTCTGGCTCTACGTCGAGCACGTGGAGGTGCTCGCCAACGGGGACCGTGACTCGTACTTCACTCGCGTCAACGAGATCCGGACCGTCGACGGCGCCATTGTCTCGAGGGCCTACAAGTTCGACACCGGCCACCCGCTGTCCTCCAATGCTTATGCCTACAACGGGCCGATCGACGGGTGCACGCAGCAAGCGGTATTGGGGGCCATCGCCGACGAAGACATGGTCTACCGCGACGGGTGCGACGTGACCTTCGAGCAGGACGGGGAGGTCTTCCATGCGACGACCGAGGAGGGGACGTGTACGTTCCCCGGGGGATACATCACGACGGAGGCGGAGGTGACGGCGGACGGTATGGACGTGACAGATCACGCATACCAGGGTGGCGGAGACCCGATCGGCGAGACGTTCGAGTTTCGGCGTGTGGAGGGGTGGGTTCCTCCGAGCTGACCGGCGCGAAGTCGATCAACGTGTCTGCGTTTCGCAGGCCTCGAGCATCTCTCTCGCGACTTGGTTTGCGGGATCGATTGCGAGAGCAGCGCGAAACGACTCCGCGGCTTCGTGCCAGCGTTCAGCTCGTACGTGCGCGAGTCCCAGGTTGAAGTGCGCCTCGAGATAGTCAGGACGCAGGCGCACGGCTCGCTGCCAGCTGGAGGCCGCTCCGGCGTCGTCGCCCAGGCGGGCGCGACGTCCCCCGATCGCGTAGTGCATCTCGGCTTCGTAGTTGACGTCGTCTACCGGCAAGGGCGCCGGCCAGACCGCGAAGCCCAAGACGCTGACGGCCGCGAGTGCTTCACGCCACGCTTTCTTGCGGGAGGTCCACAGACTGTGGGCCCCGAGTACGGCGAGGACCGCGAGCATGGCCGCGAGTGCCGTGCGGTAGCGCCCCGTCACGAAGAAGATCAACGGCATCGACGCGAGCGCGATCGTGGCCCACGCGACCAGGCTTACGGAAGGTTCCCGCCGGCGAAACGCCGCGACCAGCCCGGCGGCGGCCAGGGGCAGGAGCAACACGTGAGGCAGCGCTGCCGTTCCGAAGCGAGCCAGCAGCACGGACAGCACCGGTGATTGCCCACGCACCACCTCCACGCTCTCGTTGCGAGCAATCTCCTGGGACCGAAGCAGCAGCCGCGCCTTCCACGCCAGCCCCCCCACGCAGTCGACCGGATGGCCCGCGCACCATCGAACCGCCTTGCGAACGAAGTAGCCGTCCTGGCCCGATGGACTCGAGATGCCCGCGTCCGCCGGCTCGTTCACCATTCGCTCCCACCTCGCCCCCGGCCGCACCGCCATCAGCTCGTCCGATCGCTCCGCGTTTCCGATGTACAGGTTGATCCCACCGTTTGCCGAGATCAGGACCCATTCCCCCGACCGAGCGTGGTTCGCCACAGTCGCTAACGCCACCAACGCAAGACAGGCACCAAGCACTGCCCACCCTCTCCGTCGGTTCTCGCGCCCCACGAACCACGCGAGCGGTCCCACCACGACCAGCGTCGTCGCGACAGCCAACGCCCCGAGCCCTGCCGCCACGCCACACCCGATCGCATGGCGCAACGACGGGGGCCTCGCGACCGCAAGCCACACGGCGAGGGTCGATGCTGTCACCGCAAGGCTCGTGGGCAAGATCTCTCCACTGTAGAAGACCAGCGTTCCATGAAGCGCCACGATCACTCCGGCGCCTAGGGCCCACCTCCGCTCGCCCACCACCCTCGCCGCGATCCGCACCGCGAGCACCGCCGTGACCCCGTCGAGCATCGACTGCATCAACCTCGGCCACACGAGGTCGTGCCCGAGAACCGAGTAGAGCAAACCGAGCACCACCGGGTACAACGGAGGCTGCCAGAACGGGCCCGGGTCGAACCCTTCCCCCGAAGCCAATCGGCTCCCCAGGTAGTCGTAGTAGTCCCCGTCGATCAGTGGGTCCGCAAAAGAGGGGCCATCGGCGGTCGCGAAGTAGACCCACCGAAGCGCCACCGTGACGAGGAACACGGCGGCCAGCGTCTTGCGGCCCGGCTCGGAGGACGTCTCGGGCGGCGCTTCAGGCTTCGTCGCACGGACAGACTTTGCGGGTTGGGCCCTGCGTTTCGAACGGCTCACGGTCCCCATGATTCCATGGACCAGGAATGAAAGAGGGGGTTCCGTTCTCGTTGCATATGTGCAATGTGAGCGAATTGCTCTGTCTCCAACTGTCCGAAATTCTTTGCCCTCGGTGGGGCACGTGCATTGCTCTTGCCCCCTATGCGGGTTCTTGGCCCCGCACCCCAAAAAAGACGACGTGAGTTACCAACGTTCCACTGCCCCGCCACCTCCGTTCAGCGAGCTCGACGCGCTGCTGTTGGACTACGTCATCGACGAAGCCCTGGCAGCCAGGCGTGTTCCGGAACGAGTAGAGCGACCGGGGCGGGAGCACTGGAGCTTCGAGCGCGCCGCTACTCGGCACAGCCGGGGTTCGAGCGTCCCTTGGTTCGCGGCGACGTCGCGCAAGGGGCGGACGGGCACGTAGGTCCGAGCGGTTCTTCGTCGTGGGTTGGGCGCGTGTGCTTCGCAGCGGTTAGAGGCACTCGAACGAGGCGGCGATGCTGAACCACCCCGCGTGGACGGGCACGGGGGTGGCGTTGGGTGCCGAGCCCGTGTGGCCCAGCTCGTGGCTGCATGTTCCGCCCGAGAGCTCCACGGCGACCTCGACCGTTCCTGGGTCGACGTTCACGAAGAGGAACGCGCCGGAATCCGACGTTGCGGTGAGGGTCGGGTCCGGGGTGCCGGAGGGGCTCGTGTAGATCGGCCCCTCGCCAGAGAATGGGTCGATCGTGGCGGTTGCCCCTTCCGTGGCGAGGGCCAAGCCCACGACGTGGCCTTTGGAAGGATCGTCGGTGATGTTGACGCTCGCGAACAGGTAGGAGGCGATGCTCTCGAGCACGGCGCCGGTGGTGATGTTCGTGCCGTTGGTGATGGCATCGGCGCCGATGGCGAGGGCATGTGTCCTGAAGTTGGGGGCGGTCCCGTAGGTCACCACGACGTCTTGGTTCGGTGGAACCTGGAGGGTGGCGACCCCTGCGGCGTCGGTGGTGGTGCAGTTCTCGGGCTGTGCTTCGTGCAGGCAGACGTCCATGTCGGCGATGGGGTCTTGCTGCACGAGGTCGTAGATGGTGACGGTCAGGGGAACCGTGTTGGATCCGCCCGAGCCTGCGTCGCCAGCGCTGCCTGCGTCGCCAGCGCTCGCCCCACTGCCTGCCTCGCCGGCGCTTCCTCCGGTTCCGCCCGTGGCGCCGGTTCCGCCCGTGGTGCCGCCTGTCCCTCCCGTGCCACCCGCGCCTCCGATCCCCGACGTTCCTCCGATTCCCGACGTGCCTCCGGTGCCACCCCCGCTGCCTCCCGACCCGGACGCACCCTCGTCGTCGTCCGATCCGCACGCCAGTACCAAGGAAACCCCAACTATCGAGACGCAAGCCATCAACAAGCGGCGCATGTCATCCCTCCTTCGACCGAATTCGCGCGATCGAGCAACGATACGGCAAGCGGGGGAACCGAACAAGCTTCGCCCTGATCCGGAGCGAAGCGCCGGTCGGAGCGAGTAACCTCTCGACCTTGCTTTTCGAATGGTGAGGCGGTCTGCCACCCACCAGGCGGGTGGCGCTCCTTCCCACGAGGGGGCTCAGCATGGGTCGCTTCGGACGCAGCGACCCATATCCGCACCAGCAACGAAACCATCTGCGATTTTCTGCGGAATCTGCGGCCAACTCCTATGGCTCCGGGGCTGGGCTTCGCCCGGCTTCGATCCGGGCGGGCCGGGTCAGGGCCCGTGCGCCGAGAGCGACACCTTGCCGTGCCCCCTGGACCCGGCGGATACTGCCACCCTGGGGAATCCCGCATGAGCCAGACCATCGTTGTGCCCTTCGAGGGCCAGAGCTTGGGTATCGACCTTCCTCGTCACTGGAAGGTGGATGCGCACGTGAAGCCGTCTCCGCTGCCCGGTGTGAAGGACGTGGGCGCCGCCCTGTCCGAAGCAATCTCCCATCCGATCGGCTGTGAGCCGTTGCGGGACCTCGGCGGAAAGAGGGTCCTGATCGTGGTCGACGACATCTCTCGCCCGACCCCCACCCACTTGTACTTCGCGTATCTCGTCGAACACTTGATCGAGCGTGGGGCGCGCCGCGAGGACCTGCGAATCCTCACGGCCCTCGGCATTCACCGTGCGATGACCCAGGACGAGCTGAACCGCAAGCTTGGAGCCGAAGCGATCGCGGGCATCGCGTGGAAGAACCATGACGCTCGCGACCCATCGAAGCTCGTGGCGCTCGGGCAAACGCGCCGTGGCACCGAGGTATCTCTGAACCGGGACCTGACCGAGGCGGACCTGATCTTGTGCGTCGGAGCGATCGAGCCGCACTTGCTCCTCGGGTTCGGAGGCGGGTTGAAAATGATCGTCCCGGGCCTCGCGGCGGAGCGCACGATCGCGCAGAACCACATGCAGGGTGTGACGCCGGATCGGTACAACTTCGTGGGACAGGACGTGAGCGACATGCGCCTCGACCTCGAGGAAGCGGCGCTCATGACGGGCAAGCGGTACTTTCTCGTCAACGCGATCCTGAACGACGGTTTGGAGGTGTGCCGGTTCGTGTGCGGGGACCCGATCGAGGCGCACCGAGCTGGGATCGAGGCGGTGAAGCGAATGAACGGGCAGCCCGTCCCGCGACGGGCGGACGTTGCGATCGTGGCGTCATCGCCGATGAACGCAGACTTGCGGCAAGGCATGAAGTGCATTGGCAACGTCGAGCAGAGCCTCGTGGACAACGGGCTGGTCCTCGCCTTTCTGGACTGCGAGAACGGGATCGGGGACCTCGTGGTGCCCCCGAAGGCGTTGCCAGTGCGCGTGCTCCGCAAGGTCTTGCGTGTGCTGGGGCGAAAGCGCGTGCTTTGGTTCATCGACAAGGTAAAGCGTGACGCGGGCGTGGAGGAACGGTTCCTGGCCCACTTCTCGATGCAGGTGGTGCGCAAGAACCAGATCTTCGTTTACTCGCGCAAGCTGCCTGCTGACACGGGCAAGCGCTTCGGGATCTTCCGGCAGTTCACGAGCGTCGACGAGATGATGACGGCGGCGCGCAGGTACGCTCCGCGGCACGCGCGGGTACTCGTGTACCCCCACGGCGGCGCGACCTACCCCATCGTTCCCTGAGGCTCGACCCGCGATCAGAACGCGGAGTAAACGCAGGTCGTGCAGGTCAGCACGCCCGTGGCGAAGATCATGGCGATGCCGAGCACGATGCCGAACAAGACCCATGCCCACACGCGTCGTTTCGGAGGTCCCGCGGGTTGGGCGAGCATCGGGACACCCGAGGGGGCGAAGTATGGGGTCGGCAAGGTCCCTTGCGAAACCTGCATGGATGCGGGGGTGGGCAACCCAGGATGCGCCGTCGGAAACCTCATCTCCGAAGGCGCCGCGAGCTGTCTGCGCGGGTTCGCGTCGGACTCCGCGGCCACCAACGCGTCCCAAAACCCCCCCGCGTCCGCGAAACGCAACGTCGGATCAATGCTCAGGGCGCGCGCGAAGACGCGCTCCACCGACTCAGGAACGCTCAGCCCCTTGGCACGCGGGGTCGGTCGTGCCGAAGGGTTCAGCGTCGACTGCATCAAGCTGATCGCGTCGTCGCCCGCAACGGGGAGGCGGTCCGTGAGCAACTCGACCACGACGAGCGCGAAGGAGTACACGTCGGACCAGGGTCCCGTGGGGCCGATGCGTGGGTCGAACTGCTCTGGCGCGGCGTACTGGGGCGTGAACGCCGAGAACCCGGCCTTGGTCAAGGCGCGGCCCAGATCGTTGGGCCCCTGCTCCATCGCCTTGGCAATCCCAAAGTCGAGGATCTTGATGGGCGGTATGGTCCCAGGATCGCTGCGCACGACGAAGAGGTTGGCGGGCTTGATGTCCCGGTGGGCTACGCGTCGATCGTGGGCGTAGGCAAGGGCCTGAGCTGGACGTTGAAGCCAGCGCATCACCTCGGCCAAAGGTCTTCCCCGAAAACCCTGGGCGCGACGGACCCTCATCGCGTCCGCCAGGGATTCGCCGTCGAGCCACTCGAGGACGAAGTAGGGGGCCCACACTCCGGAAGGAGACAAGGTGTCGCCCACGGCGATGGACCGCACGATGCCGAGCGTCCCCTTCGAGAGCTGGAACAGGAGCTTGCCCTCTTCGCGGAACTTCGCGAGGAACGCGTCGCGCATGCCGGGTGAGAGGGTGCCGGGAATCTTGAGGCACTTGACGGCGACAGGTTCCTCGAAGCCCAGGTGGAACGCACGATACACCACGCCAAAGCCGCCCTCGCCGACCAGCGAGTCGATCCGGTAGGTCCCGTCGAGGACCTGTCCCACGAGCGACAGCGGGTCGGGGTGCCTCATTCGGGGACATTATGGGACCAGGGCGTGGTTCTTGCTCCCCCATTCATGACTTTGTTGTGGGGACCCCGAACTGTTCGCTAGGCTCTGCGTCGATGAGCGAATCCGACAATCGACGGCAGGCGGATCGGGCGCCCATCGAGTTGCGGGTCGAGTACCGGCGGTTGAACATGTTCTTCGCGGACTACACGCGGAACATCTCGAAGGGTGGGACGTTCATCCGCACGGAGAAGCCCTTGCCGATCGGTACGGAGTTTGTGTTCTCGCTGGTGGTGCCTGGGTTCGCGGAGCCGCTGACGCTGGTGGGCAAAGTGATCTGGTGCGTGTGCGAGACGGACGCCACCGAGGCCAACCCCGCGGGGATGGGGATCGAGTTCCAGTACCGGGACGAAGGGGAGCGGGGCAGGATCGACGCGGTGGTTCGCAAGGTGATGGTCGAGGAGCTGGGGGCGAAGCTGGCTGGGAGACTGCTGGACGACGGCTGACTGTGGGGTGCGGGGTCGGTTCGGGGCGACCACCGCGGGGCGTTGGCCGGACATTCCAGGCGGATGACGCACGCGAGCGCAGAAAGCGCAGCAATTTTGCCCCATTTCTTCGGGCCGTGGCACGGAGGGGATAGTGCAAGTCGCTTCTCGTCTCCGACGTCTGTCCGAGTTCGTCTCCCCTTGGCTGGCGGTGGCCGTGCCTGGGTTCGCGGCGTTGCATCGTGTGGCCTCGGACTCGGTCTGGCGTGACGACTTGTCGACCGTTCGAGGCTTGGGGCTCGCGGCCCTCGGGGGCTCGACGACGCTGACGACGATGGCGATGCAGGCAGCGTCGCTCGTTCCTCTTGGTCCCTTGCCGTTTCGGTTGGCTCTCGTGTCCGCGTTTGCGCTGTCGCTGTGCGCGGGGCTGGTCTTCTTGCTCGCGCGCCGTGTTCTCGAGACGAACGTCCCTGGCTCGTTTTTGAACGCGCCGCTGGCCGCGATCGCGGCGCTGTCCGCCACACTCGGGCCTGGCTTGCAGGGCGAGGCGACCGTGGCGGGGGGAGCCACGGTGCCTCTGGCCGCCGGCCTTGCCGTGCTGTGGGTGGTCACCCACCCCGACTGGTCCCGAGAGCGTCGCCACCTGATCGCGGCGGTGCTGCTCGGTGCGCTGCTGTCGGAGAGCCCCCTGGCCGCCGCGGTGGTGGCCGCTGCGGTGGTCGTGTCCACGGTTCTCCGCAAGGATTGGCCGCGAAGCCGGCGGGAGTTGATCCCTCTGGGCGTGATGATCGTCGTGGCCGGCGTCATGTCGATGCCTGCCCTGTTGCGCCCTTCTTCCCCCCATGCGGTCCTCAACTTCGGTCACAGCCTCTCGATGTTCGACCTCGCCGCTGTCGACTCCCTCGCCCAACCCACCACCGGGCTGGCCGCGTGGAAAGCAGAAGTGGGGGCCGTGACCCTCGTGGTGGCCGTTCTCGGTGGCGTGATGGCGATGATCCGCGCGCGAACGCGGTGGCTCATCGCGCCTTTGCTCGTCGTCGTCGTCGCGGACGTCGTGTTTCCCGCAAGCCATGGTGGTGTGCTCACCTCGGACCTGCTCACGCCTCTGCGAAGCTTCGCGATCGCTGCGGTGGCCGTGGGCGCCTGCATCGGGGTGCAGACCGTCGTGACCACCCTCTCGGACACGGGGCTGCCCATGGCCAAGGCTGCCGCCGTGCTCGTGATGCTGTTCGACCTCACCCTGGTGGCCGTCACCGCCGAGCGGGCCACCTTCTCCATCGACCGGACGAACATGCGCGGGGCGTCCGCCTACACAGACGACGCGCTGATTCGGCTCGACCCGAACGCCATGGTGCTCGCTCGCTCCCACGCGGTCGTGTGGCGCCTGCTCGCCTCCCAAATCGTAGGAGGATGCCGCCCGGACGTCGTTGTCGTTCCGTTGCCGCTCGTGGCAAGAGGAACGGTCGCCGCCAGCGTCCTCGCGCTGGAGCCGGGGGCGAGCATGCTGCTTCGCGACATGGCGCTCGAAGGTCACGCAGGCGAACACGCGGTCTCGCGGGTGTCGGACCGCAGACACCTGTACGTGGAGTTGGACCCGGCCTGGAAAGGCAGCATCGCCACGCACCTGAAGGCCGACGGCCTTTGGCTCTCCTTGGAACCGCAACCGCTCGGTCGCTCCGACCGCAGGCTGTCCGCCGAGGAAGCGGGCAAGGTCGTCGAGCGGGTGGCCAAGGTCGCCGCGTCGAGCCAGCCGTCCGATGCGGCCACCCAGTCCGTCTTGCTCACCGTGGTGCGCCAGCAGGCGGTGGCGGCAGCGTTGGCGAAAGACCGCCAGGCCACCCATGACCTTCTCATGAAAATGGCCGCCGTCGCGCCCAACGACTGGTTCGTGCGGACGATGAAACAAAGGTTGGAACACGCAGCCGGCGCGAAGATCGACGTGTCCGGCCTGGTTCGCTGAGAGCCAAGAATCGAGGCGTCGCGGGATGCTATCCTGCGGGCGTGGGTTCCCCCGTCCCCAGGTTCGAGTCGCTCCGAAGGGCGCGGCGCGTCGCCCCTCTCGCGATGGCGGTCGCGATGCGAACGGGCCTATGGCCCCACCTAGGCCCGGGCGGGCTGCGCGTGTTGGCGCTGGGGTTGGCGCAAGGGCGGACGAACCCCTCCCTGCTCTACCGGTTCCAGGCAGCCGTTCAACCGGACAAGGTGGCCGTCCGGTGGCGTGGCCGTGAGGTCACGTTCCGGCATCTCGATGAGCAGATCGACGGGATCGGGCGGGGGCTTCGTGCGAGAGGGTTGGGTCGGGGATCTCGGGCGGTCATCATGCTGGAGAACTGCCCGGAAATGATCGCCCTGCAGGCGGCCATGAGCCGCATGGGCGCGGCGGGCGTGACCATCTCCTATCGCTCCACCGCCGCGGAGCTCACCTACTTGGTCAACCACAGCGGTGCGGACGCGATGTTCTTCAGCGCTGCCACGAAGAGCGTGGTCCGCGAAGCGCTGTCGTCGTTCGATCGACTCCGCGCGGAGCGGTTGTTCTGTGTGGGGGACGAGGTGGACGGCTTCGCGAGCTACGAGGACTTGCTGCGTGAGCGGGGGAGCGGGGCGCAGGAGGAAGGAGATGACGCGGCGGTCATCATCTACACCTCGGGCACGACGGGGAAGCCGAAAGGGGCCGTTCGCAAGTTCCCGCGCGATGCCATGGAAGGGACGCTCCAGATCATCGCCTCCTCGCCGCTGCGCACGGACGACGTCCATCTCGCGGTGCTGCCGTTCTACCACTCCACGGCCTATGCGTTCACGAGCTTCAGCCACGTGGTGGGGGCGACGGTGGTCATTCTGGACCACTTCGATCCCGAGGCGTTTCTCTCGGCGGTTCAGGAGCACAGGGTGACGCAGGCGGCGCTCGTGCCCACGTTGTTGCACCGGGTGATGCAACTCGGTGCGGAGCGCATCTGGCGTTACGACACAGGCTCGCTGCGTGCGATCCTGCTTGCGGGCGCGCCTCTGGGTGCCGAGCTGGCACGGTCAGCGATGGACGTGTTCGGGGACGTTCTGTACAACTACTATGGTGCGACGGAGACGGGGTTGAACACGGTGGCCGGGCCGCACGACTTGCGAGCGTCGCCGGGCACCATCGGAAGGCTCATTCCGGGCACGGACCTCCGGCTTCTGGACGACGAAGGGCGGGAGGTTCGCGACGGTGAGGTGGGGGAGTTGTTCGTGCGAGGGCCCCTGATGGTGGAGGGGTACCATGATGACGAGGTGTCCACGCGCGCGTCCCAGCGGGATGGGTACTTCTCGGTGGGGGACCTGGGCTGGCTCGACGGCCGTGGGTGCTATCACCTGGCGGGACGCAAGCGCGACATGATTATTTCGGGGGGCGTGAACGTGTACCCGGCGGAGGTAGAGCGCGTCATCGACGCGCACCCCGGTGTGTCGGAATCGGCGGTGATCGGGCTTCCGGACGCCGAGTGGGGCGAGCGGGTGTGCGCGGTGGTCGTGCCGCGGAATGCGGCGGACAAGGACCTGCAGGCGTCGCTCGAGGCCCATTGTCGGCAGCACCTTTCGGGTCCGAAGCGGCCTCGCCAGGTCGAGCTCACGGACGTCTTGCCGCGCAACCCGACGGGCAAGGTGTTGAAGCGCGAGCTCGTACGCTGGCTCGCGAAGTCATCTCCCGGGCCAAGGAAGGAGATGTGACGGTGCGCAATCGAGAAGCTCTTGTCGTCGTGGCACTTGCTCTGACGGCATGCGACCAAGCCGCTCCGATCGTTCGGGAAGCCTCGGGCGTCGGCCCCAGCTTCGAGTGAGCCCGAGCAACCTGCCAGCGCATTGGCAATCGACGCAGGGGGAGCCGAGGTCGTCGTCGCTGCGGAGCCTGCCCCCTCTTCGTCCGCACGGGCGAGACCGTTCGGGTAAACGGCCCCGTGACCGCCCCGCAAGTAGCGCAGCCAAGAGCAACGCGGCGCGTCGAATCAACGCTGACTTAAGTGACGTCGGCGCACGACGACGGTGCGAGCCACGTGGTCACCGAGCCGCCGACCATCCGCCGAGAACAACGGAATCACGCCATCAATGGCGCCCACGACGAGGAACACGAAGTTCCGGACGAAGGATTGCGTCACCCTGCACGGGCGCAGAGAGGCCGCGTCGACCACGCGAATGCCTGCGATGGCCTTGCCGATCCCGCCGCCCGGGAGAGCGTCGCGTAGAAGGAAAACCCCGAAGCCCAAACCGAAGCCCAGGAGCATGCTGACCACGACGACGGCCACGCCCGCCCCCGTGAGCTCCTCCCCCCCGGAGACGAGCATGGCCAGCACGATGCCGAGGAAGGAGATGCTCAGCAAGGCGATGCTGATCACGCTGTCGATCGTGTACGCGACGGCCCGAAGGCCAATCAGTTTCTCTGCTGGAAGAGGCGTCCTTGGTGAGTCGTCGGAAGCAAGATGCATCGGAGGAGCCTTACTCGAAGATGCCCGTATCTGATGACTCGATGGTGCCCGTGAGCGTGCAGGTGGCGCTCTGGTTGATGCAGTTACGCATCTGAAAACCATCGAACGTGGCACGCACGACACCCTCCGGTCCATCGATGACATCGATCGTGGCGGAGCCCCCGGTGGGGGATTCGCCAATCTTCCAGCAGTGGTTGCCCCAGGTCGTGAATGCTTCGTCCGTGATGGCGACTTCCTTGTGAATCCCGCTGTCCACCCAGCTGTAGGGGTTCGGGATCGCCCCCGCGAAGCTGTTCGGGAAGTCGAAAGAAATCGACCCTCGGATCGTGTAGGGCGCATCCGCGTCGGTGAAGACGATGCCGAGAGACGTGTTGTAATGGACCATCACACGGCTTGTGTCGAAGGCTGCCTGACACCCCGCCGCGACAAGGCTGGAGGTAACGCCCTGGGGCTCGGTGCTCGAGTCGGTGTTGGTGCTCGAGTCGGTGTTGGTGCTCGAGTCGGTGTTGGTGCTCGAGTCGGTGTTGGTGCTCGAGTCGGTGTTGGTGCTCGAGTCGGTCTCCGTGCCGGCCTCCGTGCCGGGGTCAGCTTCGCCGCTGATGCCCGAGTCGGCGCTGGCATTGGTGTCGCTAGCGGCGTCGGACGATGGAGAACCACCCCCGTCGCTCTCGGACTCCCCCCCGCAACAAACCCACAGCGGAAGGAAAGCCATGCAGTGAAGCGCGCGAACAGCAGAGCAAGTGGGGGATCGCATGCCGCGGGTTGTGGCTCGTCTGTGAGCCTCAGTCAACGGTTCCCCGTCGCTCCCGATTCCTTCCTACGCATGGTGTTGGCGGTGACATGGCCGCTGCGCGTGGAAGCGATCAAGTGTCCCTGGTGACACCGTCGTCCCCAGTTCAAGTCTCGCTCTTCACGCGTGCGGCCGTTTGCAGTCGACTGCGGAGCTTGGGGGCGTAGTCGGGCTTGTTCTCTTGTCGCGAGCGTCCGATGGCAAGGGCCTCGTCTGGGACGTCCTGCGTCACGGTCGTGCCGGTCGCCACGTAGGCGTCACGTCCCACCTCGACAGGGGCCACGAGCTTGGAGTTGCAGCCGATGAACGCGCCAGCACCGATGCGGGTGCGGTGTTTCTGGTAGCCATCGTCGTTGCAGAAGATCGTTCCCGCGCCGATCGTTGCGCCTTCCCCGATCTCCGCGTCGCCGAGGTAGGCGAGGTGATTGGCCTTCGCCCGCGGGTGCAGAACCGTCTTCTTGGTCTCCACGAAGTTGCCCACCTGTGCGTGCGCACCGATCAAGCTCTCGGTGCCGACGTGCGCGAAGGGGCCGACCTTGGCGCCCGCTTCGATCCTCGAACATGTGACCACGGTGTAGGGGCGGAGCCACGCGCCCTCCCCCACGAAGGCGTCCTCGACCACGCAGCCGACGTCGACGACAGCTCCGGCCGCGATGGTCGTGGTGCCTCGCAAGGTCGCGCCGTTCTCGACTGTGGCATCGGGCGCCACCTTGACGGTGTCGTGGATGACCGCGCCGTCGCGAACGGTGACGCCGCAGCGCCGGAGGCGTTCCACGATCCGTGCTTGCATCACGGTTTCGGTGGCAGCGAGCTGAGCTCGGTCATTCACGCCGACGAGGGAACGAGCATCCGCGGAGACGTCGATGGTCCCGCCCGATTGTGCGGCGAGGGCAACGATGTCGGTCAGGTAGAACTCGCCCTGGGCGTTGTTGGCGTCGATCTTGGTCAAGGCTTCGCGCAGGAACTCGATGCGCGCGCAGTAGACCCCGGGATTGACCTCACAGATGGCGCGCTGCGCGTCGTCCTCGAGGTCTTTGTGTTCGCGGATTTCACGAATCCGGCCGTCCTGGTCGCGCAGGATGCGTCCATAACCGGTGGGGTCGTCGACGGTGCAGGTGAGCATGGCGACGGGGGCATCCGGGTGGCTATCGAGCGCTCGAACGAGGGCGCGCAGGTCGTCGGCGGCGAGCAAGGGGGTGTCGCCGCAGAGGATGAGGACACGATTGGCGCGCTGGGGCAGGACGGGAAGGGCCTGGGCGGCAGCGTGACCGGTGCCGTTTTGTTCGTGTTGGATGGCAACGAGGACGCGGTCTCCGAACGCGCGAGCGAGGTAGGGCATCACCTGCTCTCGCTCGTGCCCGACGACCACGACCGCGCGGTGCGCGCCCGCGGCAAGCGCTGCGGTGATGGGGTAATAGACGAGGGGTCTGCCCGTCACGGGGTGCATGACTTTGGGCAGGGAGCTCTTCATGCGCTTTCCGTGACCCGCCGCCAGAACGATTCCATAGAGCTCGGACATGCCTCCGGCACTAGTCAGGGCGCCACGCGGGCGCAAGAATGGCGGGGACAATCGCGGGTGGGGACTGTTTGGCGTCTGCCGGGCGCCTCCCGGCGAGCATCTTCGAGCGCCCGACGAATTCCATCTCACGGACATCGTGGAAATTGCTACACTTGTGAATCGGCATAGCGGTGAAAGGGTTGAACGCGTGAGAAGCTTGTCGCGCCCGTTCGGATTGGTCTGGGTGCCCGCGATCTGTGCGGCATCTTGCGCCGGGAACTTCGACACGACACGGGTGGAGCGGCCGTTCGAACATCAAGCCTCGCTCGGCCAGGAAGTGTTCGGCGTCCTGTGCGATCGCGTGGGCGCCAGCGTGCTCGCCGAAGACCTCGAAGGTCGCTCCTATCACAACCTCTGTCACCCGAACGAGAGCGGCAAGTATGACGACAAGGTCGACTCCTTCCGCCTCCCTCCCGTCGCAGGCTCCGCCGCCCTGACCCGCAACCTCGCCGTCGCCAAGCTCGAACGAATGGCCGACCGACGTCAGGACATCATCCGAGCCGTCGACGTGATCGCGCCTGACGTGGAGATCGAGGATCCCTACCCCGCCAAGGGGTCTACGGGGACGCCGCGGGTGAGGCTGCATACGGCGCTGGCCGAGTTGCTCGAGCGCCTCAACCCGCTGTATGACTCGAACCCCCTCGAGGCGGTGGGCGGGACCCCAGGGCCGCTGTTTCCAGCCACCACCCAGGCTCTTGCGCGCGTGTTCGATGCGATGGCAGGCAATGACGACGCGCAGGGTGCGCTCGCGTACATCGGCGGTCGCAAGGGATACCGTCCTGCCGCGGCCGCGCTCGGCGTGATCCAACCCGTGCTCTCCTATCCCCATCTGCGAACGCTCTCCCAGCAGTCCGTGCGCATGCTCAGTCCCGGTGGACCCGCGCGCGAACAGTTCATGCAACTGCTCAACGTGGTCCATGAGGAGATGCGCAGCTCGCGGCCCGCGTTACCGCTGGGGGCGTTGACGGTCGAGGACCCCGACGGCATCGCCCAGCCCAACCGCCCGAGGGACAACCTCGAGGTCCTACAACACGTGCTGCTCGCCACGGATCCCAAGTTCGGTGCTGCTTCGCAGCCGGGCTTGATCGTGCTGCGCGACGTCCGCGGCTTTGCCCTCGTGCATGGCAACACGCCCGGCATCGTGGGCTCGGTGCCCGATCCCTTCGCCGATGGCGACAGCGATGGCCTCGCGGATGTCGACGACTTCGGCCGGTTCATCGGGCTTCAGGGGCACCCGGTGGCGGTCGACGCGCCGTTCTTCGTTCCAGGGGAGCCGCGGATTCGGCCTGCAGATTCTCTCGGACGTGCGGTGCTCGACAACGGTGGCCCCGCCTATCAGTACATCGATACCACCCAGACCCTCGTCTCCTCTCTCATGCGCGACGTCGGCGCGTTGGTCGACCCGGACGTGACGAACGAGCGAGAGACGCTGATGTACGCTCTGGCTGGGGTGCAAGTGCTGCTGGGTGACCGCGTGAAAGGGCAGACGTACACGTATGGCGAAGGGGAGGATCGGCGGACGATCGAGTTCACCGGCTTCGACCCGGACACCTCGCCTCTCGTGGACCTCGTGCATGCCATGGGACAGATCCTGGCCGACCCGCAGAGCGACGATTTCCTCGTGCAGATGATCGACCTGTTCGAGAACCACGAGAACGTGATGGCGCGGGTCGTGGGCACGGCGTTGGAACTCAAGCGTATCGCGGACGAGCATCCGGAGGCGGGCCTGGACCGCGATTCGTTCTTCTGGGACCACTTCGCCTCGGTGATGGGGGACGTGGTGGCGGCGGGGCTGCGGGACGACGACCCGGACGCCCAGGGGTTGCTCGAGGACTTGCTGTTGTCACTCACGAACGAGGACACCTTGGCTCTGTCGAGCGTGTACTCGAAGTTCATGACCTACCGGGATGTGCTGAACTACAACCAGCACGACATCAACGGTGGCGCCTGGAACTACACCACGAGCAGCCCGAGCGCTCCGACGACGCCGGTGGACAGAACCAAGCCCGAGTCCGGGGACAACATGAGCATGTTCCATCGGAGCATGCAGATCGTGTTCGATTCCACCCGCACCACGGCCTGCAACAAGGCCGGGGCGAAGGTGTACCTGGACGCCGAGGTTCTGGGGATGTTCGGTCTGAACCTCGTGTATCCGGACGACGGCATCTTCTCGGTCCTGTGTCCGGGCACCAAGAAGGATCCGCTCGATTGGTGCGACGTCTACCGCATCGAGGACCTCACGCAGTTTTATCTGCAGAGCCTCATCGAGGACGACCCGAAGCTGCCCGCGTCTGCGAACAAGGGCAAGGCGCGCCTGGTCGTCAAGGACGCCTGCATGGCGGGGCTCGACTGGGCGACGAACATGGACGACGCGTTCGAGCGTTCGAGCGGGATCACGGGGCTCACGACACGCCCGACCCATCAGGCGCTCAATCGTCTCGTGTTCTTTGGCGCCGACGCATCGAGCCTGTCGATGCCGGACCTCGATCCGATGCGGCACGACGAAGGGCTGTTGAACCAGAAGGTCAATCAGTTCATCTCGGGCTTGCAGGAGCCCATGGGGTCGCCTCAGTGCGCGAAGAACGCGGCGGGCGTGAACCTTTGCACATCAGCGGACGCGACCCTTCGCGTGCGCAACCCCGGAACGTTGTTGCTGTGGGAGCAGTTCGGGTTTGCCGAGGCGAACCGTCCCGTGCTCTACGCTTTCTACAAGCACGACCGGGAGGACCTGTTCGCGGACCTGATCGACGTGATGTACTTCCACATGCCTGCGAGCGATCACGGGCCCGAGTGCTCCAAGACGGGCAGTTGGGATCGTGACGCGGCGAGCTTCAACCCGCGATACTGCTCCGAGAGCGGGGTCGTGAAGTACGAGCCTTTGATGGTGAAGCAGCTTGGTACGGACCTGCTGCCCGCGGTTCATGCGTTGCTCCAGGTGGTGGCGGCGCAGAGGGTCGAGAGCAAGCGCTACCGCAAGGCCCTCGGGCAGGGGAGTGCACAGCGAAGGGGTACGGAGGTCATGGCCGCCATGACCCGGGTGCTGTTCGACCCAGACCTCGCTTCCCAGCGCAAGATCGCCTACCGCGACGGCAACAAGGCCGCGGTGTGGAACGACGGCGTGACGAAGATGCCGCAGACGACTCCGTTCACCATGCTGGCGGAGGCGATCAACGGGATGGACGATCGGTTCGCGTCGGCGAAGGACTTCGAGGAAGCCGACCGGGCGGATCGGAAGGCGCAGTGGAGGAAGGCGAGGTCCCAGCTGGTCGATCGGTTCCTCGCGGTGGATGGTCAGGGAGCGAACGCTCGTTTCCGCAACCCGGCCATCCCCAAGGCTATCGTGATGACGCTGCGCACCTTGCGCGAGCAGCTCAACGCCAACTGCCCGGACCGCGAGAAGGGCGTGGAGTGCACCTGGGCCAAACACGACATGTCCCGCAAGGTCGCGGAGGTCATTGCCGATCCCCTGTTTGCTGCGATCTTCGACCTCGTCGACGAGCTTCGCAAGGACCCTAGCCGCGTCGAGCTCGAGCGCTTGGCGCAGTACCTGCTCGAGGTGGTCGAGGACGACGAGACGATGCGCAAGGTGCTTGCGTCCGCCGTGGACCTCATTCTCGTGCTGCGCGACGGCCAGACCTTGCCTCCCTTGTTCAACGTGCTGTCTTCCCTGTCCACGCCGGAGGACGACCCGTCTGCGGCGGGGAGCGCCGACATCACCTTGCAGCTGCTCAACGTTCTGTCTCGCGACCCCGATGGCACGGTGGGCCCCGATGACCCTCTCGTGTTCGATCGGTACCGCGTGCTCGACCACGTGCTGGCGAATCTGGTCAAACCCATCGACCCGTCGGCGCCTTCGGAGACAGCGCTGGAGGTGCTGGTGGACGTGGCCGCCGACATTCACCGCCAGGACAGCGCGAGCGACGAGCCGTTGACGGCCGAGGACTACCGCATGATCGCGGAAGTCGTTCATGACTTTCTCACCAACGAGACGCGCGGAGTGGAGCAACTGTACGAAGTCGCGCGAGGGGCGAAAGGCTTCTGATGGGCAAGCGGGCAGGGCGGCGGGCGTGCGTTGTGTGCGCCGTGGTGGGGGCCATGCTGACGACGGGGGTGAGCTCGACGGTGCATGCCGGCGGGCTGTACTTCACCGATCGCGGGGTGCGTCCGCTCGGGCGCGGTGGGGCTTTCGTGGCCGGGGCCGACGACCTGGGGGCGATCTTCTACAACCCTGCGGGCATCGTGCACGCTAGCCGGCAGGCCCTGGCGGACGTCGGCTTCGTGCTCTTGCATTCGGAGTACACGAGGGTGTCTCGGGTCTGGCAAGTGGACCCCAACACCGGTGAGCCCACGGGGCAGTCCTGGGACCGCACGTTCCCAGCGGCGGAGGGATCGTCACAAATCCTTCCTGTTCCCACGCTGGCGCTGAGCTACGACTTCGGGATCGAAGGGGCGGCATTCGCCCTTGGCATGTGGGCACCCTACGCCGCCGGGGCTCGCTACGAAGCCAAGGTTGCTGGGGACCCGAACCCCGGACGCTACATGCTCCTGAACCTCGACGGCTCCGCGCTGGCGGTCCCTGGCGTTTGGGGGGCGTACAAGATTACCCCGACCTTGTCCGTCGGTGCTGGGTTCGAGATGCTCGTGGGGCAATACCGCTCCGAGTCCATGATGAACTCGTGTTTGCCCGACCGATGGATGTGCGCGCCTGAGGCCCCCGACTACGATGCGCTCACCAAGCTCGACGTGGGCCCCATCTTTGCCCCCAGCGCCAACGTCGGCGTGCTGTTCGACCCACACCCGAACGTGCGCATCGGCCTCTCCTACCAGCTTCCCTTTCGTGTGGACGCGCCAGCCACCACAGAGGTCCGGGTCCCGAGCGCGGCGGTGTTCCAAGACGCCTATCAGGAGGGCGACCAGGCGCGGGTCCAGATGGACTTCCCCTGGATCGCCAGGGTCGGCGTCGAAGGCCGGTGGCCCCGGTTTCGTGGTGAGGTGGCCTACGTCTACGAGGCCTGGTCCATGCACGACGAGATCAAGATCACGCCCGAGGACATCGTGCTTCGCGACGTGCTCACGTTCCCGGACGAGTACCGGATCACACCCCAGACGATCATGCGCAACTTCCAGGACACGTGGTCCCTGCGCGTGGGGGGGGAGACCTGGCTCGAACTGGGTTCGTACCAGATCGACCTGCGTGCTGGCGTCATGTACGAGAAGTCGGCAGTGCCGCGCGAGTACCTCTCCACGCTCACGATCGACCTCGACAAGATCGTGGTCGGGCTGGGCGGAAGCGTGCACGTGACGCCGACCTGGCGGATCGATTGGATGCTCGCCCGCACGTTCACCACGCCGGTCGACGTCTCCCCGGACGAAGCGAAGTTCGAGATGCTGACGCCCGTGCGCGCCAACAAGCCCGACCCGGCCCTGCGCGACTACGTGAACGCCGGGCGGTACGAAGCGAACGCGACCTTGCTCGGGGTAGGGCTCGCCGTGAACTACCTGTAGCGAACGACGCCGACCGTTCGAGGGGAACTTAGAACCGACCGCCGGCCGTGATGCCGCCCTCGCCAGCACCCGCCCACGGGCTCACGCGAACCTTCGCTGACGTGTCTGGCTTTCCACCCGACAGAAGAAGGTAGGTTCCGACCCCCGCGGCAACCAGCCCGACGCCCATGCCGATGTCCCCGACGAGCGCCATCGTGCGGGCTGTGTCCGCATCCGAACCGTCGCCCGAGTCGGCGCTCTTGGCCTTGGCGTATCCGAAGATGCCGACACCCAAGCCGGTAGCGAAGACGCCCGCGCCGCCCAAGGTTAGGATCATGGCCGTCGAGTGGCTGGGCCCCGGGGCCGTGTCGATGGACGAGGCGACCGTGGAGTTGGAGGAATCCTCCTCGACTCGCCCATCGGCTTCGCTCAGCCGCACGACGATCTCGATCGACTCACCCTCCTTCAGGTCCACTTCCTTCACGAAGGGGGCGTAGCCCGGCACACGAGCTTCCACCTTGCGGTGACCCGGGTCCGTGGGACGGTGTACGCCGATCGCGGCTTCGGGGATCGGCGTGTTGTCGATCCTCACCTCCGCACCCCGTGGGTTGCCGGGGATCACGACCTTGATCCTCCCGATGCGACGTTCCATGTCGCGGAGCAGGTCACTCGCCGTGGGCACATAGCGGCGGGTGGTGCTGTCGTGGTCCGAGGCCACGAACTCCCGCAGGTTCTCCATGGCCTCGACGAGCTTGCCGAGTCGTTCCTGGACGACGGCGATGCTGTAGCGGGTCAGGGTGGACGGGCGCAGCGCCATGGACCGCTGATAGGCGTCGAGGGAGGCTTCCCACTTCTCCTCGCTGGCGAGGCGGGCGCCGTCGCGAAATAGGTCCCGGGCGGTGGCGATGTCGACAGCGCTCGGAGCGGCGTCGCCGGCATGCACCACGGGTGCTGCTCCGAGCAAGAGGCAGAGAAAAGTAAGTGGACGAAGGAGACGACTCAAGGCATCCAACGAGTACCACCAGGTATGGGTTCCGATCCATCGGTTCCGCCCCAGAGTATGAACTCTCTTCCGGACCAGACGCCGATACCGAACTTGTGCTTGAGGGGTGGGTCCCAGGTTGCCGGGGCGGACCAGCGTGTTTCGACGGGCGCATTCGGGTCATAGAGGGTCGAGTCAGGCTGGACGAAGTCGTTGTCGGAGCCTCCCACGATCAGCATCTTGTCGCCGGTCCAGACGTTCCAGCCAGATCGGAACGGAACCCGACCTCGGGCTGACGGGGGGCCCGACGTGCTCAGGGCGGTCCACGCCGGGATGGACGGGTCGAAGGCGGCCCCGTCGGCGAGCCCGACCCCCTCCGTGGCGAAGCCTCCCCAAACATACATCTTGGAACCGTCCCACGCGGCAAACGCATTGGACCGGGCGGAGGGCGGCACCGCCGCGCTGATGACCGACCACACGTCGTGGGCGGGGTTGTAGGAGCGCAGCAGGTTGTTCACCGCACCCCCAGGATTGTCCCGCCCCCCGAAGACGTACAGCAAGGTTCCCGTCCAGGCGAACGCCAGCCGCTTGCCCTTGTCGGGAGACGAGGTCGTGCTCATGGCCTGCCAGGTGTCGTGGACGGGGTCGTAGAGCGCCCCGCTCCTCTCGTTCGCCGCGTCGAGCTTCTCTCCGCCCCAGAGCAGCACCTTCTCTCCGGTCCACACCACGGTCGGCCACCTGCGCGGCACCGGGGCGTCGGTCTCGCTGACGGTTCTCCACGAGTTGTCCTTCGAGCTCCAGATAGCCCCGCCTTGCACGAGGGTGTTGCTCGCGATGTCGACTCCCCCCCAGACGAAGACGTCATCGCCCATCGCCACGCAGGAGGGCTCCTCTCGCACGGCCGGGGCTCCGATCGCGCCGACGGTCCGCCAGGTGTCGGAAAGCGGATCGTAGGCGCCCCCGCTGTTGAGCAAGTCCCCCTGGTTTCCAACGCCGCCCCACACGAACAGCTCCGATCCCGTCCACACCGCGCATGCCCTGAGCCGCGGCTCCGGCGCCCCCGCCTCGCTCATCGACCGAAATCCGCCCGCGCAGCCGCCGCTCACACAGGCCCGGCCGGCTGGACAGACGTTGCCGCACGTGCCGCAGTTCTGCGAGTCCGTCAGCAAGTTGGTACACTCCCCCTGGCAGCAGTCGAGGGGACAAGCCTGGCACCCCGTCGCGTCCCCTGCGTCTCCTTCGTCGCGTGCGTCCGAGGCCTCGACCGGCACGTCCGCCTCTGCGTCTTCCGTCTCCGAAGGCGCATCGATCACGTCTGCGTCGACCGCATCCCCATCCGCCCCATCGACCGCGTCGGCGCCCGCATCCTCGGACCCCGGGGACGACTTTCCATCGAGCTCCCCTGCCACGAGGATCGAGCAGCCTGCAGCAAGATGAGCCCCCGCGAGCAGGAGAGCAAGGACAAGGGCTCGGTGGCGCATCGCGTACCTCAGAAGTTGGGGTCCGTCGGGATCGGGGGAGCGTTGGTCGACCGTGTTCGGGGCGGACGCGGTGTGCGGATCGCGGGCACGGTGGCGGAAGGCACGGTGGACGCCGCAGGCGGGGTGGCCGAATCCACAGGGGCGATGGTCTCGACAGGCCCAGGCAGCACGGTCGGTGGAGGCGTGGGCTCGGGGATCGGCTCGGGGGCTGCGAGCGGCGTCGGCTCAGGGGCGACAGTCTGGTCCTGCGTGGGGGGAATCCCCTGGATCATGACGACGATGAGCACGACCGCTGTGACCCCGACGGCGAGCCCGCCCAAGACCACGGCCGCGATTTGGAGGTGGCGTGAGGCCGCCTTGGGAAGCGTGGGGCTCGAGGTTCTGGTGTTGCCGTAGACGGGGGGAGCCTCCACGCGGGAGGGCGACGGGTCGTGATGAACGATCAACGGGTTGGTGAACATGCCGCTGTTCGGAGCTGTCATGTCGGCCATGGGAAGCTTGGCCGACGAGACCGCGGGAGCGGGTCCCGGCACGGGCGGAGGCACCTTGAGCAGGGTCGGCTCGGCATCCTCGCCGTCGTCCGTGGTATCACCACGCTGTGCGAGCGCCGGGGGATGGGCAGGGAAATCCGCGGCGCTTTGCGGCATGCTGGCGAAGCGGACGCGGGGAATGTCTTCGACCCCGTGTTGCTCGAGCCACCCTTCCAGGGCACGTCCCAGCTCCTCCATCGAAGGCCAGCGCGCGCGACGGTGTTTGCTCAGCCCTCGCGCGATGATGCCCCACAACGCGGGGTCTCCCGCGGCGTAGTCGGTGATGGGGCGGGGGGTATCCTCGATGATGTGCCGCAGCAGGCGGTTGTAGTTCTCGTCGTGGAATGGGAGATCCCCGGTGACGGCCTCGTAGAGCGTGATGCTCAGGGCCCACACGTCGGTGGTGGCGTCGAGATCGTCTTCGCCCCGGGCCTGCTCGGGGGACAGGTACTCGGGGCTGCCCACGACGCGGCCTTCCATGGTGAGCTTTGGCGTGTGCTGGAGGGTCTGGACCTTGGCGATGCCGAAGTCCACGACCTTGGGGATCTCGTTGCCGACGTCGTCGACCGCGATGAAGACGTTGCCGGGCTTCATGTCGCGATGGACGATGCCCTTGGCGTGGCCTGCGGCGAGGGCGCTTGTGACGGGGAGCAGGAGCTTGACGGCATCGGCGGCGGCGAGTCGGCCGACGCGGGAGAGGCGTACGCTGAGGTCTTCGCCGCGCAGCAGCTCCATGACGATGTAGGGCTCGCCGGAGGCGACGTAGCCGAAGTCGAAGACCTGGATGATGTTGGCGTGGCCGATCTGGGCTGCAGCGCGAGCTTCTCGCAGGAGGCGGGCCTCGGCGAGGTCGCTGCGGGTGTTGCTGTGCAGGACCTTGATGGCGACCTTGCGCTCGAGCACGAGGTTGGTCGCGACCCACACGGACCCCATGCCCCCCTCGGCGAGGAGGGAATCGAGGCGATACTTGTCCCCGATGACCGCCTGGGGTCGCAGGGACTCTCGCGCTGGGGTGTTTTGGGCCTTCGTGCTCAACGCAGACCTTGGGATCGTGGACCTGACATCGTTCGCCAGCAAGGCGAAGCTCGTCGGCTAGCGTATCACGTTCGCGCGCGAGCGTCTTTTTCCACGCGGTCGGGCCGGGCGGGGCCGAAGGCAGGTTACCAGGTGACCGCCATGATCTTGTTGTCCGAGGTGACCCAGTAGACCTTGCCTTGGTACAGCGTGATGTCCGTGGGGGAAGACTGCCCCTGTGCGATCTTCAACGCACCCACGCCATTGAGTGGGACGCGCCAAATGCTGCCGTCGCCCGTCGTCCAATACACGTGGCTGGCGGATGCCGCGATGGAGCCGGGTGAGACTTGCCCTGTCGCGAGCGTCTTGGCAGTCCCCCCCGCTTTCGGGATCTGGCGAACCGTCCCATCTCCCTGGTTGACCCAGTAGAGGTACTGCCCCACGAGGTCGACGTCTCGTGGCTGGCTCTGTCCGCTTGCCAGGGCCTCCTCGGCGGCTGTCGTTCGAAGCGCGCGCCTCACGGTCCCCCCACTCGGGCTGGCCCAGTACACATGGGTGTCGTCGACCCGGAGTTCGTCCACGTCGTTTCCGACGTTCGCGAACTCGTGTCCGACCGTTCCTGGCGTCGCGCTTCCGATCCAGATCCCGCCTATCCACCAATACTTGCCGCCGTAGAAGCGGACCCCTCGTGGGTACGCCCCGCCGCTCTCCTGTTCCACTGTCGTTCCGAGTGAGCCTTGCACGAGCGAGAGGGAGAGAATGGACCCCGACGAGGCGCTCTTCGCGAAGTACACCTTGTCGTTGGCCACCCAGGGGTCCCTTGGCGAAGTCAGCTGAGCCGAGGAGATCTTCGCAGGCTTGTCGTTCGAACCTAACGTCTTCCCGTACAAGTAGTTGTCGGTGCCGAAGTAGTAGATGGGGGAGTCATTGACCGCAAAGTTGAACGTGAAGCCGGTCCCGGCCGCCACTTGTAGTGGCGTGCAGAACCCGCCGGAGCAGGACCCACCTCCACATGATCGGCCGCACGCGCCGCAGTTGCTCGGGTCGGTCAGCAGGTTCTTCTCGCACCCGTTGACGTGGCTGCCATCGCAGTTCGCATAACCCGTGTTGCAGGCAATCAGGCAGGTGTGGTTGACGCACGACGGGGTGCCGTTGGCGGAACCGCACACACGGTTGCAGTCGCCGCAGTGGTAGATGTTGTCGCTAACGTCTTGCTCGCAGCCGTTGCTGTAGATGCCGTCGCAATCGGCGAACGGGATGTCGCATCCGTAGATGGAGCACTGGCTGTTGGCACAGGCGGCGACCCCGTTGGGGGGCGCGCACGCGGCGTTACACGCTCCGCAGTGTTCGTCGGCGTTCGTCAGGTCGGTCTCACACCCCGTACTCACCACGTCGTCGCAATCCCCGTAGCCCGTCTTGCACGTGAACCCGCATTGCGAGGAGGTGCAGGCGGGGTTGGCGTTGGGACGGCTCGGACAAGCCTGGTTGCAGGCCCCGCAATGGGCGGGGGTCGTGGCGAGGTTCACCTCGCAGCCCGTCGAGGCGTTTGTGTCGCAATCATCCCACCCATTGTCGCAGGCCAGGCCGCAGCCCGCGGATGTGCACACCGCAGCGGAGTTCGCCCCGCTCGGGCACGCGTTGCCGCAACCCAGGCAGTGGTCAGACCCCAGAAGGTCCGCTTCACACCCGTTCGCACCGACCTGATCGCAGTCGTCGAACCCCACGGCGCAGGTCAGGTCGCACACGCCCCCCACGCAGATGCCCGTGCCGTTCACCCCACTCGTGCACGCGAGGCCGCAGCCCCCGCAATGCTCCAGGCTGGTGAGCAGCGAGGTCTCGCACCCGTTGGTCGTGTCTCCGTCGCAGTTGCCCCAGCCCGAGGGGCAGCTCGGGTCGACTTCAGGACCCGCGTCGGGGATCACATCCTCGGATGTGTCCGGGGACCCAGTGTCAGGGGAGACGTCGTCCGGCACGCCACCGTCCAGGTCGGACCCGGCCGCGCCGGCAGTCCCACCCTCGGCCACGGCCCCGGCAGCGCCACCGGTCGCTCCGGTTTGCCCGCCGGAACCTCCTGTTCCAGGGCTGGGGGCGGTGTCCTGAAAGTCATCTCCACCGCACGCCGTTGCCAAAAAGAAGACGGAAAGAATGGTGGCTCGCGTTCGCATGTCGACCCTCTTGATGCACGTGATGGTGCGGAATTATCCGACCACCGACCTCTGTGGCGTACCCGGGGGTACCTACCACCAAGTCGGACAGTCACGCGATCCGGTTGCGCGAAATCGCACCGCCAAGCGCATTTTTCTTACCGCAAGAATGGAATCGTCAGACGTACTGGCAACGATCCGCTCAGTACGGGCAGATTCCCGCATCCTTGTCCTCGATGCACGCGAGCCAGGCGTCGTACTCCGCGTGGCAATCGTTCACCACCAGCGTCAGCTTGCCCCCGTCCGGCTGGAAGCACTCCCCGCTCCCAGCCTCGCGCATGCACGCCGCGAACGCCTCGTACGGCTGGCTGCACACCGACGCCACGTAGTACTTGCAGATCTCCTCGCACCGCAGGTTCTTGTTGTACTCCTCGCACCCCGGGGCCTCATTCACCAGGCTCGCGCAATAGTCCCGGCAGAACGTGGGGCTGCTTGCCCCCCCGGAGCCGAACACGCTGTTCGCATCGACGGTCTCCCTGTCGCTGCACCCGCAGAAGGTCACCCAAGCTGCCAACAGGACGAAGCGTACGGCGGACATCCGGCAAGATTAGCACGGGCGGGGAGCGATGCCGCCACCTGACGCGCGACCTTGCCCCCTTGGGGGCCGACCTGCCGTCAGCCCCCTTTCTAACGGGCCGTCTTCAGGCTAGGTACTGGCCCGGTTCCCTTCACCCTCTTGCCCACCCTTCCGGCCATGACCAACAAGACCGCCTCCGACATCCGACAAGCCTTCCTCGACTACTTCCGTCGCAACGGCCACGAGGTCGTCCCCTCGGCCTCGCTCATCCCGTCGAACGACCCGACCCTGATGTTCAACAACGCAGGGATGGTGCAGTTCAAGGACGTGTTCACGGGGCGCGACACCCGCCCCTACGTGCGTGCCGCCTCCAGCCAGAAGTGCATCCGCATCAGCGGCAAGCACAACGACCTCGAGAACGTGGGCCGCACGGCGCGCCACCACACCTTCTTCGAGATGCTCGGTAACTTCAGCTTCGGCGACTACTTCAAGGAGGAAGCCATCCTCTTCGCCTGGGAGCTTCTCACCAAGGATCTCGGCCTGCCCACCGACCGCCTCGCCATCACCGTCTTCGGTGGCGAGAACGGCATCGCCGCCGACGACGAGGCCCGCGCCATCTGGCGCAAGGTCACCGGCTTCGGTGACGAGCGCATCCTCGGCATGGGCATGAAGGACAACTTCTGGCAGATGGGCGACACCGGCCCCTGCGGCCCCTGCTCCGAGCTGCACTACTTCGTCGGCAACGACGTGGACCTTGGCAAGTTCGGCCAGGATCCCTCCGATGACGGCCAGGGCTGGATGGAGATCTGGAACCTGGTGTTCATGCAGTTCGATCGCACCCTCGACGGAGCCCAGGCCACGCTCACCCCGCTGCCAGCGCCCTGCGTGGACACCGGCGCCGGGCTCGAGCGCCTCGCAGCCGTGATCCAAGGTGTCTCCTCCAACTACGATACCGACCTGCTGCTGCCTCTCGTCGAGAAGGCCGCCAGCATCTCCGGCAAGAAGTACTCCCGCACGCAGGCGGATGACGACACCTCCATGCGGGTCATCGCCGACCACGCGCGCACGGCTGCCTTCCTCGTCGCCGAGGGCATCCTGCCCGATCGCGACGGGCGCGCCTACGTGTTGCGACGGGTCATGCGTCGCGCCATCCGGCACGGGCACCGGTTGGGGATCGATCGTCCGTTCTTGCACGAGGTGGCGCTCGACGTCGTAGACCGGATGGGGGCGTGTTATCCCGAGCTCGTCGAGCGGCGAGCCCTCATCGCGGACGTGATGGAGCAGGAGGAAGTCCGGTTCCGCAAGACGCTGGACAACGGCCTGCGCATGCTGGAGGACGAGTTTGCCCTGCTCAAGACCAAGGGGGAGCGAGCCCTGTCTGGCGACACGGCGTTCAAGCTCTACGACACGTACGGGTTCCCGCTGGATCTGACCCAAGTGATCTGCGAGGAGCGCATGATCACGGTGGACCAGGCAGGCTACGACGCAGCCCTCGGGCAGGCCCAGGCGCGGAGCAAAGGCAGCGACGTGGGGGACAAGGCGTTGCCGAAGGCGTACTTCGAGGCGCTGGACGCCGTGCCCGGCAAGGCGGTTCGGTTCTTGGGCTACGAGACCGAGGTCCACGACGCGAGCCGCGTGCTCGCGATCATCGTCGACAATGCGCTGGTCGACGAAGCCCCTGTGGGTGCGACCGTCGAGGTCGTGGTGGACGTCACGCCGTTCTACGGAGAGTCGGGGGGACAGGTCGGGGACACGGGGCGCTTGCTGCGGGCTGGTGAGGTTGCTGCGAAGGTGGTCGACACGCAGAAGCCGCTCGACGGGCTCTGGATTCACAAGGTGGAGGTGGTGGGGGCTCCGCTGCGGAAGGACGAGGTTCTCGCGGCGGAAGTCGATCACGAGGCGCGACAGGCCACGCGTCGGAACCACTCGGCAACGCACCTGCTTCACTACGCGCTTCGCACGGTGCTCGGGACGCATGCCGCGCAGAAGGGGTCGTTGGTGGGGCCGGACCGGCTTCGCTTCGACTTCACGCATGGCAAGGCGGTGACGGCTGAGGAGATGCAGCGCATCGAGGACTTGGTCAACGCGAAGGTCCTGCGCAACGCGCCAGTCGAGACGCGCATCCTGCCCATCGACGAGGCGCGCAAGCTGGGCGCCATGGCGATCTTCGGAGACAAGTACGGAGACACCGTGCGCGTGCTCACGATCACGCCGGACTCCATCGAGCTGTGCGGAGGAACCCACGCGCGCGCGTCTGGCGACATCGGCTTGTTCAAGATCCTGAGCGAGGGCGGCATCGCGGCGGGGGTGCGTCGCATCGAGGCGGCGACGGGGTTCAACGCCGTGGCCTATGTGCGAGGGCTCGAGGAGACGGTGCAGCGCGCGGCCAAGCTCGTGAAGGCGGACGGCGCCGACCTGCCGGACAAGGTGCTCAAGCTCACGCAGCGCGAGAAGGAGCTGGAGAAGGAGATCGCCGAGCTCAAGCGCAAGGTTTCGATGGGTGGCGGTGGTGTGGACGCGATGCTCCAGCAGGTGCAGGACGTGGCCGGGGTGAAGGTCCTCGCGATCCGCTCCGACGTGGCCGACGGTGGCGCGATGCGGGAGATGGCCGAGAAGTTGCGCGACAAGCTCGGCGAGGCCGTGGTGGTGATCGGCGCTGCTGCGGGGCCGAAGGCGATGCTGGTGGCGACGGTCAGCAAGGGGCTCACCGACAAGGTCAAGGCGGGCGACGTGATCCGTCATGTGGCGAAGATGGTGGGCGGCTCCGGTGGCGGACGTCCCGACATGGCGCAAGCCGGAGGCTCGGACCCGAGCAAGCTCGACGAGGCGCTGGCGGCCGTTGCGTCCGTGGTGGGTGATCTCGTGAAGTGAGTTGATCCGTCGAAGATCCGCTATCCTCGAAGGAATGTCCGCTCGCACGACTCTCGTCACATCTGGATTCGCTCTCCTGCTCACCTGCACGACCGCCGCTTGGAGTGCCGACACCTGGTCCACGCCGTACTCGGGCGTCCGTCACCTGTATCGGACCACCTCTGACCCGCTGCGCATCCACGCCCTCGTCGTCGACCTCTGCGCTCCGGGTATCAGTCTACGCGCCACATCGAGCTCCGAACGCAAGCGGACGGTCTCCTCCTTCGGCACCCTCGTGGGCGCGGAGGCCGCCATCAACGGCGACTTCTTCTCCTACTCGAGCTACGCCACCACGGGCCTGTCCATCGGCAACGGCGATCGATGGACGGACACCCAGGATAGCTCCTGGTCCGTCATGGCCGCCTTCGGCCCCCAGATGGCGGTCTTCTCCCCCGCCTCCGAGGTCGTCTCGTCTCCTCCCTCCTGGATGAACGACGTCGTCTCCGGGCACCCCGAGATCGTGCGGGATGGAGCGGCCATCACTACCTACGATTGCAGCGGCCACTTCTGCCAGCGGCACCCACGCACGGCCGCGGGGTTCTCTCGCAATCGTCGCACGCTCACCCTCGCGGTCGTGGACGGGCGCACCACGGTCAGCATCGGCGTGACGCTCGCCCAGCTTGCCAGCCTGATGGTGGACCTAGGCGCTCACGACGCGCTCAACCTCGACGGCGGAGGGTCCACCACGATGTGGATCAAGAGCGACGGCGTGGTGAACGCGCCGTCCGACGGCTCCCAGCGCGTCGTGGCGAACCACCTCGCGATTCAGGCGGGCGGGGGCGGCATGCCCGGATCCTGTGCGGAGGACCCGCAAGAAGCCGTGTTCCTCGACCCTGCGTCCACCACGACGGACATCGATGGGGACGGGAAGGCTGACGTGTGTGAGCGCGCCGCCGCGGGATTTCGCTGCCACCTGTCCGATGGGGCGTCGCTTGGGACGGGGATCGACGGTCCCGAGCTTTCGGATGCGACGGGCTGGAACGGGGCGGACAACTACGGGACCTTGCGGATGGGGGATGTGACCGGGGACGGGTTGGCGGACGTGTGTGCGCGCGCCAACGCGGGGATGCGCTGCTGGCCGTCGACGGGCGGCGGGTTTGGCGCGGCGATGACGGGGCCCGAATGGTCGGACGCGGCCGGGTGGAACGACATCACGCACTACGGCAGCATCCGGTTGGTGGACGTCACGGGCGACGGTCTCGACGATCTTTGCGCGCGCGGTGCGGATGGGCTGGTCTGTCACGCGTCGACGGGCAACGGGTTCGGCGGTGCGATGGCGGGTCCCACGTGGACCGATGCGTCGGGGTGGGGAGGCATCGACCACTACGGGACGATCCGGTTCGGGGATCTCGACGCGGACGGCAAGGCGGACGTTTGTGCGCGCGCTGCGAAGGGGATCGTGTGTGCGCTCTCCACGGGCACGGGGTTCGGCGGTGTGTTCGATGGCCCGGCCTGGAGCGACGCGAACGGTTGGGATCAGATGCGGTACTGGAGCACGATCCGGATGGGCGACATCGACGGCGACGGGCGAATGGATCTGTGTGGTCGGGCCGCGACGGGTGTGGTGTGTCATCGATCCGAGGGCGCGGGGTTCGGTGCTGCGATCACGGGTCCGGAGCTTTCGGACGCGTCTGGCTGGGGAGATTGGACGAACTACCTGACGATCCGGATGGCGGACGTGACGGGCGATGGCAGGACGGACCTTTGTGCGCGGGCGAACGCGGGGTTGCGCTGCTGGCCGTCGACGGGGCAGGGGTTCGACGCTTCGTTTGCGGGGCCGGCGTGGTCGGACGCGGAGGGGTGGTTCGAGCCCAAGTACTTTGCGACGTTGCGCATGGCGGACCTGAACGGAGACGGGCGGGCGGATGTGTGCGCGCGGGGGGCGGACAGAGTGCATTGCTACCTGTCGGACGGCGCGGGATTTCCCACGCACGTGGAGGGGCCAGCGCTTGCGGATTCGGTGGGGTGGGGGGCGACGGCCTACTGGTCCACGCTTCGGGTGGCGGGACCGCGGCCTGTGACGGTTCAACCCGACGCTGGGGTGGATGCCAGCGTGGATGCCAGCGTGGATGCCAGCGTGGATGCCAGCGTGGACGGCGGGAGTGAGGCGTTCTCGGATGTTTATCCCGATACGGATACTGAGGATGGTGGCTCCGAAGCGATCGCCCCTTCGGACGCGTCCCTGGCCGACGGCAACGCTTCGGGTTCTTCCGGAAGTTCGAGTGAGGAGGCGGGAGGTGACGACGGTGGGTGTGCCTGCCACCAGGCTGGCGGAGGAAAGTCGGGGTGGTGGCTGCCGTGGGCGGGGCTCGTGTTTCTCTTCTTGCGGAAGCGAGACCCGCGTGGCGTCCGTCAGACAGCCGCTGTTCGGTAAGGACCTCTGTCCGGTTGCGGTTCCCGTCCCGGCACGAGGCCCGCCCCGCGCGTGGCCACCACGGCCCCCAACCCGATGAGCATCACGCCAGCCCACACAAAGGACCCAACGTACGGGATCGCCGTGAACAGAAGGAACAGCGCGCACCCCACCGCGAGATGCACGTACCGGTTCTTGGTCCGGTGGCGCAGCAAGGCCTGCCCGACCGTGCTCAGCACCACGCAAGCGCCGATGTACGCCACGATGATCGTCATCGTGATGCCGGCGAGCGCGAAGGGGATACCGACCATGGTGACGAACAGCACGATCGAGGCCAGCACCGCCGCCAGCACACCGAGGAGACCGAGGGCGAGCGAGCGCATCGGGCGTGCGGCGACCTCGACCTCCAAGACCTCCATCCGCTGTGACAGCAGCGCCCAGAAGATGACGCCGAACAGGAAGAGCAACGTGGTGCGAGAGATGGCTCCACGGGTATCGCTCGCGAGTTTCGACAGCGACCACCCTTCTTCATGCGCGCCCGTCGTGCCGATCACCGTGTGGTGACGGTCCTCTCCCGTGCCCGACACGTCGCCGCCGACGTACGCTCCTGCGGCTCGGTGAATCTCACCGCCCGTAATGTCCACGTCGCCTTCGACCCGCGAGCGGTCTGCCAGGTGCACCCCGCCTCCCGTCACGCTGATGTCGCCTCCCACGCGCGCGTCCTCGTGCACATAGGCCTCGCCCCCCATCACCTCGACATCACCCTCCACTTCGCCGAAGACGTCGACCTTGCCCCCAACGACTTGGACGTCGCGCACCTTCTCGCCCTTCTCGATCCGCAGGTTGCCGCCGAAGACCGACCGGTCGCGATCGGTGGTGGCGTCCGCTGCCGCGAGGCTCTCGGGCGGAGTCTCCGCCAAGGGTGCGATTTGTGCTGCGTCCTCCGGCGCGACGCTCAATCGGTCTCCGTCGCGAACGGCCACGTAGGCTTGGTCGGAGAGGATCATGCCGAGGACCTTCGAAGCGGGCTGATCTCGAATGGTCAGGTCCACGCGTTCGTCGCCCAGGTCGCGAGCGACGATGCTCCAGCCTGACGCCTCCGAGAGCAGCTTGAGGGCTTGCTGCCGTGTGACCTGATCGGCGTGGAGGGACACGGCGGGGTCTGCGCCATCCCAGGCTCCGTCCAGGCGCACTTCGGCCGAGGCGGAAGATGGGGTGAAGAGCCCGGCGAGGCTCAAGGCGCAGGCGACGATCCACCCTTTTGTTGCTGCAGTTCCCATGAAATCTCCTTTCGCGGGTCAGGACCGCGCGATGGTGCTTGGCGATGTCGTTCGATGGGTGTTCGCAGCAGGGGCGAGAAAAATTTCGACGCGGTGAGGGGGAGCCGAGAAAAGCTTGCGACGGGGCCTCGCTTCTGGGAGACCTGCCTGCACCGGGGCATCTGCAAGCGCCGGCTCCCGCATGGGTCCTGTCGTTGTCAGATCGAGACGAACGTCCGTTGCCGCCTGGCAGACCCAGTCGCTTCGGCTCGTCCTGTCTGCCGCCAGCGGCTCGATGCTCTTCTTGTCGGACTACCCCGCGCACGGGTGGCCGCTCCAAGGGCTCGCGCTCGTGCCTTGGCTCTGGGCGTTGACCGCTGAGGGGCAGGGCGCCAAGGCGGGCCGGTCGTGGGGCTGGGTGATGCCGGCCGCGGGAGGTCTCCTGCTCGGACTCTTCTACGCGGTCCCCCTGCTCGTCGTGACCGCCTTCCCCTGGATGATGGCTGTTGGGCTGGGCCTGTACACGGCGGCCACCTGGACGGCGCTGTCCGTCGTCCTCGCGCGTCTGCTCGCGTGGCCTGGTCTTCGGGGCGTGTTCGCCGCTGGCGCTGCCGCCGCCGTGGTCGAGTGGCTTGCCATGCACGCCGTCCCCGTGTGGGGCACCGCGCAGAGCTTCGTGCGCGTGTGGAGTGAGGCCCCCTGGGCCATCCAGTTCGTCGAGGTCACCGGTGCCACCGGGGTCGTCTTCTTTCTCGTCACCCTTCAAGTCGCGGTGGTCCGGCTCGTGCGAGGGATCCCAAACGTGCGGCATCATGCGGCGGCCCTCGGTGTCCTCCTCGGCATCGTGGCCGTGTACGACGCCGTTCGCTGGCTAGAGACGCCTCGAGGACAGATTCGCGTCGCCGCCGTCGGGTGGACCGACAAACATCTGCCGCAGGGGGCTCGAACGCCCACCCCGGTCCTCGTGCGAGACATGCTCGTTCCGCTGGTGCAGCAAGCTGTGGACCGGGGAGCGACGCTCGTGGTGTCGCCCGAGGCACCCTTCAACGTGGCTGCCTCCGCGCGGGATGACCTCCTCCAACCGCTTTTCGAGCTCGCTCGCGCGAGAGACGTTGCGATCGCCGTGGGCTACTTTGACACCACACACGACGACAATCGCGTCGTGTTCATCGATCATCAGGGCGCGCGACCGACCACCTACCGAAAATCCCACTTGATCCCGTTGATCGAGCGCTACGAGCCGGGTGATGGGACGCGGGTGTCCTGGGACGCGCAAGGGCATGGCGTGGGTGCGATGGTGTGCCAGGACGACAACTTCATGGATCTCGCGTCGGGGTACGGACGCGATGGCCGGTCCATCGTGGTGGTCCCCACCAACGACTGGCACGCGGTGAAGAACTACCACTTCGAGAACAGCCGCATGCGCCCGCTGGAGAACCGGTACGGCATCGTTCGAGCCGCGACCAACGGGGTGAGTGCGATCGTGTCGGCTCGTGGCGAGGTGCTTGCGGCCACCGACCACTTCGAGGACGGGCCAGGCGCGGTCGTGGCAGATCTCCCGCTGTTTCGACCGGGGTCTGCGCACGCATGGGCCCGACACGCGTTCCCCCTCGGTTGCGCCGTGCTTCTCCTCGGGCTGGGGTGGAGCGTGCGAAGAGCGCGCCTCCGTGGCGCCGCGTAGCGGGACTCAGTTGGCCCGCGTTCCGCTGCTCGTCATCGCTTGCCGCATGTCCCGCACGAACTGCACCGTCCGCTGATGGACGTCGCGCGACCGGTTGGCCACCAGCACGAGCACTTCGAACGACGCCTCGAGCTCTTGCTTGATCTGGGCGCGCCGTTCCGGTGGCTCTTGCGAAAAATCCTTGTCCGCCGTGTCGACGAGCGCTTTGCCCAAGCTGTGCATCCGGTGCGCGCGTTCCGGCACGTCTCGCATGCGCGAAGCGATGCCCAGGTTGGCGGTCGCGGTGGCTTCGAGCACCATCATCATGCTCTTCACGTCGTTCTTGGGCCATCCCTTGCTGGCGAGGCTCACCTTGGCCGACGGGGCTTTGCCATCGCCGCCTTCGTCGGTCGCCAGCTCCATGGCGGGCAGGTCCGGGACACGGTCTCGCAGCTTGCGGAGGATTTGCTCGGCAGGTGCGGTGGGCAGGAGGTTGAGCATCGTGGCCAGGGTCGCCAGCGCGTCTCGTTCTTGAAGCTCGGCGCCCACCACCAGACCGTGAAGCTCGTGGATGGTGTCGAAGTACTCGTCGTAAACAGGGAGTCCTGCTTCGAATCGCTCGCCTTGGCCTACGGTGGTGGCCTCGAGGGGCGGTGCCATGGGGCCGCGCAGGGGCTTGCATCCGTTGATGATCAGGACCGCGATCGTCCCCACGAGCAGCGCTCGGCGTCGAGGCCGCGGCGTCATGGGCAATCGATCCCGGCGCCCCAGACCTCGTAGAACTGGCCGAGGGACGTGAGATACACCACGACGCCTCCCTGCTTTCCCACGGTGGCCAGGCCTTGGCCGGCGTTATCGCCTGCTTTCGAAACGGAGAAGGCTTTGCCGACGAGGTTCATGTCGGCATCGAGGGTTTGCACGCGCACGCTGCGAGACCCGGAAGGCCCTTCGGTCCAGACGAGCACCCACCGCCCGTCGGGCAGTCCGAGGGGCGCGGGAGAGATGGCTGGGGGGCCCGCACCACCTTCTGGCAAGGTCCATTCGGACGTCTCGGTGACGGTTTCGCCGAAGGCTACGCGCGCGATGCGAACGGTCCAGGGGGACTCGGCGGATTGCAGGTCAGCGAAGGTCACGAGCACGTGGCGCCCATTCCACCCGAGGGCCGGGGTCCCCACCTTCTCGCCCGTGCCTGGCAGCTTGTACAACTCTCCGACCGGCTTGTGATTTTCGCCGATCCAACCCATCCACAGCCCGGTCTTGACGCGGAAGACCACGGCCATCCCTTTGCCTGGCACGGCGACGGCGCGCATGGCTTCGAGCGGGTCTTCGAACGGCAGCTTCCAGAGAATTTCGGGCACCGGATCCGAGGCCAGGCGGATCGTGAGCGAACCCCTGAACGTGCCGAGCTTTCGAGGGGGATTGGTGGCTACCGTCAACGTGTTGCGAACGGTCGCGGTAGGAGCGTCCTCGTCCGTCTCGAACCCGATCGTGGCTTCGCTTCGCAGGGGAACGACCCGCGTCAGGGTGGTGGTGACCTGCTTGGTGAACGAGCGCTCGGGGGCGAGGGTCCGGGGATCGAGCGCGAAGCCGAGGGCGGTCTGATTTCGCGCGGCGAACCCGACGGCCACGAGTCGTTCGTCCGGGTGGGACCACACCTCGAGCGGCACGTCTTTCGACGCCCCCACCACGAGGCGCTTGCGCACGTCCCGGAAGGTGCAGGCTTGGGCTGGTGCTGCGGGTTGGGGAGGTTCTTGGGCGACCGTGATGGCAGATGCGGAAGCGGCGACGTCGGGGGCAGCGGCCGAAGCGCTGGCGGCAACGGGTTCGGGCGCGGTCTTCCCGCGCATGACGAGCACGACGAGCCCAATCAACCCAAGGACCACGACGAGGCCGAGGACGCTGGCGATCGGGACGGCGATTCGCATGATGCGGTGCCGTCGGGCTTGCCGTTCGAATTCGGCGCGCATGGCGGTGGACGGCATGGTCTGGTCGAGCCGGGAGGGGGGGACCGTGGGGACGTTGCGGGATTGGGCCGCGGGGACGGGCGCGGCCGGGGGAATGGCAGGGACCGGGACGCCCGGCGTGTTCGGGGGCACGGGTGTGGAAGCCCTGCGTCCACTTGCGTGGATTGCGATGGGCGTCGCGGGCGGCGTGTTCACGCGGCCTTCCTCGGCAGGTCCGGGAGACTGCATTTCCAAGCACGTGACGGCCGCAGGGCTGACGCCGATCGGGGGCGGCTTGGGAGGCGCATGGATGGGGACGGGGCCTGGGGCCGCGCTCGGAGGGCGAGGCGGGACCGGCGCCGCACTCGGAGGTCGTGCGGGGACAGATGCCTTGGGGCTTGCAGGTCGCACGGGGCCCGAAGCCATCGGGCTCGCCGGTAGAGGCTGCGCTCCTGGTGGCGCCATCGACCCGAGTGCGACGGTCTTCTTGGTCTTCCCCGGTGGCGGGACCGTTGGGGTCTCCCGCCGATCGGGCTCGGCCGCGCCCAGCCCACGCTGCTGCTTCTCTCTGTTGACCATGCGGCGGAGCGCTTCGAGTGAGGCGCTCGTCGGCTGGCTGAC